>Ga0179591_1363124_pt1 | contig 17784 bp, 19 predicted proteins | sample CZOMad2_1_08_16f_FD_182891 | JGI IMG/M metagenome (GOLD analysis project Ga0179591, IMG submission 182891) | Vadose zone soil fungal communities from Angelo Coast Range Reserve, California, USA - CZOMad2_1_08_16fungal (PacBio error correction) | ecosystem: Environmental > Terrestrial > Soil >... | reverse complement strand
AATCCTGCCTCCTCGTCGCCCTCTCTGATTATGTGCGGGTGTCACGGTAGCTGAGGGTGAGTCTTTTTCCAACCTGGGCCGCGGAGTAGAGCGTTCTGCAGAAGCACGCAGTCGTCTTCCCTTTGTGTCTCTTTCCGGCGTTCGCTCACTAGTTTTCCTTCAGAAGTCCTTCTTGGGCCGCGCGAGCTGCTGCTTAACTGAAGCCCCCTCCTTCCGGGACGCCTCTTTGGCGGCTTCCTGCTTTCTCATTTCTCTCAGTGCAGCGATCTATCTTTTCTTTTCGCCCTTTCCTTGTAGTCGAAGTCCTTTAGCTTCAGTCTCGAGCCGAAGATCTGACCACGCCGTCGGTCCGTCGCTTTTTCTGGTGCTGACCCTAAGCCGGGTCGAGCCCCCCAGGAGAACTGAGTTTACCCACGTCTTTATTGCGCTGCGCACAGGAGCCCTTTTTGAGGTCCGTTCAGGCCGGCGAGGTGTAAGCCGCCTGCGGCCCCGTCGCGCCCGGTACCCTGCTCTTTTTCGTCGCACACTTGCTTGGCTCTCCCCCAGTAGCAGACTCCCGCAGCCCATCCGTTAAGCTTACTCCCCCCTCTCCCCCCGGTCGTTTCCTTACTTTGAGCGGAACATCAAGCCCGTGCCGCAGGCGATACCTCTTTTCACGGGTTCTTTCCGTGACCTCAACCCTTTACCGAGACTTATTCGATTTGTGAGGGCCCTCTTATACGGACCCTTTTGATCGTAACGATCTTTTTCTCCCCACACATCTAGTCTGTGGATCTGTGGGCTCCTGGCCGCTGTCTAGCTTTGCGAAGCGCGGTCTCGGTTATCGGCTTGGCGGCACTGCAGGGCTTTGCGTGCAATCCCTTTTGGGGTCCCCCCCTTTTCTCCGGCCCGCCGCGTTCCCCGTCGTCTCCGATTTTTGAAGCCAGACCAGTGTCGCGCGGCGTTTCGCATTGTGTGCCGCTGCCGCCCACATTCCCCAACGGTTGAAGGGTTTCTCACTAGTCGAGGAGGCCCGATTTTTCGTTTAGCCACTTTAGGCTCAAGCTGAAGCTACTCTTTCAGCTCGTGGGTCATTCCTTTTAGCCGAGTGACTAGCTGATCATGTACGGGAGCCTTCTAGAATACTTTAGACTGCCTTTTCCTTTTCTACGATGCTAAGGGCCCCGAAACTCGCTAATGTGCGGCCAAGTGGCCTCCGTGAGTTCTCTTCTGCCGGGCACACCATGTTTGCCCCCCGGCGCCTTGGGTTCGACGTGGCGCCGAGGCGACCTCCCGAGGACTATCCTTGGACGTTTCCTCGTCCCCCAGGTTTCCTTCCGCCCTTGGGCGCGCGTCAACCATGGGTTGTTCCTTTGCCCCGTTGTCCGTGGCATTTCTTTCCGCCTTACTCCTGCTCGCCCTCTTAGCCCTCGAGTTTGTTTAGTATTTTTTTTCCTTTTTTCTTTTCACTGGGGAGCTTCGATAGAGCGTGTATGTCGACCCGCGTTTCCGAGGATTTTCGTGCGCGCATTTCTGCTTTCCTTTTTCTTTTTGCTGGCTTCTTCCCCCCCGTGAGGCGCTTGAAGGGTTCCTGTCTTTCGTGAGGTCTGTTGACTGGGATTTTTTGACGTCCTGGGCGATCAGCACGTTGCCAACGACTCCCCCTATCTTTACCGTGCTTAGGCTGCCCTACGAGATATTTTTTTTTAATCCACTGCCGACTACTTCCCTGCGCCTTGGAGCAGGGGAGCGGGACACCCCCCTCTAGTATTTTAGTTTTGACGAGGGGGCTTCCCTTTACGAGGAGGTCTTTTTTCCCTTTTTTTTAGGTCCTTTGACGCCGAGACCTATTGAGCTTCACTCCGGACGTGCCCCTTTTTCGGAAAGACGTGTTTCTGCCGCCTGGATCCTCGTCTTTACCGCTATTTTCCGAGCCAACAGGACATCCCACCGTTTGACAGAGTGAAGAGTTCTCCCAATTGTTTTTACTCTTTCTTTTAAGGCCATGTTTTTCCCGCGCGGCAGCCCTGCTACCTGCGTAGAGATCGACTTTTCCCCTCCTTTCATTGCAGTCTCTCCTGCCGAATGGGTTGACTGCTCTTTTTGAGTAATCCGTGATTTCCCTTGTGGCCTTCTGAGCGTAAGTGACCTCCTCTTTCGTTTGTTCTTTGCCTCTTTCGTTGACCCTCACCTTTTCCTTTTTTGGAGTTACAGCCCTCAGCAATGGACTTGCTCACGGACGCTGCGCGCATCCAGGCAGCCCGCCGCCCCGCTCACGGCTCCGGTTTTTATCCCCCTATCCTTTAGGCAGTTTCCTAAACTGCCGGCGCTTTTACTCGCGGTTTTTAACCAGTCTTTTGAGCCAGGGGCTTCCGGTCCCTAATTTCCGGCCGTACGCCTTGCTTCGGAATTCTTATTCCTTCTCCCCTCCAAGGTGTTTGATGGTGCCGGTAATTTTTTTTCCAAGTCGACTGTCTTTTGGCTATTCTCGGTGCAGACATGCGTTTTTTCCCCGTCCCGTTTTCGTTGCGATGGCAGGCTTGCGAGCTCTCTCTACAGCCCTTCCCTACTTCGTCGTCTCCGATCGACCTCGTACGTACGGTCGCGTTTTTTTTCGCTCCCCGGTTTGCGCTTCCGGAGTCGAAGCCTTCCGGGAAGGTTCTGGCTCGTACTTCGGAGGAGGTGGCTCTTCAGGTCTTACTTCTGCCAGGCGCCCCGCGACCGGCTTTTGCTTTTCTTTCGCCCAAGCCTTGACCTTCCCCCCCAGGCCTCGTCCCAGTGCTTTCCCAAGCAGCCGGTTAGCTGACGCTCGTCGCGCCCCCTACACCATCTCAGCCTTTCCTCGTGGTCTTCGCGCGGCTCTTTGCGAAGGCCCGGGTTCGGTTCCACGTCACTCTACGTAGTCGCTTCTATTTTCGTGGCGTTGATGGGCGGCCGTTTTTTTCCGCCCCCTCCTTTTTTCAACATCCCGCGGCATGGTTGCCGCCGTATTCCACTGCCCGGTGGACCCGGACTTCCTCGCTCTTCGTTGACCGTTATGGTTATTTTTCGACTGTCCGGACCCTTAGCAAGTCTCCGGTTTTTCCTTAGGTTTTTTTTCTACGTCCCGCGGCACCCTCTTTTATAGTACAGGTTCCCCCTTTGCTAAGAACCTCTTCGGGTTTTTTACCCCTTGCCTCGGCACTCAGCTTCTGGGGCTCGGCGGTCAAATAGAATTCTTTCTCGACTGCTAGTTTCCGAGTGGCAAATTCGGTTCCGATTTCAGGTTTAGACGTAGCCACGCGGCTTTAGCCTGTTTTCGTGCCAGGCTCACCTTTTCGGGACCCATGTTATCCAGCAGGCGTGTATGTGCTGCTCGGTTTGCCCCTTTTTACTATCGCCCCTAGAAGACCCCACTCCTTATTCTCCTGAGCTCGCTCGGGTGTTGCGACCAACTCGCGTGGAATCTGCTACCTTTATGGGGTTGCCCAAGAGAAGTACCGGTCTCCCCTCTTTTCTTCTTTTACCTGTCGCGGCCGCTACAAACCCCCCCCCCCCCCCCCCCAGACACCTCAAGAAGCTCTGTGTTCTTCCTGCTTTTCTTCAGTTTTGGCCGTCCCTCGGTCTCGCTCTAATCCGGTTTACCCCTTTTTATCCCCTTCTCGCTCTTAGTAAGTTAAGTCTCCCTATTTTTTTCTCGCACGATGCACCAGCGCCCTCGCGGAAGTAGGTCCTTAAGTCTTGTCCTTCCTAATGATCTTAATCTAGTTTGTCGCACGCAAGCCCCAAATGAATTTTATGATGGGGGGGTGGGTGGGTTGGGGGGTTTTTTTGGGGGGGGGGGGGGTTTTGGGGGTTTTTGGGGGGGGGGTTTTTTGGGGGGGGGGGGGGGGGGGGGGTTGGGGGGGGGGGGTTTTTGGGTGGGTCCTTGGGCCAGCTCACACGCCGATGTTAACTGCATTTCCGCCCGCCATGGGCTTTTTCTCCTGAGCCCGGTTCGTGCCCTCTTCGCCTTGCGCTCTGATCGTTTCACCTGGCTGATTCACTCCCAAGCGCCCCCTACATTTTCCTTTTTAGTCCGTTTCTTCGGTAGCTTTTCTCTTTTTTTTTTCAGAGTCGTTTTCCCTCGCCCTCGGCCTCCCCTTGCGAGAATCCTCTCCCGTCCCGATGGCGTCGTCTCCTCGACGGGCCCCCTTTTCGCTAAATCCCGGCGGCTGGATAGTTCCTGCGCTCGCATCGTCTGGCCCAATCCCAGCACGTCGTCTATCTCCCTGCCTTACCTATTGAAGGCACCAGCTCACGCTACCCGAGGGGTTTTCCCCTCTTTTCTTCTCTTTGCGTTTTCGGCCACCTTTCAGACGTCGTTCCGTACAACGATGCATTTTTTAAGTCATTTTTCCACGTACGTATCTCTCTCTTTTCTCTCCCTATGTTTTTCGTTGTTGCTGCTCCGTTCCGTTGCGATTTCGGGTCCCGCGGGGCAGGAGCTGCTTTGTCTTCCAGACGTAGCCGACGCCGAGTGAGAGCAGAATCTCCTTTCCCTTTTTTCGGCCTCTCCGGTTCTTGTGGAGGCGGCCCGTCCAGCTTTTAGACGTTTGGAGACTATGCCGAGGACTGAACGTGACAGCGCAGTCACGACGTTTTGCTCGTCTCAGTTCGAGGGTCACTCATTTTCTCCTTCCAATTGCTTTTCCCCCCTCTCTTTGAGGCGCTCGCAGTTGTACGCGGGCGAGCTATCTCCTTTGTTCCAACCGTAAGTAGCTAGACGGATCCTTTCCCAGTCCTGCTCTTGGTCCCTTTGAAGATCGACAGTTTTCCTACTTCCGATCACGGCGAAGATGGCACTCCCGTCTTAGGTTCGGTTTTTACGCTCGTACAGTTCCTGAGGCCTCCGAGAGGCGGTGAACTTGGCCTGATGTTGAGCCTGAGAATGCGGCCTGCCAGCGCTTAAATCTCTGGGAGAGTTTCTTTTAGAGCCCCTGCGCCGGAGTCTGAAGTAGCCGCCACAGCCCCCCTATTAACCGACCAGGTTCCCGATGACCCCGCATTTCATCGCCCCGGTCAGCCTTGGCGCGTACGCGGACTCGATGTAGCTTCGCCTTTCCGCGTACCCCGAGCTCCTTTTTGATGCTTCACGTTGACGGCCAGTCGACTCGACCGAGCGCCTCCCCCAAGGTTCTGTTTTCTCTTTTCCCGCTTGCGGCCTCGTTGACGGAGCTTTTTTCCGTTTAGAAGCTGTCTCTGGCTCGTTGCGGCACAGCTTCCTCTCGTTCTCTTGCTCCCCATCTTCGGCACCCCCCTGCGAGTCCCCGCGTGTGGTCTCGAGTCAATTATCCCTGGGGATGGCCTTCAGCTTTTCCCGCTGCCTTCCCAGCCCAGCGCAGCCCCTTTGGCTGGTGACAGAGGAAGGTTCCGCTTAGGGTAATCTTGTTGTGCATTTCTCTGTCCCCGGCTTACCCAAGCTTTTTTTTTGTTATTTCTCACGTGTGCAGCCTCAGACTTGCCTTTTGCCCTACCTTAGCTGTGGCTCTTACCCTTGATTCCGCTTGTTCGCCGGGGCCATTTTTTGAACGACTCGGCCAAGGACCTCTGTCCCCCTCCTCCGGTCAGGCGTACGTTTGGACTGTTTTGTTCCCCCCCCCCCCCACCACCCCCTCCCCCCCCACACAACCCTCTCCCCCGCCATCGGCTCTATACGCCTAGAGGAGCTCTGAACGGTGACCATACAGCCTCCGTCCCGACCATGTCTGACATCCCTTGGACCTGAGTTCCCTGCCTGGATGTGCTTGCTCAGTTTTTTTCAGTTACCCCATAAGGCCGCATCCGCGCATCCTCGCTTTTTGTCGCGTGTTGCGCTGGAGATCACTTTTTGAGCCTTACGATCGCAACCGCGCCCTTTCGTTCTCCCCCCTGTCGATTTGAGTCTCGTGTTATTGTCTTCCTGACGAATTTACTTTTACTGTTGATGATACTCCTCCGAGTGTTCGCTCGCGTTTTTTTTGTTAGGCGATGTCTAGGTTTTTCAATCAGTTCTTTTTTTTTGAAGGTCAGTTGAGCCGGCGATCACCCAGCTGTTCCCCTTCCGGTCTCCCTGTGGATCGCTCCTACGCGACCCTCTCAGTTAGTTCTTACTTTGGGAGACCCAGCGGTACGTTCAGCCAGTAGACGAGTCCCCTATTTTTTAGCTGTTGACGTGTGCTAGGATTCTCCTGCCCCTGATCCCTTGGGCACTCAGGGGCGGACCCGAGAATCGCCCGATTCTTTTACGACTTTCCGTTCGGCTCCTTCACTGTCAAGTACTTCCCAGGCCTCTAGTCTCGTTTACGGCTGAGCCGATAATCCTGATAACAGGTGGTTGCTTTCCTCTTTTTTCCAGTACAGCGCCCTGTTCCCGGTCCCCTCTATTGTTTGATTCCCAGTTCCCCTGAACGTAGTGAACCTGGATCACTCAGCTTCCGTGAGCCGCTGCTTTCGCGGATGTTCTGGTGTCTTTCTTTATCTTTTTCCTCCTCGGGGCTCAGCCCTGCCCCAGGCATCTGACTGCTTCCCCCTTTTTTCACCTCACCCTTTTCCCGGTCACGCCTCTCAAGAGGACCCCTCTAACCTTCTGGCCACGGCGGTTTGAATCGGACAACGTTAGCCCAAGGGGGGGTTCTGCCGCTTTTCCTTTCCCATGCGTAATCCGGACCTTTGTACTCTTACGGTCCAACCACGGGCTTCGCGTGCTCGTAGAAACGGGGCGGGAGCCCCTGTCCCTTTCCGATTCTTCGTTTTTTTGCCTGACTCCCTTTTCGGCTCACGGTTCGAGTTCACGTCTAAACGTCAACTTCGACCGTCCTACGCGTCGAGCCTTGACCTCGTTGTGCCCGTTCGGACTTTTTTTTCTCCCTACCCCGGTGCCCCCGATCTTTACGGAGTTCGAAGCGTTCCCCGTCTTCCCCCCTTTCTTCTGTACAGGCTCTTCGGCCGCTGCCGCTTGTTCCCTTGGGTTTTGGCGGGGAATCCCCGGCTGATGAGAACAGTCCTTCTTCGTCCTCGGAGCCTCTTCTCCTCTCCCTAATCCCATTCCACCCGGCCGCGTCGCCCCCTTCGTGCGCGGCTTTCCCCTCGGTATGATGAAGGTCGCGACCAGACATCCCTCCCCGCTACATACGATCCCCGGACTTGCGATGAACCCGTTTAGTTTCTTTTTTAAAACCCCTCCTGCTGGAGCCGATCGAGGGGTGATGATCTTTCCTGGAGCGTGGTGGGTAGCATTTTTCCCCTTATTTCCCCCTGGACAATTGCATGCAAAGGCCCGGTGCCCCTGCGGTTAATGTAGGACCAGGAGTACGCCGTTTAGTAGTTTCCCTTTTTTTCTCGGTTCTAGAGGTGGAAAGCTTCCTCCCCTGCCGAACGGTTATTGTTCCTGTTTGGGGAATAAGAAGTTGGACAAAAATATATGATCGCCTCCGGTTCTCATCGCAGAAAGTTTTATGAATTTGCTTCTTATGATCTTACCTCTTTTGCGTGTCGTACTCGTTTTATTGCCTCCCCAACCCCCCAGCTTCAGTCAGCTTGCACTTCTCGATGCAATCGTCCCGCCTCTTTCTTCCTTATGTCCAAGGCTATAACGGCTCGATTCCCTCCTTTTAGGAACGTCAAGTATACCCCGGTCCGTTCTTTTTCGCCTCGACTTTTTCATGAGCCTCCGCCCCTCTTTCTTAGCATAGACCAGACTCTACTCGCAGGTGTGTTGATCCAACCTTTGTCCCCGGCCTTCCTCCCGTCGTCTGTCCCAGATCCCGGCGCGTTTTATTCGCTTTTTTCTTCCCCCCCTCGGCCGAGACAACCAGCTCCCTCCCTTGTCCGGTGTTGCGCTCCTTTCCTCGCACTGGCACAAGTTTGTCGGATAACCTTTTCTCATTTTTCTGTTTCCACTTTATCCCGTACCTTCTTCTGTCCGTGCGCAATCTGCGTGTTCGCGCACCCTCCGAACGCGGTCATGCTACTTATTGCCGTTGTCTGTCCGTGAGCCACTCTGGCCAGCTTGAAATCTCTTACGTTGCCTTTTTGCCGCAGTCCTTGATCACAACATCCTCCCTTTCTGTTCACGCTCCCTCGCCTTTCGCTGTTGTCGCAATGGACGTTCGTGCTCGGCCCTTTTAGCTGGGAGCTCTTTCCTCTTGCGTCCTTCTGTCTAGTCTCTTCACCTTGACCCGTTGCTTCGCGTAACGTATCGCTCGATTTTTCTCCTTTTCCCGACCTCTCCCTCTCCGTTTCCCTCCTTGCGTTATTCCATAACTCCTACGCGGCGCTGCCTCTGTCTCCCTCGTCGCTGAATCCCGCTTTTCCCCCCTGTGGCGGTCGGCTGCCTTGCCTTTTCTCCCGATCTCGGTAACTACTCCACCCTTCGCTGCTGCTTCTCCTAGGCTTGCAGCAAAGGCCTTTTTTTTTTTGCCTCGCAAACCCTTTCCCGACGCCGTACCGCTTTGTCTTTCCCTTTCTTCGGCCGTCTGGTCCCCGCTCCTCTACCGAGGCGCAAGTACTTCCTCCTTTCAGTATTGCCTTACTATATACCTTCCCTCTTTCCGACGTGCAGTTCGCTTATAATCCCGCTTCGGAACCTCTCTGGGGGAGTCTTCTACCTTCTGCTCCGATTTCCGTCTGATTTTTTTTTCTCACCCGCCGGTAGGTCCTGTAGATTTGTGTCCCTGGCTGGGCGGCGATTTTTAGCCTAGGGCTTACCCCCTCCGCTTCCGACGGGTGGCCCCCCCGTTACTCCTGTTTCGCAAGCGAGCTGCCCACCGGGACGCCTTTGCGGCGGCGTTTGATTCCTTCGTGATGGTTGGTTTGGAAGAGTCCGTTCGGGCTGATGAGCTCGAACTGCCGAGTGAGGTATTGACTTTTCTTTCAGAGAAGCTGCATAAAGGGACCTTCCGTTTCCGGTTTATATGGTCGGGAATATCGCCCTTAAGGAAGCTTCCCGGTTTGGTCACTCTCTTCTTTAGGCCCTGCTCCTCCCCCCAGGACTCGAGGAGGCCGCTTGAGTCTAAGTCCGGTTCAGTGAGTCTGTCCGAGGACTTCGGCTCCCATACTGTGGTTGAGGGTTAGCAAGCCCACCTTTTTGATGTACCTCGCCGAAGTCCTCCCTTCCACAAGACGAACTTTCAAGTTGTCCCCTCCTGAACTGCGCGAACAAGTGAAAGCGTCCGTTCGATCTTTACCGTCCGGCCCTCCCTTTTGTCTTGAGTCTTGATGCCGGACCCCTCTACGTGAGCCCGAGCACGTGGCGGACGATTGTAGGAAACTCGTCGTGCGTCCGATCCCGGTGTGAGTGTCATTGAGCAACGTCCTCCTTAGAGAGCTTTTCCAGAGACGGGACGTTTCTTCCCCCCCACAAGAAAGGTATGGGCCTTCCCCTTTGCACCCTCCATTTGGCGCCACACGGCCTTCTGACGATCGGAATAGATCTTCCTCCAAAATTGTCGCTCAGGTGATCAGCTTGACCGCTGCCCCGCCCCCTGTCGCATACCTGCCTTGTTTCCTGGAAGCCGCCAAGTTTTTTTACCTGAGTCCTCCTTTTTACCCGAGTGGTACTTAGCAGAGGCCGCCTCGTTTTTCTGGCTGCCCCGCCGCTTGACGACGTTCTCGTTCTATGACTCTCTGCCCGGCGAGTTTTCCCGATCACTGAGATGTCCCGAGCATCGGCAACGTTTGATTCATTGCTGTGCTCTCCTTGAAGTCTCATCCGCTGTTGGCGGCGCCTTCTTGCGGCCCCATCTACCCTACACCGCCTTGCCAGGAGGGAAGATCCGTGTCATTTTCGAGCTGACCATTCGCCTAACGTTCTTTTTTTTTTCCTCGCCAGAGGCCAGCGAACTCGGCCAAAATGGCCCTGGGCATGGTCCTTGGACGAGGTGCATCGCTGACACCCTTTCCGATGACCGCACCATCCTCAACCCACGCCCCGCGATCTTCGTAGGGTGTCGTTTTACTCCCTTTTCGACTCCCCCCCGCCGCCAGGGAGTAGACAAGCGGTAGATTTTCTCTTAGTTTTTTTTTATGTCGTGCTGACATACCTGCTTCCTTTGCTGCTGGCATTCCCCTTTCGCATGAGCTTCGGTTGGGCCTCGTTGAGTGCTCGGCAGCGGAGGATACTTTGTTTTTTTTTTCGCTCTTGTCATTCTCTTCTCCGAGTAGCTCCCATACTGGCCCGCCTCTCGACTCGGATCAAGCGCTTCCCCTTTTCTTTTTTTTCTTCGAATACCTGTGGCGACTTTCTCGGGATCCCCTCTTTCCGTCAGGACCGAGTCTACTGTTCCCCCGATTCCGACCCGCGTTTATTGCTCGGCTCATTGTGAAGTTTTTCCCCGTTTTTTTGGAGCCTCGCTCACTCCGAGCCCGGTCGCTGAAGGTCACCCAAGGGCCATTTCCTACTTTATCCGTGCGCAGAAGTCTTTTTGTTCCCCTTGTGTTACCTCCTCTCTTTCCCCCTTTTCTCTTCGCCGATTCCTTCGGCCCTAAAAGTGCGGCCCTTTTACTTCTCTTTGTCGATTCGGACTGCAGCCCTAAGGCGGGTTTCTCTAGTTCGTATGGCCTTTCCGTGCTCTTTCGTCCTGTATGCCTACGTCGTGCGTTGGCGTGCTGTTCTTTTTTATGTGTCTCTTTCCCCCCATCCGTGTTTTCTCAACAGTCCCGAACCTTTTTGACGGTTCAGTCACAATGCAGCACGAAGAGACGTATGACTCCCCTTTCCCCCCCCTTCGATCCCCGCCATGTTCCCTCGTAGTTCCTGTTTTCTTGCCAGACTTGAGCGGCTGCGCGCTTTTTTTTCTAACATGGCCTCCCCGTGCTGTTTAACAAACGGTTACTAGCCTGGCTTGCTCGGGCCCCGCTCCCCCCATACCGGGTTGCACGGCTTCCCCGATCGTTTTTCCGCCCTTGACCGTTTCTCCGTCCGTGGAGGCTCGCATCCTGCCACCCCATCTAATTTCGCCCCTCCTTTTCCTCGGCAATCGTCCCTTCCCGGTTCATCGCTGGTTTTGCCTTTCTATGACACGGTCGCGGGTATGTACGAAGGCCTCTATTACTCGGTCTCTCGTAGGCTGGTGCTCCGCTGGTTTTCTTTCGGTGGGCTTGGCTTCTTCCTGGCTCTGAGAGCTTTCGGCTCCCTCCATTTCTGCAATCGACCTTACAAACCTTTTCTTCGATGTCCCCTCCGCTGCCCCCTAAGCAACAGTTTTCCCTCTTCTCACTACATCCACGTCCCGCTACCGCGACTTTGCGGTCTACCTTTTGCATTTTTTGCGTACGATCCGATATTTTTTTCTCGCAACTAAGCCCTTGCTCTATGTCGCTAGGTTTTCGTCTGAGAGGCGGATCGTAGTGGTTTTGTTCTCTTTTTTCCAAGTATCTTCACGCCAATGTTGTTCTTCCAAGGTTGCTTTGGAATTTTCGGACGTCCTCCGGCTTTTTCCTCGCCGTTCATGTCCTTCTGGCCCGACTCTCCTCAGTTTTGTGCCGGGTGGTTCAGATTGTTCTGCGTTTCAGATCGGGCCCACACACCTCTTCCGTTCCCCCGTGCTGCCAATTTTTTCCTTCTGGTTGTCTTGCCTCGGATCCGAATGAGGGTTCTTCCCTACCAGAGATCCGACTTCTCCCCCCCCTTAAACGGCAAGTGCTCCGCTAAACCTAGAGATAGTTAATATCTAATATTCCTAATCCGTCTCACTCAATCTACGAAACTAGTAGTGCACTTCATATCTGACTAAAGAAGGTTAGTTTATCCTTCCCTATGTTGGCGTTCATCGTGTTCCTTTTCACTCTTATTATTTGATATAGCTGACCCCCGATCTGAGCTGTTTTCTCTACCCCACATTCTGTGATCCCGATTACTTCTTAACGTCTCGGTTAAGAAAGGCAGATAACTTCCGTCCTTTCTTTCCTCATTCCCTGTCTTTCCAGCTTTGTAATCGCCCCTATCATTACCCGTGGGTCCCTTTTAGGTCGCTTCCATCCTTTTTTTTTTCCGGTTCGGGCTCACGCCACAATCTAGGTTCCCTTCGGCCCGTCACCTCTTCCCTTCGCCGTCCTCTCCCTCCGCCTCCTCAACCGGGGGTCCGTTACACTCGGTCATCTTTGGATCCTTTTAGTTTCTGTTTTTCGCGTCGCTCCTCCCTGAAAGTCGGTGCCCTCCAAATTACCGGGTCGCTGTGCCAGTCTAGTCCCTCTAACATCCCGTCCTGTCCCCTTCATCTAGTTCTTCTTAAGGGTCCCCCCTGGTCTGCTGCTCAAGGGATTTCGAAGTCCTTTACAGGGTCTCCTTCGTCTCTTGTTCCTTCCTTCTTCCTGTCGATCTCCCAAGCATCGCTCCCCCACCCCCCTTACTTTTGCGTCAGCGTACTCTTCGCTTCTCTTGCTTCTTTCCTACGTTCTATCTTTCCACTCGGGACGGCCTCCCCTTTCCCCTTAATCAATGGTCTGTTTCTACTCGCGATGCTTCCGACTCCCCCCCTTTTTTTCCCCCCCGGTTTTTTTTCACTTTTCCTCCCCTGCAGTCGCGAACCCATTCGTCTCTGCTTCTCCAGTCCTTAGCCGTGCCCCCCCCTTCCTCCCGCACACACCCCCCGTCCTGCTGTATCAACCTGATCTTGAACTTATGCTCCCCCTAGTAACGACTACGCGTTTCCGCTCTCTCCCCCACCGGCACGTTCCCCTGCGTCTCCCCCCTTCCCCACCATCATTTTTATGAGTAGGTCTCCCTACTGGCGACGCGTGCTAGCTTTCCTCTTCGGAAACGCGTATTTTTGGTTACCCCAAGACGGAGCCTCCCTCGTGAGTTTTCAGTTCCTTTATCGGTGATCGGTAGCCCGCGGAGGCATAGTTGTTCTCGATGCTTGGGCTGGCTCATACGATGCCCGCATGCTTTTTTCGGCCGAGAAAGCCTCTTCCGGCGCTCCCCCGGCTTTCCCTTTTTTTTTGAGACCTATCCGCCTGGGTATGTATGATGGGTTCCTCCCGTCTCGGATCGGTATTCGAATCGAGCTTCAGACTGAGATTTTTTTGGCTACGCGGCCCCCCCGTTCTGCTTTAGACGCGAGGGTATGTCCGTAGGCAAAGTCCGACATCTTTTTTCGCGATCAAGACGTCGTCCGTTGATCTCCCCCCAGAGCCATAGGAGGCGCCGTGAGTTACATTCCTTCTTCTTCCGCCGATGTGCCCTTCCTTTGGTTTATGGGTACTGTTCTTTTCTTCCGAAGTAGGCGCAGCCGTATGCCCACTCTCCCTTAGCCCCCCCGTGCCTTTTCCTCTGACTTTTCGCACTTTTTGCGCGGCTTTGCCTCAGGACCTGCGAGCGATCTATCCGAAGTAAACGAGAAGTATGCTAATCTTGTCCTGCCGTGTGCCATCGCGACCGTGCACCCACGGGGTGGAATGGGTTTGCGATTTACTGTTCGGGAGATCTAGCCGCCTTTTATCGTGGCTCCACCTCCATGCCCTCCGTTTATGCGATCTGCACTGCCGTCTTCGATGTGCCGATGACAGCCCCAAGAGTTGGTGGGCGGCTCTTTTGTCGCCGCACAGCGAGCCATTCCACGGGAACTGCCTGCTTTTTTTTTCCTTTGGAAGGTCCCCTGCTTAGGCCTCTTACGTTGAGCCCACGCCGTGTGCCCGAATTTCCTTCGTGCCTGTTCCGCTCGATTGATCAAAATGGAGTTGCTTTCTTGATCCCCTGCGAGGTGACTTCTTTCCTTCAGCTGTATAGAACGCTTTCCCTTTTACTTTGTCCTGTCCCGCGCCTGAGCGATGGGTACCTTCCCCGCTTCCCTCAACAACATCCAACACCACCCCTTCCGAGTCTGCCCTCCCTGATTGCCTTTTCGAATTGACCCCCGAGAGCGCTATCTAGTAAAGGTTAATGTTAAAGCCCTTGTGAATCCGCTTCGTACCTCCTTGGTCTTTTGGAGTTCTCCGTGATGACCTAGAGCCGCCACCCGCCCCCCTTAGCCCCCCCCATCGGCACCCCCCCCCCTCTCGAGGCTGATTTGCGCTGTCTTCTCCAAATAACCGGGGCTTCTGAGCGCACACCTCCTCCTGCTGACCTATTTAGCTTAGGTTGTTTTTCTTTTTCCGCTGACCGAGCGTAATGCTCATTCCAGATCTTCACGAGGAGGCGCCATTCCCTTTTTCTGGTTGGTTCACTTTCGAGGGATGTGGATCGTCAAGCAGTTGTGCGGACGAGCCTTTCCCTCAGTTTCCCGCCCGAGAGACGTCCACCCCCTGAAGAAGTGGCCTCCTCGCAGCCTCTCCCTTCCTTCTGCCTTTATTTTTGGAGTCTTTGTTAACAGTAGCTTCCTGGACGGGATTTTCCTCCCTGTGACGCGTGGCCTTTTCCCCGATGGTTACTAACCTGGCCGGCGCCTCTCACGGGCTCTGTCCCGCTTTTTGATTTCAACAAAAACCACCACCCAAAAAGAAGCATGATAGGTCGATCCCCTCTTCTTCCAGGACCATTTCTGAGTAAGTACTTTGTGGAAGACGGGTTCTTTTCATTTTTTGCCTGACCGGCTCCTGCTCACCGGCTGGTTGCTTCGACTGCCTTCCTTCGTTGCGAGCTCTTTTCAATTTGCCGAGAGGGGAAAATCCGTGAGTCCTTTCTTTCTTTTTATTAAGACATGCGTCCTTTTAGCCGCTGCGCGTGCTTTCTTCCTTCCGCCTCTCCTTTTTTTCTAGATCGCAAAGAACGCGGAGTGCCTCGGCTCACGACGCTGTAAGATTCTCCCCGTTTTCTCCCCTTGTTCCTCTACCTCAGGATTTCCCGTCAAACTGTTCCTTCCGTGATGTCAGTCGGACCAGCAACCAGCCGTTCGGGTCCGTTGCACCTGGTTCTTCATCGTCCGACTGGTCCCCTTTCACTGTCCGGTAAACCTGGAGTGCTCTTTCCTCTCCTTGGGAAAGCGTAGTTTGGGCGATTCTCGGGCTTTGATCCCAGTTTTTTTTCCTTCCCTTGCCTTCATCCCCTCATTTTCCTCCCACTCACAATCCCCCGTTTTCTCTCGGTCCCTCCGGATAGACTGTCCCTGGTCTGCACGGGAACGCGCGGGCTCGTTGTTGCACTTTCTTCTTCGTCTTATCGGACCTCGCGCTTCGTCGTCTGTCTCCTCGTGCTAAGTAGGTTGCTTCGCGGGGCGCGGTCATTCCCAGGCGTCCGCCTCCCCGTTTATGTTAGTCTTTTGGACATCGACAAAAGGCTCTGCTTTCCCCCCCCTTTCGCTAATCATGAACTGCAAACAGTCGTACTGCTCGTCGCTCACCTCCCCCCTCCTCCTCGACCGCGTGTTATCCGGTTTGCTGCATTCTCACTGCTCCCCTGTTGACCCCAGCGACACCCCCTCGCAGCTCTTACTTTGAGCCCGCTCGAGGTGCGTGTTTCTTTTGTTCGCTTGGGCTTCGTCTCCCTTTCACAGATGCCCACGGCCGTTGACCCTTTCTTCCTCAGGGGTGAACTGTAGCTCCTTTTCTTCCTCCTTATGGTCACGCGCTAGATACGATACCCCTTTCCCCGGTCCGGTGTGTTCTGTTGTTCCATGTGTTGCGACTAAGACTTTCGCCGCCACTTCTCCTTTTCTTTACAGTCCTTTCGTCTGCAATTCTTTACGTGTGGTCGATTCCTTTCAAGTAATTTATTGGTGCTGGCCTCCTCCCCCTCTCGTTTCGAAGTCGACTTCCGCCACGCTATGTCGGACTTTCCCCCGGTCTGAGGCACGCCCCTCTGAAAATCGGCTCCAATTCGTCGTCTACCAGTAGTGACGGTCCTTCCCTCTTCCTAATTCGTCCACCTTTTTCTCTTTTTCATGCTTCCTTTGAGTTCTTCTCGCTGTTGGGCAGCGGTCCCCTCATCTCCTCGCCCCCATCTTTTTTCATTCTTTTCCCTTCGCACGCGGTCTGTTTTACGTCAAATGCTTGTGAGGCTTCAGGCTCCGGCCTTTGGTTGATCCCCCTCTCCCTTGGGCGCATGATCCTCTCCCTCCCTGCTTCTTCCTTTTAAGCTTTCCCTCTCACTCACCGGATGGATAATTGGTTGTTATCCTCTTTCCCGATCGCAATCGTAATTGGGTAACGTTCGCCCTTTTCTCTTCCCACCGGCCTTCCTGTATGACTCCAATCGAGTTCCGCTTCTCCAGTCTCTTTTAGGCACGGGAGACGCGTTCGCCGCCCCTCGATGGCTGTCATCGCGGTGTCCGGGGCCTTTACATTTTTCCCTCCCGCTTCGCGGCACTCGCCTCTCGCCCTACCGGGGCGTGGCCGCCGCCTTCTCGGCTTCAATCTCGTTAAGTTATTGAATCCTTCGTCCCTTCCTCCTCTGGCGATTTCGATGCGCGATTGACCGCTCTTTCCCCTTTCGCATGGGGCTCGGTCTCGGCTTCTTCCGTCGATTTCTCCTACCAAGAGGAGAAGGTTCCCCCGTTCTTTGTAGTAAGAGTCAGCTACGATCCTCTCCCCGTTCGACTCTCCTTCTCCCCTTATGCGCGGAGCATCCTCTCGACCTTTCCGATGGGTAGCACTTTTTGTCAGTACTCCGCCCCCGGTCCGGTTCGGCTCTTGGCTCCCGTCCTCGTCCGGCATCGTCGCAGTCCCAAGCCAGCCAATTTTCTTGTCGATTTGTATTGGAAGTTCCGTCTCTTGCCGGCCCACAGCTGTCAGCCTACCCGGGTTGCTTTCTCCATCTCTGATTTTTTTTTTGAGTTTCACCTAGCTACGCGTTTCCGATTTCCAGCGCACGATGATCCTCGTTGCAGTGATCCCCCCTCTCTCGTTTTTTTAGAGCGATACGTACGTGCTACGTGACGCGCTTTCGTTGTTCTCTTTCGTTCTTGCTGTAGTTAGGGTGAGGCGACACCAGCGTATCCTCCGGCGCTGATTGGAGTTTCCCCTTTACTGGTCGGCTTTTCTGTGACCGGCGCGGCCGGGCCTTTTGGAGTCCTTATGATAGCGCTTGGTTGCTTTAGACGGTCTTCCCTTCCCTTGAGCTGATTTCCCGGCCAGGACTTTTTTGCTTTTTGAGCAGGAGGAGAACTGCGATCCGTGCGATCGCTTTGTCTGGCTTCCTGCGTCCCAGCGCCGTCTCCCTCACTTTTTTCATCTGCTCTCTTTCTCTCGCCTTTTTTACTTACCGTTCCCCTTCCTTCTTTGGTAAGGATCGACGTAGGGCGCGCACGGCCGCTCGCCTTACCACTCTTCTACCCCCTTTCTCGGCCCTTCTCTCGCCCAGGACAGCACAGGAGGGCCTTCCCCTCTTCGCCTGGCCTTTGACAGGCTTCTTTTTTAGCCGAGACGGCGGCGCGGCCGTGACCTGATTTTTTTCTCGCCCTTTGCCGGAGACGAAACTCCCCCTTTTCCCCCCCTCCTTATCCTGATCCCCCTTTTTGTAAACTTGGGCGAGATTGCACGCCCAGTTGCCGCTTTTGCTTTACTTAGGAACATAGACGCTCCGGCGGAGATCTTTCTCCATGCCGTCCTGGGTTATCCCTTTTTTTGAGCCGATTGCACACGGCTGCTACTCCTCCTGCTTTCGTGAGACCCACCAACTGGTTGTGCTTCTTTTTCGGGCCTTGTTGCCCGCTCCGAAGACTTTTGATCTCTCTCCTTCATGCTCGTGGCGGCACGCAGGTCGATTTGTGACGACGCTGCCAATAGTGGATCGACACCTTTGTCTTCTATTCGGCTGATTTCAGCCACAAAGCTTTTCTCCCCCGCGGCTTTGCTTTTCTTGACCGCTTCCGCCTCGCTATCCCCCCGGGGCTTGTCCTTTTCTTGAATCATAAGGTGGACGCGTTGAGCCGC
>Ga0179591_1327795_pt1 | contig 17790 bp, 18 predicted proteins | sample CZOMad2_1_08_16f_FD_182891 | JGI IMG/M metagenome (GOLD analysis project Ga0179591, IMG submission 182891) | Vadose zone soil fungal communities from Angelo Coast Range Reserve, California, USA - CZOMad2_1_08_16fungal (PacBio error correction) | ecosystem: Environmental > Terrestrial > Soil >... | reverse complement strand
TTGCCTTCCGGCGCCTCCAACGTGGTGGTCGTTTCTTTACCGGATGGAACGGTATTCGAGACGTTATTCCCGATTTGTAGTCGTATCCCTACGATATCTTTTATGAAACATTCAGTAACTCTATTTCTAGAAGCGACTGGAGCCGCGTATTTTCCTTAGATCTTTCCACGCAGTTAAGAAGGCCCCTTCTCAGTAGGTCTTCTTTTAACTACGTCTTCCCCGAAGAGCTTCGGTTGAATGATTTCCAGAAATTGTGCAGCGAGACTCCGGCCCTCGACTTCCCCTTTTAGGAGACTGCCTCTTTGGCTGGTTTTTCAGCCCTTCCGGTTCCGCACACAAGCCGAAGAAGCCCCCACCCCCCGAATTTCCAGCGACCCACCCTCCAGGAGAGTATCTCATTTTTCTGTTCCTCTCACATAATTCTCTCTCTCTTAAGCCCTTTCCCGAGACATTACCCCTCCCCTTGATAACGTCTCTGCCCCTCTTCTCACAATCCAGGCAAGTTCTCCCACTATCGAGACATTTATTCTTGGTCTTTCTTCCCTCCCTAGCCAAGCGCCGCCATCCTCACAACAGCAGCCATCCCATGGTTCTTCCCCCCCCCTGCCGTTTTTGCCCACGTAAGCTCTCTCCCCATGTCCTATATGTTTTTATGTAGCGTCTCTGCAGGAGAGACGCAGCTCCCTCAGGCTTGCTTCCCCTCTTTGGTGCCTCCCCCCCCCCTAAGAAGGAAGTGACCCGCGATACTGACCCTCCCCCCTTGACGCATTTGTTACTTCGCCCTTTGACCCTCTCAACTCCTTCCAATTTTTAGGAGTGAGAATGCCTCTTGAATGCTAGCGCCAGCTTTTTTGTCTTTTCTTAAGCTCTGAATATGCCCCTTCTCCAGAGATAATTCCTTTCATCAGGCATCATGCTTCCCAGTCTCCCAGGCCGCCTTACTACGACCCAGGACGTGGTGTAACATTATTCCGTCCTCCCCTCTTTCAGGTATCCTATATCCCTCTCCCCGTTCCACCTAATGACTGCAGCCTATGTCTTTTCCCTCAAGACAGAGCCTGGCCCGCCCTCGCTTCCCTTCTCAGTTAGGAGGCCTAACTTGTTCGATATCCAAGTGGGATGCCGGGTCGTGTGCTTAGTCATTTCTGTGTTCTTTTCTCCTTGTGTCTATGAGATTCTCTGCGAACGAGAGACCTCTCTAAAACTCAAGTGTTCTTTTCTCCCTTAATATATGTGCCATAGCAATGCTCTTAGAAGCCTCCGGTTTCTTCCTTGTTTTTTTCCTGGTTTCTCGAAAGGCGAACTGAAGTTCCTCTACCAAGCAACTTATTTCCGGAACCTCCGAAGAGTTCATCCTCTTTTGCACCCGTCGGTGGTCCCCTTTCCTCACTTTGAGGCCATACCAGCGAAGCCTCCTTCCTCCTTCCTTTTTTCCGCTTTGACATTGACCTTTTTATGCCCTTCCCATTTTCTAGCCCTCCGATATTGATGGAATTCCTCATAGCCCTCCTTGGAACTCCCCTGGGGTTTTTCTCTTCCCTTGAGCAAGGACGTTGTCTTCCCAGCCCCTTTTCTTTGCAGTTGATTTTCTTACCATTGCCAGGTCGAGTATGTCCAATATTCGCTTCAGTATCTTCTCCCTTTCCGGCCTCACTTTCTCGCCTCGTGGGGGGGGTTCCGGGGGGATTTCTCTCTCTAGCTAGGCTCGACGAAAGACGAATCCGCTAAATCGCATCCGGCGTATCGCTTCCCATGGGATTTCCCCCTCTTTCCTGTTCCTTCTTGTGAAAACAGCATTTCTATCTTTTCATATCATTATTTCATTATTTCAGCACGAAGGGCCTTGTGCTGAACGACCACCATTTCTCGTCCCCCTCTCCGGCTCTTCCGAGCTACGCTGATCAATCCCGTGACGCTTCACCGTGACGCTCCGGTCCGTCTCCCTGACTCGCAATGCTCGAGTTGGCACTACTCCCCTTCCGGCACCCCTCGGGCTTCATCAGACGTGTCCGGTTTGAGCTTCATGTTTTGTCCTACCCTCCTTTCACGATCCCGAAAGCGGGTATTCTTTGACCCGTTCGGCGCCAACCCTTCTTGCATTCTTCGTGCCGCATCACATTTCAGCCGGTTACGTTGTCATGGCATTTGACTGACCCCCCTCTTAGACTGCAGAGAGAATTCACCTGACGCCGCTCTGACGGCACTTCTGCAACTCTCAATTTAGGCCACTCCTGCTTCTCTCACACATTGGTAAGATTCAAGACCGACGTTTTCTCCACTTGCCGCGAGATGGCGACCAGACAGTTTCCTTTTTCCGCACTCCAGAAACACCATTGCCCTTACTCGATCAAGCGCAGTTCGAAGTAGATCGTCGCCTCGTTGCCTCGGATGCGGGGACGTTTTGGCGAAAAGGCTTTAGCCCTTAACACTTTCCATCCGTCAGGGTGAACATGTTGAGATTGATTTCGAAAAACCTCACGAACCGCCCAGCCAATCTCTCTTCACATAATTGTTTTGTGAGATTATATCGTTGTCCTCGGCACTCGGTTCTGTCCCATCGCCTTTCATCCCCCTCTCAACCAAATGTCACCTCTCGATTGCACCTTTTTGCCTTGGCTACCAGGGTCCCCCCCATCTTCAAGGTCGCCCCTCCCGGGCACTTGCTGTCCTTTTCTCGATGCTCGATTCTTTGCCCCGGTTTTATTTTCTTTTTTGTTTTTTAGATGCCACGTCTTTGCGCATCACTGCTTAGAACAGCCGCCCGTCTTGTCTCATACGGCGCCTACAAATTTTGCCGATCGACAGCTGAAGTTTAGGCCGTCAAGGGATCTTCCAAAGTGACAGGTATGACGTCACATTGAAGGCCAGCTTAATCTTTTTGACCTTCGATCCATCAAGGGACCCGGATACCGGCGGTTTCATTTCGGTCCCTCAATCAACCTTCGTTTCGTGTCTTTTTTCGAAGGTAGGTCAAGCGCCCGCTTCCCTCTCGTCCAAGAGTGGCGTCAAGCCTTTTTTGCGCACGATGGTGGCTGATAAGGACGCCTTTGTGGCCTGATGTTATGGTTTGCTTTGTTCTTGACTGTCTCCCTTTTCTTTTTTAACTTATGGCGTCGGATCGCCCGTGCTGATCATGTGACTTCTATCCTGCCTCGCCCCAAGCTGTCGATCATGTAGGGTTACCTCGGCGCTGCAGGCAGTTCATTCAGCGTCTTGGGAGCGGCTTCCCTTCTATAGAAACCCCCCACCCTTTTGGTGGTCGAACTTAACTCGGACCCTCCGGCACTGCAATGTCTCGAAGCGATCTGCTATTCAGGAGGACTTCGCTTGCGGGAGTATTGATCTTCTCTAAACTCTCCAGCTTGACGCGATTTCCGCCAGGAGTCATATAGATTTCTTTCCACAATTATTCCTCGCCGTACCGTGGTGCCACTTCCCTGTGCGTTACGTTGGGCCCTCCCACCCTGGATCGTCCCGTCCATTCTCCCTTCTGAGATAACCATTTTTTTCCTGTCTGCGTCTTTTTTGTCGCTCCTCTCTTGTCGACAAAGCTGCCGTTCTGTTTCCTCGACCGTCTCCAGTCCTCCCCTGTCCGTCGTTGTGCGTTTATGGTCCAATTTTTATGCTCAGGGGCAATACGGGGTTCTAAATGGACGCTTACCGAGTCTTTTGCTCCTTACCCCATTCGATTGGTGTAAAGCATGAAGAATCCGGTCGCTTTCGTCGCCATTCTCTCCGGTTCACCTCTTTCCCGTAACTTTTGTTCTTACTTTCTGAGATGGGCACTGCACGATGTTTCCAAGGTTCTTGCATAAATCTGGGTTGTTTAGCGGAATAGTTGCTCCGCTCCCGGCTGTTCGTCTTCCTCATGAGCAATTTTTCCCCTTCCCCCGTTCTTCTCTTCATCTACTTCATTAGATTGACGGTATCATCCCCCATTCTCTCTGATCCGTTTGTTTCCATGCTGCTCTTTTTATGAGTGTTGCACTGCGTTACTTCTCTTTCACACGTCGATGATTTATAGGTTTGATATCGTGGCTCCGACATTGTGTTATTATCGTCATTGAGCTTTTCCTTTTTCTCTGCCTCTGGTTTGATCGGATTCCCCTCCTTTTTTTTTCCGGTTGACCGGACGGATCTTCCATCAGCCGGCATCTCGGCTGCCTTATTCCCCGACCCGGCTTGCGCTCCTCAGGGCTCATTCTTCCCCTTCGCTATTGCGGTTCTTATCTGGCAGATGACTTTCTTCACCCCACTTCAGGCAAGATTCTTTGTCACCTCTGACGGCCTTGGTTTTTCCCCCCCTCCCCCATCCTTCGGGCGGCTGGCCCGGACATCCTATGAGGTCACCAGCAGCCCATCGCGGGAACCCGTAACCTCTGTTCCCCCTCTCTCCTTCTTTAGAACCCCAAGACGTTTTTCTTCTGAAATTTTCTCTCCTGTGTTCCGGATGATACGACGGTCTGCTGATTTCCGTGGTCAGCCGACCACCTTTCTGGTTCTCGCGTTTTTTCTCACTCCTTTTCATGTTTTCTGGTTGGGCACTCGTTTCTGGTTTTCCTGCTGTGTTTTCAAGGGGAACTTTACGTCGCTCGTTTTTCCGAACAATCGCAATCGACTGATCTTTCTCGGGAATTCTCATTATCGTATGGGGGCGCTTCCTCTTTTTCCCGGGGTCCTAGCGCCCGAGCTCTTGCACTTTTTCCCGCGCCTTCTCGGTATTTGCCAAATGTTTCAAACTTTCACCCTCAGCCGTTCCGAAGCCGCTGAACCCGGTTCCTTCGGCGCTTAAGCCCCCGTCCTGATCCCTTTTTGTTGATTTTAGTTCGATCCCGGTCGTTTTTCTTTTTGTCACGCATAGATTCCTAATTTGGTTTTTTGAGGCTGTGGATTCTTTTTCCTCTCCGATGACGGTATCTCCTTCCTTTTTCTCTCCAATTCACACAGTTTCTCACACCAACTTGCGTGGGGCGCGCACATTTTTATATACTCTTTTTCTTTTGATGATTCGCCCTCGCACCTCCAAAGTTGTGTTTCTTTCTGTGTTTCCCCTTTCGAGCTCCATCTCGAGACCTGACACGATCTTTTCCCGATCCTCCCGGTGCTCCCTATCTCGATAGCCATGTCACAATTAATATACTCCGTCTTTCCTTTCGTCTTGCTTGATTCCCGCTCCGATTTGCTTTTCCACTAGATTCTGACTCCGTTAATCGCCTTCGGTCCTCTTCGGCTTGGTTGCGCTTTCTTTCCGAAGTCCTTCGGTTTTTTAAGTTTTGAACTGAAATTTGTGCAAGCCGCCTCCGGGACTATTCCACCGCTTTCCCTGTCTCACGAGTCGCGCGCTTACATCGGCCCCCTTAAACCTTGACTTTTTCTCCCCCAAGCCCGACTCACCTCCTTCCTTGCCACGCTTCCACCTCTCAGCTTCTTACGATTTATCTGTCTTGTGCGGCCAGAGTCCTCCCTGCCTCCGAGTTGCCCTTCCCCTGGCATTCGATGCTCCCCTGAATCTTGCCTTGATGTGTCTCAGACTGCAACTCCAAATTTTGTCACACTGCAGGGCATCCCCAGGGACAAGTGGTGTCCCCTTCCGGCATCAGGCTTCTTCCCTTTTTTAATATCCCACGACCCGTCCGAATCATCGGTATGGTCTCACAAACACTTACGTTTTTTTTCCGGCGTCTTCTCATTTCCTCTCCCTTTTTCGCTTGGATGCGGGAGGATAGTGAGATCCTGCATCTCATTTCCTGGAGGTTGCCCTTTTTGTGCCGTAACCAAAAGGGCAGGGTTGAGTCGATACTCTCAATCAAGTCCTCCGAACTTGTATATCCTCTAAAGCCTTATACAGAGGACATGATAATTCTCCCTCATGCCCTCCTTCTTACAGCATTTGTTTCCGTTTCGTTTTGCCGAAATTTTAGGCCGGTTCTGACGGCGATCGGCCTCTCATCATCCGCGCGGGGACCTGCCGCCCTTAGTGCCAACCGATCGCTGCATTACCTTGTGGTCCATTCCCTGTAGTTCTCCACAGCTTTGAGCACGATCTCCCGGGGCGCCTAACTTTTCTCCGCCGCGCGCAATGCGTTTTCCACAACCACCGTCAAGACTCTCCCTGCCCGTTTTTTTTTCGAAGTCATTTGGATCTAGATAATACCGTGCAATTCCTGGATGTTGGCCTTTTGTTATATGAACGAGAACAGTTTCTGCCGGATTTTGCTATTTTTTTTTCACTGTCGGAAAGACGGATTCACGATGCCCTCTTAAAAACTCTTCCAGCATCCATCGCAACAGCGTTTTCCCCTCAAATGACGCGGCCGCTTCTTGCTTCTTTTTTCTCGGAAATTTCAGGACTCTCCCGGAATTGTCTTCCCTCTTCGTCAAAAACCACTTCTTTTGTCAGTCCAGCATCCGTCTCTTTTCCTTTTTTCCACCGCGCCTCCTTTTTTCTTTTTTGGTCAATGATCACGTTCCTCCTCCCTTCAGTGAACAGTTTCTTCCTATGTCTTGACCTTTTGAGATGTTCCACCTCCCTTCTCTACCTCGATATTGTGGCCGTTGCGTCATCCCTCATACTTCCGTGCCATGCCCCGCGGGTTTCGATGCGATCTCCATGAAAGAACTTGGATGCCCAGCTTTCTGCCCGCCTCTTACGGTACTGAGGTCGGCTTATCAGTCGACTTTGCCCAACCTGATTTTTACTGCACTCCTCCCCGCGTCATCTCTTTTGTTTCCCTCCGAGGAGCTCGAAGCTCTCCTACGCTAGTACTTTCTGAACTCAAGCATTCCAGCGCCCCTAAACAGGAGCTGCCTCGGTCCATCTTTTCCTCTTTGTAGCACCCGTATTAAATCCTCTCCCTCCCAGCTAGGCATCTTGATCACCCTTTTTCTCTTGTCGGATCTCTCTCGCATCCTTGGGCGAGCCGCGTCGCCGCTTTGCAGGGTCAGCACTTCCCGGCTTCTCCTTTTCAACAATCGGGGGCCGAACCAAGGTTTCGCTGTGCCACGACCCCCCCAACCTTCGGCCCCAGACGACTGGCTCTTGTTGGACCCCCCTGTTGCGCTCCCCTACTCTTTCTCATCCTGCATTTTCCTCTCTGATAAATCTGGGCTTCTCTTCCTAACCTGTCGGCTGTTCACCTCACATGCCGGCCCTGATTTGTGCCTCGATCACCTCTTCCTTTTCCTCTCTGTGGCCTGGATATAGAAGTTCCCCCGCTATCTCGAAGGACTTATGGATCTATTCCAGGAACTTCTTCCAGTTCCGGTTTTCGCCAATTCTGCTTTTATCTCGGTTGGTCTTCATGATAGTGAAGGTTTTTTTGAGAATGCCCCCCTTTTCCTTTTTTTCTTTGGCGCCAGCGTTTTCGCGGGCACGCTCAATACCGTTTAAGGGACCCGCGTTGTCATCTTATTTCCCCCTTAGTCAGAGAAGGAGAATGCTCGCTTGAACAGCTGATGGGTTCCTCTACCTGTAAACATATTGCCACGCCGGGGCATTTTACCTTTTGAGACTGCGCGATTTTCCTCATTCCGATAAACCCTCCCCCTTGAACCTATTCCCCTTTAATAATCCACTTGTTGTTCTATTCGTTGTAATCCGGATTTTTTTTTTTTTCTGGCCAGAGGTCACGCAATCAACTTCTCCAGCGATGGTCCCCCCCGTCGTGTGCTCGGCTAAGCCTTTTATTTCCAATCGCCAAAAGGCAGCTCGGCAAACTTTCTTTGTCCGGCGGCGCGTTATTCTCTCGTTCGACTTTCCCTCCTGTGCTCACCTTCCTTGATGGCCAGGTTCTGGTATTTCCTTTGCCAGCGAGTCCAGTCTCAAGTCTCTGTTGCAATTTTTCAAGACCGCCCGTATTGCTTCATTCCGTCGCCCTTACCCTGTTTCTCCCCAAAGCATTCTTCGTTGCGAACTTGTCGTGGCGGGGCGAAACAGTGAACGTTCCTGCTTCATTTGCAAGCCGTTCGGTCTCCTTTATTTAATCGCTGTGTCGGGACTCCCTTCCAGTGAAATTCTTTATCCAGGCTGAGGTAGCGAACTCCATCCAATAGTAGTAGTGATTAGACTCCACTTTCTTCGCCCAGATAAACTGACTCAGTCTCTCCCCATGGCTGAGTTTTCTCAAATCCTTCTTTTGCTATCAGGGCTGGCCTACATTCTCTGCCGGCTGTTCTGCACTTCGTCGTTTCCACGTCTCACTTTGGAGACTGCTCTTTCTTTTCGGAACCCCCCGGTCGGCATGGTCCTTACCTTCCTGTCTGAGCCAGCCCTCTCGGTGCCAACACGTCCTTTCTTTCTTTGCGTCGGATTTTCGGCGCCCCCTTTCGTTTCTAAGAATGCGAAGCGTTATAGTTGGAACCGACCTATTCCGACCCTTCCTTGGAATGAGTTTACACCCCGAGCTATTTTCCGTTTCGCCGATCAAGAGGCCTTTTTCAGTTATCTTCTCCCTCCCGCGAACTGACCCCATAGATACTAACTTCGCTCTTTGTGCGGGCCGTCAAGGGATCGCAATCCCTCGATTGTGTTTAATATCTCCCTGCCTAACCGGCAACTGTTCTCCCCCGGGCTTTTTCCCTTGACATCCGTTTGGCCAATCCACTTTGCCAGCCTTCGACCCCCGATTCCCCCCGCCAACAAGTAAGTCCTCCGTCGGCGACTCTGTTCCCCTACTTCCCAATATCGTGTGACGGAAAGGTCCTGGCTGTCCCCATATCCTATCAATCTCACAATAAAGTCGCTGGCCCGGTTTTCACCTTCTTTCTCCATTGCTGAGGCCCCTCCCCCGGCTCCCGGTGCCCGACAGCTCTGGGCTCGCTACGTCGCTTGTAGTGGCCCTGTCCCCTAATCCCTGAGTGGTATCGACTCGCACTCTGCCGGTCTTCCTTCGCCCCCATGGGCCGGTACGGCGTCAAAAGATGTCTCATGGCACTGGTTGCGAACTGCTATTTTCACCGGCAAGCACTTCTTGATGGCATACCTTTTGGGGATCCTCGGGGGATCGTTCAGCTCTAAGTTCACATGTAGGCATCTGCATGAGACCTACAGGCGCACATGCTTCGTTTTTCCCAAGAGTTACCTTCTGACTTTTCAGCGGGTACCACCCCATACTTCCCGTCTCTCGTTCCATTTCTTTCCCGGTTATGAGTGGTTGGGAACCTATCGGTGCCTTACCCCTTTGACTTAGAGGGTCTCCCCTTTTCTTTCCTGTCCCGGTGGTGAGGCATTAGGTTTTCCCAACCTCTTTCTTAGTCGATTTCCTTTTTTCCGTACTTTTGCTCCTCCTTCTTTGCTTGCTTTCAACCTACGGATCGCACTCTCTGCTTCATCCTCCTTTGGCAATTTACCCTCCAAAGTTTTCTGCATAGATTATAGCATCTCATTCTACGCGATGAGGCTTCTGTCGTGGCTCGCCAACACCTTTGATTTGATGCGATTTGTCCTTCAGATCGGCTTTTTTTTTTTTTTAGGCCCCTTTTTCTCCCGTGTGCCGGCTTCAGGTCCATGGAATCTCTGGTCGTAGTCAACGATCACCCGTTAATCTTTAATTTGCTGCGCCTCGGACTTTTATCACGTAAGTTTTCCCTTACTCTGATCGCATCGCTGTGGTCCTTCGCGATCGCCTCCCCTGAAGGTTCGTAACCCTTGTTTCCTCGGACTCTTCGGCGTCGGTCCTCCCCTGCAGTGGTGATGTTCCCTCGCAGTTTCCCTTGGACCCTCATGGGAATGGCCTGTCCGCTGACGGCTTACCGCCCGAGCTTCACCTATATTACTCACGTGATCGTTGGCGCGGCATTCGTTTTTTCTTTCGGCTTGTGGGGTTTTTTTCTTCCTGCCTCCTCGACGCTGTCGCTACATAGACTCGTGCGTTTCTGATTCATGGCCTTCACTCAATCAACTAAGATTCTGAACCGAACCCTTGAGGTGCCAACGAAGATGACCTTTTCCCGTCGGTCTCTTCTTCCTCCTTTATCCAGCGGTTTCGGTCAGCAGCAATTTCGAGCCCTTTCCATAGTCCTTCATTGTAATTCCGAGTTCCTATAGAGATCCCCCGAGATAAGCATAGCTGCGTTATATCCATCAATTGCCCTCTCGCACACTAACGAGGTCGAACACCACGTGCCTGCTTTGCCTCTCACTTCTTCTAATTACGTTGTTGGTAGATCATTTTCCCCGCGGCCTTCGAACCGTGCACGGTTTTCGGACTATTTATTTTCCTGTGAAGTCCTGCGTCCGAGACGTGACGATCGATAAGTTCCTTTATTTTCTCTTTCCGGAACATTTGCCAAAATTCAAATTATATTTCTTCTCCGACGCTCTTTCTTATGATCCCCCTCGTGGTCCTGCATATGAAGGCAAGTAAGAGACTACTTCTCCTTTGGAGTTTTCTCCGAGTCTTCGTCCGCTTCTGTTGTTTCATCTTCTTCCCAATTTGAACCCTCAAGGCCCCTGGAAATTAAGGCATTTTTTGCCGGTCGACACTCCCCAGGCCGGACCCAAATTTTCAGAGACCCCCAAGCCTTCTCCGCCCGCTAGGCTTAGATTCTCTTTGTTCCCCCTCCTTCTTGTAAGAAGGTTCCTGAGGCCCCTTTGTTAATCGCTTAACGAGCCTTCCCTCTGTTGCCGTAACCACCCCTTAAGGCACTTTCGCCGATTCTTCCGAAAGCCCACTCGTATTATGGACACCATTGCCCCTCCCGCAGACCCCTGCCTCATATCCCTCGCCACAATTTACCGATTCAGGTCAACTCCCCACCCGTTGTGATCTTTTTCGTCTCTCCAGTAAGCTGATATGACGTTTTTCTTCTCTGGTCATTGTCTGGATAGTTTGCGTACGCCGCTGATTGACCTTTCTCTAGGTTGCAGCCGCCCCTTTTTTCCGTCCCAACCAAACTCCTCCCTTACTCCCCCTCCCTTACCTTGCTCATTGAAGGCATCGCATGCCTCTCTGATCAGCTGCGTATTACATCGCCTTCGCTTACCTCCCCTCTTGGTCCCCCCTCCTTGTACGTCATCCCTTTCTCCTTCAGCGTCCGATGCAAGCTTCTTGGAAGAATTCCTTTTCCCTACTCCCACCAAGTCATACCCGCTTTCCCCCGAAACCGATGCCTCAGCACCGGGTAAATTCTCTAATCCAAAGTTGGTCTTCTCCGACTCACTAGAAAAACGGCAACAGAGTGTCTTTCTTTCCAGAGCAATTCCCTATCCAACCACCGAAGATTCCCTTGCCTCATCTTCCTTGATGGCGAAGATCTGGATGGAACCATCCGGCACTCTTACCCGCCTCCTCTTTGAAAGGCTGTCGGTGTCTTCTAGTTATTTTCTTCCAGTTGATCATGGTTCTCTATCACGTGAGATCTATTCCTCTTTGGGGGGGGATCTCCACCCCACCGACTTCTTATGCATCCCTCCATCGCAAAAGTGGCTTTCCGGTCCTCCCCCTTCCCTTCCCGTCTCCGCACTTCTTGCGTCTCTTTCAGAATTATCCGCTGCTACTCCTGCCTCTTCTTCTTTCTCGACCACCTCTTCTGGTCAGACCTCCCCGGTGTGCCCCCGAAGTTAGCGAACGACTCATTTTCGCGTGGTCCTTTTCAAGGATGATCACCTTGATCCTCCCTCCAGCGAATAGATTTGTCTTCGTTTTTGACGGGTCGGCTCACAGAACGGCAGTCTTTTTCGACCGCGCTCTGTCCGTGGTCCTTTTTCTTCCATTGTTGTGGAAGAGGGTTTCCGATGGAGAGATGACAGGAATTGGCATCCGCCTTTTTCTTCCGTCGAAGGTTCTCAGCCCTTGACTTGGCGATGTGAATTCTTCGACCTTTGTATCCCCGAGATGATCCCTTTTCGTCCCCTTCTCGATCAGCGAGCTCTTCGTCTTCCTCTTTGACTTCGCCCTAGCCGCAGCCCCCCATATGCGACTGTACCTCCGAAGACTTGATACTGGTTCAGGTAATTTTATGGTCGAAACCTCAGTGTCGCTTTCATCTCCAGCGCGGCACTACAGAACGCCGGCTGCCGAGCCGGGACGCCGCATGTCTCCGCCTAGGGGTTTCCCCCTTTTAGCTAATTTGAAGCGTAGGATCCTCTCCCGCGGCGAAAAGGTCCTCCCCCTGGTTTTTGCAGAACACCCCCTTCCTTCCCACGTTTCTTGCACGGAATAATGTCGCGAACCCTTCTCCATGGCTATCCGTCCGGTGCTCGAGGAGTTTGCCGCCCATTTTTCCTTTTTTCGAAACAGTCTTCTTTCAGACACTTTGTCGGCGGATCACGCAAAGTCCTTTTTCTCTTGAGGAGGATTCGTGCCGGTTCTCTTTTTTATATGGATTCGCCTGTAACCTCGAGCTCCGGAGCTGAAGATGACGCGTCCTACCTCACCTTTTCCCCCCTTCCCGGAGTTTCCCCTTGCGCCATTCAGGTTCGACTAATGGTAGGGCGCCGTCTATTCGACTATTTGTTAGAACAAGTGCTTTTTGCCCTACTTTTTCGTCAAGAACTCCAGAACTTGACCAGCAGAAACTTCTCTCATTTCTCCTCGTAATCTAGAGCCGCCTGCCCGGGATTTGCCGCCGATCCTTTCCTTAAAGGTTCCAGACAAGGCCACGCTTCAAATTCGATCCAGGGTGATGTTAGATTTTTCCCAGCGATTGAAATGTCTCTCTCCCCCACCATCCGGACCAGAGGATTATCTTTCCTCCTCATAAGTTTGTTCTCGATCCGTGGTCATCTTTGCCTTTGGTGGTTTTTCTCACTGGTCTTCAATCTCAAAATGTCCTCTGCGATGGGACACGGCGTCCTATGTCTTTTGAGAACGCTTCTTTTCACGAAACCTTGTTGCTGAGGTCCGTCTAGGTATCGCTTTATTGTAAGCGGTGCTTTCCTTCCATTTGTTTTTTCTTTTTTTCGTTTCCAGAGATGCCACTTCTGCAATCAAGGCGACTGCCTTTTCCCCCCAAGCACTTATTTTCCTCACTGACGGATCCAAAATGAGCTAGCCGCCTTTTTTGAAAGTTCTTTCGATAAAGTTTCCTAGAGGCGTCATCTTAATTCTTGTTTTATCTCCACCTCGCCTGTTCGGTAGAATCCCCTTCCTTGTACACAAACTTCTCAATGGTTTATCGGGTCCAGTCAATCCATCCGCCTTTTGATGAGGTCCTTCCCCTTTTCGGACGCGATACTTTCGCAGATGAGTCCTCTTTGGAGCCTCTTAGTCTTCTGCGCGCACAATCCCCTCCTGGCCATCCTCCGGTGGTTTTCCGTGTAATTGTCTTTCCTCGGCGCTTTGCCATGTCGGCCGGACCCTTTCTATTGATCTTCTTTGTTCCTTTCTTTGGATCATCTGCCCCTGCGAGCCCTGCTCACCCGTCGACCTTTCCCTTCCCCTCGACTCCCCGGAGAAGGTGAGTGCGATCACTCTGCTCAGCGTTTGTCTGTACAAGATTCCAGATTCGTTTTTTGCGAACCCGGACGCTGTTCTTGCCTCCCTCTTTTAGCTCATCGTTGCGGAGTGCATTATTTCCCTTCTTGCTTTTCGCGTCGTCTTCCCCATCTCCGCTGCGACCTCGATCGTTTACGAGATCTTTGCCGCAGGGACGATCTCCTATTTTTTTCAAAGTCCGCCTCTTCTTCTCGCAGACTTCATTTCTTTTGCAATTTTTCTTCTTAGACGGCAGCCGTTGTTCTGGGCCTGCCCCAAATCATCTTTTCCCAACAATCTTCTTCTGATCCCCCTTTTTTCTGCGCGGCGTGCGCCACGCTCACTCGCTTGGCTTTCAGTTGTTTTTGTTCGCCATCTGCCGTTTCTGCCCTGTTTCCTCCTTCTTCCCTACGGCCTGGGAGGCTGCGGCTTCACAGGTGATCATGCTGACCGTTTTCTTCACCGAACCGCGTTTTGTGGTGTGTCACGTAAGTCTATAGCTGCTGTCGCTGTGGGAGGTTCCTCCTCCTGATCAGTCTTTTTTCTCTGTTTGCAGGCCGTTGTTCGCCCCCTTGGAGGAGGTCACTCTCCCTCTTGGAGGCGGACCGTTCTTCTCTTAGGTCTTCAGATGTGCGATGGAGGCTTCTCTTCTCAACTTTTTTCTCCTGTCCTTTTCTTCTAGCTCTCCGGCGTCGAGCCCATGTTGAGCAACTCCCTGGTTTACCTGTTTCTCCATTTCTCTCACCGCCCGCAGGACTGCAGGTTCTTATATATCCATTCTGAAATGCTTTCTAAGCTTGCATCTCGGAGGTTTTTCTTTTTGATCTTCTTGGCAACGCGCGTCTGCGCGTGACACATCTTTCTTCGGGGAGATAGTTCATATGTCCTTTTCGTAGCGTAATTTGAGAATTTTACACTGACCGGTATCGGTGGCTGACATTCAGGCAGTAATCCTCATGTTTCGCCTTTTTTCTTTCGACCCCGGCTCAGCTCAATTCGGCGGCCTTCTCCTTTGATTTCGGAAAAAGCGTGTTCTCCTTACTTTCATCTCCCAGGGATCATTCTATCTGATGGCCGTTTTTTTTGATGCGCCTTACACCCTTTTTCTTGGATTCTCATTATCGAGGCCGGCGCTGGTTGGTTTCGGCCCCTGCTTTGAACGTCCCCTTCCTCTCTTCGTAGCCGACTATACTTAGGGCAACGTCCTCTTCACCTTTAAGGGATAGATCTTGCTCACCGCTTTTGGTCGGTTCCCCTGCCGAGATCGATAATGTTGCGTTCTTGATATTCGGCGTGGTCTTTTGTAAGGAATGGGTACGACCTTTGGCTTTCATCTTCGGCGGTGTACACCCATCGTGCAGTTTTCCGCGCGGAAGCCCTCCGTCTTTTTCCTGCTGGCGAATGGGTGGCGGCCTCATGAAGGGATCCTACTTTACGGACAATTCGATCTAGTTCGCTTGCGTGGCTCTCTTTGTTTTCGGGCTGGATTTTTGTAAGGGGTCCTTTCCTGAGAAGGCCTTTCCTCTCTTAGCCGGAATCATCGCCTTTTTTCTGCGGAGCCTGGCTCCCTTTTTTCACTTTCAGAAGCCACGATCTATCAAAAGCTCTGTGCCGTCCGTGACTTCGACTCTCAGCTCTGGATTTTCGGTCTCATACCCGTGCGTTTGTTTTTCTACCAAGCCTGTTTCCCTCCCTTCGCAGTCGAGTCACGATAAGCTTATCCCCCTTCCTGCCCGTTCGCCTTCCGTGCTATCTACAGAAAATCTCCCTCGACACCCCTGACGGTGGGCGACGGCCGGAAAACCCACTCAGACCTTTTTTTGAGAGCATGTGGCGCCTTAGCCCGTCTGTTTCTTTCCCTTTTTTTGCGATAGCAAGGCGCTTCACGGAATCGATATCATTTTAGTTCTCTTGTGCTGACCGGCATAGTTCCTTCCCCAACTCATCTTTTTTTTTTGACGAGCTATCCACGCCGGCTTCCTCGCACTCCCCGTGCTGCTGAGACTCTGAATCGCGTTGTATCCGTCTTTTGTTCTAAAGCTTTTCTTCGTTTCAGATGTCCGTTTTTCTTTTTGACATTGCAGGAGCACCTCAATTGGCCACGAATCCCCCTCTTAAGATTCCTTTTTCTTTTCGATTTTCCGGCTCTTTCCAAGGGGCCTGCCAATCAGACGCTCACCCCCTCCGTACTCCCCAACTCTCCCGCTGCGGATCCTTTTTTCTCACTCCAGTTCGCCGCCGTCTGTTCAAGCAGGGGCCGATCCCCTTCGCCAGAATTTTTCCCACTAACGGACGAGCGGGCCGAACCAATACCCCCCACTTTTTCCCCCACTCCGAAGAGATCGACGGAAAGCACCTTGGTCGTCGTTGACCCCTTTCCGGCCACATGCATACAGTCTCCCTCAATCTAAAACAGGGCATCACGGCTGGTTTCAGCTTTAATGTTTGCTCGCCCTCTCTCTCGCGTCAAGCTTCCTTTCTGTTTTTCTCCTAGAGTCTTTCTTATTTTTTTACGCCGCGATGCATGGCCCGCAGCCGCCCCTCTTTCTGCCTTAAACCCTCCCTTTTTTTATAATGACCCAGGCTTAGCGCATTTTTTTGAAGTCTAGTAACCAGTCGTTCCCCATCTTAAGACATGCTTTCCAGGCCTATGCGAAACTCTAGGTTGCTTCATGATCCTTCCTCCGAATCTTCCGCTGAGGCCTGCGATCCCTCTTCTCACGGACGGCGGCGCTTTATTCCTTCCCCGAAGACGCAGACATCTGTTCTCCCTTCCAGTCTCCTCCCCTCTAAGGAGACTCTTCCGCTCCCCCTTCCCGATAAATCATTAGATTTCCTCTCCGAATCGTTTACCAACCTTTACAGAGCTTCGGCTCGAGCTCAGGCAGTCTCTCTTATGCTCAATAGCGATCTCTATACCGTCAAACTGATTTCGGTTTATGTTTTGCCTGACTAACCCTTTCCGGATGCGATAATGGTACGCGAACTTTCTAGTCTCCGATAAAACCCAATCATCCCCTCTTACGCCAGCTCTCCATATGCACTCGTTACCGGTTTGTTTATACCATTCCTTTCCGCCTGCACTCGGAGACGCGACAGTATAAGGAAAGGCCTCTCTCAAGGTCTGCAGTTTCCTTCCTCATTCTGGTCAGAAACCTCCTCCTCTACTTCGCGATCTTTAGTTGCCAACGCTTTCGCGTTGGTATTGTAAAACTATTATACTTTTTTTCATTAAGTCCTCCCTTAAATATGGCCTGTGTTTATGGCCCTTTCCTTCCTGCTCCCCAGCCCTGCAGATTTCCGTGCGTTGATCTACGGTTTTCCTCAGCTTCACATTGTTGACCAGTAAATACTTTCCTGTAAAGAAGTGGAAATGAACCCTCCCCAATTTGACGTCTCATGACCTGGTTTTTTGGCCCCCCCGCCCTTGAAGGTAGGAGAGTCTAATTTTTCCTCCTTTCCCAAGCTCTTTTTCTCATTGTCGACTCAATCTCTTCCTCAGCGAGCGATTTGCTTTTCTCGACCGCTCCCAGCATACCGGCCTCTTCCTCTCAATCACAAGGCAGAGCCCGACGAGAAACCTTCGAGGAAATACTGTCCGTTACGTCTTTTCCCCCCAGCCTTTTTCCGAGCTTTTCCACTTCCTCCCCCCTCTGTCGGCATCTTATTTTCAGCACTCTTCTGGGAAGATCTACGACGTCCCCCTGATCGACCTCCTTCGGTGGCTTGGCGAGCGGCGCTTCTGCTCTTATCAGTCTTGGTTGACCAGGCTCCGAATCCCGGGTCCTCTCTCCAAAAGGAACATTCTCCCAAGGAGAATTTTCCCCAGAACAACCCCCCTTTCTTCATACCAGACGGCGACATCGGTTTCTGTCCGTTGCGACCGTGCGTCCTCCCCCATATGAAGATCTTGCTTTTCCACAGCAGGGGAGCCTACCTTGTCTTCGCGCATCAGAAATTCTTCTCTATTGGTCAAATTTCCGCGGTTTTTTTATGAAGGGATTCGCGTACCAAGCGATTCATTCTCGCCTTCGCCTTCAGGATGACGCGACTTTCTTCTCTCCTTACCGATCATTGTCGCCAACTCTGTAGTATGAAAATCATGTTGTCCGTCATGATCGACATTGCTCTTGGCCCCCATTCCACCTTTGATGGTGCAAGATGGCCTCATCCTGAAACTTGCCCAGTCTTCTTTGACTTTCACCGCGCAGCTTCGATTCCCTCGAATATTTCTTAGGACTTTTTCTGTCAGCTAGTGGTGATGGGTTGGTCCCATTCTTTATCTAGGCCAAGCGGTTGTGCCATCGATCTTTATCCCACAGTTGCTCCTCGCCAAAGCCTACTTGCTCACGCACTCCCCCGGACCAGAGGACAA
>Ga0179591_1270432_pt1 | contig 17791 bp, 23 predicted proteins | sample CZOMad2_1_08_16f_FD_182891 | JGI IMG/M metagenome (GOLD analysis project Ga0179591, IMG submission 182891) | Vadose zone soil fungal communities from Angelo Coast Range Reserve, California, USA - CZOMad2_1_08_16fungal (PacBio error correction) | ecosystem: Environmental > Terrestrial > Soil >... | reverse complement strand
CTCTCTCACACCCCCCCAACTGGTGAGGGGCTGCCACTTCCCTTCTCTCTCGTGCGGCCTACACTCCCCTTTGAGGGTATACTCTTTCCTGTGCTCTCGGGTTCGAGACGGCCAAAATTCCCTGGACCGTCACTGGTTGACCAGGCCTCTCGGAAACCAAGTTCCTGTCGCCTGATGAAAACGTTGTCTCATTTCCTTTTCGGTCCACCCCTCCCTCCCTTTTTTCCCTTTTCGTACCTGAACTGTCCCGATTGAGTGCGCGTTGTAGAATCACTTCTTTATTCCTCCCCTCCGTCTACGGGGCCCCGCGCGATTTTGCACACCGTAATGTAAGGTGCACTCTCTTTCCTCCCTGTCCCTGCTCTCGACGAAACCGGCCGGCTTTTCCCCGTCGGATGTAAGGGCGCCCTTTTTTTTTCCCCATTTGAGCTTCATTGCCCAAGATCCTCTAATTGTTGAGGCGCCAGGGTTCTCTTCGTTTGAGCGGGGGCGGCCGCCTCGGTGCGGCCGCCGGGGGACAGGTCTGGTGTCCCTTCTCCCCGGTAACCCCTGCGGACGGGCGTTACCTTGCGTGTCCTTCTCCCCTCCGGTTCCTCCCTATACTTCCCCCCAGAAACGTCCGCCAACCCGAGTCGGGGTTTATCCTCCACCCCCTTTTTTTTTTTCCCCCTTCAAAACGTACTACTCCTGACTAGCGGCATGGTCATTATTCCGGATCTTTCCGTTACCAACAGCCAACCCCCAATTAGTGCGAGAATTTTTTTTTGTCTTCCTCTACTCAGGAATATGAATATCTTCTTTTTACCCTCCCCAGTACTATTTCACACCCGGGCTTTCTAATCCGTGCGAAATGCGTCCTTCTCTTATAGGTGTATGGTTTCACCTTATCCCCTGTCTTCTTTCGCCCCAGTCCGACGTTCGCTCCCTTGTAAACATTCGAATTTTCCACGTACCCCCTGGTTCTTCCCTATGTGCCGCCTCCACTTTTTGCGGACAATTTTCGACACGCCCAGTGCCACGCCCCCCCTACCATTGCTACGGCTTTGATCCTTTCTTCTGAATCGCCTGTACGACATTATTCCGTCCATGTCCAACCCCCTCCCCCAGAAGTTTAACGACATCTGACGCTGATTTTTTCCTATTTCCCCCTCCTCCACTTTCCTCTCTCTTTGTGGTTTACACTTCTACTGCGTATACCTTTTGGTCCCTATCTACATCGACCAGACCAAGTTTATTAATTTTATTTCCCTCCTTTCAAGCGATCTTGCTTTTTTTGTTTCTCTTTTTGTTCTGTTTTTTTTTTTTTGAGAACGATCATGCTTTTTTTCCCCGGACCAGACCTTTTCTTCTGACCCCTGATTCACCCAATTATTTTCCAAATTTGTCACGTTGTGGGAAGGTCTATTCCTTGGAAACTAGTTTTTACTCTCTGCCTCTCTGGGCAGAGACCTTATACTTCAATTTTGGAGTTGTCCATTTTTTTCTCTTCTAAACGTCGTGAATAATTATTGGGTTCGAGGGAATTCTTCCTACTGTCCCAAAGTTCATCATTGCCCCCCCCCCCTTTCCCTTCCCTTCACTAGTACACCTTTTTTTTCTAATTTGCAACAGTTTTTCAGAAGCTTTCCTTTTCCTTTCCATTTTAATCTAACACACACCCCCCCAGTAGGTCAAACCTTTACCCCACCCATAATGTTCACCATTGGCAACCCCCTAACGGCTGGTCCGTGTGCTTCAAGAATATCGTTTCGCCTGTCTTCCGGTATAAATATGTCACGGGAGATTTCCCTAGACATTTGTCTAGGTTTTTTTTCCCCTCCTCCTTTTTGCGAGCCCGTTTTCAGTCCTTTCCCGTCGCCGAAACTCCCCCTTATCTCACGAACCTTCCCCACACCGGTATGACTTTTCCTCTCCACGAGGACACAGGCCCCCCACCTTTATGTGGTCATGGGCCAGGCTTGTTTTCCTCCTTTCCCCTAACCCCCGGTCTTTCTTTGCTTTGGGTTAATAGACTTGGCAGGAGGATATGCTTTCTCCGTTTCGTGGCCCTTTTTGTAGAACCGTTTATGTCTTCGGAGGAAGACTGGTTTCTGAGGAGAGGCACCTTATTCCCTTAATCATCCCTCTCCCAAGCTTCTTCCCGACCTGCCCCATCTTCATGTACCCCCCCAAACAGAACTTTTTTTTCCCAAATACAGTCCTGAGCTTCGGCCTCATAGGTACATCTAGTCCTCACTTCCTCGGCATCAACTTTACAACACGGATCTTGACCTCTCTTATTTTCAATTCATATTCTAATAATGTAACCTTTTCAGTGGCGCCCTAATAGTTTATTTGGACTATTGACCTCTCAAGAATTCTGAAATAACCCGTCTTTCCGCTTTTTCCCTCTATTACCACTTCTTCTGGCAAAGTCTATTTCTTGTTTGAAACCACCTCTTAGTCTCCATCTTGTTCCAACATCCGCCTTTTTATCGTCCGATGGTCTTTAGTCTGGTTTCTTTTTGTTTCCGGATGGATAAATTCCCCAGTGGAGTCCGATGTCTGATAAATCCCGAGTGTGAGGTTGTTCCCGCCACTCCTTGCGGTTTCGAGGTCGCACATTGCGTGCTTCAAGACTTTATATACCAGATGATCTTTTTTCCCCCCCCCCACTTCGTGACTCACATAGTCGCGTAACCTTGCTTTGGTAGCTGTTCTGCCCCATTTCCTCCCGGATTTTAGTTGCCCCCCCCGAACCAGTCTCGTGAGCTTCCCATGGAGGAGCAGCGTTACCAGACATCAGTAAGGAACTTTTTCGGCGGCCCCCCGCCTCGTTTGTCTATGAGTATAGTTCGCCAACCCCTGGTATGCAGATGTTCTTTTGGAGTTTAGCGATCCCCCGGCACGAAAGTGAAGTACTCGTTTTTTTACTCCCTAGTTCTTTTTTCTTTCCCGTGCGCTTCAAGCCCCCCGAGATTTTTGATGTCGTTTCGTAATGATTTTCTCTCTGCACGCGAGGGAAGCCTTTTACCCCCCGCAGGCTCTGCCAGTCTCCGATCCTTTCTTTTGGTACCGTTTGCCGGATAGCTTTCCCCCCGTGGCGAAACGGGATGCGCCAGCCCCTTCCCCGTGGATGATGATCCCCCCCGTCCTCGCTACGCTTTTTGTGTGTCATTCCTGCTTCACTTGGGAACCATGTTTGATCCCCGGGCGAGCCCCTTTGGACGAAAAGGCCTTTTCGCTCAGACTTTACTTGCTTTGTACGCGCGTTGCGTTAGCTCTCGACTCGGCCCCACCTTTCCTGGTCTAAGTTACGAGGCCCGGATTCAAAGAATCTCTCCACTACCCGAGAGAAGGCTTTGTCCTTTTTTTTTTGTTTTTCAGAATGAACGTTTCTGTCCTTGTGTTGTCGCGACATTTTTATGCCAACGTTTGTTGTTGCATTCTGGCTTCTTTTCTGATGTTTAAGTGATTTTTAGCTTCTTTCTCACACTGTGGTAAATGGGGCTTTGGTCTCCTCACTTCCTGTACCGCTTCGGAGTAGCTGACGCCCTTCTACCCTGTTCCATCGGACGGCCTCTCCCGTCTTAATCGCGGTTACCTTTGTGGTTGAGCTAAGCCCCCCCTAACTGATTCAGTTGTGCGAGCGCTTATCTATTCTCCGTTGATTTTTTTGATCGAGTTATAATCCTATCGACCCCACCCCCAACCACCACTGCTGGTTGCAGGGGCGCTCCCACACCCGGTACTAGATCTTTTCTAGTTTTTCCACTCCTTTGCGTTCGAAATTTAAGTCCATCCGCCGGCTTCTCCTGATCTGGTTCAACTGAGAAAACACCCCCTTCTCACCTGTCTTTCAAATTTCTATGGACCCCTCGTCCTGTCGACAATGCCACCAAAAAGGTGGCGTTTGACCTTCTCCTTCTGCACCACCTCCCCGTCTTTTTTGTCCTTCGTGCCCCGTGGGTACCCGCATTGCAGCGCTGGTAGAGTATTTCCTTTTCATCTTTTTTTTTGTTTTTCCTTCCCACAAAGGACAGAGCCTCCTTTTTTTTGTCCCGTATTTCCTCTCTCCCATCCTGGCCTGGCGCCGTATAGTGGAAAGCACAGGGTTACTCCGCGCGTCTTCCGAAAAGGGCCTTGGCGGTCCCCCGTCGGCTCGCCGGGTTCCACCATTTTTTTCGCCGGTTTTTGATTGACGGAGACTCTCTCGCATCGTCGTCTGACCCCAATTCGCGTATCCTTTGTGCGAGTGTTTCTGGCCTCCAGCCCGTTGCGTCCGCGGGACATTCGTAGTACCGGCTCCTGTCCGAGATTCAGACGAGTCTCCCCCTGCTTTTTTTATCAATAGTTGCGCCTCCGCGTTAGAGATGATCCCTCCCGCCTCAAATCTCTTTGGTGCTACGACCGTCAATACCCCCCCCTTCTTTTCTTTCAAAACTGTCCTCTTACTTCCAGGCGTCTTTTCTGAGTAGTCCCCAACCTCGGTCTCTTTTGGAGCTCAGTAAAATTTCCTTTTAGTCGGCCTTAAGAACCTTTCCTTTTGCCTTTTTTTACTCTGTTTGAGAACTCCATGGGGAGGGGAACTTCAGTCAGGTCCTCTTCTCTTGTCTCGGAAGAAGCCCGTACTTATTTTTTTTCTCCTTGTTCGCGACTATGTGCTTCCCTTCCTAATGGCCCGTATTCCTTTTTGTCTCGTCCTTGGAACTGTCCATGTCTTCAATCTGAACTCCCGCTTTCCTCTCCCCTCCACATGATTGGATGTCCGTTTGGTGCGTTCTCATTCGTGCTCATCCCCTTCCCCCCCCCCCCAACCAATTTCCCACAACTGTCAGATCTGACTACCCTGCGCGGTGGCCTTTGATGCTATCTCTTGGCTACTATTACTCTGGTTGTTTCCCCTCTATCCTTCGTAGAAGTATTTTACGTCATCCCTTTCCTTTTAACGCTGAAGTTCTCTTTAGTCATTTCCCGGCTCTTTCTGCCTAGACAATCGCTGCTTGCCTCCTGACCTCACCAGTACCGAGTATTCAATATGAACCTCCATTATTCCCAAGGAGAAAGTTTTCACTTTTACCCTTAGCTTCGGTTACCTTTCCTCCTCTTCCTTCTTCCTATCTATTTAAGTATTATTTTTGTTGCCTTCCTTTTTTATATTAGTCAAAAATGTTTTAACTTCTCTTTGTGTCGCTTTCTGTCGGGAACTAATGTCATTTCAGTGGCTTCTTACTTTTCCCCTGCACAAAACCCCCAACACCCACCCTCCCCGCCCAACGTGGAAATTCCCCCGTTTTCCTCCTTATCGTTCTTCCCCCTATGAAACAACATCCCTCCTCCCGTGCGTACTTGGACACATTAATGGACCTTTTCCCCAGCTCCCCTTGTCTTGCGTTGTTTTCTCAATCCTGAAGGCAGACCGTGTCCCTTTTTAAGTGGAGCCTCCGCTCCCCCTTACTTTTCTCCTGCCTTCGCCCCCGGGTTTCTCGTTCCCCCCTCACTCATCCGCGTTTCCCTGAGCCACGGGCATTCAACTCTAGCTTCTTACCCTTACTTTCTACTTCCTCCTCACACCTGTCTGAGGCTTGTATCCCCCGCTGCTTCACAGGATCATTCTTTTTCTTTTCTTGTCCATTCCGAAAGAATTTACTCCTATTTGATGTGGGTTTCTTCCATTCTCGGATGCTTCTTTGCATTATCCCCGGATTGTCCTACTTCTTTTACAATTGGCATGGTCGTGAATTATGCAAGAAGGACACACACTTCTTAAGACCGTTGATCACCCCCCTGTTGCTAACCCCCCCAATCCTACGATCCGCCTAGACCTCTTCCATAGTTCAGAGAGGAAAATCTCCATGAACGTAAACCAATTTACGACCTTTTTTTCCCACATTTTCTTATGGAATAGTTTCATACACGAAACCTGGTCCGTTGCGTTACCAGAGTCATCACCATTCTCGTGATAGACATCTTGTTTGACATTGCTCAAAGAGTACATTAGTCCTTTCTTTGCTTTCCGCTGTACCCCTTATACGAAAAAGTATTTGAAGTTTAACCCCCCTTTCCATTTCCAGGTATCTAGGGTTTCTAACTACCCCCCCTTGCTTGTAGTCAGATAACTTTTGGGCTGGTGTTTTCTGCTGACTGCCCCCCGTGTTTTAGAGATGCCGCCACACTTTCCTCAACTCCGTTAGCATGTTTATTTCAAACCTCGGTGGAGTGAGCTTTACGCCCTTGTCTGTCAGACTCTTTTTACCCCCTCTCTACGTTCCTTTCGTCCTCCCCTCGTCGCGCCCGCGTAGTTGGAGACACTTTGTCTGATTAGTGGAAACCCCTTCCTCTGGCTCCGTTATAAGGTTCCTCCATGGTTTCCTCAATTCTACGTTTTCACCCCTTGCTCCGTATGGACCAGACCCTGTTCTGGTCTTGCCGAATCGTATTTCATACTTTTAGGATAGCCCTCCCCCCTCCCGACTTGGGGGTGTCTTGAACCGACTCCGTAACGATCCCCCTCCGTCGGCCCCCTCCATTTCGGGTCGGAGCCTATCCTCTTGGATATTCGATGAGTAATGACCCCCCTAGTATTTTTTTGCGTCTTTTTACCCACTCTCGTTCGTCCCCGGAGGGTCCGAAGTCTAACCTCCAGGGAGTACATGTCGTCCTCCCTCAGGCGACCCGTAATAATCATGTCACACTCCTGGACCTCAGGGGATGCCCATCCCAATCACCACCCTCTCCCCTTGCCCTGCCCTTCTTGCTTCTGCTTGTTCGTCGGAAATAGGTTTTGCTCCCCCTTTAAGAGGGCCTCTGCTCTCGGTCACCCCTTGCCCCTTTTCTTCCGTATTCCCTCGATTGCCAGCGCTATTTTCCCACTGGCTCGCTCGCCCTCCCCCCACCCAACGTTTCTCGGCTCCGCTGTCTTTCGGATTCAAAGAAGGATTACTACCATTGTGACTGGACGACGGGGGCTGTCCTCACTCCACTTTCGTTGTTCTCTCCTCGACTTCGCAATCTGTTTTTTTTGCATTTCCTAGAGTTGCCTTGGTTTAGGATTTCTTTTGCTTTATGCGGTCCATTGGGTCCTCGTCCACGTTAGCGACCCTCCTTTTAGCATGGTGATCTCCCTTTCCGATACTCCACGCCCTTTTTTTAGGCGGCCGAGAACCTCTGTTTCCCTTGTTTGGGGGGCTCCCGCACCAGCTTTGATGTGGTTTGTTTTCTTTTTCTCTCTTTTCCTCTTTGTGTCTAGTTAGAACGCGAAACCTTCAAGTGGTGCGTTTGTCCCCCCCCTGTACCCTTTCGTCGGCTAATTTCCGCGTAATCCTAGCGATGACCTCTCTACGTAGTGGCAACCGGATCAATTTTTCTTTACCGCAAACCTGGAGACAATTCCGCTCTTATTCCCCAGGTTCCCTGTAGGTCCCTCCCCATTCTTTTTGCGTTTCCCGCGGAGGCAAACAAACTCACTACCTTTTTTTCTGAAAGGTTAACAGGCCTGTTTTCCGCGATTTTAGGTCCCTTCTGAAAGCCCGGCATCGCCGTCTACGTTGTCGATCTCTGAGTGCCGTAGGCCGGCTCACGTTCTCTCTCCTCACCTGAAATAGTTCTCCCGGCCCCGAGGGTACGTCGGGATCGACGTTTTTTTCCCCCCGCTTTTCCTTCATTTGCACCCCGGCAAGATCTAGCTAAGAGAAGCCTCTGCTCCCGTTCGAGTAACTTTGGAAGTTTTTTTCCTGGTTGATCCTGCGCGCGGACTCCTGGGTCTAGTTCCTCTTGCTTCTTTCCCTGAGGATTTTCCTCTAATGGCTGTGCTGGTTTCTCCCCTTCCGCTCGTCGGGATACCATGATTTACAGTCTTCCCCAAATCTCTTGGGGTCCGCTGAACCCCCCGACCATATTGGCGTCCCGCAATTCGTTGCTTAATTTTTCTTCTGCCGGAGTTTCCCAAAGACCCCCCCCTTCTTTTCATATCGTGGCGAGACTACGCATATCAATACCCGTAGAATCTGACCTCGTTCCCTTGCTCTTTTCCCACCCTTTCTTTGTGTCGCTTCCCCATGGCGGAACTAGTCCTTCTCGCTCTGTACCTCAACTACTCTTCTTTTTTTGTTTCTCCTGCTTTTCTCGTACCTTTTTCCCACTTACGCTGTGACCCCGCATCATTTCCTAACCTTTTCCTTGGACAGCCAGTCCATGAGTGAAACTCCGAATCCCCGTTTCTTTCTCCCTCCCAACAACAGGTTACGTCTATTTTCCCCCGTTTTTGCATAGACTGACTCCCCATTAGCAGTATCCCTTCCCCCATCCCAGCAACAGTTTCACCGTCTTTTTTCATTGCCCCGTTTTGTAGTTTCGAACCCGAGATACATTTTAGGTTCCCGGCCCATCTGCGTCCTTTTCCCTTTCATTTCATATCGGGGACGAACGCTCACTGTTGCTTTAGATAGCAAGGATCTCCCTCCCCCTCGGCTTCTCTCTTTGCCACTGAAATACACTAGTTTAGGACTTCTGCCCCTATGGGAAAATAACATTATTCCCTTTCTTCAAATTTGTTTTCTCCTCCTTGAACGTATGTGTTCCTGTAACTCTCCTATTTTTCTCCGTTATTCTTATTATTTTCGCCTCCCTTTTTTCTTAGGAAAGTCTCTCATTTGTGTCGATTTAATTAATATTCCTCTTCCTCTCCCCTAATTCAATGTCTTACCTACTACAGCCCCCCCTTTCTCCTTTAACGGTAAGCATCCTTCTCCATTCATTCTCATAAAAACCCACCTTCCGTGCTTAACTTATTGAACCCTTGACCTTTCCACCAAAATGACTATGATTTTCCTCTTTTAGAACCCTCAATGCCCCATCCCCCGGTGTTTCCTTTCTTCTTCTCGCTCCGTCTTTCTTTTTCATATACCGGGTCTCTCTCTTTCCTCCCATTTGTTCGCTAGCCGTGTCTAGGCCGTCTTGACATAACCTTTGTATCCTGCCTTATTCCCTGCTGTTTCCCCCTCTCACAAAGGCATATCATTTTTTTTTCCCTTTCCATTAATTGTTCACTAATTTACTCGGATTTTCCTGATGTTGTTCCTCGTCGACCTGAATCTATTATAAGCTTTTTTACTCGTTCTATCCAAGTTTCGAGTTTCCCTTCAGTGGATATGTATGCTTGACCCAGCAATAACCTCACCCCATACTCTTTCCCGTTATCCTCTCCCCCCGCTCGAACAAACTAATACTCCACTACAGATTCATCCACTCGTTGATCTACAGTCCCCCCCCCCTTATAACCTTTAAAACTTCCTCCCTTTTGGAAATTGTCATTTATATCAATTCAACCAATGTTGCTCACTCTCCTTCCTCCGATTTTTTTTTTTTGCTGACTTGATACTTCCACCCCTATAACCCTCTCCACTTTCTCTCTTCGCTGAATTAAATAACTATACGCAAGTTAGTGTTAACCACCAAGAGTTTTTTGTGCCTGGTACTTTTTTCCCTTTGTTTCACCCCGTCGCACGGCTATGTTCTGAAACTTTTTTTTTTGGTTTGTTTTTCGATGGAACTTCTCTATTTTCCGAAGACGATGCCCCCCTTTAATCTTCCCACCCTTAGCATTTGTGTTCCCTTCCCCTTTTTGCTTCCAGAATTTCCGCCACACTTGCCATTTCCCCGGTTATACCACTTCCCCTTTTCCCCCTTTAAGTTTTGACTCTTTCGTCTCCGAGTAGTTTTGAGAACAATCCCCGGTCTTTCTCAGTTGACAAGCACTATATGTTTTCCTTCTTTTCCCCTGCCCAGGTACCCTAACTCTTTCCCTCCGAGGCGACCGTTTTTCTCTGGTCTTCCCTCAAATACTCGACGTTTTTGTTGCCTTTTCTTACTCTCTCCATTTATCCCTTTCCCCTTTCCCCCCTTGAGGGCCCTTCTGTTTATTACGCTCTCTCTTAAGCCCCCCTCTCCCAGTACGTTCGTAGACCCCTTTGGTTTACTTAAAGTCTTCTTTACCCTCAGGAACGAGCCCATCCTAGAGATATCAGTTGTAAAGGACGTCCCCCGCCTTCCCTCTGCAGCACTGCTTTTCTGATCCATCCCAAGATAAACAATTCTTCTGCCATGGAAAGACGTACTCTCTCTCCTAGTGTCCTTGTGTCTCCTCTCATCTTCCTTTCGCGCGAGCGAGTGCCCGTTTTTTCGTCGATCTTCCAGCTATGTTACCTGCTTTTCCATTCTGGACACCCCCCGCTTTTTTTTTCAGCTATTCTCCCCACGTCGACTTCCCTTCCGTGTCTCTCTAAAAGAAGTGATACTTCGAGTGACTTTCACAAGTGCAAGCCTCCATTTTTTGGTGGTTCTTTCCTGCGACCACGTTGGGTTGGAATGGCGACTCGTTCCCTTTTGTTTTCGGGCCGATCACAAATTCTTGGTCCTGTTATCGGTTTCTCCCCCCCGTTTTTTTCTGCGCTTCTTAGCTGGACGTCTCACATGTCTCTCGGTCCTTTAGTTCTGAAGGCACTGCCCTTCGTCTTTGGAGCTCCCCGCGATTTTCTAGCTAATATACTTTTTTTTTTTTCCGTGTAGTTTGCTTCAACAATTTTGCTGCGGGTTTTGGGCCTAGTCCGGTTTTTTCCCCTCTCTCCCTCGGCCGGACCTAAATCCCTTTTTCGGTCATATTCTTGCGGAGTACCGCCCCCCTTAAGTTTTGGAGAACGGCAGTCCCTTTCTCCCCCCCTTTCTTTGGACACCTCAGCTCTCCGGAAAGCTCCCCTTTTCCCTTAATGACATGACCCACTTCGAGTCGCCTTTCCCCCCCCCGCCTTTTGTGTATTGCAAGTATTCTTGTCCTTCGTCAGCGATGGTAGTAGCCACTCTTTTTCCCCCGCGACCCCCGGCCTGCTGTGTTCTCTTTCTTCTAATGTTTTGGGCCTTAGCAGCTGGCCAGCTTGCAAATTTCTGCCTACCAGGCAGGGAGGTCCCACGTCGCCTTTCTGGGTTACCCGCCTCGTTCTGCAACCCGGAGGCTTTTCGATTCCTGTACGGGCGCAGGTTCATCATCTTTCTGGCGGGGTCTGGATCTAGCTCGGGGGGGAGCTGTCCCGGCCGACGTTACTTGAGGACTTAGACTTTTGGACTTTGGCTCGTCCCTGCGGTTAAATATTACTGCAGGGGATGTACTCTGCTTACCTCCTTTTCCCAATCTCTGGTGTTTCGCCTGACCCCCCTGACCTGGGCGTCCCCTCACTGTCCCCCCCCCTGCGGAAGTGGGTCTTCCAAAGAACCCCTCTTGCGCTTTTCCGCCTCCGATCTATGCCCCCCCCTGGCCTCCGAACCCAAGTTTACTGCAGTTATGGTCCCACTTTCTACCTCGCTCACAAAAGGAGCCGATAGTTTTCTTTTCACGCTCCTGCATTATGGTTCCCGCCCCGCGTTCGCGAATATGTCTCCCCCTTACTGATTTCCGTAGCGAGATAACGTCCTTGGCCCGCGCCGAAATCCCTGAACTGCCCGACGCCAAACATGCTACGTATTGTCGTGTTTTCTATCCTGACGACTTTTTAATCCCGTCAACAAACTCTTCAAGTTTCTCCACTTCTGACTCCGTGCGGAGGGGTCGGGCCGCCCCCTAGAGCCCTTATGTTGTTTTCCTTCACACCAGTTTTTGGCCCGTTGTTTCTCCTTCCGGGCGTAAGGCGTTTGGGACAGCTAACGCGAAAGTGCGCCTTTCTTTGTAGTTCTTTCCTTTTCTAGCACGAGAAAATCGTCTTCTCTTGCGGGGCCCGACCCTGTTTTCCTTACGGACCCCCAACAGGGCCCACCTGGCGGAAGTGTTTTTCACCTTTCTCCCTTTTTTAAGGAGTGTACTCTGTCCCTTCCTAGTGGCGAATGCTGTTTTCATAATTTTGTTCCTGCCTCTTGTCTTTTTCATTTTTACTCATCTCTTTTTTTCCCATCCATAATGTTTTAACCGTCCCTCCTATTGGCCCTTCCTGACAGACAACCTTTATTCCTCCACTTGCATCCTTGAATTTCACCCTTCTATCCTAAACCCCCATCCTCCTTTTAGTAATATTGCCCTCTTTCCTGCACAAACTCCTGACCATGTTTCCCTGTTTCTCTTAGCCCTATAGGTAAGTTTGCGGGACTGTAGTACATATACACCCAATAAGTTGCCGACCCCGTGTCCTCTATATTTTCCCCCTCCCCAGGGATTGTTTCTGAGAGCTCCCTCTTCTCGGCTTCCACGTAGGTCTTCCACATTTCTTAAAGTAATCCCCGCCCACGCCTGCAGTGCTTGCTAACCCGACCACAGATATCCTCTCCTGTCCATTAAGGAACAAGTTTCCCCTGGTCGTTACTTTGGGGGGTCGGAGACGCAGGGATTCCCAGCGGCTTAGGTTTTACCCCTTTCCGTGACGAGATTTTCATGTTTGTAGCTTGGGCTTAACCATTCCTTCCGACGATTCCTACAAGACGTAAACTTTTCCTCCTTTAAACCAAAGGAAGTCAAAAATACCTGACCTATAAGATAGACTCCTCTCAGCAAGAGTTACTCTAATAGACCTTTCTAAAGTATATTTACCCAGTACCGAAAGGTTGAATAATTGCTTAAATCTCTTTTTCCTCCCTCCAATAGTTCTTTTAGTCGCTCTTAATACGCTTTTATAGCGAATCTTTCCACTCTACTAAAGATAAACCTTTTCTCTGGGTCTTTTTTTCTTTTTTTTTTTTTGTGTAACTTTCTTTTTCCGCTTTCTTCGATATGACTCCCAAAAAATAACTTATCCAAAAGGCCCGTGAAACCTTCTATCGCCCTGATATCTTGTTCGCAACTCCTCGCTTTGCCAGTCCTCTGTTTTGAGACTTGTCTTTTTTTTTTTGTTGACGTGAGGGAGCTTCCCAGTCTTCAGTCTCGACCCACCGTACTTCTTTCTTCCCCCCCCCGTCTTTGCATGTATGTGCGTCTCCTATTTTTTTCTTTGAAAAAGTCGGTGAATTTATTAACGTGCTACGTTTCTACGTCCATCGTCTCTAAACGAGGCTCATACTCCTGATGCCTCGCTCACACTCCCTATAATGATACGTTCCTCATTGACCCCAAAGCCCCTTGTCCCCCATACCCTACTTCTTCCCTTGTCGTTTCTTGTGTCCGTATTTCTTGCCCTATGTTATAGCCCCTATCCCAACCATTTAGTTTTTTTTCTCCAAATATCCGTCTTCGGCCTCCCCCTGCAAGTTGCGGGTCCTCCCTCAGTTAGTTAGACGCGTCCTGCACCCATTTTTGGCGGTTACGTTTCCTTGAACCTCGAGAACCGGTGTACCTCTTTTTCAAGCTTCCAACACTCCTGAGAAGTTCGTCAAGTTACTCTTCTTTGTCGTTAGTTCCCCATCCTTTTCGGTACTGCCTTGGTGCCATACGTTCCAAATCCCCCCCCCACGAATTGATACGCGTCGTAATATTCCTGGCAAATGCCCTGCTCACCCTTTCCTCGTAAACAACCTCCCTCGTCGCCGTGGCCCCGCCCGTCCTGATAGTTATCTTTCTTTCCCCTCGCGCACAGTCCTCTAAATTCTCCATAGGCTGTCGTCACAGAGGCGTACGTTCTGCTTTTTCCCATCTTTGAGATCTCTTGCGTGATCCCTGTTTCCACCTTGTGCAAGCCAACCGTTAGTGGATTTCCTCCCGAGGACGTCTCCCCCGTTGGGGGTATCTGAGGCTCCTGTGGAAAGCGGTTTCCAGGCGAGCTCTTACTGTTCTCTTGCCATGTTCGGTTCATCCCCCACGCTTCTCGCTTTCTTAGTGACTTTCCTCTTCTCTTTCCGGCACTGCTTTGATTGCTGCTGCAATCGCGGTTGGCCGGTTGCCACAGATTGCTTGTGTGCTCCCTTTTCCTCTCTCCATCTCTTTTGTGTTGCTCTCTAGAGCCCCAACCACATCAGCCGTCGCGTCCCCGGTAACCCTCTTGCCTCGGTTTTGCGGCACTCCGGAGTATATTCTCCTACGTCAATGCTCCCTGGCGTCTTCCTTTGGTTGCGAAACGGATCCCCCCCCAGTTCAAGACCTGTGTGATCATTTTGCCGAGTCACCAGTGTCTTCCTTCCATTCTACCCCACTCTCTTTGCCCCCCTCCCCTCCAAGAACGGGGCTCTTTCCGTGGCTTTTCTGCCGCAGGGTAGTAAGCCTTGTAGCCTCACCTTTATTTGTTTCGCCCTTTTAGTTGTTTCCGTTTCCCTCTGCTGACCCGCATGGCCGGCGCATCGTCTCCCTCCCACATTTACATAGCTGTACTGATTTGGCTCCCACGTCTTCTTCCCCTGTTCCCCCCGCTGTGAGTTCCTGGACAGCTAGCCCTTCAGCGACGCGAGGCGCCTTTTAGTCCTTGACGTTTGGAATCTAGCTTTGCGTGCCTTCTCCAGCGTAGACATTTACCCCTTAGCTAGACGCCTGGTTTCTTCCTTCAATAGATTTACGTTCCCGGTTACCTATGATTCCCCGAACGTCCCCACCCATCTTTCTTTTCTGTCTTACCTCCTATATCCCTAGGTGCCGCCAACTGGTCGGTCCTTTTTTGCGAGTCGTTAAAGACCCCCAACTCTGTGCGATATTTTGCGGACAGGCATGAAATACGCGTCGGCCCCGCCCCCAGGTACTTTTACCTTATAAGTGCTGCGCCTCTGCGGTCCCCACTGTATCCGTCATAGTATTTCTCATAGTACTTTTATTGTTCTCCAGCTCCTCCGCTCTACTCTGTAGTCCCGCGACCCGTATTGTCCTCCCTCCTTGACAAAGCGGACACGTCATATCCCCCTCGAGTGTTGAGAAACATACCATAACGGCTCCGTTCGATTTTTTTTTTCCCCTCTCCCCCCCCTCGTGACGTCCCCCCCCCCAACTTCCCCGTTTTCCTGACTTGACTATTGCGCTTGTGTAGACCCGCGATACCCTGTATCTGATTCTCTTCCACTCCATCCTTTGCTGTTATTTGAAGTCCTATGCTTTCCCCGCGAAAGTGACCGTTTCTTCCGATAGGTATGGATATTATCCTTCTCTCTTTCTCGGACCCAAGACCCCAACAGTTCAGTCGAACGGAAAAGACACTTTCTTCCCTCCCCTTGGGGATGATAAGTGTTTCCTCGGGACCCAGCAATCTCATGGTAAAATTGGCGCCCCTTTGTATATTTAAGTTTTGTTCGCCTTCCTTTGTTTTAGCGGTGTTTCCACTTGCATCATTCTTGGGCTTTCTCCTAATTTTTTTTAATGTCAAGCCGACATATGCCAGTCTTCCTCTCCAGTTCCCCATAAACCTTCCCCTTCAGCCTCACTAAGAGTCCCCCCCATTCTATATAAACTCACATCCTCTTAGTAAAAACTCCCTCCCCAAAAAATCATCTTTTATCGCTCTTGTTTGTTCCCATTTTTTCTTACCAGCAATGCAGGTGTAGTCACTTTATCTCAGTTCTAGCAAGTGCTACGTTATCATTATCCCTTTGTCTTTATTTCTACTTCCCTCCCCGTCTCTTTTTTGAGTGCCCCGGTCTAGTCATTCCCCCGTTAGCTTACTCTAACTTCTCTAAGAACGCACCTTTTTTTGTCGTTCTGCTATCCCCCTTTCCGGTTCATTTTTGGTTGCAATTTTTCCCCTCTTGTTCAATATAACTTATGGACTTTAATTTTGGATGTGGTTATCATTCTTTACCTTCCCCTCTCCGATGATTTGAGTTTATTATAACACCTTTTAGGACTTACCGCCATTGGCACCTTCTTATAGCTGCATTATCTTTACCCCCCCGTTGACATCTCCACCCCCATATTTCCAGCCCGACCCCTAATGGAATGCGAACCAATAATACTCCACTATAAGCCTGATTGTAGCCAAGTTGACCTATCTTTGACCCCTTATTTGAACGGAGTAGACACCGGTCCACAAAGTTCTTAAGAGATTTTATTTTACTCATTCTATACTTAATCTGTTTAGTTTTTCCTCAAATACGGACTAATACGATTTTCATTTCTGAGAATACCTGAAATTTTCTAACGTTCGTGGCTTTAAGCCCGACTCCCCCCCAAATTATCCGCAAAGTCTCATTTGAAGTTTAAAACCGCTTATTAGTAGCCTGTACTTCGGGTCGTCCCCTCGTCGCAGTCTTTCCTATGCCTTACCCTTTCTTGGGGCTGTTTGTTGACTTTTGTTTTCCTTCAATAAGTCTCTTTGGTTCTTCTATTTCCACACGGGAATACTTTCGTTTAGGTGTTTTTTTTTTTAAAACTCCCTCCCTCTCTTTTTCCGCCCCCACATGGCTTTTTTTTTTCAATTCATCTCTACCAGCTTCTCCGCTTTGTACTTGCCTCCCTCGTCTTCCCCCGGAGTTTGATGACCCACAAATCGGCTGCTTCGTTGTCACGCATTATCATGTCTTGACTCAGTCTCCTCCCCTGGAGTTGTCCACTCTTGTCCCCCTCCCGCATAGAGTCCGTATCCTTGTTCGTGAGGCCTCACCTCGTTTATCTTATATTCTTTCGTCCACTTTTTTCCGCTTTTTTTTTTGTTCTTCCCCTCGCTCCGCGTTGCGAGACCAGTTCGCTGGTGTCGCCCGAGTATGTTCGTCTTTCCCTTCCCCCCCGCTTAACCCCCATTATTTTGTTCTTCCTTTCGGTTTCACCCTAGTAGAACGGCCTCGTTTACCTCCCTTCTCACCACGCCTTGGACCTCTCCCGCTCTAAGCGCAGGGGTTTCTTGGTACCGGTCGATTCCATACGGCCCGTAGTCCGTCATGGGCTGAGTCCCCGCCCCATACCCCCTTCTTTCTTTTACTTTTGGTTTCTGAAGAATGGCCTCCCGCAGTGTCTATTTTTCCCATTGCCGGTCCTGCTGGGGCGAAGCGTCCCCGGGCAGAGTCTTTCCCAGCCCTCTTTCTATTTTCAGGTATGTCCAGCGTCTACCGCTCGGCACATTAGCCTTTGGCTTGAGTGATCGCCCCCCCCTTTGACTGCGGTTTGCCGGCTTTTCAAAGAATCATTCTACCATCTTGTGAAAAGGATTGCCTTGTTTTGAGTGTCAATTGCCGAAGGTCCACCGGTTCCTTTCGGTTTTCCTCCTCGTCCCTTTTTCCATGTGGGTCGACCTCCCCTGGCGACAATGGTCATGGCTCTGGCTCTCACTGCGGTCCATGTTCTTTTCTCCTGGTCTCCCCTTTGTCAGTCCCGGTTCTGCCTCTACACCTCCTCTATCCCTTCCTGAGTGTAGGCCCCCGTCCCTGATTTCAATAGCCGTACTTTGGGCCTCAAGCCTCCCCGCACAGTCCCTTCTTTTTGTTGAGTATCTTTCTCTCTTTTCTCTACTTGTTTTGTGTTTCCTTCGTCTACACCCCCTCTCTATTGTGCGGGAGCTCCCCCACCGGTAAACAGTCTAACTGGGCTTCCTCACTCACTTTGAGTTACCTTAATAGCTTGTCCAGTTCAAGTTTTCACCGGGTGTCAAGTCCATCTTCCATGCATCCACATGTGTGAGCACTCCCGCGACACCATTCTCCCCGTCGTTGCATTCACGACCCATTTTTGCCCTGACAGTCGAGTTGATCACCTCCCCCGACCTTAGTCAAGTTTCTTAATTGCCCGGAAGTCCCCTCCTCGGTATCCTTTTTCGGAACTCGTCCGAAGTCTAGTTCCGCCCTCGTGAGTCGAGAGCGCTCCCGATAAGGCGGCTCTTACCAGCTGGCCCTCAAGATATCGCGATCGATCACCCTGGCCTTTCGGGTCCCTCGGTCCTCTGCCCGTCAGTTCCCCCCAAGCTCGTTGCATTGCCCCCCACTGCATCTCTCGAGAAGACCG
>Ga0179591_1254720_pt1 | contig 17791 bp, 23 predicted proteins | sample CZOMad2_1_08_16f_FD_182891 | JGI IMG/M metagenome (GOLD analysis project Ga0179591, IMG submission 182891) | Vadose zone soil fungal communities from Angelo Coast Range Reserve, California, USA - CZOMad2_1_08_16fungal (PacBio error correction) | ecosystem: Environmental > Terrestrial > Soil >... | reverse complement strand
TCGCTTTTCTTGCGGGATTGACTTTTTCCTCTTTTCTTTCTTCTGACCAAGTAGAGAGAGGTGGAGGTGTTCATTTCGTCTTTTTCTCCTTCCCCCCCTGCCACCAAGCGCTCGGATTGGTCTGCGAGCTTTCTCCAACTTCCAGACACATCTCCCTCACTCGCTTTTGAATGCAAGATCTCTTTCCTTTTGACTATGCTTCTTTCCTCGGATAGTGATAATTCTTTGGACCAATTCTGAGGTACCCTTTTTCCGCTCCTCGAGTCTTTCTTTTTCGCGATTCTTCAAAACCTAATATAAGCGGCTAAAGTTCCCAGGAAAAAACTTTTTCTCTCCCCCTCAGTAGAGGACTTTTTTTTCTTGTCCATGAGTCCCCCCCCAGAACCTCAATCTAGTTTGCATTCCTTTTTATCACATTTCTCTTTCCCCAAGGAGTTGAAGACGAACTTTGTGTCGCCCTGCATTGATCCCCCCATTGGTCTGGGCTGAGCGTTAGCAGTTTTTTCTCGTGCTTCCATCCTTTCTTTTACCCCCGTTATGAATTTTCCCTTTCGGCGCCCTGCTTCGCCAGTACGACAGGCTGATGTGAAAATTTGGAACAAACGCCCCTCTTTTCTTGGTGTCTCCCCTTACTCACTCCCGAGGCTTGGTCAAGCGGGACTGCGCGTTCACAAGGCTTCAGCTACTCGCAATGATTTCCTTTTCACCTTTCTTTTGGTCCCTTTATTGCCGAAGGAACTTTTTGCTCATACCCAAAACTGGGTCTTTTTTACGAAAGACCCCACGTTTAGGGTCCTCTGTAATAGAGTTTGCCTTTTTTTGACATTCCTTTGGATCCCTTCTCAGTCCCCGTTCCTCGCTGATGTACCACTGAAGGCTCTTTCCCAACGTGTCTCCTTGGGTGAGGTATCTTTTTTTAGCGCTCTCTCTTCGGCCATCCCCCTTTTCCCCTGGATTTTGTGACAGATGCAGGAGTTGCGTCCCCTACCGTCCCCCTTGGCCCGCGCTTGTAAAAATCGGTTTTCTTCTCTCTACATGCCCTCTCTTGTTTCGTTGCGAAGGTTCGGCTTCGAATCCGGAGAGTTTCATTTTTTTTCTGATTTTTTGTTTTCCCTCCCTGCTTTGCGTCAGCCCCCCTCTAGAATTTTTTAGTAAGTTCCCTCCACTTTATATTTTCTCCCCCCAGTCCTTCCCGGGGAGGAAGAGGAACATCTCCCCAAATTTCCTTCCTTGACATCCGCAACAAGCTGATTCGTCCGGATTCCGAATTTCTTTTGTGCGTTTTTTTTTCCTTTAGTATAAGTCTTCCTGTGGTCGCTCTTTCTGTCGTCCCCCCTTTAAGAGTGACTTCCTCAAGCTCCTTTTTTTGGGGTTCTCCCCCAAGGCGCCCTGACCTCTTTCATAGAGGGGTTAGGATGTTCCCCCTTTCCCTGACATTTCTTACAACTGTGTCTTTTGAAAGTTCAGATCCCGAAGCGGGCCCCCCCCCCCCTGAGCCCTTGTTCTTCCCTTTACTATTAAAAGTATAGGAGAGTCTTAACGTAAATTTCCGTCATCATTCAGCTTTTTTAGAAGGGTTCAAACTGCCATCCATATTTTCAGTTTTTCCCCCCCCTTTTTGCCCCCCTTGTCTGGCATTTGTGCTCAGATTTGGGCTTCCCCTCTCTTCTGGTCCCTCTCTCAGAGTTTTTTCGTCTTACTGGCACACTCACCAGACTATAGAATTTTATGGTATCCCGCCCCCTGGTTGTCCTTTATCCCCCCAGAATGAAAGAGGCCTACTTTTCTTGTTTTTTCGTCTCACCTTGTGAGGTTTGATTCGCCTAACCTGGCGCGAGATTTGTCCCATATCTTCCCCCCCCTCCGGCTGGTCCATACCTAGGCTTGTATTCTTCAGTAAGTGCCCTTTTTTTTTATGCCCCCCCTTTGGGCTCGCTTAGTTGAGAGAGAATTTCTTTTTGTAATGGAGTTACCCTCCCATGTTTTTTGAAGTGGAATGCCCTCTCATCTCCGTCCCGATGTCCCTCTGCTTCTTGCTTGGAGTATAGAACTACTTATCGGAGTTCCGGGTCTGGGATACGGACTCTTTTCTCCTTTCTTCTTCAGTGATGGTACAGTAGTTATGGTCTGCTTCCATTCCCAATATTTCTCGTTCTTTTCTTATCTCTTTTTTCTTCTTTTGTGTTGTTTCTCCCCCCTCCTTCTTTCGAATTGGGACTGACATCCGACCATAACACTGGACCAGCCTGCCTCCTCTTTCTGCTTTCGCAATGTTTTTTTTCCCAGACCTGCCTGCTCTCCTGATACCCAGTAGGTTTCTTTATATCCTTCTCCTTTTTCGAAGTCCTAACCACTTCTTCGTCAGACTGTAACTGGTTTCGCAATTCTCGCACGTAAAGCGTACTCACAGACCACTTGCCTTTCCCTTCCCCTTTTCCTTTCCTAGGTTTCCAAATCGGGAATCTAAGATGGACCAAATCCTCAACGCCGTTTTTTCTCTTTCCGTTTTTTTTTCCAACCCTACCGCAACTTTAAGTTTCTTCCCCCCCATGCAGTCTTCATTTTTTTTGCGTAGCCGTTGTGACACACAACTCGTGCGTTTTTGCTGACTTCTTTCTTTTAATTTCCTATACAGAGGATCGATTGTCCCCTCCCTCGAAGACCTTTAGCTTTCCGCCCGGTTCCAAACTACTTTCCTCCCCTCCCCTTAGTTCAGTGTGTCCATGTCAAAAATGTAGGCCGTGTCTGTCGAAGTTACTCTCTAAGGTTAAGTCTGCAAGCAAAATGGAGCAGTTTGTGTGTCGATTCATCATGCTTCTTTCTTTTTCCCAAAGTTTGAAGAGATTAATGGAACTATGTGTTGAATCTCCCCCAGATCTCACGTTTTCGTCGCTCTGGTTATCCCACAACTTTTTTGGGACGCTCTTTCTATAAGGCACCTCTTTCCCTCCGGGCCTTTTCTTTTCCATGGCAGACTGATAAGACTAGTTTTTCTCACTCCCCTTCCGCACGCTGTAACCGGGCAGTACCCAATGAGATCCCTCCGCCTCTTTCTTGGATCGATTCTTCTATCTTTCTTCCTCCTAGAGAGTGATGTTTTTTTTTTCTTTTTTTTTTTTTTTTCTTACTTCCTAGACAGTTCTTGTGAAGCTTTACTTGCTCGTACTTCGATGGTTTTTTAACCAGTCTGCCTTGAGCACTCCTTTGCCCCTTCTTAAATAGAAAGGCTTCCGAGACTCCCTCTCGCCAAAGCGTCTGGCTCCAGTTTATTTATATGCCCGTCTACCTCTGCCTCCTTTTTCCCCCACTAGAGGGTTGCTCCTTTTTTAAGCCTTTCGTGAGCCCGAATGGAATGCATCTGTCCGAATCGCTCCATTGAGCCCCTCTTCCCTTCCGCTCTCCTCAGCGATTACGTGAGCTACCTCAAAAACAATTACTTCTCCTGTGGTCAGTTTCTACTTATTTGCTCTGTTCATTGGCGCTCTCTGGATGATGGACTACTAGCTTAAGTCCCCGCTTTTTCATTAAGGGGACCGAAACTCGATTACCGAGGACTTGTTTGTGTTGTCCTTTTCCCCCTCAAGCTTTTTTTTCTCAAACTTTGGCGTCCTCGTTAACGTTTTCCTTCTTCCTTTCTTACTGTCGGTCTGCCCCAGAATTTGCAATCAACTTCCCCTCCCCTCTTTCCTTTTCTTTACGGTTTCCTTCAGGCCTCCTTTTTTCCAAAAGATCCAGACTCTCCTTCGTATATTAAGGCGCAGGCCTGATGGAGGCGTATTGGAGCATTTCAATGAAACGAGTGGGACACCCCCCCCCTACCTTCGCGACGAACCCTTTTTCTTCCCCCTATTTGCCCTACGCATCTTATTCAGAATTGTAAGCCGTAGGAACTGGCCTCTCTTCCTGCAGCTTTTCATTTCGGGACTTTGCTGCGTCACTTTCAACCCAAATTCTCCTTTTTCGCCTTGTCACATGTTTTTCTTTGCGAATTTAGAAGGTAGCTGTAGTTGCTCCTGCTTTAATAGCGAAGTCCTTGCCTTTTTCTCGAGCGTGAATCCCCTTTTCCCCTTCCGTTCCACCCGTATAAATAGAAGCATGACTCAAGCATTTCGGATTTTCGTCCCTCCCTCCCAGGTCTCCCTTCGTTTCAGTGTTCTTTTTCGCTTTATTGAATGTTCGCTCAGTCCCATCCGCGCCGTTCTTTTGTCCCTAGATTGAGTGCCGCTGGCACTGCTGCCCCCTCACTCTCTCTACCTGGGTAAGGACCTTCACTTTGACACCCACCTCCTTCACTTCCCCTCGGCACTCGGACCTCCCTATTTAATAATAATACGGTGGTTGTTTTTTCGTTTTTTGATCTATCATGACCTTTGCGGATGGCAGGTTCCGATTTTCGGCTTTTCCGGAACCAGACTCTCTTTTTTTTGCGGTGGCGCTTTTCTTTGGAACTCAATCTTCACCAAAGCGCTTGCCTCTGATTGACTTTTTTTTCCCATCTTCCATGACCTCCTTAACACTCCATTAACTTTGTAGAGAATTCTCTTGACAAATGTTTCCGGTCCTGCGGATGAGTGATCTTGTGGACCATTATTTTAGTCTTCCGCTATCTTCATGCGTTTTCGTGAATGGCCCTTTTAGGTGCCTCATTCTTCCACCATAAGTAGAAGCGTATCAACGCCTCCATTTACCCCAACTCTTTTTGATATTCCCTGTCGCGGTACCATTTTTTTCTTTCACCGTGTGCTAAAATGAAGAAGTCTCCTTGTTTTCTCTCAACCTGTCCTGTCGTAGCAATGATTGAATGCAATCCCTTCCGTAGTGCCTCCACTGGCTGACCCGGAGAGGATGAAGAGTTAGATGGTTCCCTTGGAATAATGCCTCCGATACTTCAAGCATCAGGCCGGCTCCTCGCTGTCCCGTCGATATTTTTTCCTTGGGACACTCCTTGAGGGGCTGCGGAGAAACGCTACCACTGTTACTTTCCCGTTTCTGCAAGCTTTCTGTTCCTTCCAAGTGTTCCCGGATGACCTGTTTCCCCTCGCTTTAGGAACGGGAACGAGGAACTATTTCCCTCCTTCCCTTTTGCTCTCACCCCCACTGGTGCGGGGATAAGACCCAAACGCTGCCTAGGTACTCTCGTTCTTTTGCTTCCCCAAATAGAAGGACGAGGATAAATCATCCCCTTTTCTGCTTTCCCATGACTGTGATGACCACCGAAGGCGCCCTTACCAACTTTGATTCTTTTTTAGGTTTCTTCCCCGACTTTTTTTTGGCTCTACCGGTTCCCATTATACAGTTTGAGCAAGTGGATAGTGGTCCTATCCTTGATTTTCTCACTCGGCTTAACGAGGCTACCCTCATGAAACCCGGACTTTCTCACTGCCCTGGCGACCGCCGATGTGGCGACTGCCCTGATGGTTTACTCCTTGCGAGTTAAGTCACGTTGATGACTGCTTTTTCACGCCCTTGTGTTTTTTTTTGTCTTAGTTTTTCCTGAGAGCGAGCTTAAAGCTGACCCAATCCATTCCTTTCCCTTGGCTTCCCCATCACTCTTCCTCGGAGGAAGAGAAACGAAGCTCCCCCTTCGCCTTTGACTTGTCCTCCGCCCCCACATTTTTTTGCGCCCTTTTTTTCCTCTTTTGCGTCGCTTGGATGATGCCTCGTGAGGATAGGAGGACTTTTTGGCTCAAGTCTTTCCAGTCAGATGGTAAGTAGAACGTAAGCTCTCGGCCTTTTGTTTTGTCCCCCCCTTCTCCCGACTCACCCCCCTTTTCTCGTCGTCTTTTTTCTGTCTGACACCGCGTACATGAAGCGCTTCCAATTGATGGTTTCCCCCCCCTTTTCGTCACTCGAAGCGGCACCAAACTGGCCGGACTTTCCTTACTTCCCCGTATCTCCTTCCCTTACCCGCAGATCCCTCCCTCACAGGGGTAGACGTGTTAACCCCTCATAATATTTCCCCTGGACCCTCTTTTTTGCTGCCTGTTTAGGGAGGCCTTTGCTTCCTCTGTTGGATTCCGCTCTTTTTTCCCCCCTCGATTTAGTTCTGAATTTTTTAAGTTACCCTCCAGCCCTTCTCCCTTTCAGCATTGCATACTCCCCACTATTTGGTTTCACTTTTTTTGACCGCAAACAAGAAATGCCCGAGGTTAACCGTTTTTTGTTGGTCAGTTACGTATACAGTGTTGAGGTTGCGCTCCCAAATCACGTTTTCTTGAGATTTGTCCCAGTACCCCCTTTGATGTTCCCCTCAGGCATGGAGGAGGAAGTGTCCCTGAGGACATTTTATGGGATGAAGACGCTTCGGGATCAGTGCTACCTGCGTTACCTTTGGATTTACCTCTTCCCTTTTTGCCATGGAGCAGGGAGTATAGCCCTACTGTGGAGCTTTCTTACATTTCTTTTTCCATGGGTGCAGAAGATATCGATTCTGCTGCAGGCCTGGCGTAGGCTTTTGTCCCATCGCAATACCTTTTTCCTTCTCATCCTTATTTTTTTTTCTCTCCTTCCCATAAATAACTGGATTTCGAAATTGGTCTTAAGAGACCCATAACTTTTCCTTTTGGTGATCGTCGCTTTTCTTCCCCTGGGCCAAATCACCTTTTTTTGCCCGTCTTTCCCCTTCTGTGCTATATACATTTCACTTTCCTCTCATAGATTTATGATTCATGTCCCCTCCCCCCCCGTAAATAATGGTCGCCAAAATTCCTCGACCGATACAGTTCTCCGACTTCCCCTTCGTTCCCTTTCCTCATAACCCGTGCCTATGTATTTACCCCTTCTCTTTCTCCCCCCTATTGACCCATCTCCGTTCGTGATTGATTTTTTTTTTGCAACCCTCCCTCCCTTCCGATCCAAAAAAAGCAGCGTACATCGTTATTCGGGGTTTGCGTCGACTGTTTTTTCCGCCCCCTTTTTCTTGTTCTCACTGTGAATCTATCATATTTTGCCCTTACTTAACCTCCTTCCTCTCTTTTGCAGATACTTTTTTTCCCCCCCCCTTGAAAGAACGCCTCAGCGGAAACTCTAAAATACCTCCTTTCCCATCTCTAAGGAAGTGGGAAAACAGGCCCCTGTTTCTAAGTTTGATTGCTTTTTCCCGTAAGTTATTACGGTTTCTTCCTGTCCAAGTCTTTTTTTCCTTTTTTTTTTTTTGTAGAATGTCAGAGATATATTTTCCCCCCCTTTCCCGTTTTTCATGTCCTACTGTGGCCCCGACTCCCCCCTCCCCTCTCAAGTTTTTTTTCCCTTGTTTACCCCCCCTTTCCTTTTCCTGAGAGGACGTGTCTACGGCACTCGATGGCCTGACTCTTGCGCAACAGGAAGACTGAGAATGCCCTTCTCTCCACGCTCCGCCCTTCTTTTTCTTTCTTATTTTCCTTCAGAAGCCGAGCTTTTTTGGATTCCTTTTTCATTTCTTTCCTAGTTCCTGTTTCTGTTCAGCCCGATCACAGTATTGGGTCCTGTTTTCCCTCCGCTTTCGCTGGTTAGCTTTACCCAGTTTCTTCTCTTCTTCCCTACGCTCTTTTCCTTCCCGGCTGCGACGCCGCCCATTTCCTTTTTCCCCGCCACTCGTCTTTTCCCAGTTCGATCGGCCGGATAATGAACGCTCCTCGCGTTAAGTTTAGCCTGATTTCTCGCAGGTTTCCGCATCTTTTTTCCCCCCCGCGCAACTGCGGCTTTTGACTTATCCTCCCTCTTTCTTGTTCCTCCCCTCCCAATTCCTCACGGTTGGTAATGTCTCCTCTTTTTTTCATCTATGTTTGACCCTTTTTTTCCTTCTGGTCTATGGACTAATCGGCGTCGATTTGTCAGCCCCCCTTACCCCCTCCCCTCTAGTACCGAGCCCTGTCGTTGGTGTCTTCTTGGTACCAATACTTTTTGTGCTTCCCCAACTGTTATTTCACGTCCCCCCTTTTTCCCTTTCCCTGTTTTCAAGAGATTACAAAGTAGGTGTCCGTTCCCTTCCCATCCATTCCAGCTTTCCATTAATGATAGTTTCTTCTGTTAGCCCCTCTTCCCAGTTCGTTTTGTCCCAATTTGCCTCGCTTAATGGAGAAGACGTGCAGGCGACTTGCCTTTCGTTCTTCCGTCTTGAAGTAATTCCACTTCACATAACCTCCTCAGTACACAAACTTTTCGTTTTTTCTTAGATCTTTTCCTCGAGGGTCGTCTTACCCCATTTTTCCTCTCTTCACCATTTTGCTCAGAGAATTAAGCAGATACTTACTTTCCTTTTTTCGTTTTACATTCTCCAGTCCTTTCACATTCCCATTTAACCAAGAGGGGGTACCTGTGACTACCTTTAGCCCTTCATCTTATTGTTGACGAATTTTTGAATCCTTTGCCCTCCGTCATGAGCCGTCTTTTCTCACAGCTTAATAGATTTGTCCCACAAGGATCACTAGAAGCTGTCCCCGACTTCATTTTCTATCTAGTCGTCCCCTCCCCGTCCATTTTTGATTCTTTTCAGCTTTTCTTGAAGGTTTTTCCCCCCCCTTCAAATACGCTCACGTCAGCGCTGTTTTTCTTTGGTCTGCTTTTTCTTTCGTTACTCCTTTACCTCTCCCCCCCCTCCCCTTCTCTACTTTGGGTCCCCGGTCCGAAAAATATTTCACAGGCAAGCCGTTCCTTTTTTTCTATTTTTACTCCTCACCTCGTGTTTGTTGTTGAGTCCTCTTGAAGAGCCTGTCCCCTTTTCGGTTCCTGTTTGGCAGGGGCAGGACCCACTGTTTTCTCTTTTTCTGTTTGAGGTCGCGGCACGTTCAATCTGGCCAAAAGCTTTCCCCCTTCCCGCTTGCTGCTTGTCTTCCTTTTTTCCCTTTCAAGACCCCTGCGAAAAGACACTTCCTCCTTGGAGAGGCCAGTAGCTACGACCTTTTTCCTTTTCTGGTCCATATTTTACCTTGTGGACCCAGGAGAGGAAGTCTTCACGCTGCGTTGGTTTTCCCTCGCGAGTCCTCATCCTCCCCCCTCCCCTCCTTTTTTCTTCCTCCCAGGGAAAACCAAAGATTTGGTGAGATGGACACTTGTCTTTTTTTTATGTTCTTTCGCAGCACCTGTCCGAATTAGCTTCTGCATTTCTGCCCCCCTGTCCTCGTCTCCCCCTCGCAGCTTTTTCACTTCTTCGTGTACATTCGAAAAGGCCCTTCCAATTTCCTGGTGCGATTTTAGCATTGGTGTCCGTGGAACTTTGCTCCGTCTCCGTTCCTTCAGGCTTCCGTCTCCGCCGGACTCATTCCGTTAGAGGAACTTTGTAACACCCGCTCCGGTTCTTCTTGCCCTTCAAGGGCCTATCAGGAGATTGGCAAAGCTGAAGTGTTCGTGCACCCCTTGCGGGGCAGCTTTTACTCGCCCGCTTTCTACCGGGAAAGTGAAAATCTCGCAGGACCTTTTTTCATCACCCCCCCCTTTGGAGTGTACCTGACGCCCACATTGCCTTGCTCTGGCCCTTTGCTTTTTTTTTCCCATAGCGACGCGGACTTCCCTCATCCTATAATTCCCCCCCACATCTTTTTGCTGTCCAACAGCAGGCGCCCTCCCGTGATGCCTTTGGATCTGCCTTTAATTCTTCTCTCTTGAAATTGGAAGACAGTGTAGCAAAATTCCCCTCTTCTTCACCAGCTTCTTTCGTACGCGCACTCTGATTACAGCGGCTACCACTTCGATTGTCAACCCCCTGGCGTGTCTGATTCTTTATCTCTCACCTTTCCCCCAGATGGCTGTGGAGCGGATGTCTTGCTCATACGGGCTTTATTTTCAGCACCGATTCGGCTGAGTTTCTCATCGCAGCCTTGAACGTCTCCCTCCCCCCCCTTTAGACTCGATTCTCTCCCTTTTCTGCCCAGAACTTTTACTTCCCCGCAACGAGACGGGGCGCAGAGAACCTATTCACCTTCAAGAACAGGGGTGAAATCCAGCCCCCCCCATCTGCGTCGCTCCTTTGTCGATTTGTAGCAGATGTGTAGCTTTGATTCTCCTCTTATCGTCTTTTTTTGGCATCCAGAAGAGCTTTGTCCCTGCCCTCCTCTTGCCTTCGCATTCAGCTCGGTCTATTTTTGTGTTGCAACCCCCATTTTTTTTTTTTCCCCGCCTCAACTTGCTCGGCGGGGTCTTTCTCCCACCCACGTCCCTTTTTCCTCGCTTCCTTTTTTTTAGACCTCCGAGCTGACCAAACCTTGCGCCTGGACTGCATTCCCCCTTCCTCTCCTTTCCCCCTACTTCGGATGCCGCTCCCCGTCGTCCAGGGTTAGCCGTTTTCCCACTGCCCCATTTTTCCTTTAATTATTCCTTTTGTGAGGCGTTCTTTTTTTCCTTCTATCTTTCCAATCGATAAGAGTTCTGAAGTCTGAAGGCACATCCGTCCTTCTCTTCATCATGGAGAAGCAAGATTTTTGGCACACCCCCTTCCCCCCTGCACTCCACCAACACCCTTCCTTGAGCTCTTTCACAGTCTTGGTTGGGAGAGTATTCAAGGCGGAGGGTGCTCTACACCGGCGTTTCCTCTTTGTGGTCAATATCCCTATCCGTACTTCTGTAACTTCCCCTTCCTGGTTTCCTTACGGGACAGAAATGGAACGGGCTGTTTTTTATTTATTGCGCGACCATTTTCTCCTTTGTTAAGTGTCATTTTGTTGTTCATAGTCCGGCTGGTAAGTACTTAGATTACAGGGATCCTTTTTTTTCTCTCCAATTGATGGCTTCTTCAAGGTCTTGGATACGGACCTTGGCCTGCACTTCCCTGTGAATGCTGGTCAAGTAGTCCTTTTCCAGTAAATCCATCTCTTTTTTTTCTCGCGATCTTGCATACTCCTCCGTTGTGTGGTGTTCTCTCTCTGACCACTCCCCCTCTGTAAGGGTGAAGAAGACCCATCCTCCTGGAAAAGCAGTCCGAAGATTGTTTATGCCCCTGTCGTTTTCCCTGATCTGCATTCCTCCTTAGTTTTCTCCATCTCTTTACACTCCCTCTTCCGCCAGGAAATGCAAAGAAGTCCCCACTGTAACCTCATGGTCGCAACTCCTCCCTCCCTCTTTTCCCCCCTCCATTCCCAGTGCAGGTCATTTCCTTTTCACTCCCTTGCCTCCTTTACTCCGGTCTCTCCTTTTTCAGCGTTGATTTTTTTTTGCCCCATCACGCCTGTAAGAGTCTCACCACAAAACCAATCCTTTTCCACCCCTCCCCCCCCCCTCTTCCCCCTCCCTTCCCCTCCCCCCTCACAACCACCTCCCCCCCCCCCTTACCAACACCCAGCTCCGTCCCCCCCCTCACCCCTCCCCCCCCTAATCTCCACTCGCTCACGCCCTCCCAACATCCCCCACCCCCCTTACTCCTCCTACTTCGCTCTCATCTCCCTCGACTTTCTACTTTCCTTCCCTCCGCCCCACCACCACCCCCCTCACCCCCCCCCCCCCCGCCCCTCCTCTCTCCCTCACTCCCCCTCTCCCCCCCCCACCTAACTCGCCCTTCTCACCTTTGCCTCCCCCCCCCGCCCCCCCCGTCCCCTTACGCTCCCCACCCCCCCTTCCCCTTCTTATCCCCCTATCCCAGCTACCCCATCCCCCTTCCCACCCCTCACTCCGCTTCCTCCCCCACCATCCCCCTCCCATCCCCTTCCCCCCCCCCCCCCCACACCCCCCCACCTCCTCCCCAACCCCCTCCCCACCTCCTCACCCCCCACCACTCTCACCCCAACCTCCCCCTCTGCGCCCCCCCCTCTCCCTCATTCGCTCTTCCTTCCCCCACCTCCTCACTCCCCTTCCCTCTTCCCCCCTCCCCCCCTTCCCTCCCCCCCTGGACCCGATCTCCCTCCCCATATCCCCCCCTTTTTTGTTACCTTTTCCATCGTTTTTTTTTGCCTTTTTTTTTTCCCCCTTTGTCTCCATGTAATGAAGTCTCATTCTTTTTATTTTCGTGTGCTTCATACTTAGCCCACTTCTTCTCTCTGGAAATCCTCGACATACAAACATATGCAATAACGCCTTTTTTCGCCCTGCTTCCTCTCCCCCAATCCAGTGGGAAACAACAGGATAACCCTTTTTTTGGGTCGACCTTCCCATTCGTCGTTAATTTGTAGTTATTCTACTTGCAGTATTCCTTCCCTTTGCAGGTCTTCTCTTCCCCGAGCTGTCTCTTTTTCCTCTCCCCTATGGACCTGTGGCAAGCCAGCCCACTCGTTTTTTAGGTCAAGTTCTTGAGTACGGATCACTGGTTTATACACACAACCCTTCTGTTGGCCGTCTTACTTTTCCATTCACTTTCCCTTTTTTCTAATGCCTACCAAAAGTCCGGGGATCTACGGACTACTTCGTCCCCCCTCCGTACGAAGCTGGTTCTTCCAATTTTTCTCTCTAATGCTTTTTCTTTTTTAGGGAAGTTAGCTCGGTTCTATGAAGTCATAGGAGGCTGCTGTGTTAGCCCTATCAGTTTCCCTTGTGCAGTTTGAAGCTCGCTCGATGGCTCTGCTGGTTCCTTTTGCCCCATTTCCCTAGTTTTGAGCAAGTTTCATTTTTCCCTCGCATTCTATGCGAAGAAGCAAATTCTTCGACTCGGCGTTGCGCCTTGTCTCTCGGGCAGGATCATGAACGCCAGTTTTTCCCCTTTTTATCCCCGTTCTTCCTAGGGCGATACGCAAGCGTTTCCCTATCGTCAATTGGCGAACTTTTTCGGCCATTCTTTAATTTCCACTTTTTATGCGCTACCGAAACAAAGGTCACCTGTTGTTTTACTTTCGTCCCTGCGGCTGTTCTGGCTATTCCATTGGCGAGCTCTGGATGAGGGACCCTCGTTCAGTCGCAGGTGTCAGCCAAGGACCTCTTTATTTGAGGCCCTGTTTTGTATTCCTTTCCAGAAAAGGTGGGTGTCGGGCGACCCAAAAGGTCTTCTTTCTCCTTCCTGTACCCTGCGCTTACAAGGTTAGTTGAAATCCCCCTTCCGTCTTCCACTTTCAGGCCTTTCCCCTCCTCCGCCAATAGAGTTGTTAAAAGTCCCAGCAGCTCTTTCTTTAGACAGACGGCAGGGAGCCCGGAATGATTCGGATTGTATCTATTAGCTACACAGAATTTCACCTTCCTTTTTGTTTTCCAAATTGGGCCGACATTTAGAGGCACTCTCCCCCCCCCGTTTTCTTCACGAAGTGGTACGACGCAGGTTTTTGGATCAGAGAATGTCGCCCTTCCTTGGCTTTCTCCATAACTTTTTTTTTTGGTCATAATAAACCAGAGTTTTTTCATGGGAGACTTTTGCGCTTTCTTTCGCGTGTGTTTGAATGAGTGCCTCGCGTACAAGTACTCCCCGGATCTTTTGCCGACTTCTCCAGTCCACCACAGTTTTTTACCCTAGACGAATGCAATCACGAATTTTTCGGGATAGCGACTGTCCCTCCAATTCTTAGTGTCTTTCGTTGTCTTGCCTGTTGATACAGCCTTTTTTTCATCGCCTGCTCTTTTTTTCTCGATTTCTTACTTTCAAGCGAACCTCCACAGCCTCCTTGTCAGGCCCGGCCTAAACTTTACCCTTCCCTCCCTTCCAATGTCTTACTTTTTCTTTCCCCCCCCCCCCTTTTGTTGAGAGAGATCAGAGCAGTGCTGCTTTTTCGTTTCGATGTTTTCGGCCTGGGATTCCCCACCTTCTCTCTTTGGAGGTCTTTTTTTTGTCTACTCAATCCGCCCCAACGCCTCCGCTGTCGGCGCTTTGCTGAGCTGACTCGAAACCCCTCAACGCACCGCTACTCCACCTACCCCCCTCCCTTTGGCAGTCGCCCTGAACCAATTCTTATTATGCGGCTAGTGAGAAGGTGGACCCATTCGCGTTCCTTCTTCCGATCTTCTTTGCTTGGAGCGTGCACTCATTCGCCCCCTCCCTCTACGCTTTGCCCCCTTCGCCCAGTTCCCCCCCTTCTGGGATTATGACAATGCGCGCTTCTTTTCTACCTCTGGCAGTCAAGGTTCTTCCTATTTTTTCTTTGAGTTTCACAGGGGCAGTGTAGGCCCAATGTGAAGACGTCCACTTCTCTTTCCGAAAGTCCTTCCTTTGGTTTCCTTTGCTCCAGAAGGGGGCTCTCTTTCTGAACTTTCCCTGATCCTTCGGAAGTCGACCCTACGGGCCCCGCGTTCCCTCTCTTGCTCACCACTTTCTTTTTCTATTTTTCCCCAGCGAGGTCTTTCTACGGATCCACCGTTAAAGAACTCTTCGCTGGAAGCTGGCAGGTTCGTTGTCAATTTCTTTTGCCTGTCCGTATTCTGACCAGGCTTAGGAAACGGGAAAATGGAACTCTTCCCTCCCTTCCCTTTTTGCGCATAACCCCCAAACCTGGGGAGGTTACCGTCCTACACAACCCGGCAGTTTTCCCGGTAAAGATAGTTGAGTCTTTCCCCCCTCGACGGCTTCGGTTCCATCATCAAGCCGCTCGCCCTGCTCGTCTCTGCCAGAATGAGACCCCCCTGCCTTTTCTTTTTGCGCCTCAGCGTCCCGGTGGCCTCCCAGTTGATTTTTACCTTTTGTATCGATGCGGACAGTGCTCCGGCTTGTACTCGCCCCTTGCTTCCAGCTTCTAACCGCGATTGGAAAAACGGCTGTTTTAATGCTCCTCCTCATATCTTACAATTTTTTTTTTTTTTGAGTGGACGATGATGAGGAGTCTGCACCCCCCCCCCCCCCCCCCCCCCCCCCCCCACACCAGGGAGAAGTTAAGCACCAGATGATTTTTCTCCTCGCCTGCTTTTCAGAACCGATTTTTTCTGATCGCTCCCGATTTTTTTTTAAATTTTTTTTTTCTGAACCAAGAACTTCGTCGTCCCCTACAAACATACGTGCGTCGGCATTCTCCAGTTCAAGAGCAGAAGGAACACTCCCCCCAGCTGTTTTTTAGCTCCTCTTGTTCTTCGGCTCTATTTTTTTTTGATTATCCTAGTCGTTATTTCACCGTTCCTTCTTTGGCGCACTCGTTTTGCTTCTTCCCCGTCCGATGCCTGAGCACGTAAGCTAGGCCAGGCCGTTTTTTTTTCTCCCCCCCCTCTTACTTCAACTGGGAATCTTTTTTTTGCTTTCCAACAGAGTCCAGGACTCCCCTCTTCCTGGTTTCCCAGTTTTATCTCTCGTGCCCCCAAACATTTTTTGCACTTGCATGACCTCCCCGTTAGAGAAGCTATCCCCCTCTGCTTTGCACGTCCCCCCTTTGTCTGGTTCACACCGGTTTATGACCCTCATTTTTTCTCCGTGAGGAGGCGTGGCCAGATGTGGGGTCTTTTTCTGTCCCCTCCTCTGATTCGCGTGCTGAAGTTTTTCAGGCACACTCAAGTCCCTCCTTCATAATGGATATCCTTTTGTGTTTGCCCAAAAAGGAGAAGCAACCCGAATGTTTGCCCCGCGTTTTAACGTCTTTTGTTGGTTGTACTCTTCCGGTTTGAGTTTTTTTCGCCCTCCCTCCCCTTCCCTTCGAGGGTTAATAGATATCAGTCCGGTTTTTATGGGAACTTCCGTCGTAGTACGTGACTAGGCAAGGGGATGGTTATAGGTTTCGTTAGTTTTTTGCCTCGGTTTCGTGACAACATGTTTCTTTTTTCTTGGCCTTGTTCCGTTTGATTGTAAGTAATTAAGTTACGGGCTCAGGGAGTATATCCTACGTCTCATTGACTCTTTTGGCTCCTGTGCCCCAATTGGCAGAAAGCTATAGATCTGCGGCAGGTTTCCAGCAGTTTGTTTCCCTCCCCCCGACCCCTTATTGTCCCTTCTCCTCCTTTCATTACTAAGTTGTGGTGTTGATAGAGACGCACCCCTTCCCTTTTGCCTGAGCCAGACCTCACTACTGGCCCAGTCTTTTGATCGTTTGCCACTTTTTGACCCCTTATCCTTTTTCTCTCATTTTTGCCCCCTAACTGATCCATGTAGATGAAGTACCTGCATCTTTTTTCTGCCGGGCCCTGTCAGACTTCCCCAACTGTAACTAATTTTCCCACTTCTCCCCTGCTCTCTGTCAAAGAACTCTTTTTTCCCCACCCTCCAAGTGAATATTTCGTCCCATCGGATTCTTTCTTCCCCCAGAAGTGACTGATTTATCGCGAGGTGCAACTCCGCCCCTTTAACCCTCTTCCCCCCCAAGCGTTTACCTGTTTCATTTTTTTTTGCTGAGCAGGGGTGGCCACCCCACCCTACAAAACCCCCAAATTGGCGTCTCCCCATCCTTTCTCCCTCATGTCCTTCCTTCCCTCCTCTTGTAAAGATATAGAACCCACCTCTTCTCCCCCTCATTACTTTCAGACCGTGCAATGCCCCAACATTTCCACAACTCTTCCTTCCACGGACCCTGTCTACGTGATATTAGACCGTTAATGTCCTCCCCCTTTCAGAACTTCCGTCAAAGGCGCGTTGTTGTCCGTAGAATCTTCCCGCAATTCCTCCCGCATTTCTGTGGCAAGCACGAACCCCGCGACCAAGTTCTTTAGGCGACTCTGGTTTATCAAAAACCACGGAATTCGGCGAAGTGAGTGATAATGAAAATTTCCTTTCCTTCTCTTAGCTCTTTGCCCCCGGCAGACTGAATCTTTCTTCTCCGTCAACTCGAAGCCCGCTGCTCGGAATCAAAACTGCGTCCGCCCTTCCCCTTTTTTGTTGCTTTCCCTTTAGGTTTCATCTGCCTCCTCTGGCGTGCTGTTAGTACGAATCTTTTTGGGCATTTTCAACTTCGATAGATTATCCTAGGGTTTTGCTCTCCCTTTCTTCGCTGTGTCCCTCTCCTTAAGCCTTTCTTAAATCGCCCGGATGCGACCCGTCTCCCCCCATTCATCTCCCAGCAAAGGCGTTCGCCAGTCTTTCTCTTCCTGTCCTTACTCCTCTCCCTGTTTTCTTTGCATCAGTGTAAGAAGGTTGCGACCGCAATTCTCTCAGGTACTATCATAAAATTGTTACAAATTTGCCCTTTTTTCTAGTATCCTCCCACCCCCTCTCTCACACTGTTGGTCATGGCGCCTTCTTTTTTTCCATGCATCTCTGCCTTGAGAGCTTTTGGATGCTTGCTTGGCCTGCTTATGTTCCCACTTTTTCATCTCCGTTTCCGCAGGCTTGGTGTCTTAGGTCCCCCTACCCACCGGTTTTGTGCGGGCACCCAGGCACGGCGGGAAAGCGTTCCCCCCCTTTCCCGTCTACCTTCTCCTTCGTCGTTGACTTTCTTTACTTTTTCCCAATACTATAGGTCGTTAAGTGTTAGTCGCCGCCCCTCCGGTTGGTCTCCAAAGTTAAGCAGCGGTATTCTCAGCTTCGTTTTCCCTTGCTGATGCTTTTTGCCGTATAGGGAGTAATTAAAAGTAGACCCCCCCCTCTAACTATTGAGGCCCAATTGTTGGACTTGTTGACTTCCCCGCAAGTTCGTCTCATATGTTCCTGACGTCTGACAGGTTTGCTCCGAGAATGCAGACGAACTTCAGTTCTTCTCCCTTCTAACACTTCCCTCCCTTTCATCCCCCCCCACCTAGTTCCAGGGGCGACTTTAGTCCGCGTAGTCATTTTTCGAATGAGTGCTACTCTCAGTAATCCGCAGGAGAGTCTTTGCCGACCTCTCATGTTCACTTTCATCTAAGTTTGCCATGACAGACGCCTTTTTGTCCTTTTCCTCTCCCCTTCTGGTGAAGTGGTATTTTAGTGCCTTTGCCTTTCAGATCTTCTTCTTCCACATACTTCGAATCTCCTAGATTGGGAGCATATTTTTTATTGCCCTCTAACCTGAAACCGAACAGGCCCCCCCTCTACTTTTTCGGACCCCACCCCCCAATGTTCCTGACAGCCGGGACATGACTTTTT
>Ga0179591_1308370_pt1 | contig 17793 bp, 19 predicted proteins | sample CZOMad2_1_08_16f_FD_182891 | JGI IMG/M metagenome (GOLD analysis project Ga0179591, IMG submission 182891) | Vadose zone soil fungal communities from Angelo Coast Range Reserve, California, USA - CZOMad2_1_08_16fungal (PacBio error correction) | ecosystem: Environmental > Terrestrial > Soil >... | reverse complement strand
CATTCTTTTCTTTGCCCCTTTCCCCGCCGTTCTCCAAAGGTTTACATCTTGCTTTCTTCTTCTGCCCGACCCCTTCCTCTTGGAAGAAAGCGTACGTGCCTCCCCCCTCTAGGAGCAGAGAAGAGAGAATACGACTCCTCCGGCCTCGCCCCGAGCGATTTAGAGATCCTTTCTTCCGTATTCCTCCGTAAGCAGAACTCCTTCCCTCCCGAGGATGAATGGGGCTTCTGCTTTCTGACGTTATCCCCTTTTTGAGCCCCAGCCTCTCTCCCCTGATTAGAGGACTTTCTTTTCCCCCCGAGAAAGATTTTTCCCTTTTGGTCTTCGCGTTACTCTTAGTTCCTCTTGCTTTCTGCCGTTGCCCCTTGCCAAGTATTTCTTCCCGATGGAGATCAACGCTTCTGCCGGCGACAACGCCCTTTCCCCTTGACCGGCCGGTTTTTTCGATCCTTCTCTCTTCCCTTCGACTACTATCTCCCGGTGCAGAGGTAGGGTTGATTCGTCTTCCAAGGAACTACAATCCCTCTTTGTTTGAGCTTACCTTCTCCGCATCTCAAGCTGAGACTACTTTTTTTTCTACGTTTCCTTTCTCCCCAGACTTTTTATCCTCCCCTTCTTGTCTTTCCTCGACCCTTCTCCCCTCTTTTCCGTTCCTTCACGGTGTCTTTTTTTTCCCCAAAAAAACAGGATCTCCCGGAGCACAGTACCTCTCATCTCTCTTCTCCAGGTCGAGAGGATATAAAGGAAAAGAAGATTTTCCGGGCCTTCAATCTCCTCAACGTCTCTCCTCCTCCTTTGGATAAGAGACAGTCCTAGAGAAGAGATCCCGACACTCGGGCCTCCTTCTCCCCCCCTCTCGGCAGACCCTCTCTTTTTTCCCATAATATTATAAAGAAGAACCTCCCCTCGTCCTTTTTTTTGATACGACTATCAGGTCTAATCATAGTGAGATCTCGCTCCTGCGAAGAACCGAGCTCTCCCTTCTTCTCTGATTCACCTGAGAGTCCCTCTCGTGGTTAAATAATTCCTCGGAAGAGAGTAATTCCCTCAGATCGTTTCAAAAGGCTTCTCTTCCCTTTCTTGCATGAGTTCTTCGGGTAGACCCCCTTCTCCCTTTGAGAAAAGTGAAATTAATTAGTTGACTCCCGTTATTGACGCGCTGATTTTTCTTTCTTTCTTATCTTCGAAAGATATAGATTTCCTTTGAGAGTTAGCTTCTCCCGATAGACTTAAAGAGGGCCTTCCAGTCGCAGTTCTTTCTCTTTCCTCCTCGTGGAGCCATCTTCCCCCTCTCCGCGTTGTAGAAATGAAAGATTCTCCCTTTAGAAGGGGAAAAAGGGCTTCTTCCTGGCGCTTTTCCAGTGCGACTTCCCTTTCAACTGCTGATAGAATATATTTCCCTCCCGTGACCTCCCTGCTTAATGAAGACCTCCTTACTCTCTTGCTGGTAGTAGTATTCCTGATATCCTTCCCTCGGCTACTATTCTTTCCCTTTTCTCTTCAGGAAAAACGGTTTTCTCTTTCCTTCGACGATAGGAGAAGCTTTTTTTCTCGTTCTAGAGCGAAGAGGAGCCCATTCCCTTTTGGAACGTAGAGCCCTTTTCTTCCTGGAAGGTTGATAAGAGGTTTTTTTAGTCGTGAGAGACTTCCCCCCCCCTCGGACGACCTTCGGACCTCACGCCTTGCTTCCTCTCTCTTCTTTTTCGATCGAGAACAGAGCGCTCAGAAGAGTTGCTGAGCTTGATGTCGATCCTACTTCGGTCCTTTCTAAGGACCCCCCTACTTCTTTTCTCCCCCTTTGCTTCTCCACTTCTTCCCTTCTTTTTTTGAAGTGCGCTGAATTCTTCAGAGGACTTCCTTTCTGATAGTCGTCATAAGTAATATTCTCTTCTTTCAGAGAACTGATGACCCCATGGTTCCCCTCCTCCCCCCCCCCCCCTCTCAGAAGTACCGGATTCTCACTATCGCGGAAGAATGGAGATAAAAGAGGTTTTTTTTTTCCCGATGTAGAGTAGAAAGAGACCCCCTTTCTTCTATTCCTCCCATACCTCTTCTTCCTCACCCTTCCTCTTTTGTCGATCTCCCAGCGAGAGCTTTCCGAGAACGGACAAAGGGGACATCCCCCTCCTTTTTTGGAAGTAGTTCGATCTTCTCGCTCCCTCTCCTCAGGAGTCCAACTCCTTCTCTCTCCCTCAACCTTCTCTGTCCGGGGCATATCACTCCCCCCTCTAGCCGGTAATGGAGCTCTCCTTTTCGAGAAAGGAAAGCGCCCCCCGACCGTGCACCTCCCTTTCACCCCCCCTTTTTTGACAATTACTGCTGTCACGGCTCTTCTTACCTCTCGATAGTGGTGGAGTGAGATACCCCCTTTCGTCAGAAATGAAGATAGACTTTTTTTCTTTCGTCCTTTTAATCTCCCCTTTCCCCTCCTGCTATCTCCGCGGAACGTTTCCCCCTCTCCCCGTGGAAGAGCCTCTGCCTTTTCACGGTTGGCACCTACTCTTCCTTTCACTGTCTACCAAGCGTACAAGTCCTCTCTCTTCACAGAGGTAGCGAAGATAGCGTCCTTTCTTCCCGCACATAGTGAAGTCTCGACCTTGCACTCCCTCTTCCTTTATCTCTTTTGATCATCCCTCCCCCCCCTCCTCGACTCGTCAAGAAAGCGATTCCCCTTTTTCAAGGCCACGGGTACGAGAGGGAGTTCTTTTCTCCTCCCAAGTTGCCCGCTCCACTTCATATCGGCTCGAAAGAGACCTCCCCCGCGAGAAGGAAACGCTCTCCCAGAATGACGGTAATCCCCCTTGCCGATTAGAAATCTCTCTCTCTTTTTTCGTCTATCACTCTTAGGCGCGGTCCCTCTTCCCCTGATAGAGAGAAGAGTGCTTCCAGGGAGGCCGAACCCCCCCCTACTTACTCTCTTTCTTTTCCCATCTTCTTATAAGAGTCTCCCTTCCTGATCCGCACGTTGGGCCTCTTGAAGATCTGATGGTGTCGCTCCTTTTTCTCCCTCCCGTCCTGATCCCTCTCTACTCTTTTTCCCCCCTGCTTAGAAGGCCCCTTTTTCCCTGTCGAGGCGTTAGTGATCCTTCTAGAGAAACCTGCTCTTCCGATGTGCCGTCCATTCTTACCTTTTTTCTCTTTGTTAGCCTTCCCCTCAAGTGAAGAAAGGTCTCGGATCAAGGGGAGGTCTCTGATTTCCCGGGTACCCCTCTTGTCCTCTCTATGCGCTGTGAGCTTAGTTCTCCCCTTTCCTTAAGGATGGTAGTGAAGGTAGGCCAGAAAACCCTTCCACAGCGCTTCTTCCCCTTCCCTCCTCTTTCTCTCTTCTCCTTCGAAGGCTTCTTTCTCCTTACCGGCGGTGGTTCTCCTTTCTTGCGAGTTGATATAAGAGGCTTTTCCCCCAGAGCTGCATGGCGCCTTCCTGCCCTCTGCATCTGCACGCTGCTCCAACGGTTCCCCCCCCTCTCTCCCCCCCTTGGATTCCACACGATAAATTCCTTTTTTCGGGAGAGGATCACCCCCCCCAGTCCCCCCCTTCCCACTCCCTCCTTCATCCCCCTCCTCCCCGACGGACTTCCCCCCTTCCGCGAGGAGGTAGGATTGTAGTAGCACCTTTTTCTTTCCTCTACTGGGCGAGGATCTTCCCCCGCGACCTTTTCGTACTTCTCTCTTCTTCTCTCCCTTCCGTTCTTCTCTTTTCACTCTTTTCTTTGGAATGGTCTCGGGAACTTCTTTTTTGAAGTTAATTCTTTTTTTTTCACCCTCCTCCTAGTCCCCCTTCTTATCTTCTTCTCCTCTTAACATATCTCTCTTCCTTTGTTGAGAGAGATGTTAAGTTTTTTTGAAGGCTAAGATGCGATGCTTTGACTCCCTTTCATGAACTTTCTTTCCTCCCACGACCCCCCTTCCTTTCATGCCCATGTTGGACGAAGCGTACGTGAACTTTCCGATCCGGGCGAGCAGCGTTTCATCTTCTCTGAGGCCCATCTCCCTCTTTCCTTTTTCCTTTCTCATGCATTCCAGTACTCCACGATGCCTGACGACTTCCGGCGAACAAGGACTTTTCTTCTTCGGGGATGGAAGTCCCTCTCCCTATAGCCCCTTCGTTGAGGAACCCTCTCCCTCCTCCCTCCTTCCTTTATCGTGTGTTCCTCCCTTACTGGATCGGTCGTAGTGGTTTCCTGAAAGATGAGTTCATGTCTGGTTTAGCTTTTTTTCTACCTCTTCTCTTGCTGTTCTCCCCCCTCTTCCCTTCAGATCCCCCCTCTGGCTCCCCCCTAAGGATCAGATTCCACGAAGCGGCCTTATGACTTCGCTACGAGCCTCTCTGTCTTTTCTGTTGACTTTTCCTTTCTTTCTCTTTACCAGCAGGAGAGAGGAGTACTCTTTTCCCTCTGCGCCTCGCGCTGACCCTTGCGGCACGCTCTATTGAGCAGCTCGGACTTTCCCCCAAGTGAGAAAGCGTCGGCTTGCGAACCCCCCCGACTTCCCCCCCCCCTTTTTGTAGACCTTTCTTCCCCTGCATCAAGCGTATGCTTCTCTTTTCCCACATCAGCAAGAACCTCCCTTCTTCGCTCCTTGTCTTTCCTCTTCCTTTTTTCTTTTATAAGCGACTTCGAGCAGCGCGAGGATTCCGGGTAGAGACCTCGTCCACGCGCTCCCCCCTTCTTTTTCCCTGTTCAATCCTCCTACTGGCGTTCTCGATTTTTGTTTTTTTTTTTTTTTTTTTCTTTTTTTTTTTTTTTTTCTTTTTTTTTTTCTTTTTTTTTTTTTTTTTTTTTTTTGTTGTTTTTTTTTTTTTTTTTTTTTTCTTTTTTTTCTTTTCCTTTGGGGAGTGAGGACTCCAGTAGTCGAGAAAAAGCGTCCTCCGTCCCTCCGCTCCCCCTCGACCTCTTATCGAAGAGAACCCTCCTCAGCGATCTTAGGATAATCCTTTCGCGAAAAGCTTTTCTCTTTGCCATAATTCTCCTTCGCGCGGCCTGTACTTCTCCCAGAAGGAGATTTTTTCCTTGCCTGAGGAGTCCTTATTATGTCTACACCGACGCCCTCTCGCGGACCGTCCTTATGGTGTCACGCCGTTCCTTTGACGAAGTGAGGTTATATGTTCTTTTGGATTCCTTCAATTTTACCTTTCTCTCTTCCCCCCCCTTTCCTCGTGTTTTTTAGCCGAGTACAGAGACTCCTCAGGTGAGGATTAACACTTTCCTCTTTCTCCCTATGAGTCCCCCCTCCCCGAGTGAGACAATAGCCTCTCCCTCAAAGATGACAGACCATCTCCCTCGCTGCTTTTTATTCTGCCAGTCTCTTCCCTCTTTCGACTTGCCCAGCGTGACTCCTTCCCCCTAGGTAGATCAGGTGATCTAACGGCTCATGAAGCCGCTCCGTCGGACGCCCTTCGTTCTTATTTACCCCCTCCTCTCCGATCGATAGAGGTATCTCTCCTTTCTCATTGTTATAGGAGGAAACCTTTTTCTTCCCCCTAAGGTCTCCTAGTAGGCTTTGCCTTTTCTCTTTTTTATCTCCATTAACTGATTTTCCTGGCGGAGGATAGGAAAATGACCTTTTTTTTTCTTTCCGATACGAGTAGTTGAGCGAATTTCCGATTGCCTTTTCTCCCAGGTGGTCTTCGAACTACTTCCTTTTCCCACTATGAGTTAAACTTTTCCGTCCGCGAAAAAGAGAGAAGCGGCTTCTTTCTGACGAGTTGCATGCAGATTGAGGTCTTCTCGAGGTTTTCGTCGCTGGGCTGAAGAGAAATTTTTAACTCTCTTCCTCCTCGGTGATCTCCTTTTTTCGTTCTACTTTCTTTTCTCTTCCTGACGATTCTTCCTTTTCTTTTTTTCTTTTCTTTTTTTTTTCATTCTCCTTCTATTTCTACCTACTCGTTTTTTTTCTCCCCTGATGACGAAGAGAAGGGGTCTCCTCATGCATAGAGAAGAAGTAAGAGGAGCAACTTTTCAGAATTGAGATTCCTCGTCGGCCCTCTTTCCTCCCTTTCTCTTCGGAACTTATTCCTTCCTTCGGGATGTAGATTCTTCGAAATCAAGCTGAAGTCCCTTTTCTCTCTCGACGAGGAGCAGCTTTTTTCTGGTACATCCTAGTTTTACGGCCTTTCTTTTTCCTCCTTTTCCCTTCCTCGATGTCTCCTTTTCCCCCTCGAGCGACAAGAGCTGATCTCGGGGAACTAGTAAGAACGTCTCCATGGTTCTCTATGTCCCGTCACTTCTCCTTCTTCTCCTCTCTTCGCCCCCTGCTCTCCCCGTCAACCACCGTTTACGCGGCTTCCCCCCCCCCCCGGCGCGGTCGACATCTATCAGATCGAATCTCCCCTACTCCCATCGTCGTACGACCTCCTCTCTTTCCTTTCTTCATTCAGCCGTTCGGCCTCTTTCCCTCTCGGAACTCGAAGGCCCTTTCTCTTTTGCCGTCGAACGAGTGTCCTTCAAGCCCTGTACCTTGCTCTTTCCTTCTACACTATCTACGTTCCCTTTGGCATAAAAGCGTTTTTCGATGGCGAAAGCATTTTCCGACCCTCCGCCTGGTCTTGAAGCCTCCCTTTCTCTCTCTCGAATCGCCTTGATTCCCCGTGACAGTGCAGAGAGAGATCTTTCTCCCCTCCCCCCAGAAGAAAATCCGCTTCCCGATGGTCTAACACCGGCAAGATGGTCGCGCTTCGGTGCTGAACTATTTTTTTCTTCCCCTCCTTCCACGGGAAGAGCCTCTTCCCTCCCAGGAGCGAAAGACTCTCGATGTGTCCGACCCTCGTTCCCCCTCCCTTTTAAATCTCTTTTCCTCCCCGATAATAGAAGATTCCCCCCCGTTGCTCTTTCACTCTTTTCTTCTCCTCCCCTTCGACGTCCGAGTGCTAGACTAATACGTCTTCTTTTCCCCCGATCCGAGAAGCGGGCGAGGAATTTCCCTCTTCTTAACCTTTTTCCCCCCCTTCACTTTCCTCGCGTCCCGAATCTGCTGAGTCGTCGCTTCCGCGCTGCTCGAGAAAACGTCCTTAACAGCCCTCTTTCCTTCTCCCCCTTGGCGCTTCTCATCCAGCAACTTCGTCGCGGTCTTCTTTTTTTCACCTGAGGACGAAGACGTTTTTTTGCAGTTTCCCGATATTCTCCTGTTTTTTTCTTCTTTTTTTCCTTTCCCCTTCCTGAACGGGCGTCCTCCCCCCCTTTGGTGGGTCCGATGCAGATTTCCTCGGCGTGCGCTAATGATAGACTTTTCTTCTCTTCCGTTCTCCCTTCGCTTTTTCTTCCCCCTTTTTCCTTCCTTCTAAGCAACCCCTCCCCCTTCCCCCCCTAGTACGTCCGACGCGGGATTCCCTCTTCTTGCCGGCCTGTAGTGGAGTTTTCCTTGCCTTGATCGTCTTTATCTAGCTCTTCGATCGAATCTTCCTCCTCCTTTCCCGGCAGCACGGATAAAAGAAGGAACTTCTTCCTTCCCCCCACAAGAAAGATCAGCCTATCCAGTTTCCTCCCCCGGCTTATGCTCTTTCTTTTCCTTCTCATTCCTGCAAGTCCCTCACTAGACTTAATACCCCTCTCTCCTTTCATAATAGAAGGGTCGAAGAGGAGTATTCCCTTTTCTGCTGCTTATTCTGAACCTCCTCTAGGCCTCTTTCTTTCCCTCTTCGTTTTCTTTCCCCCCTCCGAATAAAGATGATCTTTCCCATGGGAAATTGGTATAGGGGCATCTGCCCTTTGAGCTTTTTCACCGGCCCTTCTCCCTTCTATTTAGCGTTCATCGGAAATACTCTTTCCCCCTTTTTTTTCTCTTTGTTGTGTTGAGAGAGAGTGTTCCTTCTTTTTTTCTTCCCCGGCTCCAGATGCAGAGGTTCCGACGTATCCCTTCAGCGGCAAGACAACCCTCCCCTTCCCTTCCCTCCTAGTACGTGAAGAAGATCAGAGTTCTCTTTTGAGAAATACGCCCCACGTCTTTTTCTCCCAGAGGTCCCTCCTCCCTCGCGCGCAGTTCCTCTGCAGAAAGACGAAGATGACGACCTTGCCTACACGGTCGAGTATTCCTCTTCTTTTTCTTCCTTCTGCGGGTGAGTTCTTCTTTTTGCATGTAGAACTTGACCTTTCCTAGAAGAAAGAGATAGCTTCTCCCGAGTCCCCTCTGCCTTTCTTTTCGTGCTCAGCTTTTCTTCTCCATTAGGTAGAGTTGAAGAAGGCCTTCCCCTTACAGATGAGATAGAAGATTTCGACTCCTCCGAGAGACACTTTATTTCCCTACCCCCTTCCTTCTAAGTAGATGACTTCTCCCTCCCCTTCTAGCGCTAGAGAGACCGGTGTCCTATTTCTTATATCCTAGGAAAGAAAAGGAAGGAGAGCTTTTCTCCTCTAACGTCCCCCTACGCTTCTTTTTTCCCCCATTCGAGCATGAGCGGTCCCTCCCCTCTTTTTCCCGGAGGGATCTGCATCGACAAACCTTTCTCCCCCCTTTTAAGTGATTAAGCCCCGAGTAACATGGTCCTGTCCCTATTCTTTTTATACCTCCTCTCCATCGATAAGATGTTGCGTGGCCTTTCGCGAGGAGAAACATAATAACTCTCCTCCTAAGAAGTTGAGGACATGTCGAGACGGCCTGATTCTATTCTTTCCTCCTTATAGATCTTTTACCTTCCCCCCCGAGCATAGTCCTTTCTCCTGTTCCATACCAGCAGATTCCCTCGATGCAATTTCTTCCGATTGTAACGGTTCACCTCGGCCGTCTTTTCTAGGGGGGAGTGATTTCCCTCTCACGCGTTTGACCCTCTTCACCCTCCTCGGCCCCTCTCCATAGTTATCGAAGATCCCGTTCCCGATATAGGATGATCTTCTCGATGAAACCCTTGGTCCCCTCGTCGCTCGTTCCCCTTCTGGCAGGGTAATATTTCCCCCCTTTTTTCCCCCTCCCTCTCGTGGAACAGATGTCCGGTCTTATTGCCCTTCCCCGAAACGCATCCGCGTCTCCTCCTTTTGGACGAAGACCTTTCCTCTTTTTTACTTGGTTCTTCTGTGTAGTCTCTTAGGAAAGTAAGCGTGTTTTTTTTATAGATCCTACTTTTTTCTCCCGATGACCCCCTTGAGCAGTAGAGACTCCTCCCATAAGGAAGAGGCCTCCATTCCCCTCCTTGATCTTCTCTTGCTCCTTTTTTCGCTTCTTTTTCTTCTTGAGAAAGGCTCTTCTCCTTCCTCGACGGCAGAGTTGAAGACGGCTCTCTCCTTCTCCCCCCGGGTGATATGAACGAGTCCCCCTCTCGATCATTTCCCTGTGTCTTCTCTCTGGTAAGTAGTGATTTCTCTCTAAGATCGATCGATAGAGGTAGACCTCTCCCCCCCAGTGGGAAAGAATTACCTTGGAAACGTTTTAGTTCCCAGTTTGAATCCTTTCGAGATAGTAGACTCTTTTCATTGACCGTTATAGATGAGAAGACTTTCCCCCCTTGCTTGAAAGTCGAGAGGAGGATCTTCTTTCAAGGTTTTTCTATCTCCTTTCTCCTTCCATTTCTCTTCATCGATGCATTTCCTCCTCCCCCTTTTTGAAGGAAGTGAAAAGACCCTCTAGGATGGTAAAAGGTGACGTCTTTGCCCGGACCTCCTTATTTTAACTCCTCCCTCCCTTCAGCTTTCTGCTCGATAGACCCTCCCTCTTTTTGAGGGTAGAGGGAAGAAGCTCCCTCTCAGAGAGAAAGAAGACCCTCCGGTCTTTCCTCTGATCTATTTTCGAGGCTAATTTCCTCTTGTTCCTTCTGTTGTAATAGGTCCTCCTTCTTTCCTTTCTCGTGTTTTTTTTTCTTTTTTCCCCCCCTGATGGAAGAAATCTTCTTTTTCCAAGGCATCATACGTTCAGGCCGACCTGCCCGGCACGACCGGCTCTTTCTATCCCCTCTTCTTTCCCGATCGTTTCCCCTCTCCCGCGAAATCGGGCGAAAAACTCTTTTTTTTTTCCCCCGATGCAGAAATTCTTCCCTGCGTCCGAGGCTTGAGTCTTGTCTCCCCCTTCCACCTTTTACATCTCGGGTTCGGTCCCCTTGCCGCGAACCTGTTTGTAGAAGGAATACGTCTCTCTCTTTCAAGACTCGATCGAAAAGCAGCCTTCTGACTTTCCTTGCCTCCCCCCCCTGCTCCCCCTCTTCTTTTCTCTCGCGTCTCCTCGCAAGAGAAAGCCTTTTTCGACCAGGGAGAGTTCACTTCCGATCCTTCTGCGCTAACCTGCTCTGTCCGCCCTTCTTTTTTTTTTCTCTCCCTACTAATAACAGCTCCTTTACTCCATCCATGATCGGGGTAATGAAGCCCCTCCCCTTCCTTCCCGGAATAGAAAAGAAGGCTCTTTTTCCCCCTCCCTCGAATTTACGCTCGCTCTTTTCTCCATCATGAAACCTCCCTCCCCGGCGAAAGATATCGGTCCCCCCCTTCTTAAGGGCTAAAAACGCTTTCTGTTCCTGTTCCCGTCCTCTCCTCCTCCTCGTTATTACCTCCCTTGAAGTCGATAGAGCCTTTCCCCCGAAAGCTGAAAGTGAAGAGCTCCGAACCAACCCCAACTCTACTTCTTCAATCCCCTTTTTTCCCCAATTACTTTCAAAGGGTTATCTTCTCTTTTGTGGAGAAATATGTATCCTTTTATTTTCCAAGCTCCCTTTCTATTCTTCTCTCTAGACTTCCCAGAGCGAGTGACCTTAGAGATGCTTCCCTCGTTCCCTGAGCCTTCCGATTCACCCCTCTCTCTCCTCTCTGCAGGGTTCCTCCTGGATTACGGAGAGGAAGCGTCTTCTCCCTTCCTACGAGTGATAGAATAATTCCCCCCGCACGACTGCCTCCTTTCTCTCACCCCTTTTTCTTCTCCTCTGATTGAATTTCCCCGAACGTGGAGCTCTTCCCTTTTTCGAAAATTACGCGTAGATAATTTTCCCCCTCCCCACCCCCCCCCCCTTCCCCTTCCCTCCCTCTCGGAAACTCCCTTTTCCCCCCTGAAGGAAAGGTAAGAAAATTCTTTTATGTGGCTAATAGCTGCATTTCCCCTTCTCTCTTCACTCTTGTCTGTATATCTCCCCCCTACTTGATTTTAGATTTTTTTTTCCTTTTTCTGAAGAAAGGAGAGAGAAGCTTTTCAAGATGAAGAGAAATTTTAAGTCGGATTCCCCTTTTCATTCTCTCCTTTCCCCCTCTCTAGGGAGTCGTTTTTCTTTAGTAGCAGAGATAATGTGGTGCCCTTCATTTTTTTTTTATACGTATCCACACGACATAGTCCCTCCTAGTCGTCGAAGGGTCGTAATATATAGAAGGAATGTTCTCCTTTGGTCGCCGTCGTGTCGCTCGGGGCTCCCATCTCCCGATCCAATCTTTTCCCCTCCCCTCCCATTTGCACACAAGGGGGGCGGTTCCCCCCACGAACTGAAAGATGTCCCCCCTAATCGCTCTCTCCTCGGCTTCACACTCGATCAATTCCTCTTTCTCCTTAGTGCAGGGATCACCCCCCCCTTTCCATGCAGGGAACGCAGTTCTCATTCATCTGAGCTGGACGGATTCATCCCTTTTATTTCTTCTTTTTCCTCTTCTGTATTTGCTGCTTTCCTTTCGTTCGGGAATATTGATACTCCCTCACTTTCCGGCTGCTCCGCAGGATACGATCCTTCTACCCTTTAGTGTCTCTGGGAATCCTTTCTCTTTCCCTCCCGCCGGTAAGATCTTCTCGTCGGTAACAATAGGCATCGGAGAGGAAATATTCTCTTTATCCTCTAGATGTTACCTAAGAATAAGTTGTTTTCTTTTCCCAGATTCTCTTATATTGGCCGGTTCCCCCTCCTATTTGTGAACAAATCCTTTCCTCCCTATGAAACGGCAGCGTCTCCCTCTTGACATGAACACGAGTACTCTCTTCCCGATTTGCTTGATCGATCCGTCTTCCCTCCCCCTAGCACCCGAAGACTTTTTCTCTTCCCTTCCTGAAATATAAGAGAGAACAGTAGAGCCTCCCCTCTCTTCCGACACGAAGACCCCTTTTTTTTTTTTTTTTGGGGTGGTTTTTTTTTCCTTTCTTTCTCTCCTTTTGATTCCATTCTATCTGAGTGAACTGAATGTCTCCCCCTGAGAAAGAAAGAGCTTTTCGGATTCTGACGCCTTCCTCTGGATCGGTTAGCTTCAGGAGAAGGTTCCTCTTCTGTGTAGAGTGAATGCCTTCTTTTCTCAGATATTACCCTCTGTATCTTTCCCCTCCCCTCTCCTCTTTACTCAGGAGTCCCCCTCCTTTTCCGCTTCCACGACAGGCAGGAGAAAGTTTCTCCCACGAGGCGAACTTCGCATCTTTTTTCCAGATCTGGTTTCTTTCTCTCTTCTTCCCGCACGACCCCTCCTTCCCTACGATGAAGTAGAAGAAGCGCTTTTTTTTGGACCCTTTTTCCCTGAGTTTTATGCGCGGCCTTCCCTTCTCCTTTCTTCCTGAGGTCTCTTCCTTTACGTGAGCTCTCTTTTTTCTTCAGAGTGCAGGCCCCAAAAACCAACCCACAAACAGGATTTTTTCCCTTCTCTCCTCCCAGCGACTCTCTTTTCTGACGGCCGAAGGTCCTCTAAAGAAAGAGAGAAGAATTTTTTTTTGCCAGGTTCAGCAGATTAATGCTGTAGAGCTTTTCTTTCCCTTTTGTTCGCTATTCTCTTGATTAGACAAGCGAAGAGGTCCTCCCTTATGCGGACGCAAGAGAGCCATTGTACTGTTCCCCCTTCATAATACCTCGCGTTCCTCGACGGCTTCTCCCCTTTCTTTTTCTTTTCTTCTGCCCTCCCTAGAACGAGTTAGAGAGATCTTTCTCTTCCCGCGCAGAAGAATAAGTTATCTTTGATTTTCCCCTCTAGGCTGATCTGACTTCCCTCATCGATACCCCGTGGTAATTAAGTACCTCTTCCTCTTAATTGTAATTATAGTTAGATCCCTTTATCGGGTCCCGTTCTCTCTTTTTTTCTCCCCTCTTTTCCCAAGACTAATCTTCTTCCCAGTGCATTAATTTGTTGACCCTCTCCTTCTAAGTCGAGCGGTGAGGCGGTTTTTCCAAGCTCTCCTGGTCACGGTCAGCGTGCGTTTCTTTCCTAGCGGGATCTCTCGATTGAGGTGCGGATAATAAAGCCTTACCCCGTTTTTTTTCTCACTATGCAGCGTTTCTTTTTCTCCCTTTCCCCCTATTTCCTACCCTTTTGTCGCAGGGGAACCAGCTCCTCTTTCCGGAGAGGAGCTTAAACTCTTCTTCGCCTTTCTAGATTTCTCTTTCCCTTCTCTGACCGAGTCCTAACTAGTCATGAAGCCTCTCTTCTTCTTTTTGACGCGAGATTTTTCTTTCCCCCTCCTATCTCGGAGGAACCCCGTCGTCCTTTTTTTTTCCTTCTCGGAAGGAGGAAAACGGTGGTTGCCGTCATTCCCCGCAGATCGTAGAAGGAGTTCTGCAGCTCCTTCTGATCGACCTCCCCCCCTTCTTTTACAAAGTAGTATCCTTCTTATATTCCCCTTATTTTTTGATAAGCGGCCCCCCGATCGGGAGGTCGTTGAGAGACTTCCTCTCCTTCCACATGTTCTTCCAAGTCCCCTTGCCGGCACTCCCTTCTTCTTTCCCCCGGGGTCTGCTCTCTTCCGCCGCGGCGCTCGGACGAACGAATCATCTTCTTCTTGTCCCTACTCTCACTCTGTTTCGCCCGATTGTTTTCACGCCTCCCTTTTTACGGATTCCTCGGTGATACTAAACTTATTCCGCGTTCTTTTGTCTCCCTTCCTTACCTTATTTTGACCCTTCCTTGCCTATTCCCTTTCTTATTCTTATAGGTAAATCTCTCTTTCTCCTTTTTTTTTTTTCGTATATGAGACATGATGAAGAACCCTCTTTCCTTTCCCCTCCGGAAGGCTCGAGAAGAAGGAAGAGGATCCACTTTTTGAGTCCCCTTTTCTCAGCTACTGGCCGTACGCCCTTTTTCTTTCCCCCCTCCCCCTCCTTTCTCCAACCTCGTGCTTTCTACCTCTGCAAGCACTAGTAGAGGAGGCTTCTTCCTCTTCCTCTCGGGAGAGATTTTTCCATCCCCTTTTTTTCACCTCCTCGTTCTATCCGACTTTTTTCTCCTCCTTCGTCTTCCGAGAACTGGAAGGCTCTCACCGAGAGGACAAGCCGCTGATACCCTTCCCCCTCCCCCTCCGCCCGGATAGAGTTAAAGCCTCTCGCTCCTTAAGGAATCGCCCTCCTTCTACTCTTTTCTTCGAACCTTTCATTTCCACCGGAAACAAAAGTTTTAAGCGCCTCTGCGTCAAAGGGATAGGTCGTACCGACCCCTCCTTTTTTACCCCCAGATCTCGCCTCCCTGCCGTATTCTCCTCCTTTTCCCCTCCTCTTTCGGACCGTTTCATACTCGACTCGAAGTGCGGCGCCGCGGTCCTTCCTTAAGCGCGAGAAGTTCGCCCCTCTCGTCCCGGCGTCCACCTCTTCCGTTCTGTCCCTTCTTTTTTCCCCCCTCGTTACACTGCCGCTTTCGCAGCAGGTTCCTGACGGAATAGTGATGAATCCCTCTTTGAATCCATCGGACCGTCTACCCCCCCTTCCCTTGAGAGATAGCTTCCATCCCGCTACAAAGCCTCCCTCTTAAGAAAAGAGATGATTCCCCGGCCTTTTGTTTTGTGCGGCTTCGTTTCCTCCCTTCTGATCAGAATGCAAGACCTTTTTCCGCAGATGTTAAAGATCTTCCGAGGAAGTCCTTCCGATTATTCACTGGGGACCCTTCTTTTTTCCTCGTTCGCGAAGTTCCCCCCTTCAGATCGAGATAGCTTTTTAGGGCTAGGCAGAGGTTCTCTTGAACCCGTGCTCGCCCCTTTCCTGCGGCATTCACGTTTTTTCTGAAGAAGACGGTCTCTTCCGCGGAGGGAGAAGACTGTCCTCCCCCTTCCAAGAGTGATCCCGCACGTGTACCTCGGCCAAATAGATGGTTCTTCCTGTAGATAAGATCGCCTTTTCTTCCACCCTTTTCTCCCCTCAACTACTCCCCCCTTTCGCTTCCTTTTCTCCCGGAGTTCTCTGCGTCGTTGGATCTCGCCGAAAATGCTTCCTCCCGCTGATGAGTTGTCCCAGCTCCTTTCCCCTTTTGTTAGCGTGTTCTTTCCCCCTAAGAAAGGAGCGAGACGCTGGATAACTTTTTTCCCCCTTTTCCGTCCGAGTGAATAAAGATCGGGCCCTTTTTTCCTCAGAGCGATGCTCCTTTTTTCTTTCTCTTTCTTCGCCGCGATCTGCTGTCGTGCTTTTTTTCATCGCGTCAAGCAAAAAGAAATATTCCCCTCTCTTTTCTGAAGAGGGATTCGACAGTACTATAAGGTAGCCCTCCGCCACTTCCTTTTTTTTTTCGCGTTGATTACAGCCCTTCCTCCCTCTGTCAGCCAGAAGTGAAAATTTTCCCTTCCCTAACCAGAAGGAACGTCCCTTCCCTCTCGGTTCTTCCACACGATCCCTTCTTCCCCCCCCTCCCTTCTCTTCGGGAGGGCTCACTCCCTCTACTATGCGGGAAAGTCATCCCTCCCTCAAAAGAGAGAAAGAAGGACTTCTCTTTTTCAGTTCCTCGGTCGGCCCTTCGTCTTTCTCTACTGAGCGCTGATCTTTCCTCTTGATCGAAGAGAAAGCGTCTTCTTTTTTCGCTTCGATCCATGTCTTCTTATTCACGTCCTGCTCCTCCCTTTTCCTTGGGATCGGGCACTTTCCCCCTCTCGTTTTCATGAGCTAAGGAGTTTTTTTTTTTCCCCTCGGCATAGGAGAGGAATATTCTTTTCCCATATACTTTGTTGAGAGAGAGTTTTCAGCTAATCAGGACTCTTTATTGAAGAGGGTTGACCACCCTTCCTTCCCAGTGATCCTTCCCCCCCAACCCGCCGGATGTCCCTCTTCTTTTATCCTCGTAAGTGAAGAAGATGTCTCCCCCGGAGAGCAGACGCGAGCCATACTCCCCTTCATCAAGAGGAATAGACCTCTTCTTTTAGTCCTCAACAGCACGATGACGACGAGCTCCCCTTCGAGGATGAAGTCGTTTTTTCGGGGATGAAGGCGCTGTTTTTTTTGAGTGAAATGGCATGTAGCTTTCCCTGACTCCCCCAGATTCTATAGGACTGGATCTTTTTCCCGTCAGAAGCGGATCGGTTGTGTTCCAGCGTGCAGATTTCTTTCCGTGCAGGAATTTCTCGGGCTTGAACAGATGCGATATCCTTTTTTTCCCTCATCGCACCGCGCCGTAACTTCCGCCACCGCCGGAAGGATCAGCTTCCCCTCTTCGGAAAGTAGATGATCTCCTCAGCGGGTGCGAGGTCTTTTTTTTTTGCGACTTCGCGACTTGAGTCACCTCCGACAAGGCATCTCGCCGATGAAGTCGAAGAAGCTTCGTGGACCCAGTACCTATTAGCTTGCACCGCCAGATATTGAGTTCATTTTTCCTTTATTGCAATTCGGACCCCTCTCCTGGTTTACGGTGCGGCCTCTCCCTCTCCCCCCCCACAGGAGTCCGATCGTTTTCCGGCCCAGCGAAGCGGAATCAGCGTCTTCCTCCGCAGGTTAGCGAGGAGACACCCCCTCCTTTTAGGGGCCATCGAAGGCGGACGGTTTTCTCCCTTTGCTGAGCAGTGATCCAGCGATTTTCCGCGAGCAGAGCTCTGCCTTCCTAGACGGGTAGAAGGGCCCTTTTTTCCTTCCTACGCCGCTCTGCCCTTCTCCCTCAGCTTGTACCCTTTTCAATAAGATTCTCTCCACGGAAGTCATCTTTTTATGCTGAAGAAGACGTATTTCTTCTCCGTCTTAGAGCTGCTCCGAAGCTCGCTAGAATGAATTTCTCGACTCCCTCGAAGCTCTTTTCTTATCTGAAGGACTCCTACTCGATGATGAACCTCTTTTTTCCCCTCTATTCACTGTCTCCTTTCTCGTTAGCGCCGATTATTTTCCCCTTTCTCGGTCCGGTTCTTCGACATTGTAGACCCTCGTTTTTCCGTTGACCGACCATGCTTTTCCCTTCGGTTATTCTCTTTTGTTTCGTCTGGATGAGACCCTCGGCAAAGGTCAGCTTCCCCCCTTCGCCGTTCTCCGATTTTTCTTTTTTCCGGCTTCATCCTCTTCCCTTCTTTTCGCGAGCGTCGCGACTTTTTTTCTCGTGTGAGCGTTTGTATTTATGCCGACCGAGATCGTGTCGGACCCCCTCGCTGCTGTAGTCTGCGCCCTGTCTCTTGCTTCCCCCCCACGAGGGCGACCCCTTTTTTTTTTTCTTTTTTTCCTGATCTGTTGACGGAGCGACCCCTCCCCTTTGCTCTTTCGAGCGGCATGTCGGTCCGCCTGTTCTTTTTAGTAGTAGGTGTATCTCTCCCACCCCCTCTCCCCGATAGATTTTTCCCTTTCTCTTAATGGTCTTAGCGTTTTCCTTTTTTGAAGAAGTTGAAATTTAGACCTGTTCTACGCTTTGCTTTCTCTCATCGCTCCGCGAGAGAATTCACTTCCTTTCCCCCTTCTTCTTTCCCCTAGTCCACGGCCGGTGCTTCTCTTTTTCTTGAGCGCATTCCATTTCTCTTTCCTTCTCCTCACAGGTTCGGATCGCCTCCTTTTCCGTTCCACGAACGACTTCTTTTTCCCCTTTCCCCTCTAGCGGCGGCGGTCGCCGAAAGTTTTTTTTCTGGATGTCGATCGACAGACTCTTTTCGTGTCGCTGGAAGACGCGACAGATTTTCTTCCATCGAGGAAAGACGCGTTATCATAGTAGGAAGTGCCTTTTGCTCCTTTTCCTTTTCCTTTCAGATGTAGTACGGTTGCCATGATAGTTCTTCTTT
>Ga0179591_1281291_pt1 | contig 17798 bp, 23 predicted proteins | sample CZOMad2_1_08_16f_FD_182891 | JGI IMG/M metagenome (GOLD analysis project Ga0179591, IMG submission 182891) | Vadose zone soil fungal communities from Angelo Coast Range Reserve, California, USA - CZOMad2_1_08_16fungal (PacBio error correction) | ecosystem: Environmental > Terrestrial > Soil >... | reverse complement strand
GGCTTGCGTTGTCCTTGATTATTTTCCCCCAGTCCTCTTTCGGATTGTTATTTTCATCCCATGTTGATTGGCGTCTGGGGGCGTTAAACGAAGTTTTTTTTCCTGACCCATCAGTCTTCCTGTCAATTTGCCCGCGGCTTTTCCCTGCTATTTTGATCTTTTTTGGCAGCTCCGTCTTGATTTTCCTCTTGTTCCCTCTTTTCGATGCTTTTTTTTCGTATTCCCAATTCCCCATAGGGACTTTTATTGTTCCGCCTTTTTTCCTCTGTTTTTCTTTTTTTCCTGTCGTGCGTTTCTATTGAAGTGTCTCTGAACTTTGTTTTTGTTAGACTTGGACTTCGTAGCCTTCTGGTGTACTACTGCCCCCCAGGAATTTTTTTTTCTTGTCCCCCCTCCCCTCTTTACCAGTGTTTTCGCATTCCCTTCTGGCGGCACAAGAAATCCCCGTCCCACCCTTTCCCCCCCTTTTGTACTTCGTGTTTTCCCATTTCTGTCCCCTGTCACGCACTGTCTTTTTTGGCGTTTCTCCTTTCCTCTCATTCTCCGGGGTCTGAGTGAAAAGTAACTTCCAGGTCCCTTTCTGTGATTGGGTTTTGTCTTACACTTCTTCGTTGTCCCTTGTTGAGAGGTGCCTTCTTCGGGCCCCAGGCTGGAGCACTTCCAATCCGGTTAATCTTGACTGCCCTTTCTTGTCCCATCGGGTCATCAAGGGGGTGAGCGTGCACCTTTTCACTTTTTTTTCAGCGACCCCCTCGTCTTTACGGGACCGAGGTCGCGCCGTGTGTCTGTACCTTCCTCTTTCTTTGAGTTCCGTTTGACACCTAAGAAGAGTCGTTCCCGGCCGGCTCTCCCCCCCAAGTAGTGCCGTTTTTCAATTTGGTTCATCCTTTTCCCTTACCCGGCGCTAGGGCCCGTTCATATTGCCCCTTTGTTTTTTCCATTACGTCATGCAACACGTTTTTGTTCACGTAACTGCCCCCGTAGTGACCTTGTTTTTTTTTTTCAGGAAAACCCGTTTTGAGATAGTAGCCGCATCCTTTTTTTCCCTTAGTGCTCCGTCCGTTGTCTCCACCCCCCTTGCTGCCTGTTCCTGGTCTTTTTCTTCCCGTTGACCTCTTGCTCTTCTCCTGACTCCTTTAGTTTCTCGAATGTCCATTGAGACCCCCCCGGGAGACCTGCCCCGGCTTTGACCCCCTTTTTACCCTCGGGCTTGTCAACCTGGATGGAACTCTCCTCTCGGGGGACTTTTTCCTGACCCCTTTTCCCCCTGGGTTCTCGTTGCCCATGAATAAGAGGATTGGAGTTTTACTTGCTGTCTTATGATCCCGGATGGTGGTTTTTTTTTTTTGATTTTGGTTCGAGTGCCTGCATGCCACTCCCTACAATCTGCAAGTTTCCGAGGCTTTTTTCCTCCCTCGTCCAACTGAACGGTCCCATGGTTAAACAGGATCTCAACCCTTTTTTGTGGAGTTGAGTTTTTCTCCTTAATTGTTACCCACGCGTTTAGGTGTTATGGGAGTTTTTTGGCCGATTCTCTCTTTTTTTTCTCTTTCTCCTTCACCCTAAGTCGGGGACACCTGGTCGCGCATTTTGGCTTTCTTGCTTATTGCGTGCCCCCGACTGAAACGTTATTCTTTTCTCAAATTTGTTCCTTCCCCACCCCCCTTTCTCTTATCCCTTTTTTGCCCCCTTGCCTACGGTAATGGTCATAATTTTGCTTGTGACCCTGCCCCACCTCGTTTTGGGGTGGGTCCCTGTCCCTGAAGGGCGCGAGGTCACGTCTTTTAGACTTCCACTTGGAATTTCCGTGCGTCCTGTTGTCGGAGTCCCGACTGGCTTCTGTTAGTTCGAGATTCGAAGTTACCTCACTTACTTTTTTTTGCTTCTGGGGTGGTGTCTGCTTGAAGTTCTTTTCCCCCCTCCTTTTTTCCGATTTCACCCGTCACCTCTAAGGTCCCTCCACGACCTTCGGACGGCTTTTTTTCCGAACCCCCCCCAATGTCCCCCCCCCTCGCTCCCATGTATTCTGTCCGTTGTTCTTCTTCTTTTTTTTTTTGCGGTTCGTTATTTGGGGTTTTTGCATGTTTCAAAAGTCCATCTTTGCCCCGTCTCTCACATCTTAAGTTGCCCGTTTCCCGTTGCACTCTTCAGCCCTCTGACTTTCACACCCCCCCACCAAAATTTTGGTTGCCCCGATTCTGGGACTGCGGGGGCCCTGCAAGCACCAGTTTTTTGAAGCTCTCATTACCGGCGAGATTTCCGCCTTTGTTCCACTTTTTTGACACAAGGTCATGTTCCCAGACGTTCTGCCTTTCTACGATCACGACTTTTTTGACTGGTCCCCCGAGGTTGCACACCCCCGATGTCGTGTAGAACCCATCCTGGTCACAGTGAATCCCCTTTTTTTGCGTCTCCTGGACCTCAGAACCCAAAAGAAAGGTCATTCTTCCCTCTGGGTTGACCTGAATGTCGACCCCCTACCCCCCCCTTCAACTTCATGGTTCGCGACGTCCGCCGTCCGTCGTTTTCTTCCACCAGGCCCCCCTGCTGTGAGGCCAACAGTTTTGGCCTTCTATGTGTTTTTTTCGGCCTAGTCAAAATGATCCCCTCTGGGTTGCCAAAAATCCCCTGACTGCCCGACGGTCCCCCCCGAGTTCAAGTCTTTCGTCAAGTTCGTTTTTCCGTCGGGGGACCTTCATCGCTTTAGGTCCTGGTCCCCCTTGAAAGCTTTTTTCTCAACCCCTCTTTTCGCTCGGTTATGGTTTTTTTTTTCCCCTCTATTCCATCCTCCGTTTTTTTTTGGTTGTTTTCGGTGAGATTTTTGTCTTCTTCAGAGTTCCCGGCCGCCCCTTCCCCCATGTTTTTTGGCAACTCTTTAATCCGTGCCCCCTTCCTCCTCGTCTTCTGTCCCCTCTGGCCACCCTTAATTTTTTTCCGCAGTTCATGGGTGGCTTGACCTCTCTTTTGTCGCCTGTATCCCTGTTGATTTTTTTTTTGCCGCTTGGAAGTATTTTTTTTCCCCCCCGTCCTCCCCCCACACCCCCCTCTGACCGGGGACAATGTTTTTTTTCTCTTCTTCGTCGCGGCGCCCCATTTTTTTTTTCTCCTTGGCTTCTTCCTGGCTCTTTTCGTTAAAGGGTTGAACCTTTTCTGTGGTTCCTTCCTTTTTATGTGCCGGCTCCTTAATGCACGTGGGAATTTCCTTTTCCCTTTTGGGGTGGGTTGAGTGTACCCCTTCGTTTTCACTGGCGCTTTGCCCAAAAGAAGTCCTAGAAACACTGACCGATCTTTTCTTCCCTCTGCTTGCCACATTTTCCTGAAAGCTCCTTGATTCGGCCCGAACGTCGGGGTTTGATTATTCTTGATGTGGTAACGTGTCACAGTGGGCCTCCCCCCCGCGTTTTTTGACCCGAGCTCTTTTTCCCTTATCTTTTTCCCTTTTTCTGGTGTGCGCGGGTAAAAGTCTCGTTGCCCCCCATTGTGGGGCGTACCTGTTTCTGCTTTCCTTTTTTCCAGCTGACTTGCACTAACCCCCATGCTTGATTTTCGTGTTTCTTTATCTTTGTTCCAAACTGCGCCCATTTTTCCTCCCTTCCCCCCACCACCCCTCGACCGTGAAAACAGACCCCCTTACAGCTGACTGTTTTTTACTTGGCCCTTTAGTCGAAACCCCAACGCCCGTCCGCGTCGTGGTTGGATTCCCCCCCCTTTATTTTTTCTCCGTGTTTTTTGTCCGTGGGCAACCCGTGTCAGCAGAGGTCCTCATCGAACGGAAAAAGCTTCTAATCCTCGATTTTTTTTTTCTAGTATCAGAGGGTCTTTTCTTCAGAAACCACCCTTTTTTTCCCCAACCTCGGACTTTTGAAACGGACGCCACGAGTTCAGACCTTTAGTTCTAGTTCACATTTTATATTGCACTGATTAAGATCCCCCCCATGCGGGTTCTGGCTCAGTTGCAGACTGCAATTTCCAGTACGCTTTTGTTTGTTCGCTTCTGAGTGTTTTTTTTCCTTTTGGTTCTCCCCCCTGTTGAATAGCCCTTATTTTCCTTGCTTTCTTGTTTTGTTTTTTTCGCAAGCTGCTCTTTACCCCGTTTGTCTACCCCCATTTTTTCCCGCGCTTCGAATTCAGGCACTGTTCCCTCTTAAACTCGCAATCCAGTAAAAACCTTCCCAGGTCCAATTTTCCTTCACTGACCCCCCGATTTTTTACCATTGGTCTTTCCCTTTTCCCCACTCCCCCCCCTCGTTCGACGTCACTTGACGTTTTCCCCCTCGGCTTTTTTTTTTCCCCTCGTGTTGTCTTATTTCGTTATGCTCTTTGTTTTGCTTTGACCCACCCTTAGGCCCCCCGCCCCTCCCCGTTTTTGAAATTGATGTTTCTTTCCCATCCCGTCTTTTAAATTCAATTTGCCGCGACTGCGGTCTTTTTTTTTTTTGGAGATGGTTTTTTACCCCCGTCCGCGTGAGTAGAGAGTTCCATCCCCCCGTTGCCAGCCTTTTTCCATCCCCCCCCCCCACACCCCACCAAAACCAAGGTCCCCGTTCCTGTACTCCTCTCGGGCCGGTCTCTTTGAAAATCCTGCGCTTGTGATCCACACCCTTATTGAGTCGACGTCTCCCTCCCCAATTTTTTTTTTCCTCGGCTCGTCCCCCCCAGGCGGCCTGTTTGTTATCCCCCACTTCCTTTGATTGTTCTTCCTTTGAGTTTCGGTTTATATAGGAACCCCCCCCCCGTTTCTGTTCCCTTTTTGTTGTTTGAGGTCTTTTTCTTTCCCGGTGTGCATGGGACTGTTTCCACAACAAATTGCCTCTTGTGCTCCCCGTTTTGTGGATTTACTCTTCACCGGGTTTAATGTGCCTGACTGCTTTATCCACTTCACGAACTTGATCCTTTTTAGACAGAACTCCCTGCTTCGGGAGTTCCAATGCGTGACGACATTCAGAGCGCGAACCTCTGCTTCCTCTCCGTCCTTCAAAGTCTTGGCGTCGTCATGGACCCCTTTAGTGTCAGTTTTCTTTTGGAATTCTCATCCAGCCACTACGATTTACCCGGAATTTTACTTGTTCCATTCATTTTTCCCGCACTCGGCCCCCTTTTCCCTGCCCAGTGGGCAGTCTTCTCTTAAAATTAGGAGGCACTAACACCTCGAGGTTCCGCTGTTCTTTGTTCTTTTGGAAATTGTGCCCACTTCCGGGCTGCTCTGAGAGTACAAGTCTTCTATCTCCCCCTTTTCTTGGACTCTCCCCCGGCACCTTGTGTTCCCCCCCCCCCCTGACAACTTTTACGTTTTTTTTATTTTTTGGTATTTTTTGTTTTCCTCCAGATTGCGTCTGCTGTGTACAAGGGCTTTGCTGTTCCCCCCACCTTTTTCACCGATTTCCATGGTCGTTTCCCCCCGCGTCTCCCCTTTTTACTTCACCTACTCCGTGGCCCCTTCCTAAATGGCTTTTTCTTTGACCTTTCAACATCCACAAAAAATAGCAAAGCGCTACCACCTGTTTTTTCTTTGAGTTTGCATTTTCCTTCCACGCTCCGCCCTCTTCTGCCTCACCAAGAGCAAGACGTCTCCTCCGCCTTTACCTTCTGACTGTGCAATTTTATTTTCGAACCCCCTGGCCTTCCTTTTCCGGCTATGATTTTTTTTGGTTTAACCTTTCGTTGCCTTTCTTTAGCCATCCCTTTAGTCTTTTATTTCCAAAAACCCGGCGTCGGACTTGGCCTCTGGACTGTCGGGGTTTTCCCCCCATCGGCCCCACGGCCCTTTCAATGCTCCATGTTCTTTCCGGCCGAACCGGGCTTATCGTTCGGTGCCTTCTCCGCTCCGAACGGGCCCTCCAGCCATTTTTTCCCCAGCGCTTTAAAGCTTTTTCTGGTCTGCCCGGTTTCCTTTGCACCTTTCCGACTTGTCCCCGACCACATGGGAAATCCAGGCTTCTCGTCGGTCCCCCTCCCAACCCGTGTGTTCCCCCCCGACTACTAATTCCAACCCCTCCCCCTGCTTCTTGGCTTGTTTTTTTTTTTGTTCCTCAACGTTGTTTTGCTCCTTTTTCAGTCCCCACTCTCCTCGGGCCCTCCCTCCTTACACCCTACTTACGCGCAGTTTGGACAAGAAGTCTACATTCCGTGCGAGGTAACCTTGGCCCTCTTTCCCGTTTTTAGCCTTCTGGTCAATCCCCCCCTTGCGGGCAAGGTCCCTTTTCGTCTCCAAAACCCCAAAGGGTTATGCGTTTGCTTCTTTTCCCACCCCTTTCAGCTGCTTTGGTGCTTTGCGCGCACGTCATTCTGCTTCTGTCCCTTTTTTTTCTATTGACTTCCCGTTTTGTCCTGAGATTTTTCATGCGCCTTGTGTTTTGCTTTTCCTGGCTACCGAGCAATGGTGCCTTTCCGAAGACGGCCTTCCCCCGACTTGCTCTTAGATTGGAAGCTGGTGTCCCCGGTGGCTTGTGTCCTTATTTTTATTTTTAACTCGACGGTTCACCCCCCCCCCCCCCCCCCCCCCCCGGACCCTGTCGGTTCCGCGCCTGTTCTACGAAAAAAGTTGGTTTTTAATGTTTCCCTCCTGTTTTCCGCTTGACGTTTTGTTTCGCCCGACCTTCCCCTCCCCCTTCTGCAGGCTGGCCCCCCGGTTCCTTCCTCCCCCCATTCAACGTTCCCCTCCCCTTGGAGGCTTGCATTCCGAAGGAATTGCCCGTTTTTGGTTTCCACTTTCCTCCCTCTCTTTTTAATCCTTTTTGTTTTTTCGGAGCGATTCGTCGTTGGGCACAAATTCCTTTTCTTCCCCACTTCCTCCAAGTTTTTTCGCGTGCCTTTTTTCTCCGGTCGTTTGTTAAAGATGAGTTTGACCCTTTGAGGGAATTTAGTGTGGCGCAGTTTTTTTTTCTTTGGAGTCTACACGGTTGGTCCCCGACAACTGTGGGCATCTCCGTCTTGTCTTCCTTTTCCCACAACCCTCTGAATGTCCTCCCCTCCCTTTTTTGGACTACCCAAAGTGTCGAAAGGACTTTCACCCTCTCGTTTCGGCCGTCTCAGTTCTCCATGCTTCGGTGCTCCCCTGAGCCCACCTCCTTCTCCTTTTCCCTCTTTCCCCTTTAAGTCCTCCGCACCAGTCCCCATAGTGACTCCCCCGAGTGTCGTTTTGGGCCCAGTCGCCTGAGTTTGTTTCCTCTGTGTTATCTTTTAGGCGCATTGCCGGCTTTCGCTTCCAATTCTTCCTCCTGTACTTTGACCCCTCCCGGTGACATACTGCTCTTACCGGTGTATAGGACCTGATCTGTCGGTCCCCTTTTTGCAATTTTTCTTTGTTTTTGAGCCAGGTTGGTAAAGTGCGAGTTTTTCCCTTTGGGCTGACCTTCGCTGCTTCTTCCTCAAGTGCTGGCTCTGGTTTTAAGCTTCTTTTTTCTTGTCCCCCCCTGTACGTTCCGCCGAATAGAGCGCAGCTTGATCCCCCCATTTCTTTGCCCAGGGCTTAAGCGTTGAGTGGGCAATGGGAGGCTGGTTTCCTCCCATTTTTTTTTAATAGTAACTTTGAACCTTTGCTGTGGCTTTTTCCCTTTTCTTTCCTCTGGTCTCTTGTCCGGCCGACGCTCCCAAGAAGTGCGTTGGATTCCTTATCCTAGGTTAGTTTCCTCCTTTTGAGTTTTCTTTTGTCCAACCGGTCTTTCTCCCGCGTCTTCAGACCCCGGTTTCATCCCTTTTTTTTACCTTGTCATTTTCCGTCCGCCGTTCCACGTCCGGTGGACCCGAAAACCCCCGAGGTGAGGTATCTCCCCCAGTCTGGTCTTGTTGGAAGTATTTTTCCTTGTGAGTCTTTCTTGGAGGCAGACTGCTTTTCTGCGCTGCTTTCTAATCCCCCTTCCCCCCTTCTGTACCTTTTATGCCCAGCTTTTCGCTGTTTGGTTGAGTTTACTTGGTCGCGAGCTGTCTTTTCCTTTAAACTTTATCGTGTTCTGTTTCGTGGACTTCGAGCCCGCCCTTGTGGAAGACCTGTGCCCCCTTCTTTTCCCCTTTTCCTGACTCCTTGGACCCTCCTTTTGGACTCTCTAAATGGCAAAAGGACCCCGCTTCCCATTTCATTGGGTTTTGGTACTTTTTTCTTTTTTTGTCCCACGGGTGCTCGGTTCCCCTACCCAAAGGTTTTATCTTGTTTGCCTTTTTCACTCGTCAGCCCGTTGTAAGTAAACCTTCACTCCTGTCAAGCTGCTAGACTTTCTTGACCGACCGTGTTCTTCCCTATTTCCCCGGGCGCGAGTCATATCTGGGGCAACCCCTGGACGCCCCCCCCTCCAAACCCCTGTTTTTTTTTTTCTCTTTTGGCCCTGTCCTTTCGGGTGCCTTCCAAGCTTTGAGCTTGCAGAAGGGTTCCTTTCTCGCCTCCCCTGTTCCTGACGGAAGCTGGTGAGAAGACTTTCTTCGATTCTGATTTCCCCCGTTTTTTAAACGTCCGCCCGCCTGAGGTCGTCCGTGAAGATCCCCCCTTCCGTGCCCAATTGATTCGTCGGTCTCCCCCTGTTTTTCCTTTTTAACCCGCGTAGTTTTGTTGTTTGCGTTCTAGCATGTTTTACGGACGTCATGTTCCCCCCAACCGGATCATTTGTCCTCCCCTTTTTTTTTTGTCCTCCTTCCTTTCTCCGTAAAAACCCCCCAGGGGTTAGATATCTCTCCCTTTCCATCACGTTTCTTTCAGGGCCTTTTTGGGGAAACCCCCTGGTCCCCTTTTGCTTGGTTCTCTTGTTTCCGTCTCTCTTTAGTGATTATCTGATCCTTTTCCCTGGTTGCTTTTATTTATGAGGTTTTTTGTACCTCCGGCGAGATGCTTGCACTTCATGCCCTTTTTTTTTTTGTTTTTTTTACTTCAGGCTGCCCCTTGGGATGATGTCCCTTTTTTCCCCCGGGACTTTCTTCCCCAACTTTCGCGTCAATTGAATCCCCGCTGATTTCCTCCGTTTCCTCCTTTTTTTCTTTATTTTCCCCCCGGACCCTTTTCTTTTCTGTTTCTCTTTTCTGGGTTAACTGCCTTTTCGAGCCCCAGTTCCGAAATCCCGCGCTTTTTTCGCCTCTTTTAAAGACGTCATTGACCGGATCGACACGCGTTGGTATTAGGGTGACGGTCCAGTGGTTAACTTCCCTGCCCAGACCTTTTGGACTTTTGCCTTGTTGCTTTGATTTTTTATAGTCCCCTTATGCCTGAAGGGCTAAAGAGGGCTTTTTTGGACCTTTTTTTTCCGTCTTTTCCATGGGAGTCCCGCCTCTTGAGGGTCCGACCCCATCAAGAAAACTTTTTTCTTTTTCCAGAAGCTGTGTCGAAACCCCCTCCTTTCCGGCAACTCGGTACTGAAATCTACATTTTTTGATGATGACGAACTCAGCCCTCCCCAACTCGGGGGGAAAACCGAGGTAGTGGCGAGCAACCTTTTTTTGTGCTCGGTCTGACGCCGCACCCGTCGGGGTGTTTTTTCCCTTCGCATTGCGCGTTGGCGTGAAGGTTGGTTTTTTGGTGCACTCTGGACTATTTCGTGGACGATTTTTTCCGATTTTACTTGAAGACCGGCGTCAGTTTCGATGGGATTTTTTTGGCGTCGTCTTTGCCCGTTACAGCCGGTAAGGCCCGACTTTTGCCCGACCCTCCTTGTTCGGGGAAGTCTTTTGGTTTGTATAAGGGTTTTTCTATTTTTTCTTTTGATTCTTTTGTCTTCGTCCTTGGGTTGTCCGCGGTCGCTTGTTGCGTTTTCACTGTGTTGAAACAACGTGAGATGCCCCGATAGCCCCCCCCCGTCTCCTGCATGTGCGTGACTTCTTAAGAATCGACCCGTCGTCCCTTCCCCACAACTTGGGTGGAAAGATCTGGTGCCTGTGCAAGTTTTTTCCTTAAGTCTACGGTACCTGTCAGCGCGGTCCCAGCCTTGCGTTCTTGTATGTCCATGTGACCCATTTGTCCCAGATCCCGATTTTCCTCCGACTTTTTTTCTCCCTCTGGAGGACTGTGAAAGCGGCCCAACTTCCCCTGTTCCTTTGGGTCTCTTACACATGTTCACCAGTGCCCCGCGATCTTTTTTCAGGCCGTGTGTGACGCCCCCAATCCCCACTTCACTATTCACCCCGGGCCCTTGTAAAAGGATCCGTGGAAGACACACTTCAATTTTCCCACCCCCCCGACCCTCTCCCCACCGATAAGCCTTTTTTGCTTTTTTTTTTTTCTCCGGCACCCAGGTTGCCTCCTCCCGGCCCAACGTTGGCATTAGAGCTTGTGGGATGGTTTTGGTTTTCTATTTCATCCCCTGTTTTGCAAAAAATCCGACCTGTCCCTTACGGGTTACCCATAGATTTTTCCCCCACTATGTTTGCCTTTACTGTCCTTTTTGACCTAATTCCCTGGATGATTCCTGTGGCACCCGTCTGAAAGAGTTTTTTTTTTCTTTGCACCCGTCTTTCTTGATCTTCTTTTGCGATCACCTCATTCTTTTTTCTTAATTTACCCCCCCTTTGTGGTGTGTATTTTCTGCTTATGTTTTGTTGGAGAACGCTTGTTTAGAGTCAAAGCCAGTTTGTGTTCATCTTTTCGTTTCCCGGTAAGCGCTTCTGTTTGCGCAGTCCCCAGCCAAGTCTGGGCTCCCTTTTTTTCCTTCGATTTTGTTAGCATTCCGACATTATTTGAGTTTTGCCCCCCCCCCTATTTGAATTTTTTCCACCCCGATTCCCCCCAACCTCTTTTTCCTTTTCCCTTTTGGCTTGGGGGGAGCTGGTCGGTTGGTTTCCCCCTCTTCTTGCTCTGGATTTTTTTCTGGCTCTCTCGACCCGCTCAATTTTCTTTGTTGTTTCTTTTTGGATAGACAGTTTTTTGATCTTGGGCGGCTGCTCAACTTGTTCTTTTTTTTTTTTTTTGATGCCTCCCTGGCCCTACCCCTTTTACCATGCCTTCCCGCGGAAAAAGGGACCTTCCTTGTTGCGCTTTTCCAGATTGATCGTCTCGTCCCCCCCGCCTTTTTTCCTGGGCTTTTGTGCTTGTCACAAAGTTTCAACTCCATAGGCTTGTTTGTTTGCACATAGCTCTACCGTAGAGCTTCGTTCCTTTTTTTTTTCTTTTTGCCGTCGTCCCAGGAGAGTTTGCCAACCCTTTGTTTACCTACGTTTTCCGTTGGGGCGTCCTTACTGATTGCCTCTTTCACTCAAACTCCTTTCAGTTCGGTGATTTTAGTTCCCCTTTGCAATCGTCTCTGTTCAAAACTCAGAAATCGACCCTTTTCTGCGGGTCCACCCCCCCCCCCCCCTTCCCTGAACCAAAAGACAAATCCGCGTGCCATTTTTGTATTTCTCTTTGACCTTGGAGGTATCCACAAAAGACGTACTCCTCATTTTTCGGGGGGTCCGGTGACCTCGTTTTTTTCTTAAGTTTGATAGGGAAACACAATTGACCCGTTGGAAGCCTCTTCTTTTTCCACATCTCCTTACACTGCCCGTTTGTAATCTTTTTTTCTCTTTTTTTTTTCATTCTCTTCCCTTCTGCCACTGACAAACAAAGTTCAGTGACTTGTATGTCAACGGTCACCTGGACTTCTTCGCGCCCTCTTTCCCACGCTCCGTTTTTTTAGATTGCTCTTGCTACCCTTCCACCTTTTTGTGCGGGCGAGTCTGTACATCCAGTCCGCTTACTCCCCGACGTTTGGGAAGAGAGGCGAGGTTTTTTTAGCTTCTTTTCAAGCTCCCCCGTTCTTCGGGTTTTCTTCCTCCCCTCCTTGCGCCGCCATGTAGGCGACCCAGACCCCCTCTTAAGGTTTTTTCCCTTCGTTTGCGATTCACTCGCTAGCCAAAACAGCACCCTTTTTCCAAAGATTACCCCCTTCCCGTTTGTCTTCCACCTCTCCTTGTATTGCCCTCCCCCCACTACTTAAAAATGAGGTTTCCGCCATTTTTCCCCTGAAGTCTGTACACACCACTTCGGCGGGTGATGCAGTACCCCGTTAACGGACTTTTAGGGCTTCTTCGGGGGGCTCGGGAAAGAGAACCAGTCACCCCCTTCCCCTATAGGGCTCCTCCTTTTTTTTCCCTTAGACCGCTGCTTAAATTTAAGCGGACAAGGCCTTTTTGGTTTTGGGGCTTCACTCACCCTCCATCTACCATGTTTTTGTGGGTTTGTATTGGTTGTCTTTCCGAAAGGAGGGGTAGAGGCGGGAGCCATCAGTTGCGGTGTCCTTTCCCAAGTAACAAACCCCCCTTTTGTTTGTTTTTTTTCCCTGTTCCTGGGCATCACTTTCCGTCGGTCCTCTGAAACCTCCTCCGAGCCCCGAACTTAGTCCTCTGGAGCCCTCCGCTCTCTCTGAACCGCGCCATCCCAGGGCGGCCCCTGGTTTTATCCCTGCGCCTTGTTTATGCTTTTCTCTTCTAGCGAACCCATTTTGTGTTTCCCTTTTTCCGTGATATTTTTGTAAGGCAAGTACGGTTTTTTCCTTTTTCTTCCTTTCCCCCCAATGTCTTATTGGTTCCCTGGGGTCTGTCTTTTTTACCGTGTGGATTTCCTTCTCACACCCGTTTCACAGATTTTGATTCTCCGCCCTCCCTCCTCTTTCGTTTTTGGTTTTCCCCACGATTCAAGCATAAACGTTGTTTTTTTGTCCTGAGTTTCTGTAAAGGACCTAGTGCGTCTTCCAGGTTCCCTTCTTTCACCTTGATGCCAATATTTGGACTTCCGCAATCCAAGGTAATCTACATTTCGTCTCCTGTTCCCCCAACCTCTGACACCTTTCTAGAAAAGGATCTTTTCCATCTTTTTTTTTCCCCTCCCCATCAGTCTTGCAAGATTTTTCCAGCTGTAGTGGCCACTTCCGGCCTCCTCGCCTTTTAACCATCCTGCATCTCTTTCTTTTAGTTTGTCAACTCGCCGCCCCCTGGGCTCCCTTTTGAAACAAGTACCTTGGTGACTCCCTTCTCTTTTTTTAGGTTGTTCCAGCACGAAGTATTGAGCGCTTTCCCCACGCCTTTTGCCCTTTACATGTTTTTCCCCCTTCCCTGGCAGTTAGTCCCCCTCATTCCTAATTTTCCCTGTTTCGTCCCCCCCCCCCCAGTTGTCCATCCCTCCAAGATATTTACACCCCTTTCCAACCCCCCCCCACCCCCAGCCCTTCTTCCGTTCCTTTGGTCTGTGGGGATGACGGACATCGCCCCCTTGCTTCTTTTTCTCCCCAACTAGGCCTCTCCCCAAGGCCTTTTACCCCCTTGGTTTTTAAGAAGATTTTCCTCCTCTTTTCCCCCTTTGTCCTATGTTGTCGTTAACCCCTTGGACCGGGCGTCTGCCCCATTTTTTGCTTTGCCCATGACCGGTTGCGCCAGACGACGACACTCCCCCATCTTGCCGGGGATTCCCCCCCTCTTTTGACCCCCCCTCTTTTTTACCTATATCTGGCCCCCTTTTGCGTCCCCCGTGGGGGTGGGCGTGTTTTGCACGCTCCTAAAGTGACATCCCCACTTGGCCCCCAATTTCCCACCTTTTCGCTACCCCCCGTTCCTGGCCTTTTTCTGGGCCACAGAATATTGGTGTCACCCCCGCGCATTCTTGACTTTACCACGTGTCTAACGGTCTTCTCGTCTTCCCCGCAACAAACCTTCTTGTTCCACCGCCCCCCCCGTTAAACATACAAACCCACCGCTTTTGTCCTTTTCTCCCCGCCAAGAGCCTACGCCTTGTACCCCCGGAATTTGCTCGCTTCCTTTTCGAACCCCCTCCGCGTCTTGCCGATTCACCCATTTCCCGCGTCATTCACCGTTATTGCAAGAACTTGCCCGGTGCCAAGTGTCCCTTTCCGAAACCCTCCCTTTTTTGCCTCTTGACAACTTTTCTTTCAGCGTGGCTGTCTGTGTCCTTGCAGCCCCTGTCAATCGGGCTTGAATGCCTTGTTTTGCATTTTTCTTGGTCCTCCCTTCGTGTTGTTTGCTTTTGTATGCTGATCATGCGGGTCAGGCTTGGGAGTTTTTTCCTTTGGGTTTCCCGCTTCCCTGACGTCCCTCTCTTTTTTTGTGGCTGCGATGTTTTTTGAACCTTTCGCCTACGTCTTTTTCGGTTCGTGATCCCTTTCGACCTTTCTCCCTTTTTTTTTTTTTTAAAAGAGTTCTTGCCTTCTTGTCCCCAGTGTTTTTCCGTTCGCCCTCTGCCCCGCCCTCTTTGTCAAGACTCTTCAGCCCGACTCCCTCCGCCCAATTTCCCTTTTACCCCCTTCCCTCGAAAAAAACAATCAACGCAGCCCCGCCCCATTGTTTTTAATCCGACATTCACCTGACTTCATCTCCCTACTAATCCTCGTTTTTTGTGAGCTCTCTACCCGCGTGTGCCCCTTTATACTTTTTTTTCCCCCTCCAAATTGGGCTGTTGATGGTAGTTTCTGCCTTTTGATGCTTTGTTCGTTGGTGGGTTAACACCTCCGGCGGCCCCTGGCGGTACCCCCGTTCCACGGAAAAGTTTTTGCCTTCCGGGATCTTTCCCCCTGCTTTTTCTTCCCAAGGCCTAAAGTCAGCCATTTTCGAACCCGGCTTTTTCACCTCGCTAGAAGATCCGAAATTTTTTCCAGTTCTCCCATTCTCTTTCTCCATTTCATTCCTGCCACACTCAGGAGCCTCTTCCTTTTTTGTTCGAGCACCTGTTTTTTCCAAGCCGCCAGGTCTTAGAGAATGCCCGTCACGAAAGGGCCGTCATTCTTGTAGAACTTTTTTTCGAGGCGCATTTCGCTTTACCTACCATGGACTCGACGGTATTGCCCATATTTATTTTCTTTTCCTCTTTTCTGGTGTTTCTGTCACTTCTTTACCGGCTTTTGGTACCAGCCCCTTTGATCATTCTTTTTTTACATCCCTTTCTAGTCTGGTGTGTCCCGGCGAGTCCTTTAACGCCGTTTGGCGGGTTGGAGTTTTTGGTTTTTTTTGTAAGTCTCGACGATCTGCGCCGGCTTTTCCCCTTTTTTCCTTTCGCTGTCTTTTCCCGTTTTTCCCTCGGTTTCCCCAGGGAGAGCTTTTACCCAGCGGAACCCTTGGTTCCCCCCGTGGCAGATTCAGCCTTTTTTTTCCCCTCCTTTTCTTGTTTTGCCTTCCTTCTTGGCTTTGCCTTGTTTCTCTGGTTTTTCAACCCCGGAGATGGAAGGCAGCGCGACCTTTTTCTCCCCTGGACAATGATGTCCTTCAGTGCCTTGTGGACTTACCCCATCTTCTCTGCCTCTCCCCGCAGTTTCGACCATCTCCTCCTTAATGCCCTTTTTGGGAAGGACTTTGAGCTTTGGTTGCAGACGGATGTTCGTCGATCCATTCCCCCCATTAGGTTGCCCTATCCTTTGCGATGTTTGTTTTGTGGAAGGTAGGTCTTTCTCGTCTTTTGATTTTCCCTTCTTTGACTGTAGAGTGACTTCGTTTGACGGCGTGGGACCACGGCAAGTACCCTTTTTTTTTTTGGAACCCATAGCAATACCTTTCGGAACCCCCCTTTTGTACCCTTAACCTTTCTTCACGGGCAGTTGGAATTCCTTTTAGTGGTTTTTTTCCAATGGCTCCCCCCCCTCCCCCCCCCCCCCCCACCCCCCCCCCCCCCCCCCCCCCCCCCCCCCCCCCCCCCCACCCCCCCCCCCCCCCCCCCCCCCCCCCCCCCCCCCCCCCCCCCTCGGTCCGCACACCTCTGGATCCTCCTTTTAGGTTTCGCATCTCTCCCTGGTGATGTTCCCCACTACCCGGGGTTCCCCAAGCTGTCTTTCTATGCTGTTACTTTTTACTCTCCCCGTCTTCATGGGAGATCGTTTTCAGAGTCGTTTGCCCCCCCGTAGTGTTCAAGAATCCTGGTAATCGGCTTGCTTCGTTTCCCGGGTTTTGCTTTCCCGCGGTGTAAGAGAAAGTAGTTTTGGTCCTGAGTTTTTTCTTTTTTTACGTATCCTTCTCTGCAGGATTTTCCGCGCGATTTGTATTTTGGGCCCAGCCTTGACCTTGAGGTTCGGTTCGAGATTCCCCCCCCCATAGTCTTTTTATCTCCTTGGTGTCATCCGTTTTAAGCACGCGACGTCAGGCTTTGCAAGCCATTGTTGTCCCGTGCACCCCGTAGCCTCCCCCAGCTACCTTCTTCCGCCCCCCCTTTTTCTCCTAGAGGGCCCTTTACTCCAGAGCTCTTTTTGACCCTGAACCCCCCTGGCTTGGTCATGGGTTCGCCGTTCCCCCCTAACCCCTTCTCGTTTTCTGGCGCTGACTCCTTTAGGTGTATTCGTACCCTTTCAGAGGTCAAGTGTTTTTTGCCTTTGAACCGTTGGTTCTTGTCACCCCTACGGCTTCCCTGTGCCTTAAAATCTCCCTTTACTTCTTGATTTAAGCTCCAAAACACACCCGCGGTCGTTGCTTTTTCACTGATCAGCGATGGTTTGCGCCTTGTCCTTCTTTTTTTCCTGTCTAACCTTGTTGAGTTCTTTTCTCTTCCCGAAGCCCCGCGTTCAGTTTCCCCAGAACCTATCCACGAGTACTGTTTTGAGTCTTTTCCACTTTCCTTCACCAAGGTCCCCCCCCCGTTTTTTCTGACCGCGTTGTCTTTTGTCTGGAAGAAAGTCTCTTTTCCTCCCCTTCCTCTCCTGGTGGTCCTGTCGGTTTGGGAGCTGTTTTTTCTCAGTCAGTCAGCCCGCCCCCCGCGGGTGACAATGGTCGGATTGCCTTCGGGTCGGCGCTTGCGTTTTCAGTTTACCCCCAACCCCCCGAAGCCATTTTTTTTGCAGTTTTTTCGACCCTCCTCGCTCAGACAACCCCCGCCCGGTAACTGCTCCTCTGCCGTCACTTCCCGTCCCACCCCGCTGTTGGTTTTTCCGCAGGGTGGCTGGTCCGCGAATGTGTTTTCCCAGAGCCTCGCGTTCCTTTCGTTTTATTCTCTGTTCCCTCCCGGTTGCTTGTGAGGCAAGTTTTGTGACCTTCCCGCTCTTCGTTCGCTCGAGTCCCCGCCCCATGGTTTCTTCCCGTTTGATGGAGCCCCGGTTTTTTTGCCCGACAGCTGTGAAGCCGGCCAAGGCCCCCTTTGTTCCCGAGTTCGTCCCTTTGCGTGTTTCTTCTCAGTCATACTCTTTTTTTCCTAGTTTCCATTTTTTCTCGGCGTGTTGTTGTCGCGTTTCCCGCTTGGTTTTTTTCATTTTTTTTTTCCTCTAGCCCCCTCAGTGTCAATCAACTCCGGGTTATTGTGAATCCTCATCCTCTTTTCTGTCCCCCCACGTCGTGTAGGCCACCCCTTTTGGGCCCCCGGGAAGCTCCCGATTCCCTTTACCGCTTCTCCCTTCCTCTCCACTCGTCAGTTTTACGGGGTCTTGTATGCTTTGCTACCTTTTAACTCCTCCCCCCCCAGAGTTAGGCCGCGACATTTTTTTTTTTTTCCACTCTTTGAGCGTGTCCCAGGGGGCACCGTTTTTTGGGGGAATCTGTTTCCAAGTGTCGCCTTCGGTCTTATTTTGCTTGCCCCCCCGCCCCCGTTTTCCCACATTTTGTGTCCGGTTTGTGCTTGGGGCCCCCCCCCTTTTCCTCTTTGACCCCCCCCCTGTACTTTAACGGTCGAAGATCCCTACCCGTCTAATTTTTGTAGGGGTGAGTCCTTGTCCCCAAGTTCGTGCGTTCCGCCCCCGTTGTCGAGGTTTTCCCCTGGGCGTTCCCTTTTCAACATCCTCTTTGTGGGGCACCTCCCTCCGGTCCTTGGAAGGTCCCTGAGTTTTATGTTTGCGTTGACGTTTGGCCTCGTGTTCCTCTGCTTGATCCTGCCCACCTCCTTTTAACCCAAAGAGGTTTGGCACTGCTGGTTGCGCTGGTGGCTAGCTCCT
>Ga0179591_1375451_pt1 | contig 17801 bp, 19 predicted proteins | sample CZOMad2_1_08_16f_FD_182891 | JGI IMG/M metagenome (GOLD analysis project Ga0179591, IMG submission 182891) | Vadose zone soil fungal communities from Angelo Coast Range Reserve, California, USA - CZOMad2_1_08_16fungal (PacBio error correction) | ecosystem: Environmental > Terrestrial > Soil >... | reverse complement strand
GGTGCCCCCTGGCCTTATTTATGGCAGGCTCTTGCATCCTCTGCGTAGCTGAATTTTCCGTCCAGCCTTTTTTCCCTCTTATATAAGTTTTGGAAAAGTGGATAGACTTTTTTTCTTTACCTTCTCAGGCTTTCGACCTCCAGAAGGTCCTTCTGAACCCCTTTTCTTTTCTTTCTGTAGCTTCGTCTTAAAACATTTCATTGTCATGTTCCCTAGGCCCCTTTTAAACGGGTTCTCCTTGCCAGACCTTTTTCTTTGGTCCTTCTTTTTTCTTTTGCTCTATTCTTCTGGAGGCGACCTTCGATTGTACTCTTTTTCGGCCCCCACCAGACATTGCAAAACCCTTTTAAGACCCATTCTTCTTAACCCCACCTAGAATAAAGTTAACATGAAAAGTCCCTATCTCTTAACCTCTCCAAGACCCCTGAGATTTCCTCAGAATAACTTTCATGAATTGCTCCAAACCGGCTCATTCATTTTCTCCCGACGCTTCTCCCCGGAGTTTGAGGTACCACGTTCAATCTCTTCTCAGTTCTCCCTTCCCCTCCTTTTTGAGAACCCTTTTTCCCCTTTTGAGAGATCTCTTACTACTCGCAAAACTCCAAACCTTCCCCCCATTGCGTCCCCTTTCTTTCTGGAGTTCTTCTTTCTCCTCTTCCCCAAGTCTGTAGAATTCTTCACCACGCCCCGGACCCGAAATCATGTTGGATCCCATCCCCCGCCCAGCCTAAGAAGACTTCTTGCCGACTCTTTTTTAAGCTCCACAAGCTACCTGGTCCCCTCGACCTTCCTATCCCCCTTTTCAGGACCCCCCACCAGTAGAATCTCCCCCTAAACTCACTCCTTTCTTTACATCCCCAGTACCATCATTCCCTCTCATTGAAGATCATTACTCCTCCCGCATTCCTTCGAGGGAATCATTTCTCAGAGGTACTCGAAGGGTCCTTCCAGGAGTTTCTACAGCTCTCTTCCACCTTCTTCGCTCCCTTTTGGATTTTCTTCCCCCTTCGTTCAAATCACTCTATATTTGAGCACCCCAAATTTCTTCTAAGCCCCATGTTCCCACTTTTCCTGGTTTAGTCTCTTTGAGAAACCTTCCAATTTCCCAGGACCTTGAAGACGCCTTCCCGGCGGTCGGAGTTTTCCGATTTCTTTCTCTTTTTTAAAATTTCTACATCGAATGTCGCGTCTCGCGGCCATCGGAAGCCCCAATTCTCCCAAGTCTTCCTTCTTTTTTATGTATATCTCCTTTCCTTTTTCCTCTTTTAGCTTTTTGATTTTTTTTCCTAAAGGCTTCGTACCCATCCCCTCTAACCTTTTCCTTGTGACTCCTTTCACGATATTTTACCCTTCCCCTGCCCTAGTCTTCGCCCACCCAGACCCTTTGTTTCAGAACCTTCCCTTGGCCCCCAAGCCCCCCTAGGGCGGATGCCGGGATCCTTTACCATCGTCCTTCTTTCTTTAGACCCTGAACGGTCTTTCTTCGGAAAATCTTTCCGACGGCTCCTTGGCATTCTCCCTCAACGCCTGAACCTTTATTTTTGCCTGCCTCTTTTTTCCTTGTCTTCCTCTCCCCCTAAGACCCCCACCGGCTTGGTCTCACTCCCCCTCCTTTCCTGATATCTTTGTCTGGGTCCTCCCCCTCCGTGCGGTACCCCGAGTTCATCAAGTTTCGCCTTCACAACCCCCCCTCCCCCCGTTATCCCGATGTCTTTTAGTTCTTAGGTTGTCACTCAGAACCCTGTCCTTGCCGGACTGCCCGCCAGGAAGGCCCTCCCCTAGCGAAGTTCCCTTTTCAGAAATCCTCCCCCCGATTATGTAAGGAGTTCCTCCCCCCCTCTTCCCTGAACCTTTGTGTGGTGTGTGTGGATTATTCTTTTTCCCCCCTTCGTAGACTCTCTTTCTGATAGATTCTCGAGGAGCGTTGTTCTTCCCCTTCTTTTCCGGGCTTTTTCTTCCCCTCCCCGGGACTGACGTTTCCTGCATTAGCGTCGTGCCGTTCCCCCCCAAAAGCCTTCTTATGAGGTTTCTTTCCTTTGTGTTTCTTTTTTTTTTCTTTGCTATCGCTCAGATTGTTTTTTCCTTCCCTCTTTTTCCTCGACCTATTCTTTCTCTTTGTCTTGATCAGCTCAAGGCTTCTCTCCCGCCCGTAATCGGCTCTTTTTTGATGCTTTGAGCCCGCCCCTTCCTGCCGTTCTTTGTCCTTTTCCCTACAGATCCCCCAGACGTTTCCCGATAGTTCAGAGTTTTTTAATTCTAGGTTCGACCACCCATTCACCTGGCCCCCCCCCGTCCCACTTCTCCCTCCCCTGTGTAGAAATTTAATCCCTTAGGACTCCTCTATACCTCCCCCAGAATTCCACTTCCCCCCCTCAATTTTTCCTGTGGAACCCGTCCTTCCTTTCTTTAATCTTTTCCTCTTCTAGGAAGTTTTCCTTGGACTGCTCCCCGACAGGTCCGTACTTTTAACCCCATTTTCTTGAATCGGCGCATCGTTGATCCTTCCCCTGCGAAGCCACGGAACGCAGCCAGATCCCCACGAGAACATGGATTTAGCCCCCAAGGTCCTACCAGAGGGGTTTCCGTTAATCCCGTCCTGCCCCAAACCGGAGGCGCCAGTTCCAAAAAGTGAACGGCATGCCAGAATTTCCCCGTCGCATTTTCTCACGGAGTGTCCTTTTTTTAGGACCCTCTCACCCCCTTTTGGCGGCCGTTTTCGTAATTCCAATAATTGGATGAGAGGGCCCCGCACCGGAGGGCAAAGTGTTTTTGTGAGTACTCCTTTGTGAAGGGGATTACAGAGAACTACCTCAGAACTCGCTCCCCGGGTCGGGCTAGCAGCCTTTCCTGTGAGTTTCTTGTAGAAGGAACGGCTCAATTTTTCTCGCTCCTGAGAGAGATGAGCGGCAGTTTCGACTGGTTTTCTTTACTTTTTGAAGGATCATTCCGCCCCCCGTAGGTTCCTCTTTCCCAAGAAGAGGAGGGAGTTAGTGCTCCCTTCCAGCCTCTCCGAACCAACTTTTCAAGCCCTGGTCGATTTTCGTGTACCCTCCCGCTTTGAGGGCTCTTTTTTATGTCCCCTTTTTGATGAGTTACTTTTTTTTGTAATCTTTCCTTTCCCTTCTGTCAGTTCCCTACGGGTTCTTCTCGTAATCCCCAACGGTCTTCCGCTGTCCGCCAGTTCCGGTTAATTTCTTTCCTTGGTAAAGCTTCTGTTGGCTGCTGTAAGTTCATCAGCCTCCAGCTGGGGCCTCCCCTGCTCCTTCTCGTGAAAAACACGTGATTCCGAGAACGTCGAATTCGCGTTTCAGAGCGGGGATTTGGTCTCCTCGAGCCTCCCTCTCTCTTCCCGGGGAGACGTCGAAGGTCAAGACTTGTTCTTTCACAGTTGACCTCGGTTGAACGAAGCGCGTCCATTTGACTGTTTTCAGTCTAGGACTTAGGCGAGATTGGTGCAGCGGGTCCTTTCGTCGGTCGACTGGGCAGAACCCAATTGGGATTTTGAGAATGCTTTCTTTTTCTTAAGATCCCGCCCCGGCTTTCCCATTGGTTCTTCCGGGCCGAGTTTTCAGATTTCCCCACCCCGACTCTTTTTGAGCGCCCTGTCAAAAGCCTTTTGCCGGACACCCGTCCAGTGCCTTGTTGCGGAATCCCTTGCCTTCTGGTGCTTCTGTTAAACCACCTACACCTCAGAATCTTCAAGCCGCCTGCCTTCCGTAGGAACTTTTTTGAACGCCCGTTCGACCTCCTCCCAGCCTTCCAAATTTAGATCAGACCAGCTTCCCCCAGGTCATCCTCGAAGAGATAGTTAGAAAATGTACCATGAGGGCGGACTTTTTTTCTTGTTTCCAGAAGCGTTTCCTGGGACGATACCACTTTCACGTAAGAAAACTTCCTTTTCGCTATCAAAGATATTTCAGATTAGAGGCCGAACCCGCCAGGCCAGCTTCCAACTAGGGGACTAGATTGTTTTTAATTGACCCCTAGAGCCTTTTCAACCCCCTCTCCCCGTGGTTCACCCTCTGCCCCTCAATCACAAACACGCACACCACCGTCCTGATCTCTGGGGGGGGTCTCACCCCCGCAAATCTGTGACCTTCCAGATCTACAGACCTCTGGGTTTCCCAAGCTCCTTTCCAAAAGATGTCCCGCCCAAATGAGATTCGATAACCCCCCTTGTTCCACCCTTATTTCTTCATCCAATCTCCATTTCACTGCCCCTGAGCTCGCCCCCCTCTTATTCCAGAGTGACGTGACGTTTCGGACCGCGTCCCACTTCAAGGAATTAGGTTCAATGCGACTCAGCGGGCGCCTTACGTTTGCCTCCGTCTCGCCGGAGTCAACATGAGGGTTTCCTGGCTTGATGGGCAGATCCGAAAAGGCTCCGTTATCGGTTTCTTCTCCTGGTTTATGTCTCCCCCACACTCCCTTATCTTGCCCCGGACAGTCTTCCCAGACACGGTCCTTGCGGACGAACCGTTACCCCTGGACTGGCCGAAAGCCCGCGAAGTGGTTCCTTCAACCCACTCCCACCCCTCATTCAGCAAGTCGAACACAGTGGAGTTCCCTTCTCTGCCCGCTTAGCCTAATGCGGATTACCCTCTTTGGGAGAAAAGACGGTCTACCGCTAAAGGTTTTACGGAAGCAGGGGCCTTTGCAGAAGGGGCGCTCACCGCTGCAGTCCCCTAACCCCCCCCCCATGTCACCTTTTGCTGACTCTCCTCGGACTTCTGTAGCCCTTTCAACCTTGGATCCTTCAGGCCTTCTCTCTATGGATCGTTGTTTTTTGAGCTTTTTTTAAGTAAACTGTCCGTTTATCTTGTATTCAACCTCAGAATTCTTCCCTTCACTTATCCCTTTAGGACCCTTTTATGGGTAAGGCCACCAAGTCTCTTAATTTTCCTCTCCCCGGAACCCCTTTCCCCTCCAAAGGTTCCCCATCTGAAGTTTTTTTTTCTCTCCCCCGTCCCCTCGACTGAATTTGACTTTTTCCTAAGTCTGGATTCACTTTCGTCACCCAATTTAAGACTTTTCTTAAGCATGTAGGGCGACCCTCAAACTTGCGGCGCGCTTTCTCTCTCTCTCTTCCCGTCATCTCTTCCTGAAGGTATCAGTGACCCTTTGTCAGATGTCATCTTATAGACTCTCTGAGACCATCTTGAATCTCCGGAAAATCCTTCCTTGAAAAAAAGATTCTACCTAGGCATTTCTCCTATTGAGGCCCTCCTAAATCAGGCTTCTCTTCAATTGAAGCCGACGGAAGTTTTCTCCTAAACTCTCTCCCTTTTTACCTTGAGATCCTAGAGGTCCCTTTTAGTCATTTTCACGGAGACTCTTCCCTCTTCCCCTCTTTCTTTCGGGCAAGAGACTTCCTAACATCCTTTTCTCCCTTCCTAAGCTTCGAAGAGGATCTTTTCCTTTAGCCCTGGATTGCTTCCCCTTTGTAAATCGAAGGCCTTCCTTCTTCTCCCCCCGAAAAGACCAAGACCTGGATTGTCTTTCTTGGGTCTCAAGATTTGTCTGAGTTTCTACCGACTTTCCTCGTCGAGGCTTTCCCTTTTATAGGGAACCGGAGTTTCCCGGATGTCATCCCAACATACTGACTCTTTCTGAACCACCCAGAGCCTCCTCTTTCCGTATCCTCCCCCCCTCTTCGTTACTAGGGAGTCTTTCTCTCCGCTCTTCCAAAGTGAAGCCTTTAGAAGGCGGGTACGTCTCTACGTTCCGGCCTACGGTTTTCGGCTAACTTCAAGAACTCCCGGAGGACCCCTCTCCAAGGCCATAGATGTTTCCCGAGATTTTTAGATTTTTTTCTCTCCGCCCAAGCCCCCTCCAACCCCCCCCTTTTTTCTACCTCTCTCAAGTTTCTTTTGCTGGCCCCAGACCTTTTTTTTCTTTTCACTTTGACAGAACTTAGGCCTCCTTCCTTTCTTCCACGCCCCTTTCCAGAAAGGCACTCGCCCCTTTCCAGGGCCCCCGAATGGACCCGTTTAAGCCTGTGGAAATAGACTTCGGAATCTCCACCAAGGATTTCCGCCGGTACCCCCTTTCCCCTCTACGTCTGTGCGCTTCCCCCGGAAGCCTTTTTCACAGAGATAGGACTGTCTTCCCTAGACCTTTTTCCCCTGCCCCATGCCCCTTTTGCCTTAAGTCCTTTCTCTCCTCAAACGACCCGTAACGTAATTCCTTCCGCAGGTCCTATCTTCCTCAGTTTCCCAAGCCCCAAGGTTCCCAAGGCTATTGGAACCCAGGAAGATTTTCTTGGGACCTGTGTCCTGTGTCACCCCTTCCCCCCGAGGCTGAGTGGACTCATACCACCTCCTCCGGGTTCGGCCTAGACTCTTCCCCCACTTCCCCTGGACAAGTCGTCCTTGTTTTTTGATTTTCCAGAGATCTTCATTAATCAGTTGTCCCGGACTTCTCTTACGCGACTTTTAAGGTATCCTTAGTCTATTCTCTCGATCGACCTTAGTTGATCCGGGTGTTTACCCCTTGTCAAACCCTCATACTTTTAGAACGTTGGGCATTCCGCATCCACCTCTCAGGTCCTTGTTACTGAAACGGTTACTTTTTCTTTTTTCGGCTAACATTCTTTTCTGTTGAACCTTTTTTTTTGATGCGCTATTCTCATGGCCCCCAAATGATACCCTTTAACAGGTTCCTATGAAAGACGTTCAAGAATTCTGGTTTAAATTTTGGAACCGTCTTTTTTCTGTGTTGATGTCCCCTTGATGACGAGGAAGTTCGTGATAAATTTTGGGTCCTCTTCCCCAGGTTTTTCCACGTCGACTGTCTAGTGGCCCTTCCCCAGGGTCCTCTTGTTCCCTTCTGTTTCTTTTAGATTCCCGGCCCTCTCTTGGATGCCCCTGGATTTTCCTTTTGTCATGGGCGAATTGTTGGCGTTCAATCCTCTCTCCGGGTCGAATTCCCTCTTTTTCGTTCCGACTCGTACAGAATCTTTTTGAGGCAGTTTTTTCTTCAAAATTCTCTCCTGAGTATTGAAAGCCTATAAGAAGCTTTTTTCGTTTCGCCGGTTACCTTCGAGTTCTTTTTGGCTCCCAGACCTTCTTCTTTTCTCTCCGGGGTGTGGTTGTGGGATCTTACCCGCCGCCAAGAAATCTTTCCCTTTATAACAGGATCCACCTTTCTGGTCCCCGCAGTGGTTATTTCCCCTTTCAGGGACCTAAAGTCCCTCCTATCCCTTTAAGAAGAAAGGAGTCCGCCGGCTCCCCTTTTTCTGCCCATCTCCTCTCCTGTGCCCTTTCTCTCCCCGCGCACTTCTGTAAATGTCTCGCCTTAGACGGGCATTTCTATACACCCCCTCCTGCGGTCTTTCCTCCCTCTTCTCAGCTCTCCACAGTTCTCCCCCCCGTGCACCTTCCCCTCCTCCACCAGGTGGGGGGCTCTACTGATTACGAAATTCCTTCCACCTTCCTTGACCCACCCTCTGTACCCCCCTATGCTGACCCTGATTGCAGCCTTTTAAGCTAAGATTTTTCCTCTTCCCCAGTCCACCTTCCTCAGTAAAACCCTTTTTAGACGTAACAGTGATCGACTTTTCCCACCAGATGCCCCCCCCCACCCCTTCTTTCAAGGCCGTGGCCACAGCCCGACAAGCCTTCCCAATTTGCAAATAGTCTGAAACCTTTTTTTCCTAGGAAAGATCGCAAGGTGCGGTCTCAACCTCCGGTCGGACTCAACTTTTTCCGAACCTCCCATTTCACACGACCAGCCCGACGAGACCACTGGGGAATAGCGATTCAGTCCGGCTGTACTGACTGCCGGGATCGCATCAAAGCCAGCATACGATGTGGTAGTCCTCCCCCTTAAAGGGATCCCTTAGGCCAGAAGCCTCCCCCAAATTCGGACGCTATCCCTCCCCGGATTCCCCTTAAAATTATTCTGGAGACCTCCCTAAAGCCCTTTTCCTCCCTTGAGCACCCACCACACTGCATTTTGAGGGGTAATGTTCCCAGGACCCGAGAACCCCTCCCTTCTCTTTGTACCCTCTCCCTCTCCCTGTTTATCTCTTCCCGTCAGTAGGTAACGGGTGTCTGCATTTTTTCCGGATTTTTTTTCAAGTTGACCCCTTTTCATTCTCCGGGACACTTTCTTTCAGCGGCCTTTTTTCCCTGCCACATTTTTCCTCCTGACGGAATGTATTTGGGTCCTGTACGACTGGTCCGTCTTTCCCGCTTTTGAACTGTCTGGTGATCCGCGGTCTTTTGCCTTTAATCTTCCCTATTTGGACGTTCAAATCTTCCCCCTCCTCCTGGTTTTTTGGACCCTTCAATGGCTTTTACTTCTTGAATTCCTTGTTCTCTTCCTGTACGAGACTCCAAAGTTCTCTCCTGGGACTCCGCAGATTGAAGAATCGTCTTTTGCGACCTTTTCTTCTCAACCCACCGTTTTCCTTACTTCTAGATTCATTTCCCCTTAAGCTTCTAGTTCGGACCCCCCCCCCTCTCCCGGACGCGCTCCTTTTTTTTACTTTTAGACCTGTGTTTTTCTTTAAGAACGGTTCTTCTAGTGTTTGATCTACAAGCTTCCTCCCTCGACCCCCACGCGACCCCGACGAACCTCCCATTCTCAAAACTTTTCCCCCTCTTCGTTCTAAGATGAATCTGGTTTTTTTTCTTTTTCCTCTCCTCGACTTTACAACTCTTAAGCCCCCGACGGCTCTTCCCGACACCTTGATAACGGCGGCTTTCCTGACCTCAAACAGAAAGTATAGAAGAATCTATGCGAGATTATTTCCCCTTAAGAATCCCTCCTCTCTCCTCTATCTATATCCTATTTCCTAAAGATCCTCACAACGACTCGTTGTAGTGAATGATATTCCCAGCTCCTTCTTACAAGACTTCCCCTTCTCAATATAGCTTTCATTCTTGCTTGGGACTTCCTTGCAGGGACGTACTTCTTGACTGAGGTAGTCGAGTTTCCTTCCCCTCCAGACCACTCCTTGATACTTTCTTCATTTGGTTTTTTTACTTTTTCCCCTTGTTTCGTAGATTAGTTGTAGATCTTCCTAGAGAACTCGGACTCCACCTCCCGTTTACTCTTCCTCTTCGCCTTCTTCCGCCCAGACGGTTATCAATTCCCTAAGGCAGTTCCCCCCCCCAGAATCCTTGCTTTTTCTTCCCTTTTGATCCCTTTCTCTCCTCCATCTCCTACCCCGATCGCCCCATGTCAGATCTCATCCTAGGTACATTTCGTCCCACCTACCGTTCTGATAGACCATAGCGGCTAGCCTAGATTCAGATCACGTGCCCTCCTAAGAAAGAAATAAGTGGTTGGACCCCAATCGCCAAATTTTTTTTCCTGACCCCTACGCCCCCTCGCTTGAGAGCCCCCAGGCCCGTGAGCCCCTTCCCCTGACTTTTCCGCGACTTCCGTTTGTTCTCCGAGAAGGACCCCCTCTCTAACAAGCCTCCCTTTTTTTCTTTTCTTGATTACTCCCCCGGCTGGCCTCGGCCCCAGCACGTTTTTTCCCTCCTACGGGGTTCCCCTCCTGCTTCCCTCATTCTTCTCTGACACCGAATGACCTCGTTTGCTCCCGGCAGGCTTTCCCTCCCGATTTCTTTTTTTTCGGGGTCCACCCCGATTCCCTTTCTACCCCTAAGTCCCACTATGCCTCTAAGGTCCTTCCCCATGATTATAGTCGACCGGTTGACTCAATACGTACTATATTTTTTCCCTCATACCTTCGGTTTTTTTTTTTTTTTTTCCCTTTTAAATTTCTTCTCTTTGTCGCCCAAACGGATTCCCCCCCTTTCTACTGCTTCCGTTTTTTCACGATTCTTTTTACGACTCTTCCCGTACCTTCTTCCTTTAGTACTGGACGGATTGGTTTCTTAGTTGCCGGCATTCTGCTCCTGTGATTTTTCCCCTCGGCACTTCGCTGTTCCCCCCCCAAGCAAGGCCAAGGGGCGGAGTTTTTTAAAGATGTTCAGGGAAAATTTTTTTTTTTTTTTCCTCGTCTCCATTGCTTTCTTTCAAGTTCGTCTTGTGCCGCCGCCCTTTTGTAAGAGGTTGAACCATTTAAACGGTTTTGTATGGTTTTTTTCGGCTCACCGGTTCAGTCTTTTACCCAGCTTTCCTTCCCTCCCGTGGTTTCGGTGGGTTGTACATCTCTCTTGATACGCGACTTCCTTCGAGTCGTTCTTTTTGCTCCCTTCCAGAATTTTTTTTTGATCCCCGCGTGCGATTCCCAGTTCTCGCAATTCCTCTTTCGGCATCTGGTATTGACTTCCCCGGCAGATCTTTCCCCAGTCGTTTTTTTTTCTTCGGCCTTTATTCTTTTTCCTCCTTTCCGTTGCTTCAGGACCCTTTCTTATGGTTTTCTTTTCCCCCCCTTGTGTCTTTTCCCTCTCCTCTCTATGTGTAAATTTAGTTGTGAAGTTCTCTTCCTTCTTCTTTTCCCTATCTTTCATCCTCTTCCTTTTGGGGTTGTATCTTTTCCCTTATAGAGGACCCTTTTTTCCTTCCCATGAACGACCTGTGCTGAGCGTAATCTTCCCCTAGGATCCCACCCCTCTCCCAACCAGACCCAGCAAGGAAGATGCCTTCCCTCGCTCCTTCCTGTGAAGCCCTTCCTTTACGATGCTCTCCCCCCCTGCATGATGTCGCCTCTCCGAGGTCACTTCTTTCTCCCCGAGCTTGCCGTCACCCCCTCTCTTGCCATCCCTTCCCACATTTTCCCCCATTCTTTCTTTCTCAAGTCTCTTTCGTTACTCTAATGTACTTCCCAGGATTTTCTCCTTTAGAAAGATGATCTATGTCGGACCCTATTTTTTTCTTCCCTGCAGGGACCCCCCTTAACCTTAATTCGGTCATCTTCCCCCTTCTCCTCCCAGCTTTCCTTTCTTGAAACGGCCTAGACTTTTTTCAGAAGCTCTGATGAAATTTCCTATCCCCGGTTTCCCTATCCCCCTTCGATGCACCCGACCCTTTTCTGATTGATGTCAGGCTTTTTCCTTCATACCCTCCCTTAGGTACTCTTTCTCACACCCCCGAACCCTCCCTCAAGCCGAATGGATACGTTCTTCCTCTTGACCCTTTCGTGAACTTTCCTTCTCCTTCCCCTTACCCTTATAAGCTCCCAAGCATCGTCGGTTCGCGAACCCACCCTTCCCCGGGAAGGACTCCAAGAAAAACCCACAACCCCCCCCCAACCACCCCCCCCCCCCCCCCCCCCCCCCACACACCACCCCCCCCCCCACCCCCCCCCCAACCCCCAAAACCAAACCCCCCCCAACCCCCCCCCCCCCCCCCACCCCCCCCCCCCCCACCCCCCCCAACCACCAAACCCCCCCAACCACCCCCACCCCCCCCCCCCCCCCACCCCCCCCCCCAAACCCTTCCTCCTGGATGCCGGAACGGACATACAGGTTTTTCTAGCCCTTCCTCCACGCTCCTGAGGACTCACTGGCCCTTGGCCCCCCTCCGCTTAATTTTTGGCCTTGTTAAATCATCCATTCGGCTCCCCGGCCTTTTGAAACTTCCCGGTTAAATTCCGCGTCTTTTCGGATTCCACGATTCCTGTCCTTCTCTTTTCTTAGTCCTACTATGTTCACCATTCCTATTGGTCAGATCTCGGCCCTTTGGTAGGCTTCCGGTCCAGCGTAGAAGTTTCCCTTCTTCTCTTTCTTAATTTCTTTTTCAGTGCGTTTCCTCGTTAGATCTCTGGATTCCTTCTGTCCCCTTGTGGTTTCCTGGCTTCTTCTACAGAAGGCTGGCCGGACATCTCTCCTCATACGTTCCTCCTTTCTTTTTTTCTTCCTTTCCCCCCCCAAACTCCCCTATCGGACTGAAATGGCTTTCCTGACTCTGATTAGCTGTCCCCGTAGAACCCCCGGACGTTTTCTTTCAGTATAAGACGTCTATTCTTTCTGAGCGCAATTCTCCCACTCTCCTGATTTTTTTTAAAGTCCCGAGGCTTCTTTTAGACCTCCACTCCGGCTTTTCCTTTTTTTTTGTGCTTTGTCTCCGCGGCTCAGCGGAAGTTTCATTCCCCCAAGCCTCTTTTTCCTTTCCCCCTTTTAGCCGCATTTTTTTATCCAGAGTTCTCTCTCTACAGGCGACATTACTCTCCGTCCCGTGAAACCAAGCCTTCATAACGATTTTCCTCCCCCCTTTGAGGTCCCTCTTTTTTCCCTTCCCTGCCCGGCTCCCCCTCTAGAGGTCTCACTCATGAGAGATATTAAGCCATATGCCCGGCGGTATCCTGCCCAGATCCTTCCGAAATTCTTTGCAGAGGCCCTATTCCTCCTCTTTTTGTTGTGGAGTCTCGGGGACCTCTTTTTGATTAGACATCGCCGGCGGCGTGCTCTTCGGGTCCTCGCAGGTCGCTCCTTTCCGCTCCTTTTTTTTCAGGCCGTGCCGCTCCAGGACACCTCGAAACCTCTTTCTTTTTCATCTAGTTCTTTAAGAATCCCCTTTTTTTGTGTTTGGATTTTTCTTTCTGCGATTTCTTTTTTTCTTCCTAGAATTCCCTGGATTTTTCTCTTGACCAAGAAGCACACTATTTCCTTTAGACCTTTTCTTGCCCAGGTTGTTTCTCTCTCCAAGGATTTAGGTTTTCCCCCTACTATTAAGCAGGCCGTTGATATTCTTCTAGACGCGGTTTCGTAGCTTCCCCCAGAAGGACTTTTAGTCTTCTTTGGACTTTCGTTCCCGTCCGATCGACCGTTTCCTTTTTCTCGGACCAGACTTACAAGTCTGGGGTGACCCTTCGGGCAGGACTTTTGTTTTTCGGACCCCTCCCTTAATTCTGTCCTGGGCTTTCTCCAGACTTATCTGCCTTGGAAAAGTCTCTTGGCCCCGTAGTCCCTGTTTCCAAAGCTTTCCCTTCCTAAATTATCACCCCGCGCTCAACTCTCCCATGCTGATACTTAAGCCGACCCAGGCAGGGGTGCTTGAGGCCCCTCCCCTTCTTTGGAGGGCCCCCCCCTTATCGGATGTCAGGTGACATCTCATGTCCAATACTTTAAGGCCAATGGGACTATACATGGCTCCCGAACCTTCCTTCTCACTTGCCCCTCCACCGACTCTTTCTGAGTAATCTAAATCCTCCCCCGCCCCTTCCCCAAGTTGTGATTTCCCAACTATCCGCGTTTCTCCTTCCCCCTTGGGCTTTTTAAAATCTTTCATCCTATTTTCGGATCTGCAGAGGCATCCCCCCCTTTCCTCAGTTCTTGATCAAGTTGCCTTCTGAAAGTCAGGACCCTGGTTTCCTCTAATCGGCGTTTTTGTGTTTTTTTTGGAGCCTTTATAATGCTTCCTTCCCAGTTCTACTTACGGAGCTTATTCAGACTTCTTCTTTAAAGGATGGTCTATCTCGTCGATTTTCTTTTATTGAAGTTTTGTTAACTGTCAACTCACAAGTGTTCTTTGCAATCCTTGTCCCTTGAGTGGACAACTCCCCTGGAGGAGGTCTTCGGGACTCATTTCCCCCCCCTTTTGATCGGTACTCCGGGTCGTAACTTTCTCCCTCAGTGCATAGGCCTTGTACGGTGGTACTCTCTTTACTAACTCCCCTTCTCCTGATAGATCCGCCCTTTTATTCATAAGCCTCCCTTCCCCCCGGACTTGTGTGGGTTCCCCCCGGAGTGCTTTCTATCTGAGCTCTCTCCTCTCCAACGCCTGTGGCTCCCCGTGTTTTTTTCCTTTTTTTGATTCCTTCGAATGAGCCTCGGCTCCAACTTTCATTCGAGGACAGGTCGCCTTCCCCTCTAGCGGGCATCTCCCCTTCGCTAGACGGAGCGTTTCTGCCGAATGTTCCCGTTAACCATCGTTTTCTTAGTCCCCCCCTGGAACCGCCTTTCTCAGCGCCGCCTTTGTCTGCTCGCGTTCTTTTTTGTGAGGTAAACCGGTTTCTTCTTTTTTGCAAGATTACGATCGTTGGTCGCTTTACTGCTATTTTTTTTCCTCTCTTTCCTTCTCTCCTTTTTGTTGATGTTCTTTCTCCGAACGAAATAGCCCCCCTTTTTCCAAAACCCTCATCCACCAGTCCATTTTTTCTCAGAGAAGTGTTAACCTGAAAAATCCCTCTCTTTCAGAAGCTTCCCTCCCTTTCTCCTGGATGGTTTTTCCCCCGAACATGTTCACCTTACTGCCATTATTTTGCACGCTCCCCGACCGTTGAAGGTTGAGATCCTCTCCTCTGAACATCTCCCCCCTCTGGCGCGGACCTGATGATCCGCGCGGCCCTTGTAAGCTCCCATTTTGAGCGCCCACAAGGCGGTCTCCCCTTCGTCCCTTCCCCTCACGCTTTCACACAAGTTCTCCTGGTTGCCCTTGGACCAATCGATGTTCCTTTCTCAGCCGGCGTTCTTTAGAGATCGTCCTGGAGCCCAATGATGAATACCCCAATCGAGGGCCTTCGGATAACTCTTCTACTTTGAGAATGGCTTCCCCCCAAAGAACAAACAGTTCTCCCCAATTTGACAACTTTTTTGATCCTCCCTGCCCGCGATTTCGGGCTTCATGCCCAGATGCCTTTTATGGAAACGCTTTAAAATGCGGTTTTCCAGTTCCCCCTACCACCCGCTTTCGAAAAACCCTCTTCCCCCTCACCCAGAAGAATCTAATATTTTCCCTCCCCTCCGAAGTATCTTGTCTTCAGGTCATGATACTTTGCAGTGATCTCTCTGAATCATTGAAGTTTTCCAACCGGCAGAGTTCTTATTATTGCTCATGCCGATGCTCAGCCTAACCTTTTCTGTGTAGGTTTAAGAGCATCCCGCGAGCGCCCAGGAGGTCAACTTTTCACACTGGGAGAGCCTCTTTTCAATTCCCACTGCGACTTTTCTTTTTTCTCAAGCCCTTTGAAAAGAGAAGAGTTCTTCCGCGGTTCGCGCCGCGCCCCCCGTTGTTGTCTAGGATTCCATTTAGTAGTCCTGTTTTTCCGAATTTTTTCCGTCGTTGGTACTTGTTTATTTCGAGTTCCCCTTACTGTCTTCTCTACGACTGCCCCTCAGGCAGGAGGTTTCCATTCTGGAATTAGATTTTCTCCTTGTTGATTCTCCCGTTAGAGGTTCCTTGACGTCTTGTTTTTTCCCGGGCTCTTTGGAAGAAGGGTGGCCGTCCCCTTTGAGGGGATATTCCTTTACCGTCGGACTCCGGTGATTTTTTCTTCAGGCAGACTTTTCATCTTTTTCTCGGACTCCCACCCGACGCAGAGCGACCTTCCTGGACAAACGTTGTCTTGAGTTTCTGATTCCTTCTTAACTCCTCTCTCCGTGTTTACGCCTGGACGCTTCTCTTCAAGCTTCCTCTCTTAGTAGGGCTCCCTCCCGAGTCGAACTTCTGTTCAACAGATCCTGTCCCCTGTCTGCTGCTCTGTTGTTGGAAGGCTCCCTCGAAAACTCTTCCCCGGTTTTTTGCGTTTCTCGTTCTTGGAGGATCGGGTCATCATGCTTTCCAAGAACGATCGTGTGCTTTTTCCTTTTCGATTTTTCGGATCCATTCTTCGCTCACGCGACAAGACCTTCACAGAGACTAAAACCCCGAAAAACCGCTTGACTCTGGCCAAGAACTTATTTTTTTTTTTTTTTTTTCTCTTTTTCTTTTTTTTTTTTTTTTTTGTTTTTTTTTTTTTTTTTTTTTTAGGAGTTTTCCGTCCCCCCCTGGGCGGGCCCGTTTTCCTCCTCTTTCCGGAAGAAAATAACCCCCGTTCCGCCTATTTTCCGCCACCCCTCCTCGTGACAGCCTGGAGAGCTCCACTATGTAGAATACGTTTTTTTTCCCCCCCCCACTTAAATCAGACTATCTTTATCTTTTTTTTCTCGATTCTTGTTAGAGCCCTTCTTAACCCTTCGTCCACGGAGGGTTTCCCTCGCTTTGTAATCAGCCGCCGCTCTCCTTTAATAAGCTTCAGCCTTCCCCCTACGGATCGCTTAGGCTTACGGGCCGGACGGCGGGTCGGCTTTTGCTGAAAACCTTTCCTCACCGCCCCCCGAGGAATGTGTCTCCCTCTCCCCTCGCCTGGTGTGTGTGACGCTGGTCCCCCGAGCCTCCCTGAGCGGTAGGTGTCCCTCAGACCCCTTGTCCCCCCCATCTCCTTGCGGTCCAGCCTGTTGCTGAAAAGATCTCGTGAGCTTCTACTTGTCATACCGTCCATTGATGAGTCCTCTCGGTTATCCATTTTTCAGCAGCAAGGCCGCCCTTTTCACCTTCGTTTTTTTTTTGCAGCCCCGTCCATGCAGGAGGCTAACTAGGATCTGATTAGACTCCTTAATCTTTGTCTTAGTTCCCTTTTTCCAGCCTCCTCTCTTTTAGGCCATTCTGGCCCCACATAGCGTTCCCCGTCTCGCACTGTTGATGAAAGTGTACTTCCACCATTCAAGGTTTCCCCCCCGGTGACCCGGGCCGCTTTTCTCCGAGCCCAGCTGGTGGACCCCTGCGAAGGTCTGTTTTGCCTGGGAGGAATTACCCCCCTTTCAGAACGCGATAGCCCCCTTTAAGTTTCTTTCGCTTCACTCCCCTCCCCTCGTGACTCCCCCCCTTCCCCCCCCCCTTAACCCGACGGAAGTTTAAACTAGACCCAAGGAACCCCTTTTCTAGATAAAATTAAGTCCACTTATAATGACGTAGTCCTGATTCGCTCGCTCCCCCTCCTTGATTGCCGCTCCCGGCAGCCCTCATGTTCAGGTGACACCCCTGTCCTCACTCAAGGCCATGACTAAGACAATGGAACAGACAAGAACTTTCCCTCCCCCAGCCGTCTCCAGAGATAAACTCGGCGATTGGAGGGTTCAAGGACTTTTCCTACTCCACACCCCTTTCTTGACAAGGGGATTGGGAACAGATCCCAAATATGCCTCTCCCGAGGGCCAGTTATGTGTTCCTCATTATCCTATTAGCGTGCGCGGTTCTGCGGACATCTTCTCACACCTACTCCCTTCAAGAATAAGTTCTGGGCATCGCGCCCCCCCCTCCCCCCTTGTTCGCGCCCATTCCTTGACCTCGTCCTTCTGGTTGCCCCCCTCGGATGTCCACCGCTCTACTGCTGATTCTTTAGTCCCCCTTTGATTCTGCTGCCTCGAATCTCAACGGTACTATGGAAAGTCGTCGTATTTTGTCATTCTTTCTCCTTTTCGTGATCCTCGGCGGGATTCGATGTCAACCGGCCCTTTTGTTGCCTTTTTGGTTTCCTCTTTTATTTCTGGCGCCTTTCCACACAGCACGGTATGGAGGCGGGCTGGCCTTTCCTGTCCCCCTTTCACCGTGATCGGACTTTTTTTTTTAATAGTAGCCAGGTTGGTGCCGCCTCCTTTTTCAGCTCCCGTTTCTCAGTCCCTGTTGAACCACCGAAACTGGTATCGATCGATCCCTCCAAGCAGGCTTCATGGTCAGAGATGTTAACTTCGTTTTCCCCCTGTGCCGTTGTGGCTGTTTTTGTGATGTTAAGTACTTTTTTTTTTCCGATCTTGCTCACCCCCAGCCTGGGGCGCCAGGCACGTGGTCTGTCTCAGTATCGGGATAAGCGTGTTCAACGTTTTCCTACGAGGACCCGTGTCTACTTCGCGGATATTATCGGCGCGGGCATGACATATGATCGTTCTAAGGAGAAGGGTGCATTTTATATTTTGCCGCACAATCGTCGGAGCTCTTGGGCGGCAACCCTTTTCGGCCGCTAGACTGCTGCGGAAAGCCTCGTTCTGTTCTGGGGTTCATGTTCCCAACGGGATGAGACGCTTTTTTTCCTATAATCAGAGTGGTCACTTTTTTCATTTTTTTGGCGACGCCTACCGAGGAAGGTATTTCCCTTCGATAATCTCTCTCTTTTCCGTGTTGTG
>Ga0179591_1287967_pt1 | contig 17806 bp, 22 predicted proteins | sample CZOMad2_1_08_16f_FD_182891 | JGI IMG/M metagenome (GOLD analysis project Ga0179591, IMG submission 182891) | Vadose zone soil fungal communities from Angelo Coast Range Reserve, California, USA - CZOMad2_1_08_16fungal (PacBio error correction) | ecosystem: Environmental > Terrestrial > Soil >... | reverse complement strand
GCGTGTCTGATCCGAGAATTCTCCCACCCAAATGAACTGGGGTGTTGAATTTGGTGCGGAAGGGGTGGAGTGGTCACGTCTTCCCCTTCCTCCCCTTTAGATCCGTCTTTCGGATTTTCCCGGTATGGGGCTCTTCAGACCGCTTTGCAACAGCACGCGAGATGACGTTATTATGGACCTGCGTTTAAAACTGCTCTCTTTTCCCCCCCTCTACCATACCTTCCGATTCCCACTGCCTTTCGTCGCTTGGAATTCTCGATCCTAGACGCATGGTTGTTTACGCTAGCTTCTCCCGTTCCCTTCATGTGTCGTCGCATTCTTCAGAAGGCCCCTCGCAAAGCCCCCAAAAGGATCGAGTCGTTCCCTTTAATCCGGGTTCCCCCTGCTCTCTTTGGAACGGCCCTATCCCCCGAGTGGTTCCACCACCGCTCGGCGCGAAAACTTCATTGTTACTCTGTCCCTCGACTTGAGCTGCCGAGAACATGCTCTTTTGTGATCGTGGAACAATATCCTTTTGGAACCTAACTTACCCCCCCTTCCCCTTTCAGTATACGTTGTCTATCATTACTCTATCTATCAGTTTACTAGCCGTTCTCTCCCCTTAAGGGGCATTTTCATATTAACGCTGCAGATCTTCCTCCCCCCCCCCCTCGGTTTTCTGCATACATCAATCACCATACCCGCACCCCCACCCCCCGCTTTCCCCCCCCGTTTTCTTAACTTCAGATCGCCACATTTTAAGCCACTTTCTTCCCTCCGGTGATGCTGATTTTCATTTCTCGTCTCTTTTTCCCTTGCACGAACATCCCAATTGCCCCTGTTCACTCTGCCCGTCTCCAGCCGTATGCCATCGAGTCTCCCTCCTTTTCTACCCCCCCTGGAGAGTCAAATTAGGTTCATATTCGCATTCGTATTATAGTACTTGCATTCATATCTCGACCCATAGGCAATGGTTCATGCTAGTTAGCAATTACACAGCTTGAGGCTCACCCTTCTTCTTTATGGAGACCTATTCCCGCCAAACTCTGACTGAGAATTGTTTCCTTGGCCCTTCTCTCAGTCTCCTTTCTGACCCTGACCAAGTAACGTCATCCCCTTTTCCCGTGGGGTCTGTATTCCGACGGCACCTCCTAGCTTATGTTCCTTCCTCCCCGGAGCATTTCCACCCTCTGACCCCCCCTTTTTTTGGAATCTAATTCTGGTCTCGACCCGGCTGAGTGTCTGTCATCACCTCCTTCTTCGGCGCGTTCTGGTTAGCGCACATTCCTGCCTCCTGTTGATATAATTACTTTGCAACGAGATTCCGGTCTCTCTTTTAAAGCCCGCCCCCCCCCCTTCCCCCCCCACCTTAACCCCCTTTTGAGCGTCTGAAATTGCCGCGGCGTTCAAAACAACTCCCCCTCCCCGGCCAGGGAGGTCCCCAAGATGATACTCTGCATGCTTGTGCTTTTAGAAGTTTTTCTTCTTCCGCTTAGTCGATCCACAGGCCAGTTCTCATGACAGCCTAACCTTTATGCTCCTCATTTCCACTTCCGGAACGCCCCGCACATGCCCTGCGCCCTTTTCCCTTTCTTTTGTTGGTCCCTTCCCTTCCCGCTCGTGTCCAACATTTCTCCCCTGAGAAACCATAGCGCCAGCCCGGGTCCCCCCCTCCCCCCTGCTTTGTTTTTGCTTGATGTGTACCCGCTTTTTTTTCGCCTCCGACCCACATGGCCCAGCGGCTCCGGGACCTTCCTTTCCCTCCCTCTTTTCCTCAGGCTTGTATGTTTCTCCTCTAAAACATCACGGGTACAACTCTAGTTTTCATAGGGATCCTCCTACACGGCGGTCCCCTTCTGCCGTAGTTTCAACTCCCCCTCCCTCTCCACCCCCGTTTTTCCCCTTTTTCCATATTATTATCGTCCCCAGCGGTGATGCCAGAGACCTCCTTTTCCTTCCTTCCTTCAGTCCAGGAGTCCTTTTGCCCCCCCCCTCACTCCGATGTTATTCTTCTTGATGTTTTTCTCCGCTAAGGAAATATTCCGGAGGCTGAGGCAGGCCCCCCCTGTCCGATGTCCCTGAAGGTACCCGCTTGGCGACCCATTTCGCGTAATGACCGGTTCTGACCCGCCCACGACAAACAATCCGCCCCTTCCCCCCCCTTTTCAGCTTCCGCCTGCCCCCTCCCCATGTCCACCAATTCTGCTTCATCCATACCCCACTGCGCAAACTTGCGCCCCGGTTATGAAATTTCTTTTGGTCCTTTCGCCCAAGCCCTTGTTCACCCGTGATCGTCCCGCACACGTTTCATGTCTTTTTCCTTGGCTTTCCCCCCAGAGTCAGCTGTGGTGATTGTGCGACATTTTTGCCCCCCTGTAATTGTATTTATAGTCCGCGACTTGTTACTAACAACGATAGCAAAAAACCCTCTTCCCCCTTTCTTATCCTCTGTGTTGAGAGAGATAGGCGCGTTGCTTTTGGATCCCCCTAGGGCACGTCGGCCCACTTGCAAACGGCTTTCCCCCCCCCCCCCTTTCATCCTGGGATTCTTTTGGCCCTCGCCGTTTTCGCCCCACGCCTGTCTTCCCCTTACAATGTCCTTTGGCGGAATGAACCGTACCGCCTCTCCACCTCTTCCAGACCCCTTTCTCCAATATTCTTTTTTTAGACTTGTTTCAACTTGCCCCGGCCGATCCCTTTTCTCGCATTCTCGTCCTTTCCCGTTTATTCGGCTCCGTCCCTTTTTTTCGATCAGGACTCGCGTCCTGCTTATGGCTTTTCCCTCCCTTACCCCCCCATTCTGCCTTTGGACCTCCCCCGTTGACAATGTCTCCTGCGGCCTACCCCCTGAAGTACGCACCCCCCCCCGCTTTCAAAACCCCTTTCTGGATGACGTCATCATCCTGCTATTACCCTTGTGTATCCGCCTATAACCGTTCATTGACGATGCTTTTTTCACCCCCTTCTGTGGAGACGTGACATCCCGCCTTCTTCCCCTCGCTTTCCCCCTCCGGACCCCGTGCGGTTTTTTTTTGATTCGGCGACATAACGCACCTGGCCCCCCTTTTCTTTGATGGAGAGGAGGATAGCGATGTGGACTGGCCCTAGCGTCTTTTGGTCCCCAGTCTTCCCTGTGGACCCACAGATGGCTGCTCCTTATATGGTGCAGTGGTCGACCGGCTTTTAAATTGCTTGCAGCCCCCTCCTTTCCCAATTTTTCTCGTGCTTAGGCCGTTCATGAGAATTTCTGTTTTGCCCGTCTGGTCATCGCGATTCCCACCCCGAGGTCATCTCTCCGGAAGATGTACGCGCTGGCGGTCTCTAATTAAAGGCCACCCGGCTCCCCCCTCCATTTGCCCATTGTCCTTTCCAACGATTGAGTTTTTTGAAAAGGCGGGCCTCTGCTCCCTTCTTTTGTTTCATGGCTTTGAATCGAGGCAATCAGGTGATTTTTTTTTCCTCCTTCGCTCCCTGAAGGAATCTCTAATTAGAAGGTCCGGAGTTTGCCCACTCCCTTCCCTGCCGGTATGATCCTTTTTCCTTCCTTTTAAGGCGCACCGCGCATCCACCTTCTCTGGTCTGGAAAAGTAGGATTAGCGCCCACCAAGCGGGGTGTTGCCTTCCCCTTGAGATGGCTTTCCGTCTCAGTTCAGTCCTGTATTTTTCCGCGTCTCGCCTGTTCGTCGGTATTATATGGCAGACAAGAGATTTTCCTTTGTCAGCTGCCCTCGCCGCTTATTCCTGTGAGTTATTTCGACTAATCCTAAGTTTTGGGAAAGAGGGACCAAGTTATTCCATCACGCGCGAGTTTCGCCAATCCCCTCAGCTCTCTAGGCCCTCCACCTTCTTGCCTATCCGCGAGTCTAGTCTCGTATGTCACTTCCAGTAGATTTGCAATACCTACGTTTGCAGATAGGTTGCATAAGAAATAAGTGTTTCTCCCTTTCTGGTCTGGTTTTTCCAATCGCCCTGTCATGCGCCGCATCGACCGTTCCTTTATTCTAAAATTTCGTTCAGGTGCAAATCCTGACTTTCCTTTTCCCCCCTTAGCTCCTACCCCCACCCCCCTTCGGAGCCCCGCAGGTGGACGTTTCCCTTTGTTTCCTCACAGGGGGGGTTGGCTCTCAGGGATGTAGGTTTTGGCCCTGAAGTGTGGGTTTTTTCCCCTCAGTCCCAGTCCTTCCTATTCGGCATCCGTTCACCGGGCGGTTTGGTTTGCCCTTTTCGTAGAACGGCGCTTATGCTGATCTTTAATGACAGCCAAGTTCCCCCCCCTCCTCTCCAATTGCGATTGAGATTGCACGCCCACGACTCGTTTTTGCATGTGATCCCGCCGCCTGTGGTCCTCGGGTCCTCAGATGCCGTTGGCCGCCCGACTCTTTCTCTTTTAAAACGGTATAGATGTCTTTGGTCTTCCCCTTTGCTCAAGAATTTCTTCGGTAGACAGATGATGGAAGTCCGAATCAATCATGCTCCGGCTTTGCGACCCTGTCTTTTCCCCCGTGTTTTCCCCCCCTTCCCGGAAAGATTTGCTTTTCGTAATTGTTGACCATGGCGTCGCCTCTTCGAAGTCCAGAAGGGGTCTTTTGTTCCCCTCCCCCTGGTCTGGGTTAGGCATACGGTAGTTGAGGCTTGCCAGTTTCACGTTTTTCTCCTTACCAGAGAGACGGCTGGGCTCGTATGAGAGGAGGAGACAGAAAACAGTCCTTCCCCCTGTCTCGAGAATTCGTATGCTCTGTTCCCTATCAGTCCTCCCCCACTCCTCTTTGCTAATGCGTGACCCCACGGAGCAAAGCGCTCTATTCCTCCCTTTTTTTTTGTAGTATCTTTGTCGTCCCTTGGTAAATTCATCACTTTTATCGGTGCAACATGGTGGCAGTCCTGGACGTCCTCCTTTCCTGAATTTCTCTTCTTTTCCTTTCTTGGGAGCAGCCCCCTGATACGCGATCTTCTCTGTATTTTCTTGTCCACCTTTTCCGATCGTGGCACGTTACTATCTACCTCATACTCCCCATCTGATAGTTACGCCTGCCCACCAAGCAGTCACTTCCCCTCGCAGAGCCATTTCAACCTTTTCCCATTACTTCCGCGCTGCTGCCCTGGTTCGCGACATGCAAGAAGCTTCCATGTTAGTCCTCCCCACCCAGTCGACATTGATAGTAACGGCCTCATAGATTGATTTTTTTGAGGCGTCCCAGCGACACTTTTTTTACCCCCAGGTCTTCAAGCCACCCGCCTCGGTTCTCCGCAGCTTGTACTTTTCCCGACCTTTTTAACTGCTTCCCCCCACCGACAGGATAAGTTTTTGCGGATGAACCGATCCCCCATGGAAAAACCTCTCCAGATAGGACTGTTTTCCCCCCCTTCACTTTTTCTAGTTTCTCTATAAGTCTCCGACGTTGTCAGTTTCCCGCCGCAAAGTCCTCAAGTAGGTGGACTTTCCGAACCGTTAGAAACGTTCCTCCTTCCCCCCCCCCCCCACCCTTGTTTTCAGCCCCCCTCCCGTCCTTCCCTCAAGCTCCCCTCCTTTTTCAACCCATAGACTTTCCCCCTCTTTATCGTCTATTAGCGCCTGGGGATTTTTTGTATGCGCTTTTTCTACGGCTCGCTGGCACCCCCAAAAAACGGCCCCCCGGCTGCTTTCTCCTCCCCTTTGTGGAAGCAAGGAGTCTCGTCGGATTTAGTGATCAGCCTTTTTTCAATCGGCCTGACACACGTGCCTAGGCCCTGTCCCCCTCACCCCGCATCATGTCTTTTCTTTTGCAGCGCCCCCCATTGTCCTTCCTCCTTTCTAGTCCAATCATCCTGCCTATTTGCCAGGAATAGCGCTCTTTTTGGAATCCTTCCCGTTCCCCCCCCCCCCCCCCTTTATGAATTTGGACTCTTTCCATTTCATGACCCAATTTCAGGCTCTTCGCTCGATGACCCTGGTGGGTGGGGGTGTGGGGGTTGGGGGTTTTCTGGTGGTTGGTTGTGGGGGTGTTGGTGGGTTGGGTGGGGGGGTTTTGGTGGGGGGGGTGGGTGGCGGGACCGACGGTCCTCCCGTATCTCGGTTTTTTTTTTACCTCTTCCTGATGAGGAAATACTCTATTTAAACTTCTCGCCTTCTCCATTATGCAAGACCCCACCCTGTGGGCCGCTCCCTCCCCTTTTCCTTCCTCTTGTAGACCTTCTTTCAGCAAGCAATTTCTCCTCGCTTCTCTTCTTTCGCAATGCCGTATCTGGCCTTCCCCAATCCAGAGATTTCCGTCAGGCTCCTACTAGCTTACCCGGCCACCCCCCCCCATCAACATTCGTTTCCCCTCGGGGAGGAGAAATAGCAGCTTCGCACGTTTCAAAACCAAAAATTAATAACTCCTTCTCTTTCCCCTCTTGGATTTATATGTACCCCTTGCTGGATCTTCGCTCTTTCCTGTCTTCCCTCGTTAGAAAGAGCGAACTCCATGGCGGATATGCTTTTTTCCCCCCTTACCCAGTCCCTCTTCGGACACCTTCCCATTTGAAGAGGCCCCCATATCCTCATGGTAAAGTAATGGCGATTTCTCCAAAAATTTTGACCTTCCGCAACTGCAAACATCTACTCAGCCTGGGAATGCGGGAGGAGCGTTTTCAGGACTAGTCTTCCTCCGATCTTCCGGACCTGCGCCTTCTCCCTCCCCGTCCTTTACGCAGTGCTTGTGAAATGTCCTCCGCCTCCCCCTCACGCTGTCTCCCCCCAAATTCTTCTGATCCCACGGTTCCACTCCCCCCCGGCGGGCCTGGGATCGGTGCCGACCTCAACGCGGAGTGGGCACAAGTCCTCTTCACGCCACCCTTTTATTGGCGACCCCGTTTGTTCCTGCAATATTCATCGGCATCAGCAAGGGAACTGTTTTTCCCCCATCACTCCATGCGCGAATCTTTCTGAGTTCCCCCCAGCCGGCCATCACGCAGCTTGCGGCCTTTGGAGAGAATGGGTTCTTAAGGCGTCCCTGAACTTTTTTCCTTCCCTAGGTTTTCATTCACTGACCCCCGGACCTATGAAAACCATGGCCCTCCGATTGTCCCCCTTCCCCCCCCCCCCTTAAATCTTTACCCCTCCCCCTCCTTCTTTCATTTAAGATCAAACCCCATCGAAGCAAACCATTTTCGCGGTTCTGGACTATATCCCTTATTCTCTTTCCTGCTCCGACAAAGGCATTTCCCCGTTTCAACCTTCGCAGTGTCGTCGATTACTGTCTTGGCACACCGCTATCAATCTTCTTCCTTCTTTTTCCGGTCCTTTATTTGCCCTATTTCTCCCTTTTAAACCTTCCCCACACAGAGTTCGATCTCTCTCTTATTTCTCTTGTGTTTGATTCTCCCCCTTAAACCGCTTGAGTTTTGAGTAATTTGATGATCTCACCAGTTGAACGCGGTCCACAAAACGCCTACGCTGTTTTCTTCTTTTTCGGGACAATGACCTGACAGGTTCTGGTGGTTGACAACTTTCCCCCCTCCCCTTTTTTCTTAGGTCGGACGCTAAGACCCCTCCACTCGTCCGACCTCCAATATTGACGCGTCTTGTACTTTTTCTTAGTATCTTTTTTTTGACCGATGAAGGGTACATTTAGATGCCTCTTTTTTTTTTTCTTTATTTGGCTAACGGTACTCCCTCATAGTCCCCTCGTCCTATGTCCTTGGCGGTCCGCCTTCGACACCATTCTTGCCGTTGAATGCTCCTCCCCTTCAGGTTTTTATTTCTTATCGCTTGGCCTCAAAGTCCTCTCGTTGGACACTCTGGCACATTGCCCAACTCCCCAAGCGGACCTTCCTCATTCCGAAGGAACACCATGGCGCCCTCCCAGGTCCCCCCCTCGGCGGTTCGGAACGAGGTTGGCCCTCCCTCGTTTTTCCTTGAGATCCTCACTGGTGGTGTTTTTGTGACCACTATGAAAACCTCTTTTGAGCATCTTTGCGGAGACTCAATTTTTCTGGCTCGGGGATGGCTTAACCGGATGCATAGGTGGGCTTGAGCCTCTCTTTCTCCCTTTGTTTGGTACAAGACATACCGTTTACCCAAGCGACATAGGCGGGCGAGATATTTGTTTGTTTGACCCCTGCTCCCCCTTCCAATTTGCTTCCCCCTACTTGAGACATTTTTCGTTCCCTCCGGAATGGTTCCTTTCCCCTTCCCTTTTCAGGATCTTGGAATGCGTTCTTTAATCAGGGCATTATCTCCATTTGACGTTCCCCCCGGCGATTTCAAGCGCGAGTCCCCCCTTCCCCAACACGTCCCTCCCCCCCATCGGCCGTCTTGTCCCCGCCCCTCTAGTCCTAGAAGTTTTTTTTCACGTGAGCACTCCTTCCCCTCTTTTCGCCTTTGACTTTTTCTTTTTAACTATGAGGGATCTTTCCTTGCGCCTGACGGAATCTTGCTTTTAATTATCCGGAGTTTTTTCCCTTTCCGCATTATGCCTCTCGGTACGGAATTTGTGTTCAATCGGCCCAGCCACCTTTACCTCGATGGTGAGGTTGCCCGCGGAAAAACAGAGGGTGGTGAGTCAGACCCCTTTTAGTCCGAGGAGTCTCCAGTTCTCATTTAGCTTCCCCCGTCTGGGGTTCCCCGGTATAACGTCCGTAATAGTCTTTCCCTTTTCCCCTGCCCTTTTCGATCAAGCTATTTTAGATGTCCCCCAACTCTAAAGGACATTCCTCTTCAGACCGTGACCGAGGGTTACCTTCTTCCCCCAGCACTTTTTTCCTCCGAGACGTTCGCCACTTTTGCTGCTCACCCTGGAAGTCCTTCCCTCTGAAGATGTAGATCTTCCCTTTTCAGTCTAATAGACTACTTTTTCCGTTTCCGTCCATAATGCTTTGGTTTCATAAGCCGTCCCTTTTCCGAGTATCACCCCCTCGCCTTGTACAAAACGTCAGCGCGCCTATCCCGGGCTGATCACACTGTCGTGCATTTTTCTCCCTGTCCGGCTCATCTGATATTTTTTCCCCTTTGCCCCGTCAACAGTTCTCTTCATTTGTTTTCTTCGCTTTAAAGTTGAATTGAATTGGTTTGTGTGCGGCGGGCGGTGGAATTGGATGGGTTTTCCGTAACAAAACTTTTTATTCGACGCTTCCCCCCTTCCCCTAGATCCGGCACCGGACTTTGTTTCTTCGGGTTAGCTAACGGCGCTTCGGAGTCTACCTAATGATCGGCGCCCTGCCAACGTTCCGGCCATTGATACTTTCCTCTCAGTCGTTTTTTTCAGCGCACCCCCCCCCCTTTTCTTTTTTAGTCCCCTGCGTATGTCTGTCCGTTCCAGCTGCCGGCCCTAACCGAGCTGTGCGATGGAACACTCATTGATATCTTTTTCTTTATCCATGATTGCCTCTAACGTTCGGCCTGACCGCACCCATGATGCTATCATTGTGCTGGCAGCCCCCCCTTTCCTTCCTTAATGTTCGGAGTTTCCCCACTGCCTTAAAGGACCTTATCACTATGGCTTTTAATTGGCACTTGTCTTCTCGATCTGCTCGCCTCCTTGGGGGACCCTGGTGAAAGAGACCCGATCTTGATGTCGTCTACCTGTGAAGTTTTTTTTCTCTTTCCCAGTTTCCATCCTTCCCGCTTTTCTCGTGGAGTTTGACTCCGGACTCCAGACCGAAAGTCGTGGGCGGAGCTAATTCGCATATCGACGGTCCTCCCCCCTTTTTACCCCATTTCGTACCACACCCTTTCCTGCCCGTGCTTTCCCCCCCGGAGCAGCAAGAGCCCATCTCTCTCTTCATACCTACAAGTTGTTTTTTCTTCCTCTTTTTCTCTATGCTTTTGGGGTCCTCTCCAAATACTGTTTTAGAATTTCTGTAAAGGGTATTCCCCGTTCGGCAGTTGAAGTTCCTGCTCGCCTGGCGCGACTTTTCGGTATTGGGCCCCCTTCCCTCTTCTTCCAGTTTCCGACGCGGAGCTTTGACCTGTAACCTGGCCCCGGGCACATGTCGACAGTAATCCCTTGGAGATGCATCTGCCGTTCCCACTACCGTAGGGTAAGATCTTCTTCCGACCTTTTGTCCCCCCTCCCCCGTAATCATAGCGTACCCTTTTCCTCCCGAATGCAAGTGAAAAGTTGCATGTCGCCCTCCCCCTTCCTAAGTGATCCGCTTGACTTCCTGGATGCCAGCTTATGGCCGCACACTTTCCTTGCCGCCAAACCCCATATACAAGTTCGAACTCTCCCCCTTTTTCCCTCCCCTCCACCTCTCCCGGCCTCCTTCTCCCCGATTCCCCCGTCGGAGATTTGGGGAGAGTAGGTTTCCCGCATCGAAAACCAATGCTCCCTTTCATGGCCTTTTTTTTTCAATCGATCATTATTATCTCTTTTAGACAGACTCCGCCTTTTTCACCCACCAAGTAGGTGCCCTTTACGAACTGGTTAAAGGCGTCCCCCCACCAAGTAAGGTGTTGGACAAGCCCCATCCTCCCAAATCCTGCCACACTCTCTCCCTCCTAGATCACATGTTTCAGCGAATTTCTCTCCCTCCTCGTTGCTGATGTCTCTTTTCCCCGTTTTTTTTTTGTTCGCCTCACTCACAGGTGATCATATTTACCCGGATATTCGGTATGCGTGTAACCCTTCTCCCCTATTTGTTGGTTTTCTTCCACCTCACTTCTTGACACCCGCCGGGTCAATCCCTTATTGACCTTCCCATCCCCCTGTCCAAGGGGCACATGATGATCGGACTCGGTCAATGGTCTCATTCTTTCCCCTCCCCCGAAGGTGTTATCTGCGTCTTCGTTTTTTCACCCTTCGAGTGATTTCTTCCCTCTTCGCTTTACCACACCAGGTTTCCAGAGTAATTGGTAGTGCGAGGACAAACTCCTTAGGTCCTACCTTTTGTCTCATCCGCCTCCTCACTTGCCCCAGCCCGGATGTGACGGCGTCCCCGCAACAGGCGTCGCTACTCTTTACCTGTAAGACTTATCGCGCTTTTCCCCCTGGTATTACCCCTCCCCCCTGTAAGAGGTTTAACCCTTTTCCCCCCCCTGGTTCGTTTTTCTTCATTCACCTTCCCTACGGCTCGCCGCTCTTTTCTCCTACTTTCCCCCCCCCGCTCCATGACGCTGTCACCCTTTTTTTGCTTTAGTGAGGGCTCCCCTGCCGTTCCATTTAAAAAGCCACGAGATCCCCCTTCTTCGCCTCGAGTCGAACGCCTGCCCCCAAACACCTCGTTCCTCTTTCCCCAGTTTGAGCGCGCGACCACCAGCAGCTGCCGCACGTTTTTCCCAAACTACCACCCATCCCCTCTCTCTTTCTTTATTACAGATGTCCGAGCTTTTATCGCCTGTTATTGCCTTTGCGGCGGCGCAACGGACAAGTTCTTCCTTTTCTGATTTCCGTATGCACTCCTCCCCCCCGCTGCCGAAATTCCCTCATAATAATGACTTCCTTCGTCCCACAAGACTGCCTTGGTTCTCCTGCATGCCCCCCCCCCAGCTTAGCCAAGCTGTGCACCGAGAACCTGGTTCCCTGCCAGATTTTTTGCGCCGTTGTCATGTAACAAGCGGTATCCCCCCTGCCAACGGACCCACCTAATTACCTTATAATCCAGTTTCCTCCAGGTGTTGTATATTTTTAACCGAAGACAACAGCAAGGGTCCTAGGTAACTTCTCACTTTACGAACTCCAATGCTGCTGCCTGGTTCCGCCCCCCCTTCAACCTCGGGGCCTCCCAAAAATCTTGCGTCCACGCCGCACGGCCCTTAGCGCGTCTCCCCTCTTGTGTTTTTTTTTTTTTTTTTGTTGACAATGAGCTCGGCACGCAGAGGCCGTGGCCCTTCCAGCAGATTTTTCCGTATACTTCTGTGATGGTCTCAGACCCTGTCCCCTTTTTCCAACACGGAAGTTGCATTTTTTCCCCCCTTGACGATGCCTGCCGATCTTTAAATGCTTTTCAATCGGTCCGCTTATCCCTCTTAGTTGCGGACAGTGACCCGACTTTAGAAAACCCTTTCTCCCTCTCGAAGATGGTCCGGCCTTGTATCTTTACACCCTGCCTTAATTGCATGAAATTGCCGCCCCCATTCTTAGCAATACTTTTGTTCTGGATTTCTCCCTTGTATTCGGGCTTTTCCCTTCCTCCCCCACCCGTGCTCGGCACTTTTTTGCCCAGGGAAATGCTTTCATTTTCGCATGAGCTGATTCTCCCCCCCTCTTGTATGGATTGTGTCGGCGTTTCCCTGTAGGGTTTCTAGCCTTCTTTTTAATCAACCAATTCTCGCAAAACAACCTTTGTATCTATCTATTTCCTCCTTCCCTTTTGTTTATCTGCTCTCGTTTCCCCACCCGGTTTTCTTCCAGATTCTCATCTATTCCCAACGGCCCAATATTCACATGTCCCCCCCCCTAACAAATACGGTTGAGCTCCTGTCCATGCGCGTCGCGTTACCACCTTTCCGAGGTGACGGGACTGCATCCCCCTTCAACGAGTCCCCTCGCTCTCCCGATACCGATTCAACAGCTGGTCGGTTAGGGTTCCTATTTCTGCGAGTACCATGGTTTTTTGCCCAGCTTCCTGGATTGGTTTTTCTCAGGCGATGGATTTCTTCTGGTCACTTCCGCTCGATCTTTTTTTTCCCCCTCTCCATTTTACCGCGTTATTTCCTGTTGGGATCGCCTCGATTCTGATTTCATGACTCCCATAAATGGTTTTGGCGAGCGAGGGATCACCCCGCCGATTGACTTTTTTATCCTCTTGAGGATGCGAGTCTTCCCTCATTTCCCTCAATACTTTTCCTCCCCCCGATCAACGGCCTTTTTCGGCGGGTTTGTGCCCTTCCCACTCCCTTCGTTCTTTCTTTTCGGCGATTCCCTGCCTGGTCGGCCGCGCAGGAACTGCTTTTGTTGCCCGGAACCCGTTTTTGATTCTGTTCGTTCCCACTCGTCCTGCTTTATGGAGATTGTCCCCCTATACGCATGGCCGATTGGGAGGACCTCTTTCCTCCCTCTTGGTTTTCAAGACGACCGGAGAGCGCCCCCCTCCACTTCTGCGCTATGGTTTGCGTCTGCACGTTCCCTTCTTGCATCCCCCTGCTTGGACCATTTTTTCTCGCATCAGATGACGGTCGTTCCCGGCCGCATATGGTCCATTTCGCGGATTTCCATACGAATTTTCCCTTCCCCCCTTTTTAGAAAAGTTTTTTGCGCTGTGCGCTTTCCTAGGACGCCTTGCGCGCTCGGCAAAGCGGCCTTCCACCCCCCTGAGGTAACCAGCCATTCAACTGAAGTTTTTTCCCCCACTTTCTCCTTTCTTTTAGCGCGCATGCCGTTGTTGGGGACCCCGTGGTGATTGTTTCTTCTTCTTTTTGCCGTTCTGACGTTCCCGTTAAGATGTGAGGTCCTCAATTCGCCCTCCAGAGAATGCGAGCGGCCAGTTTTTGACCTCTTTCTCCCCTGTCCCACATCCCTCGCCCCGGACTTCTTTTCTTGACCTCTCAAACAGAGGGGTGTCGTTGCCCGACATGGCTGACTTTTTCCTCAGTCGCCTCTTTTATGTCCCGCGAGTTTTGTTCTTTATACGACGACTCCCCTACAGCGGGAGTGTGTCCACCTCCTTTTGCTGCGGGTCAGTCCTTCAGACTGCTTTTAATCCCCATCGATTTTTCCCATTCAGAAAGGGTTTGTTTAAAGGGAATTGCCCCCACCACCTCTCCCCTTCTTTACTTCCCCCCTTCCTGAGCACTTTAGGATACATGCGTCCCCCCCCCTCGCGTATCATGATGACGTCTTTCCAGGGCCGGAGTTGCGTAGCTTCATTTCTCCCACTGGTTTGATACCAATTCGGGCCTCCCTCTGCTTGCCCCCCTCTCCTTCTTTCCCCCCCCTGCGCCCGAGCCTGGGCCATTTTGATTCTTTCAGGTGCCGTCCCCCATTCGTTCAGGCGAATTGCTCCGTCGCGATCTGCGCCGGCGAGACGGTCGCTTACAAAGAAGGTGGTTTTCTTGAAAGTTGAATCCCTTTGGTGGGCCTTTAGGGAATTCTTTCTTTTCTTGTCAAAAACTCTGGTGTCGACGTATTCCGTCCTTCGTAAATTCCGGAGCTACTGTGGCGGTCCTTCTTCTTTTTTCTTCGAAGCTCTTTCTCTCCATTCTACGGCTAGCCCAAAGGTTTTCCACTTCCGATTTCATATTTCAAGGGTGTTCAAGGAGATGAGGGTCATAATCCTCCACAGTCGCCGAGATTGCGGATCGGAACTAGAAAGTGATCTTCCTTTCAGCCTCTTTCTGCGCAAGAGCGTGCGCTTTCACATGGTAGATTTCATTTGATCCGTCAGAAACCTTTGCCCCCAATTTCCTCTCTTTATCCGACTCCCCTGTTGGGACTGTTAGACCCTTTTCTTACTTTGCTCGTTAGGGAAACGAAGGACAGGTACAGTCTATGGCCCGATTTAAAAATGGAGTCGACCTTTCGGAAGCAGACGGGGACTTGGGAGCTGCCGTTTTCGATGCTCCTGTGCATCAGGTCTAGTTTTGAACAACATAGCGGCCCTCTTTGGTCTATTGCCGCGTATGACTCGCGGCTAACTTGCCGCCCCGGGCGAGCTCTTAACCCCCGTCCGAGCATTCCGCACCACTCTCACCAAATTTCCACCACAGGGCATGGTGATTACTTCGTTCCCCCCTTTCTCTTCAGCCAATTCTTTCCCCCTCACTACTGTGTTGTTGTTGCTCGATCAGTCTGCTCTTTAAGACAATGAGCAACAATGCACTTTTCCTCTTTGGTGAGAACTTTGTGTCAGTCTGGACCGTTCGGCATATAGAATCCTTAGCCCTTCCTTTTCTGGTATTTCTCCCCTGCCTCTCCCGCGGCAGAAAGACCGCGTTGTGCCTTGATTCACCGTCGTTAACCCTTTCTTCCTTTGCACATTGACCGTATCTTAAGACATCAAGAGTCCTTTCTTTTTTACGCCTACCGTTCTTGTTGGACTCGTTCGAACGCCTTTTGCTAACCAATCCCCGGACCCTTGCCGGCTGTACCCGCTTCGACCTTCCTTTGCGAATACATGTTGCTGACACAAAAGGCTCGCATTTCTCCTTGATATCGGCTCTCTTGCTCTGCGGCGCAATTTCCAACCTCCCCCCCTCTCCCAGAGTTTTCTGAGACAGCCTTTGACTGCTGGTCTTGGAATCGCACATTGAGCTGATTCCTATGAATACCCCATTTGGCGAGTGGTCGGGATGACCCTCTCCGGAAAAACATTTTGCCAGACTTGGGGTATCCTTTCCTTTTTCGGGTGCATTATATCAAGTTTCCTTTAGAAGCCTTGCCCTCCTCCCCTTACGCCGCCCCAATTCTTGCTCCGCCCCGGAATTACGAATTGGGCGAAGCACTTCTCCCCTCATGGTTCCCCTCCCCCTTCCCTCCTCCGTCACGTAAACCGCCTCACCACACGCCTGTCTTCCACTTACAGGCCACCTGTCATCTTCCTTCCTCGCCGCGGCAAGCTTAGTTCTATTTCATTCGGCCTTTCTGAACGCGTGCCTGACCTTGCTTTTCTTAAGCACCGGCTATGCGGTCCTCCTGGGTGGAAATAATTCTCCTTTTCCCCCCCCTTAACCTCTGTTTTCACCTCGGAGTTTTTTTTCAATTACCTTTCAACTGGGAACTTGTCCCCCCACTCTTAGAAGGACCTGTTATAGGAAATCGGCAGCGACCTTGTTTTCCCTTCCTTGATGCAGCTTCCTCCGATCGCGTGTCGCTCGCTTTCTTTATTCTTAATTTATTCTGCCTCCCACCACCCGGTTTTTGAGTGGTCTTCTAGTGCCCCCTATAAGGCGTCACTCACATGGACTCGTTCCCGATTTTGCCCAATCCCTTTATCGGTATGTTTTCAGAACCCCCCCCCCTCCGTGTCCTATCCGTCCTTACATACGTTTCCATTAACCGAGCCACTGTCCATAATCTTCGTTCAACTATGACCCCCCCCACCGTTGTTCCTCTTCCCTTTTTTTTTTGGTCGGTTACTTTATGCGCCGCCCCCTGTCGACGCATTCCTCTCATCTGCCTTCTTGGTGCGGCTCCCAATGCTTTCTTCTTCCTTTTTTTCCATCTTAACGAGAAATCTGCTCGCCCAGAACGCTGGCAACAACCATTCGATCCCAATTTTTTGCACCCCCCTCCCCCCCCAACACCCCAACGCGCGAGATTACATCTGTCATCCTTTTTTAACGTCCAACTTCCAATAACTACGAGTCCCCTCCGTACCAGAGAATGCTTTCTCCTAATCTTTTCTTTTGATACGTCCGAGAATCTACACTAATTTAGAGAATTTCCGTATGGACAATTTCCTCCCCCGATGAAATCGAGGCTCCAGTTCAGTCTTTTTCAGAGCATCGGCAGGCTTCTGACGCACGCTCCCTAGACCCGAGCAAACCAATAGCTCTCCGCCTTGCCAAATAGTTTTAGTACTTTCATTGTTCTACAAACCTTCCTCAAATCTTATCCGTCCCCACCGGCCATTCTCTTTCCTAGAACTTTCCCGAGAAGGTTTAGCCGGTCTTATCCCAGACTGCCTCAACCAATGGGCTCTCCAAACAAGTCCTTCACGTTAATCCAGGCTGCCCGGTTTTTGTCGATCCACTTTTTCAAACGGGTGGTCGTTCCCCAAACTCAGCCTAGCCATCCCCTTTTTATCGCTTGACCCAGATTTCTGCTTGAAATGATGGACGTCTTTCATTCCTTAAGGCGGCGGGACCAAACACGTCCGCGTCCCTTCTTTGATTCTTCCTCATCCTGAGTACAAGTCATTCTGGAGGACTTTCCCCACCCCCGCAGAAAATTTTTCGCTCCCAGCCATGCCAGGCTTTTCCCCTTTTGTTCTATCGAGAGACCTTTCAGCCCACGTCCCTATTCCTCCAACATATTTCCCTCAACGCTGTCACGGTCATTTTTAAACACACTCTCTAGCATTACAATTCTGAACCCCCGACTCACCATACTTTTTTCTTTCTAACTTCTAGTTAACGGTCTCTTGGACGTTTACGCCCACTAGGTCCTCGGACCGGTTTCACAGGGACGCTTCCTTCGAATTTAAAGCCCGCTCTCCCCTCCGAAGCTTCTTTTTGGACCCCAGCGCATGATTGGGCCCTTCGGACATCGACTCCCTCCAACCGAGAGCCTAACACGCGTTTTCCCCTGTCTTCTCTCAAGTCCTTTTTGTTTGTAGATCAAATTGACGTCTCCCTTTTTTTTTTCGAGTTTTGCGCACTTTCCTCGACGAAAATCTCCCCCATTACCGCTGCTAATTCACGCCACCGGATGATATTTTTCCGGCTCTTTTGGCCACCAATGCGCGTAATGAAAGCCCCGGGCCGCCGGTTCGATTTTCCAGGTGACCCTGCTTTTTCCCGGTCTGCCCCTCGCCTCCAGCATGTCCAGACCGAAGGCCTTGTGCGCGGGGGCTTGTAATGCTAGGTAATTCCCTCTTTGTGTTGACCTCGGCAGGGATTGACGGGACCCCATTTAGAGAGGGGCTTCTTGATTTCTCCCTGTAAGTGGTGTCACTGTTACGCCAGATAGACCCCCACACGATACGCCGATCATGGGCTTGTCTCGCCTTCGACCCATTTCTTGCCTTTTTTCCCTGTGCGTGTGGCCAAGGACGATTGGCTCCCACCCCTCAGTATCGATTGCCCTGATTGATTGCCCACTACTCCTTTCTGTAGCTTTGCGCTTCTCATTTCCGATCACCTATTTGTATTCTTTTCACCTCCGATGGAGCGTTGAATTGCAGCCCACTCCGCCTTTTCTTTTGTCCCCGGAGACCGCATCCGCCTAGAGTGGAATTTTCTTCTCTCCCCACGATGTTGGTACAAGCT
>Ga0179591_1369929_pt1 | contig 17807 bp, 17 predicted proteins | sample CZOMad2_1_08_16f_FD_182891 | JGI IMG/M metagenome (GOLD analysis project Ga0179591, IMG submission 182891) | Vadose zone soil fungal communities from Angelo Coast Range Reserve, California, USA - CZOMad2_1_08_16fungal (PacBio error correction) | ecosystem: Environmental > Terrestrial > Soil >... | reverse complement strand
CGGGGTCCCTTTAAAATCCGGCTATCAGCGCAGCCCTTTTTGGCCCTTCCCTTGGTTCCCTCCTTATGGATTTTCCATTGCAGGGTCCATATTCTCTCCCCCAGTTTGATTGTTATCTTCCGGCACCTGTTCAATTCAATACTTTCTAGATTCTTGGTACGTGTCCCTTCAGATTCTTTCCTCACTTCCCCCTCTGCGATTCCGCCGTTTCCATGGCCCCTCCTTCCATTTGTCTTTGGGTCCGAATCCGAGAATTCTTCACCGCACCTGGAGCAGCAAGATTAACCAGTTTCCACATCCAACGCACCCAATGGCCCTGCGTCATGTACCGGTCTTTTCCAACCTCTCTTTCGACTATTTTCCTTCCCCTTATCCCCCCCAATAATGGCCGTCCCCCCGGCATACTGAGCAACTAGGACGTCCCTTAAGAACACATATGGAGCAGTGTTTTGCCCTTAACAGCTCCCCCCCCCTTCTCTGATCTCAGGTTGTCCTGATAGCTTATTCTCGGTCGGTGCGCAAAGCCCGTTCCATTCGGATTAAGAATGAAATGGCTTCGTAACCCCCTCTCCCCCCCTCCTATTTCTCCTTTTCCGTGGCGGTCAACCCTGCCAGAGAGACGCTGGCGATTTTTTCCTCCAGAGCATGCCCTGTCCCACCGACCCCCCCTTCCCTTCCCCCCCCCCCCTGTCCCGGGCATCCCAAAAATACCCATGCTAGAAGGGGAGACAGGAAACTAAGTATCCTTGCTTAGCAACTTTTCGCTACTTTTTTTCGATCCTCAAATATTAACTGGAAAGAATCTCCCATGCGCCAACACTTGGTTCATGTCGTTTTTCATCCTCCCTCACACCCCTTATCTTCCCTCCCCCCTTACAACTCCCGGTTCCACTCCAAACCCTTTGTTGAGAAGTAGTGGATCCGGTCGTACCCTTTGTGATCTTCGATCAGTCCCTAGTTACCTGTTTCATTCTTCAACAACCTCCCTTCTTCCTAAGTATTTTTTGCCTGCTAAAAAGAAACCAGCCGGCGCGTTTTAATTCTTGTTTCTGGTGTCTTTCCCATAGGAATCCCAATCCCTATGGAGAAGCACCCAAGAGGCCTAAGGTGGGACTGTTGTCCTTTCCTGCCTCCACTATTTGGAGACCTCTCCCCATGTTCACTCAGTTTTTTCCCCTGTATTCCCCCTTAGTTTGAGTCAGTTTCAGAAAATTAGCTGACGCGGATTATGGTTACATCCTTTCATTATCCCATCTGTAGCCACTGCCGTCTCTGGTTTCGTCTAGGAACAAAGTGTTTTTAGCTCCCCCCTTTTTGACTCTCCTTGATTTGGTCTAATAGACTGGAACCCCCCCTTCCAACTATAGAAATGAGTCGAGAGGAGCCGTCTAGCGTTTCGCTTTGTCACTTCCCAAATTTATGTTTCTCCCCCTTCTTTTTTCCCCATTTATCTGACGAGCGATTCCCCTTCGCCTTTGAAGGAGGGATGAATATAGATGAATCATCCGATCGAGTTTTCCCTTCGAAAACATCCCTTTACGCCTAAACGCCATTTGGACCTCTCTTCCCATTCTTACTTTTTGATCCCCCTCGAAGAGAAGTCCTTCCACTTAAATCGCCCTTTTTGAACGCCCCCTGCGTCTCTTTTCAGAATATCGGGATGATCCTTTGACCCTCTCCCTTCTTTCGTTCTTATGGTTTCTTTGCGGAGAGATAAAAATTCTCAGGATCCTTGGGAGCCGTCCCCCAAAGGCCAACTCGCCTCGCTTGTCTAAACTCGGTTACCCCAGCAATCCCCCATTCAGCACCCAGTCCTTTCCATGTGTTTTTCCTCCCAATGTGCCTGTTCCACCAAAGGCTTCGGCATTGCACCCGGAATTGGTTTCCTTGGGGCTTCTTCCTTCCTCTTTCCCCCCTTTTGTTTTGTCTTGCTGACTGCATCCACCCCTTCCCACCCTGCCCCCACCAACCACACCCCCCAGTGCCGCGACATTGCTCGTATTGGTAAAATCTTTCGCTTATATTGTCCGAACTGACTCTTGTGGTTTTTTCCGTCATTCTTCCTCCCCCCAACCCATGTCACCGGTTTGTTCAGGCCCGGCCCGTAGAGTGAAGAGGTACACAAATACACCCCCCCCCCTAGCCGGCCCCTCGGAGTTCTTCTTCCCCCACTTTCGTATCCCGCGCGTCCAATAAACGAGCTTCGGAAAGAGCCGCCCAACTGAGCAATTCCCGTTCTTTCCCCCTTTTTTTTTTCTTCCACTTCTAATTTTTCTCTCCCCCAACAAGATATGGATCTGTGGTTGACGATTCTTAAATCGTTCCAATTTCAGGATCAGAAACTCCCTCCCCTAATAACCCCTAATTGAACTCTTGCAAACCCCCACCACCTTCTTCTTTTCCTCTTCTTTCCGTGGATTTCCTCGTCCCGTCTAGGTTCTTTGATTGCCCCTGTCTAGCATTCCCCTTAATTGAGTAATTTTGACTTCGGCCATTCCCAAGTTTTCCCCCTTCCTCCCCCTCTTCACGCCTTTCTTTTTTTTTCCTCCACGGGCCTCGCCCAGACAGCAATTTTTCACCCCGGCAGGTGGTGATGACGTTCGTGTCCCAGTTGCTAACTTCGCTTCTCTTCTTGACCTTCCTTTGTCCCCAGCCCCAGCACCGCTTTTATCCAACCGAGAATCAAAAGTTTAGTATACATGAACAGCGTGCCCTAATACTAACTCTCAGAGTTTCCTCCCCCTCCCCTTCCTCCACTGCCCCCCGCTTTTCTTTATCTCCGCGTTTTTCCTGATATTCGCTCATCTGAGGAGCCGACTAAAATAAGGAAAAAGGCCTCGTCAGGAGGTTTCGGCGAATTTTCCTTCTTCCGCGTTATTCCCCATCGTTGCCCTTGTAAGCCATGTTGAAGTCCCCTCTGGCTCAACCACTCTTCCACAGTCTGGATTTTTTTCCCCGTAATCTCCCCCAACCCCAGGAGATATGGCGCCTGCTACTTTTTACTTCTCCACTTGTTCCCATGCGCGCTAACCTCGGTTCCAATAACGCAGACATGGCATATGTCCGCTGGCGATTTTAATTTGTTTCCCTCTTCCAGTTTTTCCGTCCTCCCTCCCCTTTGAGAACGCTGATTCCCACCCCTCCTCTTGGTCCCCGACTCCGTCGTATGGCAGACACAAACCAGAAACCCACATCTCTAGTGAAAGTGAGCCTGTTCTCTTCACTTCTCCCCCCTCAAGTCATTACTTTCATCTTTTGACAAACCGGACCCATCGTCCCTCCTGTCTGTCAAGTGAAGCCCAGTCTTTATCCATATTACCGCCCTTCCCTTCCCATTCCAATTCCTCTGACGAGCCTATTATTATCAACTGTTGAGAGTGTGGCATCCACTGAAGTAATGGTTGCGTCCTCGTTTTTTTGGTCCCCTCCTCTTGATCCCCAACCCGTTCCCCTCTTCCCTCAAGTCGCCAATTTACAGCCGCGTGCCCAGTCGGGCGATTCTTTTCTTTTACTTAATCTGGCCTCTCCTTATTGTACTGCTGATTTCTTTTTTTTCACCGTGGTCATTAGACAGAAGTATGCTGCATTTTATTCTTTACAGTTCCTCTTTTTTTTGCTGCGCGACTCTCCCCTTGAGTTCCCGCCACTGGTTTAACAGAGAATGAGTCCGGGAGCACCAGATGTTGATTTCGCGTGTTCTGTCCTCTTTCCTTCTTTGCCTTTATAGATGCCTTGCTGAGTTGATGAGTCAGGTGGTCTCTGGTCATTAGACGCTAGAGTCTCTACATTCTTCTCCTTCTTTTTTCACCATGTGCCTCGGTCTATTCCTCTCTTCGAACCATGCATGATTGGCATTCGGGGGGGGATCCCTAGAAAATGTTCTTTGTAGCTGGCCTTTTTTTCAACCATCCGACCCTCGCTGCCTCTCCTCTCCTTCTGATTATTCTGTCTTTCCCCTTTTCCGCCAAGTCCCGCTTTTTTCCATCTGGGTTTCGGGTAACCTATATCTCTTTTCCCTACCTTTTTGTTGTTGTCTATGCTGATTTTGTAACCCCTCTAGACCCATCGTTTATAACCACGCCCGGGGAGTGCCAGGGAAGGCTTAAATTATGAAGGCAGTCATGCTTAGGGCCCTCGATTTCCTTCTCACCCGTTCTTTGAAAGCAGATGAACACAGTTAGGATTATTCAATAGGCCCTTTTATTACTGGTTCGACAGGGATCAGAAAGAGTAGAAATGCCCTCACACTTCGAACCCAACATTTCGAAGAGTATAGAGCCTCGGTTCCGTGCTAGTTCCTTCTAATTTTTCCAGAGCATCCTGGTAAGAAACACTAGAAACATCCCTTTCCCTAAGGACCCATGTCCCTCGCCCAGACCCTATAAGACAAGGGCCCCTCCTTGCGACTTGAGCCTCCGTCTTGACCGCCCCTCGGAATCCTTCCCTTTCACCCTATCCAGCCACCCCCCGGATTTCCTCGTCCACACATCGGCTCCAAAATAGTAACTTCCTCTCCTGCACCCCCCTCAAACATCCTTCCTACTCCATTGAGCTTCCAGCCTACTATCAAACGTGAAAGAAAACAGGTCGGGTTCTATTTTTCTTTTTTGCTAGCTGCACTTTATCTCTCCCCTAACGCTAAGGTCGAGTATTGTCGGACTTGTATAAAGCGGGTAAACCCACCAACGTCTTCCCTCCTCACCTTTTACTCAGTGCTGCCCCCCCCCCTAACCCAACCCGATTGTTAGAAGTATAAGAGTTCACTCCTTTGATTTTTTTTGTCCGATGGGTCATGTCTCATTTCCGAGCGCCAATTTCTTTTCTCCTTCCCTTATCTGGGTGGCATTTAAAGAGAAGAATGCTTTCAAATTGTCGTTCCTCGTTTTCCGGGCAGTCCTCGGTCCCCCCTTTTGTTCCTCTTTTTTAAGTGTCCTTCTACCGATGGATCTTCCCCCTCGAGTGTCTGATTCTGCGTGAAAGTGACGAATTCTTTATATGTAATGGAAGTCCCCATCTCCCATATGCTATTCTCCTTCCCTCTATTGTGACCTCTTTCTTCTCGGACATGTCCCTGCCCAAGTGGAAGAAGAAGACCGGAGAGGCACTAAATCATGTTGTTGACGGATCCAACTTCCTCTTTTCTTCTCTCCCGGTCCATTATGTCCTATTTTCCATGTCGTTCGGAAAGAGGGGTTGAACGCCGGAAGGCACTGCATCCCCCTCCCCCTCCCTTGAGCTTTTTTTTCTTCTGTTTTTTCCTTTTGCGAGCCTCATTTGCCTCTCCCCCGATTGAGACAAGCGGATTATCAAGACTTCTGATCTTGGTTTTTTCTGTCCCCCTCTGCCTATTTCGCGGCAATCGCTTTGCCGGGGAGGGAACCAGGAGAGTGAGATGAATCCTTTTTTTTCTTCTTTCTTTTTTTCCTTTGTCCTTTTTTTATTGACGCTCAGCGCACGTGACCAGCAGAATGCTGCAACATACAATAACACCTGTTCGGCTTTGTTTTGACCTTCACTTGCTGTGTTGGCTTCTGCCCCCCCTGGGCGTCGATACGTTAGCTTTTTTTTGGAAAAGCGGTGACTCGCCCCGCGCTCTTACAGGACCCTTAATCCAGTCATTTTTGATGCCCCTTCCAGTTTTGTCCCTCCCCCCTTTTTCCCGGCGAAAATCAACCCTCGTGCTCACGATCACGACCCTTTGTTTCCTCTTCCCCTTCGTGATACCCCTCGTATGGAGTTTCGGAAATAAGAAATGGACCGGGTTGGCTTGAAGCGGCCCTCTTGGCTTTCTCCCCCTTCGATTTTTCTTTCGAGCCACCCAGTTCGTTGAGCCGCACCAACCCCGTCCCTAATGGAATTGATAATTTCATTTGATTGGAAGGAGTCCTACAGCTAAAGCGATGGAAGTGATTCCCTCTCGGTATCCTTTCTCTTTTGTTTTCTTCTTACCTCTTTAGTTTCCTTTTTCTTCTTTTTTTATTCCGGACCCGACAGGGGGGGATGCACATGACTTTGAAATGGGTTTTCTTAGCCCTGCCCCCCCTCAAAACCCCCCCCTCTTTTTTTTTTTCCGTCTCCGTGATGATCTCCTCAAATGCTAACAAGCCTTCGCTGATGTAGAGGAATTGGGGGGTGTTTAGTTTTTGGAGCCCCTTCCCTTCCTTGCAAAAGAATCCAGAGGATGAAGTCCGACCCCTCCCCTCTTTAGTCAAAAGAGAAAGTACTTGCTCAGATCAGTTTCCTTTCCTCAAGTGTTTCTGGGCACAAAGTCCCCCTTGTTACAATTTTCTCCCAAGGAGCTATGGGGGAAGAGAATCCGGTTCTCAGGGAAATTGGACCGAGAGGGGTGTGGTAACAGAGAGAGGGCATAGCCAGTTGCCTTTGGTACTTGTAAAACACAAGATTGCTTGAAGCGTCAATCCTTGCTTCTCTTCAATCAAATTCTTTACCTTCACCTTTCGTCTCTGACAGATTCTGAGAACCTGTCCCAACCGAGTTCTTTTCCCTCTTTTTCTTTGCGCCCGTTTCTTTTTTTTTTCTCGAACCTCTCTTTAAGGTACTCCGTTTAAGGGATCTCGAGTTGCCCTACAGCAAAGAGGCCTGATGTCATCCTTCTCGTCTGCGGTCCTTCCTTGCCAAGTCCCCTTCCATACTTTTGAATAAAAAAACATAACACTCTAATCGCATCGAGTATCCGCTTTCCCTTTTTTAGTTTGCCCGTGGATCCCCCCCTCCCTCATTATAGATGTCGCGCATCCTCCCCCAAACACTTGGGCTCACGAAGAACCCCGCAAGCTTTTTCCGAGGGAGTCTTTCACCAGGTTTCCCCCCCGCTCGCCTTTATTTTCGAAGTAATCCTGAATATGCTTGACTAACAGCTTTTCCCCCATACGGGGACAAATGATGATAGGCCCCTTGGCTTTCTTCCTTCCCCCCCCCCTTCGCTCTTTAACCCCTTCTTCCTCTATAAAGGCTGACGCAGGCTAGTTTAAAATACAAATAAAGGAGCCAACCAGACTTAATGTTAGTTTCTCACACTGTTTTCTCTCCACCCCCGGTTCATTTAACGAGTACTATTTTCGATCTTTCTCTTGATGTAGATAGTTCATCTACCCCGTATTCTTTTCCCTGAAAGAGAAAAAACAATGGAGTTTTTAGTGTTGTGCCACCTGGGCTTAACGTGATCTGAAAGCTGGCGTTGAGGCAGAGAGGAATGACAATCTGAGCTGTCTCCTTTTCCTTCGGCTACTTCCTTTTTTCGACCCCCCCAAGTTCCCTCGCTTTGGTAGAAAACTGATGTTTCTATAAAGGCTCTGTGTTTACTACCGTCCTTTTGTTGCTTCCCTTTGTGAGTCCTTTCTGTCGATTCCGTTTACCCTTGTACCACCTCACTTGACGTATCTCGCCCCAGTGATTTAATTAGGCACATAGAGGTTCCTTTTTTCTTACTTTTACTTTTCTGATTCCAGCCATCTGAGAGGCTTGGCCCCCTGCGAAATTGCTATCCCCTCAGACGAAACCTCGTAATATATTTTTGTTTTAGCCTGTTTTTCCTTCCTGCGCCTCTGTTGTTTTTGAGGTCGGCTGTTGTCATAGTGCTATGAGGAGGAGGCCGTCTTTTGAGCCGTGGAATGAGAAATCATTCGTTTTCTCACTTTTTTTTTCCTGACTCTTTTCTCCTTTCACAATTTTGTTTGTTTTGGTTACCAACCTTTTAGGAAGGAATTTTAATGGGAGCATCAATCTTTTCGATAGTCAGCCAATTCCCCTTTCCCTCCTCTTGGACTTCTCAGAACGGCGGATTTCCTTTTGGAATGGTACGTCCTCTGAATGGCCAAACTTTTGCCCGGATCCCCGAACGGACCCCTTCCATGCCGCCATTTTCCCACCGCCTGTCCCTTGTTTCTCCTCTATTCATGTAATTTCCGGCATTACCCTTTTTCCCTTTTTAGATTGTAAAAAAAGCGTTGACCTACAAAGGGCTGCTGACTCTTCTTTCTTTTGACGTTCGCCTTTCTTTCCTCTCTCCGTTTTTTTTTTAGCGCTATTGGCGACAGTTCCCTCTCGCGAGATAAGCGACCCCAGGTTTTAGTACGCTCCCGTTGCGACCACATATCCCTTCCTTTCCTTCTTTCAATTTTTTCCGCAGCAACCGGCTCTTTTTTCTTCTCAGCCGTTCGTTTCGTCGTCCCAATAAGAGCGTTGAGGTTTGTACGTGAAAAGCAGAAAACCCTTTTCCCCTCTTGATATGCCAGAGTGAATGATCCCTTCCGCGGATCTGGGGGGAATCCAAGAATGTAGGCTCCCTGCCCCCCCCTTTGCATTTTGCCCCTCTTCCCCATGTTTCTCACCAAATCCAAAACCCCCCGCAAAGTGGGGAAATCATGCGGTAATGAAAGTATAAACCCTCATTCATCCTTAGTGTATGCTTGATAACACACGGTGAGAAGTCCAACTAGCACGAGGAGAACGTAGTCCCCCACCCCCACCCCATTTAGGAGCAGAGCAATGAACGACACCCTCTCTTACTCCATCAGTGCTCCCCCGATGTATTCAGGTTTCGGAAATCTCTTCCCCTTCTTTCCTCCCCTTTCACTCGGCTTTGCGTCTCCCCTTCATTGCCCGAGAGGGTTTCCCTGAATTCGGAAACTCCCCGGTCTTCTTTACTCATTTTCTTTGTTCCTAAGCGCTGAATGCCACGAAAACAAAAACCCCCCCTGGGCAACCGTGCAGTAAACCTCACTGCTGTCTTGTTATAATCCAGCAAATGGATACGGCTGAGTTCCACCCCTGGTCGCGAGTTTGTGATTTATACATGCTTTCCGGAACTCGCCCCCATGCTTCCCGAGTTCATCTCTTCGGTTGCATCGCCCCCCCAATAGCGTTAGGATCCCGCAGCAATCGAATACCCACCCTTTGTTTCATCCTTTCGTTCCCGGTCTTTCCCTCTTTTCCCCTCCCTCCCAGACCGATCAGTGACTCTGCCGACGTAGGACGACAAATTCCCTTTTTGTCGTTTGATGAGCCATTTTTTTTAACAGCCAATCTTTCCTCTTTGTTTTCTCTTTTTGGCTCTTTGTCTTAGGGCCCCTTCAGGAAGAACAAGAAATATATCATAGAGATGCTCCCGGGCTTTTCCTTCTATTCTGCAATCCACTTTTGAAGATAATAAGCAGCAGTGTCCCTTTAACTAAGGTTTCTTCAGATCCTCTACTTACTTCTTCCTTCAGGGCGTCTTTTTTTCCCTCCTGGCGTGCGTCATTTGACAAGATGTGTGCTGGTATAGCATGTTTTCCCTCCAAAGTGTTATGCGCTCCCTTCATTCATCTCCCATTGCGGTTGTCTAAAGCGAGTTGAAACCTCCCCCTTGTAACTATATGATGATTTGACTGATTGAAGATTTCCTCTTGATTCACAGCTCTCTTTCGTGCCCACTGCCCTTCTCCCTCTCTTTTCATTTTACTGCGGGCGTGCCTTCACCCCTCGAGAAACTGAACGCCTCATAGTTTAGCCAAAGCCGTGACTCCACGCCACCCCTACTAGTTACCCTTTCTGGTCTTCTTTCTTTTTCTCTCTCGCTCTCTTCATCTCCTCCGCCCCCCACTTTTCCCGTCCCCTCATTTAGGAACCAATGAGATCCGATCGGGGATGGATTAGGCCCCAAAAAGGAAATCTTCGGCACCTTCTCAACTCCCCCTTTTCTCCCACACCCGCCATTTTTTTTCCTCCCATTCCGTCATCACCTTATAAATGGGAGCCCCCACTTTGTAAGCTGTTTGCCAAACCGCTTGCCCACTTAAGTCAATGAAGATTCGTTAGAGGGAGGGGATTCCTCCCCTCCGGTTGGTCTCTTTTTTCTTGGTTAATTTCCTCCCCCCCCCCCGCAAAACCCCAACCCACAACGTTTCGACCATGCCGAGTCTTTCATTTGATTCATTTCTTCAGGTAGACCGGTTTATTTTTTTCTCATTCCCTCCCCCAACCCCCCCCCCTTTTTCAAAGGCGTTGGTTAGGCATCCCTGCCCTTGTCGGGCGACTCAGGGCTACACCAAAATACTAACCCCTAGCTCGCATTCCCACCACGCGTCCCCTTCTCCCGCGTCGCACAAGAACCACTCGCTTGAGGAACCAATGTCCCCGCCCACTTTTCTAGGAATCCCCCCATCATTTCTTCATTCTTCATCTTTCCCCCCCAGCATTGGCTTGCCTAAAACTTGATGAGATCGGGTCGCCGCGCTGGTAAAAATACCCTTTAACATTTCTTCTTGTCTCCATTCCCCCATCGTCTTTCCAGCTTGCTTGACACCCCACCGTCCGTATACGCCGATTGGAGTGATGGATTTTCAGTCGAGGTGGATCGCCCTATCAGTCATTCCCCTCCTTTCTCCCGATTCCCCTTTTTCTTTCTGCAGGCTCTTACAACCAACAAGATTGCAGAAGCTTTTCCACGCCGCCAAAGACCTCCTTTCCTTTCCCCCCCCCCCCGCTCACTTTTGTTTCTTGCCCCGCCCTTTCACTTTTCTGTCCCGGCCGACTTGCTCCCTGCACCCTCTCTTCAGGACCTAAACGCCACCAGCCCCCCGGATCATCCAAACCGCCTCCCCTCCAAATTTTCCTCTCCCCCCTCCTGAAAATCGTGAGATAATCTTCGAGTTTTAAAGGGGGTTTTTTCATCGCCACCTTCATCCCCCTTTTCATCTCTTCTTCTTTCCCTTTCTTCCACTCTAGGACAACCTATGACGGATGCCCATTAAACGCCACAGGGACTCGTAAATTTTTTGCTTCCCTCCTTTGCACCTGTCCGGCTCGGCGTTATCCCCCCCCCTGTCCAGGTGTTAACGAATTTAGGAAGCCCCGATAAGCCCTACCCTGGGCCTGCCCTCGGCCCCCTTTCTCCTCTGAATCGGCCCAAAAAAGGATCTGAGCCCGCTCGAGTCTTCCCAAATTGAGGCCTGTCGCAGTAATCCCTCGTTTTCCCCATGTCCGCAGAGGTTACAGCATATTTTAGCTTGCGCTTGTGTTCCTGGCTCCCTATTTCCCGATTCCCTCCCTTCTCCGACTTGTACGATTTATTTTCTCGAGGGGAGACAGTTCGCTTTCACAACCAAACGACCCTTAACCCCGGACTTAGGCACCCCTTTTTTTGTCCGTCGGCAACTTCCAATGTGGGAAAGCATGTTCGTGCGGTGAAATCCGGAAACGAAACTGCCTATGTAATTATGCGCTCGCGATTCCCCTGGCTTCCAACGCAGGACCGCACCCCCCCAAGGAGCTTTTTCACGAGCGACGTGCTTAATTCTGAAAATAGGTTTTGAGAGGGGTCCACTTTATCCTCGTTCTTCCCTTGACCTTTTCCTGGTCCGTCCTCTGGAGAAAAAAGTGAAATCGATGACTGCGGAGAAATTCAGCACGGCGCTTTCTGTGTTTCTTTTCATTTCATAGTCCCCGAGCAAGTTTAAGGACTGCTGATGGGTAACTTGTAAATCCCAGGCCTTCTCCGTCATCTCTCTCCGCCTTATTTAATAGTACATAGCGTGCTTCAGTCACTGGCCCCTCCAGGTCCTCCCCTCACTGTCGTTCATTCGAAGCTGCCATTTGGAGCGGCCAGAGGCAATTATTTCTTTTCTAAATGGCTATAGGCCTTGGCTTGAGTTTGTTGATGATTCAATTGTCCGAATTCCTTTGCCTTTTGATAAGCCGAGACTTGATATCCAGTCCGACGGATTTGCACCCTTTCTGACTCCCGGCGCGTCCTCCTTTTCTGTCACAAGGATTAGATTGAATTGAGTTCGAATTTTTCGAGGACTTTGCAAGAACGTGTCTTCCTCCCCCTCCCTCTGTTTTTTTTTTGCTGCTTCCTTGCTTTAAGCTTTTCAGTTTTCAACTCCCGCGCTTTTTTATCCCAATATGAGGTATGAGATTTTTTTTCCAACGATCTAGGTCCCCTCGTCAGTTTCGGTTGTTGAGCTACGATCTTTTTTTTTTACCCCACGCGCCATCCCCCGATGGCTCAACAGCGAGGTTTCCCGTGGCTGGACCAGGATTCCAAGAGGAACTTGGCGAGGCTTCCGCGCGAGTTTTCGGCGACACGCCGTGAAGCGCAAAGATTAACACCCGCACATTTTATTACTCAATTCCAGTAATGTAATTTTGAAAGAATTGGGCAGCGAAACCCCAGTGGGCACCCCCCTTTTTTTTCCTGTATAATCTACTACGGGAGTATGATATAGGCTATTCCCGGCCTCCTTAGCATTGAAACAGCAGAACTTGACTCTTTTTCACCAGTGCATGACTTTTTCCTCACAGACCGATCGTCCCCAAAGAGAGCGCACTTGAGCTCATCGTGACCGCCCTGAGGGGGACCTAGTATCAACACACCCTCGTTTACTGTACTTCAGACAGGGCTCTCTGATTTCCTCAATTACTGTTCTGACAACCTGACACAAAAACAATCACAGTCCGACTCCCATGCATCGGTTTTCTTACTGCACTCAACTCACAGAAAACAATAAGGTTTATTCCACTTTCCCTTAGATTCGTTCCTGTTTCCTGAAGGGCAGTCCGACCCTTCAAGCGGATGGCCGAAATTTTTTCTAAAGCGGAGGGCCCCCCAGTGGAAAGCTCAACCGCGTACCGTCCTTATTCCCCCACCGAGGTTTTCGAAGAACTTCGCCGTTTCAGCGCCCTTGGGAATTTGATTTGTCACGGGGGAATTCCCGTATAATTATCCATAGATCGTTCTGAATTCATTCTCCCCGGAATTCCCGAGACGAACCGCTCATTTTTGGAGATTTCTCTCCTGGCCCCCGGCCAATTGGGTTTTCCGTGTTTGGTGTCCCTACGCTTTCCATCATTTTTCCGACGTGCCCATAGGAATTATGATTGATTCTATTTCCAATGTTTTCCGTGAAAATCTTAGGGAACACTAGCTAGATGCATTCGAGGTCCTCCCGGGCTTTCTCTGACTTCTCCATTTGAATTCCGCAAGTGCCTGAACTGAGAAAAAGGTCCTAGGCCCAGCTTTTTCCCCTTTTGTTTTCTTTTAAGGACAATGTGGAATTTTTAGAGTCACTGAAAAGTTGGCATTACTTCTGTCCCCCTTCCTCACTGCCGGTTTGGTTCTGCAAGGGACCAGCCGGACCGTTCTTCTCCCATCCCTACAATAAACCGAGTTTAAAGTCCTGAGGGATGTTCTCCCCCCCCCATGACCTGAATGTCAGCCAGAATAGTTTCTTCGGGGGGAATGGGAACGTGCGGCGGCTGGGGAAAAGCTTCCCGAGAACACCATGGGACAAGCTTGCGGGGAGGTTTTTTTCTTGGCGGAGACATATGACGTATTATCTTCTTTCGGTCCCGAGGGAGATGACCCCCCCTTTGAGCGAGTTTGTTGAAATTCTGTCCTGGCGTTCGTTTTTTGTAATGGCAGTGTCAAAGGGCCATGAAGTGTGGCTGCAACTTTATCCCCGCCCCCACCTTGCTGGGTTTACAGGATTAAAAATGGTTTAGGGGCCGACCTGCCAAGGCTCAGGATAGCCCCGTAAGTTATTCTGTGTGAAAAAAGGGTTGGTCATTGAATAGATAAAGTCAGAATTTTCTGAGAGATCATCTACTCCGGCAATTTCTATGATGACTTTTGCTTTTTCCTCGCATTACCGCCACTCCAATCAAGGAGGACCGTTCAAGGACGTGGGGGTGGAAATTTCGGCGGGCAAAGGGAGTGATAAGAGTATGTCGTGTATGCAGACAGTTGAACTGGTGTTCCCGGATGTTGTCCTCTTTGGACCCGCAATCTCATTTTATCTCTTTTCATGGCGCGCACCTTCGGGGACCAACACTTTGACGTGTCTAATTTGTCAGTTCCGAGTTCCATCCGATGGACTTTTTTCGTTCCGTTTGACCTCGGATTTTGCTCTCCAAGCGTTGATTCTAACTTTCTTTTTTTTGTCTCCACAGACAGTCTTTTGATGCCTAACCCCCCCCCTGCCTTGACTGGGTTTTTTCTACCGAAACGAATCCCCAGACCTCCCCCCCCTTTTCCCCGCAACTGCTATGACACTGTATAACGACTCGGCCGTTTTTCGCGCACTTTTGGTGTGTGGTAGGCGGTTTGTTTCAATTCAGCAGACGACGCCGCTTAGGTGCCTAAGAAATCCAGTGAGACCGCCGTTCCTTTTGAGCATCAGCTTCAGGAGCTTGTTTTTTCCAAAACCTTCGTTCCTGTCCTCACCCTGGAGATTGCGCGGACTGCGTTGAGAAATATTTTTAAAGTCGGGTTTTTCCCCGACTTTTGAGACGCGCTCCTTTTTTTTTGCCTTCCCCCTCCCCTTAAGCCCTCTCGTTACGCGCCGCGTGAGTGGTTATAGCCCTTTCGGGAGATTGTGAGTGTTTCTCTGAGCCAAAAACTCGCTTGGGCCTCCGGGAGGTGCAATCCGTAGTGTAAAAGGGTGGTGGTCTACATACGCTCATTCTCCAGTGTTGGTCAGGGGTCTTTTTTTTCCCACCCCTGCCCCGGCCGCCCCGTGATCAGGGAATCTTTTGATGAAGTGGTTTTACCAAGGCTAATTTGTTTACCCCCCCCTCCCCTATAATCTCAGGACAAGTTCCCTCTCGTTTCTTACCTGGGGGGCCTACTTTGTCACTTCTTCGATTCTAGCGAGAGAGAAGAACACTTTTGAGGTTAAGCGTCGGCCCCCCCCCAAGAGTTGTTTATGAGCGTCTCTCCCCCCCTGATGTACCCCTCCGTAGAAGGAGAGTAAATTATGCATCCCCCGGCATGGGACTTCATGGCCCCATGATGCCCCCCTGATTATCGTCCCATCGTGTCATGCATTCAAAGGCGATGAAAAATTTTGATTCTAGGAAGGTGACGATTATTGGGATCCTTCCTGACCTCCTAAGTCCCTTCCTCCCCCAAGCTCGCGCTTTCATGATCTCTAATTTCGTCTGCGCATCCACACTGGAAATTGAGTCTGAAGTTCAGATTATGGAGGATGATGTCGCGAGACCAACGACACTCCCCAGGAGAAAAGACCTGCTCAAACCAATTTGTTTTTCTTTTTTTTTTTTTATTTTCGGAAAAATGGAGTAACGGCTAAAGTGCCAATGAATTAACGTGCATTGATTAATATCGAGTTTTTGGAGTCGCTATTTGAAAACGAGAACTTTGCGCATTAGGTTTTTCCCCTGGGCCTCCCCCTGTATAGTGGGCAACCAGTTATTTAATGGGGTGGTCCAACGTGAGTAATGAGTTTCTGTACTGCGTTCAGAATTATTCTTTTTCCCCCCCCCCCCCTTCCGCCAGGTGGTGCGTCTTTTGTTGGGGACGCAAGCTTTGTCATTACCTACATTTACTTCCCAAATCCCAGTTTAACTATCCTGTCTGATACCAGAACAATGAAATTGGTAGAGTAGTCTCTCAAGTAGGGCATGAGGTAGGTGCAACATAGCTAAGGACTTTTCGCGCCGGTTCTTTTTTTTCTTTCTATCTCTTGGTGGGTTTGGGTTTTGGTTGGGTGCTGGTGGGTTGTTTGTGGGTGTTTTTTGGGTTGGGGGGGTGTTTTTTTTTTTTTTTTTTTTTTTTTTTTCTGGGGTTGTGGGGTTTTTTTGTTGGGTTTTTTCTTTTCTTGTTTTTTTGTGGTTGTTGGGGTTTGTGTTGGGGGGGGTTTTTTTTGTGGTGGGTTGGTGTTTTTTTTGGTTTTTTGTTTGTGTTTTGGTTTTTTTTTGGGTTTGGTTTTTTTTTTTTGTTTTTTTGTTTGTGTGTTTTGTGTGGGAAAGAAGCTTTTTAAAACCATCAGAACCCTCTAAACACCTATTACCTCAACCTCTCTTATAATATTTTTCTTAGCCTTCTAAATTTCCTTCCTCCACCCTCTTTTTGTGTGATGACCCAGTGATATGACCCTTTAGGCTCATTTGCTTGTGACCGAATCCCATCTAGAACAACTTTATACTTTCCATGATCTCTGTGTATTTCCATTCTTTTGCGTTTGATGAACCCCTTTCCTCTGGTTCGCTCCTTTCCCTTGATTCACTCATCCTATTCCTTGATCCCGAGTCCACCAAGAAGACGTTTGCAAGGCCCTCTTTTTTTTTGGTGAATCGTATGCTTTACATCCGCGCGAATTTTTCTGCCGGACACAGACCGGCTGCCTTTCAATTCCTCTTTACCGCGAATTTCCTGCTTTCGGCCTATTCCTCCTCGCCCGTCTTGTAGCGACCCCGAAGATGGAAATACCCCTTTGGGAGATGAATCTCAGTTTGACCTGGCGCCCGGATCTCTCTTTTCCTTCCCTACCCTCTTCTGTTTGTTTGAGTCTCTCCATTTCCTTTAGCCGAGATGCCTTTTTAAAGCTTAAATCACCGCGTCGGTCCGAATCCCGATATCGTCGCCTCCTCCTCAGTTCGTCTCACGACCCTTCTCCCGGTCGGGTACGTGAAAGTCATATTCCTGGAATTCATTACCGCGATCCTGAAGTTATGTTGGCATTGAAGGCTCTTTTCTCCTTGCGCCTAATACGCGAATGTTAGTAGCCTGCCCCATGTCAATGTAAACTTTTTCCCCCTCAATCCCCCCTTCCCTCCTCAGGCGCGTCCTGAAAGTCTCCCGCCTATTCGTTTCGCGTAGTGTATCGGCTGTCTAAAATCATTTTTGCCTTGCGAAACCCCTGACCGGGCCTTGTATACACCCTTTCTCACACTTTCACCCATTTCCCCCAAAAGAGCGCAGGTGTCCCTCTGTATTCGCTGTTCCGTGGCTGGGTTCAACTCCCCCCCGAATCTAGGCCTTTTTTTACTGACCCTCTTGTTTTCCTTCCTTCCAACTTTCATTTATTAGAATTCATTGGAGCCCTCCTTCGATATGTTTTGTTTCTTACCTGCTCATGAAGCTTGCCCGCCAACTCCCCCCGTGACGTTCACCACCTGGAAGGGAATTAAACATACTTCTGACCTGGGCCCATCCATCCTAAGGTCATCACCAGGAAGCCCACATTTTAGACTTAATCCATTCTTACGGTAAACCGCCCCCCATGCGCACCTTTAGTCCTATCGTTCGTGCATTCTCGCCCCCCCCAACTAGCCGTTGCACGACAAGTTTCATGTCCCTCCCAACACAAATTTTTTTTGAAGAAGGCGTCTCCTCCGGTCGTCTATTCGCTGTCTCGCGCCCTGCCCGCTCGTTGGACGGATCCGACAAACTTTTTTTTTCAGAAGTGATGCCCTCAACAGAAAACGCGGCTTGTGGGAGTATGGTCTTTTTACTGAAGGGTCCAAATCCCTCCTGCTCCTCAGGGCTGTTTTCCCCCTGGGGACCAGTTCTTTTGATGCAATCCACGATGTGGCTCCCGATTTATAAGGGCAGCCCCCCAGTCCCTTATGAGGTTTTTCAGTCAGTGAGAAGAGGGGAAGGGGCAGTTGAGATTCTCCTATGAGGGCTTTTTTTGGTATCCCCGCGAGGAACCTGCCAACGTGTTGAGCTTGAGCTCTATCTGAACTCCTTGACTCGGGGTCTCCCCCGATTGCCCCTCCCCGTAACCCCCTATGAGAGCGGAGCCAGGTTCGATTTTACCTTCTTATGGAGATTGTACGGGTTCCAAAAATGTCTCTGACAGATGCTATCTCGCCCGTTTTCGGCGGGATTTTCTCTCCCCTCAATTATCGTCGCACTCCCACAGCCTTTGAGTCCCGCAGGTTTACACCTTCCGAGTTACCCTCTCGGGATTTAAGGTGCCTAATCGCCGCTCTTCCTAGCCATTCAATTCTCTTTTTCTTCCCCTCTACGTACACGCGTTTGGTTTCTTATTAAAAGA
>Ga0179591_1364472_pt1 | contig 17808 bp, 14 predicted proteins | sample CZOMad2_1_08_16f_FD_182891 | JGI IMG/M metagenome (GOLD analysis project Ga0179591, IMG submission 182891) | Vadose zone soil fungal communities from Angelo Coast Range Reserve, California, USA - CZOMad2_1_08_16fungal (PacBio error correction) | ecosystem: Environmental > Terrestrial > Soil >... | reverse complement strand
ACCTGCGAGGATCTAAATCATCTTTTCCACTGTAGACTGAGCCTCCCCAGAAACCAGAACGGAGACTACGAGTTGACCCTATCTCCCCGACCAGAACGCCTTTTCGCAGGGCAATCCCTACTCCACGCAGAACATCACTGCGCTTCCCTTTTTAGCGTGCGAGGAGACGACTTTTTTTCGCCGAGGCCTGCACGGTAGAGTTCCCTTAAAGCTGGAACTAATACCCGTGCGGATCCCGCGACTCTCGGAGTAGACTTGATCTCCCTTCTCCGCGGCCAACTCCCCTTTGGTGATTCCCCTAAGATGGTCGCCGAGGACTCTTTTAATATCCTTAAGTGTTTTTTAGTATTAAGCTGAGAATTAGACCCGCTAGAACAAGTTTCCCCCTCCCTTTTGGAGTGTTTCTTCCTTGTTTCGGGAGATCAGCGTTTTGCGCGGCACAGACTCCCTCGCAGCTTCTTTCCCTTTGGTTCAAGCGTCTGTTTCGAAGTAGAAAGGGTGTCCGAAAGACTTCCCCAGAGAGTCTCCTCCTCCCCTCGGCTCGCCTTCGCGAAGATCGATTTTCTGGAGCGTAGGATTTTCCTCCGCGGCGACACGCCCCTTTTGTTCTTTTTTTCCCTTTCAAAACATAGGGTTCTTCTCCTCCTTTCTGTTGTCGTTGGAATCGCTTTTCTACCCCTTTTTCCTCACCTTCTGAGGGATCCTCGGCTCTTGTTCTCTCCTCCGGCGAGACTGGTTTTTTTTTTTCTTTCTTCACACTCACCCACCTGTCGCCTCACTGCTCCTTTCCAAGGAGGCCGTTTTTCTAGGCTTTGCTGGTCCGCCCGGCGATAAGAGAAGTCCTTTCCTTCGGCGCTACGTCTAGGGCTGCTTCCTCTCTTCTCCTTCCAACGTCCTTGACTCGGGGGCCTTTCCCTGTAGCTGCTTACTACTGTCGAGTTTCCTCGTCACACAAACTTCGGTGATGCTGGGTCGACGCCTGACACTTTCTTTTGCCGGCCTGTCGCATTTTCGCTTCTCGCGTCTTTTTTCACTTCCCCGACAAGGACGTTTGTAGTCGTCGCGTTTTTCCTCCGAAAAGAAAGTCCTTTTATCGGTTTCTTTCCTTCCCCCGGCGGCTTTTTCACCACCTCTTTTTTTATCCAGTCGTTCTCGGTATGGAGCCTTGCCTTTGGGATCCAGGGAGTAAACTCCCCCTTCCTTTTTTGGGAACTTGCTGTCCTTTTGACCTGCAGCGGAGGCTTTCCCCCCCCCACCTGGAGACTTTTTTGGGGGGTGTTTGGGGGGGTTTTTTTTTTGGTGGGTTTTGGTTCTGTTGTTGTTTTTTTGGGGGGATGCTTCCCTTTCCCCTTCTCATGCCTTTCGGAGGCGGCGGGATTTGCGGCATGGATCGACGATTTTTGAGTGCAGGCGTCCGCATTAACGACTTCACTCTTTCCAGACGACGATCTTCCTTTTTTTTTGCAGGTCAGATGACGCCCGCCGCCTTCCCCGCGCGAAATCCCTTCCGATGTCCATTCCTTTGTTTCCGGGGCTAACCCAAGTCCCCCCTTTTGGAATAGAGGTTTTTCCTGGGAAGCGGAAAGCGCTTCGGAGCAAGCGTTCTCCCCCGTGCGCGCTCTCTTTGAAGCTGACCTTTCCCCCCCACTCAACTATATTCCTAGGTGGTGGAAGAAGGTGTTCCTTTCGGGCTGCAGTGGTCAGCCGGATCATCCCCTTGAGCACTGGGACTTTTTTTTTCTTTCTTTGAACTTAGGAGAGGCCCAGCGCAGTCCCCTTCCCCTTTCTGCAGGCATCTGCCTCCCACCTAGGAAGTCAAGCTCCCTTCTGTTCTCGATAGAGCCGTCTAGGAAAGATCAACTTTCAGCAGGTTCCTTAATGTGTATGTCTCTCCTTCCTTCTCGTCCAGGCACGTCAGAGATATCCTTTCCCTTTTTTGCCCCGGCACGCTCTCCGATTGTAATCATGCCCCCTTGCGAAACACCTCCTGCCTTCTCCGGGTATTGGCGCGAGAGCCCTTCCGTTTCTGGATTGAATAAGCTGCTCTGTAGGAAGAGGCACTCAGGGCCCTCTCTGATGGTGTCCCATTCTAGGGGGCCAGTCGACGTTTTTTCTTTTGCGGTCTTCCCCAGAGGGAGTCGTGCTCAATATTCTCTCTTTTTTTTTTCCCAAGCAGGTGTCGAAGCTGCTTCCGGGGGGCGGTTTCCCATTGGCCCTTCTCCTGTTCGGACGTTTTTCCTTTGTTGTCTAAATCACCTCTTCAAACCTAGGCCGTCCAAATGTGAGCTTCAAGCACATTCTTTGTCAGTCTGTGTCGCCCCCCTGGCCGGACGAAGGAGAAGTTTTTATCGCCATGGTTTTTCAGCCCCCTCTCCAGAAGTACAAATCTCGCCCAAGGGCAAATTTTTGGCTGACCTCGGCTGAGGCAACTTTTTTCTTACATTGAAGTGGTAATGAAGAAATTGTCCTCTTTAACAGAGGAGTCTTATTAGGTGGTGGTTCTCCGCAAGTAAGCCTCTTTTTCCCCCCTCAGAATATCCCCAACTTCCAATTTAGAAAACTCTCGCTGCTTAAGGAACCCAGATGCGCTGAAGTTATGCTTTCCCCCTGTCGAGGGAACCCCTATGGCTCGAAGGGTTTTCTCCTCCTTGCGGGATTGGCTGTTCTTCAGAGAAGAAGCCCCCAGCGACCATGATCCCCTCTTTTCATGGACCCGTCCTCCTTTACGCATATTTTTCCCCAGACTTGGCTTCTTCCGGATGGAACCGAGAAAACATTTTTTAGGCCCGACGTGAAAGTGAGGTGTTGGAGAGGTCTTTCAGAAAAGTCCATTGCATCTCTCTTTGTTTCAGAAGGTGTTCCGAGCTTAGATCTCTGGGAGACCGAGCCCAACCCAGATTAATGAGACACAATGAGTAAGCTCTTCTTCTCAAAATGGGCTTGAGTCAGCCCCTCCAGGATTGTCATGAGAGAATCCCGTCCGCCATTGTATGTGGACCTACTATTGAGAGTTTCAGTAGGCCACTTTTTTGTAAAACCCATTCAAAAAGAAGGACCCTCCCGTAGAACCAGCTTTTTTAAAATGATACTAACGTTTCCGGGAGTTAGGTCCATCCCGCAAGCCCTCTAGTCATTTTCTAGGAGCATGAATTTCAGACATACTCGGGCAAGATTCCGTAGTGCTGGGTCAGGACTTTTTTTGAACTTGGCAAGGAGGTCGTCCCGGTTTTCCACCCTTTACGTATGCCGAGGTTTCTAATTACCTGAATAATACCTCGAGATTAGCCAATGGCATTCTCCCACCTCTCCGTGGACAAGGATTCCCCCACCACCTCCTTGACGGATTCTCTTGAAGGGATTGTGCGGTCCGTCCCCCGGATAAATTTTCCCCTCGTCGGATCCGAGGACAGTCCTCCTCATTATAGACTTGAGGATTTCACGGAGCATTGGAGTTCTTTTCGGTTTTTTGCAGTTTTGATGTAGAAAAAAGTTTTCCGCCGACTTCTCTCAAAAGCGGGAAAATTTTTCCGGGAAAATGACCCCCTTAATAGCTTAGCGGACCTCATCCCTACGCTCCTTCGACGTCACCGCTTGCGTATCCGCCGGGGCACATTGTTTCTCCCCGCACGGAGTAATTCTTACGCCGGGTGGGTTCTGAGTGCAAGAACAACCCGAAGCAGACGGTACTACAAGAAATCTAACAACCCCACCGCCAAAGAGGAGGATTCCTCTTCTGAGATCCAGCCAGACAAGTCTAAAGTGGCAAGAGTTTTTTTTTCTTTGAGAAAGGTCGGCGGAGGAAATATTAAGAGGACCTCCATAAGCTCCCAGGGCCCGCCTCTCTTTAGAAGGACTCTTAGTTTGAGGAAGGATTTTTCCCTTTCCGAGAGGTTAAGCCGAGGACAAAAGTCTTTCTTCGGAAAGTTTTCCTTAGAGTTGTGGAGAGGGATCAGAAGGGGTATGAACCCCTTGATAGGCTGTTTCCCCTTCCACGAAAAGGGCGCTTCACTTCGGGTGCTCCCCTTTTTGTTCTGACTTCTCAGCTGATGGAAAAGCGCCCATTCCCTGCGAATCCTTTTTCCCAAAAACCTATACCCCCGTTCACATTAGTTTCCCCTCTATGTGGATGCGTCCTCTGATTGCGCTCAAAGAGATTTTCTATTCCCCCGATATCCCTCTGCCGCAGCGATGGACTCCCTCCAGCCGACTCAACCGCAATTCTGGGGGGTTCGTTCCCACGGCCACTCGGTGCCCGTTTCGCTTATTTTTTCTCTCTTTTGGCGGAGGGCTTTCCATCTGCTCCTAAAGGATCGCCGAGGATTCTTCTGACCTCCGCAGTTCGTTATTTACTCTTCCTCCTTCACCATTTTCTCTTTCCTATTTTTTCCCTAAGAGACTCCCCCCGACTCGAAAATGATTCTCTTCCCGGCAACTCTTTCTCTCCTCCTCTGTGATGAAGTTTTTTTTTCTCTTCGCCAAGACAAATTCAACCCCCACCTTAGTAGGGCCTCCTGGAGCTTAGCGCTCCCCATCTCTCCATGGAGAACGACCCAAAGAGGGATTTTCCCTGTGAGCCGGGTCCAGACGGCCACCTACCGAATGGATGTACCCCCGGGCTGGCGTTCTCCTCTCCTGGAGACGCACTTTCACGAGCAGAGAAGCTTTTTCCCTTGCCTGACGCTGACTTCCGTGCCAGGCGCTCGCTATAAACTCAGTTGACTATGTTTTTCTTCCGTAATCCAGTCGCCCTTCGTTGCAACTCGGAAACGTGCAACCTCTTTTTTGCCCAAGCTGTTGGACCTTCCTGCATAGACCGAACCCCCTCCTGCCGAATTATTCGACTTGATGATCATCTTCTACATACGGTCATGAGGACTTTTCCGCTGGATTTTGCAGATGTTAGGACGGGAGACTCCCTCCTTCTCCTGCGGCGCGATTCTTTCACGCCCTCCTTCGCGGTTTTTTTCCCCTTCCAATCCGCCCCTTCCCGAAATGCGCCGCTTCCAAAGAACCACCCCTCCTCGGCGCCATCCCTTTTTCTTTCCCGGGACAATTTTACACGAACGGAAGGAATTTTGTGCTTAACCCAACGGCCCGCACGCACCACCTAGAGATGAGCGTACGTCAGTATCTCTCTTTTTTTAGAAGAAGATGGCCTTCTCTCTGCGGTAGTTCTTTCTTAAATTGCCAAGATTTAACTCCCCCACGAAGTGCTGGAGAGCTTTTTTTTTCTTGCACAGGCGGGAGCTTTTTCCTTCGTTCACGTCCAACCTTTCGGTGATGAGGACTTTTCTGACGATGGGAGCCTTATATATATTTTACTTCCTCAATCCTTTTTTTTTGAGAGCTCACGTACGAGACTTTTTTCCCATTTCTCGCCTTCAGGGTGGAGTTGGATCGGTCGGATTTTTTATCGTCCTCTCCGGATCAGTGAAAGCTTTTCCCTTTCTTAGTGGCTTCAAGGTGAATATGTGCCCTCAGGGCGTGACGTACCCCTTATTCGATCGCGCAAGAGAGTTATAATATTTTCCCCTTCGGCAGCTCGACTTGATCATTGGTAGGTATGTTCCCTAAAGCAATGCTTTCAAGGAGGGTTGGGTCCTTGTCAAGGATCCTTCCCCTTAGAGAGACGGTTGTGTCGTGAATTGTTTCGACAGGGACGACCTTTTAGCTACTATTTTACTAGCCGGACGGTCTCGTAGTATCGAAAGTCCTTTCTTCCGTTGGCTTGACAGGTGGCCTTTAGGGCGCCGTCTGTTTCCTATCCTCGAAGAGATCCTTTTCAGGAGGAGGATAATCTCCTTATCCCCAACTCCTGATATGGGCCCGCACTCCCCCGTAGCTTCTAAGCCCTGCTCTGATTCTTCCGTTTCCATCGTCAATTCATTCGGGGTCCTAGGTAAGCGTCAGTGCCTTTCGACGAAAAGATGATCACGCCCTTTTCTTCCCTGCGCACCTTACTTTAGATTAGCGTTGCTCATTTCCCCCCCCTTGGAAGTAGAGTCCCGCTCCGGCGGCGGCGCTGGGTGCTTACCTCGGCGATTCAGCCCTCGACAGCGACGATACAGTTCCTGCGCCTTTGGGGAACTTTCCGAATAGTTCCAGCGGCTTCTTCATCCCCAAGGATCTCTCCTCCCCGTCGACTTGCCTTGTTATTAGGGGACAGCGTTTAGTCGGGATTCTTCGTTTTTTTTCTGCTCGGTGGTCCTAAAGATTCTCACTGCGGAGTAATCCCTCCTCCTCTCCCCTGAGAGTGGAAAGGTGCAGGCGTCGCCGCCCCAGCGAAATCTTGAACGCTGTAAGGATCTTTTCCGGTCGAAACCACTGGGCGGTGGCCTTCCTATGGGGAAGGGGGAAATCTCCCGGAGGCCCCCCGGGATCTAGTCCCCGTTGAGCTTTTAACGTCCAGGAATCGCTGCCGAAACCCCCCATAGGCCATTATTTTAAGGTGCCTTGGGATGCATTTGGTGAAGAAGGAATTTTCTTCTTCTGGCCGGGCAGGCCATCATCTCTTCCAATGGCGAGGCCTCTTCCGGTAGCATTCCCCCAAATGAGGATCAGAGCAACCTGGTTCTTTTTCTTCTCTCGTCGCCGTACGGCTTTTTTCGGCCTGCCAATAGAGAAGAAGGGCATCCCCTGTGATGTCCTTTTTCCCCTTCTGTAAAGTGAAACCGGCCGTACTTCCTGTCGACGGCGGCCATCTTATGGAATTTAATCGAGCGACCCGCAAAATCGAAGAGGTGCCTTTCCATGTCTTGGTCCCCGAGCTATCGACGCCTGGCGAAGTTTTCTTTGACATTTTGTCGGAGCCCCCCGCAACATCCCCCTGTTGCCAGAGCCTCCAGGGCTGTTTTTTTTTCCGTCTCAAGGGGTCCTACTGTTTCGGGCAAGTTTTTTTACGCGATCAGCTTTTTTTCTTTCATATTCATCCGCGGGTCCATCCCAACGGTTTCCTGAAATGGGCTCTCCCGTGTGTTTGCGGCGTTTATCACCCAGGCTGTCCCCCCCGCATCTCTTCCGTGGCCTTCTTCCCACGGCGGATGAATTTTTTCTGAGCCGGGGGACCGACGCCGGTCCTTTATCGCAATGGTTTGCCTTGCCGGCACTTCATTCTTTTTTTTTAAAGGGCAATGTTTTTGCTAAGATCTGGTTTTGCGCCGAACTTCTGCGGAGTTACTGAATTTCTCTTTCTAGGATTTTTGAAGAGTTTTTTTTTTTTTCAGGATTTCCCCCGCGAGAATCTTCCCTCCGAAGACCTTCCTTCGGCGTTCATATGCCTCACGATCCCCTCTTACATAGTACCTATTCATCTGAAGCTTCGTTTTTTCACTGCCAGAGGGAATTTTTTTTCAACAGTAAGATTAGCCTTACGGGTTTTGAGGGCTGGATGTTTAAGGTTACCGGCTTTTTCAGGCGCCTTGAGACCTGATAGCCTTCTTGAACTCCCCTCTAAGAGTTCCGGCCAAAAGCATTTTTTTTTTGCTGGCCCTACGATTACCATTGTTGCGCATCTTACCAATGGTGGCTTTTTGTTTTTTGGAGAAAAACCTCTCTCTTTTAATGATCCCTTTTTTGAGAGAGCTCTGTTTTCCTTCACCGCGGCGAGCCCCCCCTTTACGCATGCTTTTACATGTGGTTTTTTTTTGACAGTCCCCCCCAGGATCTGTGCGACGTGCGTTCCTGCCCCGATATATCCGTTGCGAGGGATGGCGGCCTGTACCAATCCTGCCTCGGAAAAATTTCTCCCCCCGGAAGCCTCTTAATGGTGTTTTCCCCCAGCGGATCTTCCCAGGCGAAATCCGTGGATCCCTTCCAGAGTCCCGCGGGCGCGTGTTTTTTTGCACAACGTCCCTTGTCGACGTCGTTCGGTGTTTTTCAAGGGCGCTCCCAAAATCCCCTACGGCTTCTACAGCTCCCCTTCGCCAATTCTTTTTAGAAGCTTGAGGCACGGTGGTGCACATTCGCACCCAATTGAACATTGACGTTTAGCCTCAGGGCGTTTCCTCCCGGCCTTCCCCCCGGGCTGATCCCCTCCCGTTCTTAGGCGCGTCCCTTCTTAATCTCGCTGTGAGGCCTTTCGGCCCTTCTTTGCAGGCTGCTGAAGCTAGGGGCTTGATGTAGAAACCTAAGCCCTGCCGAACCGGCCCCCCTCTTAAGGAACGGAAAACTTTTTTTCCCAATAGGATTTCTGTCTACGGCTCTCCATATGAGAAGACCCCTTCCTGCGCACCCTCAACCTCCCTCTTTACCCTTCGACAGGGCCTAATGGGATTTTTTTACAGGCGATGTTTTAGCCCCGATCCTCCGACGCTATACAAGCTCCACGATCAGCTTTCGCGACGAAAGACTCTCCCAGGATAAAGTGTAGAAAGAGTCTAAGGTTTAGCAGGATTACAATCCGAGGAAACACCAAAGGCTCCGAAAGTATAGTCTCTTAAAAGTTGTTAAGTTCCGCGAGGAATTCTTCCTCCAACGTGGAGGAACTTTGCGCGTTGATTCTGCCGGCAGGAAGGTTTCCGAGTCCTAGAGCCCAAAGGTGGCGTGTTTTTTCTTAAGTGGTGAGGTGAATGACGACCGGACGATGCTCCCTGGATTTAGACGCTTCTGGCAATACAATTTTGAGACTCCTCGCCGGGGCTTCACCCCCTCCAAGAACAAGACAAGGAACATCCCCAATTTCTTTCTATTGTGGACGGAAAGATATGCCTTTGCGTCTCCACGAAGCGACTACGGGGAAAGAGAGTTCCTTTCCCGACGAAGATCATATCCAATTATCTCCCTGAAGGACCCCCCTTTCCGCGTTGGGGTTCCCCGGCCCACGTTGCATTCGATGGCTCCGCGGTTATCGCGATGTGGCCTCGGCGGGCTGAAGTATGAGTGCCTTTGATAGACTCGTAGGGAGATTTTATGGCCCCCTCCGTCCTGCTTCGCCCCAGAATTACACACTCTGGCTTTTCGTCAGCCTCCTCAAAATTCCGCCATCACCCGAAGAACTGATCTCGGCAAGGACGTTTTCTCTTACGAAGTTCTTACGTGGTTTCTGACCTCCTGCCTCTTGGCCTTATTCGAATTCATGCAGAGGACAATTCTTTTTTCGGCCTTTGACGCCTGGGTTCTTTTTCTTCCTACAGGCATGAATCGCGCTTTCGAAACTGCGGATGTCCCCCCCTGCGAGGTATCCCTCTACGGCCACCTTCTCTTGAAGATTCGGTGTAGGTAGAGCCGCTCCCCCCCAAGGGAGAAGCTTTCCCAAATCTCGACAGCTGTTCCTTTCCAGGAATGACGTGTATAGGCTCCAGAATCAACTATCCGTGTAAGATTTTTCGAGGAATCCCGTCGCAAGTCGTAGCCCGCTACTTTTAACGGCCCCGAAAAGGGAGTGCTTTTCGTGTGAATTTCTCCTTCGAAGAAAATTCGCCTTACTCCCTCATTCTTCGGCTGCAGCTGATCTCCCTTTCCCGCCAATAGGAGCCTGCGGAACCCGTTCCCGTGGGCGCCCGGAAGCGATGGCGAAGGAAGCCCGAGGACCGACTGAAACCGAAGACTTTTTAGGACCTCCAACCGGTCAGGCCCTGTTTTCGACGAAAAAATGCCCCTCCCCGCGGGTAGAACCGACCCTTCCCCCCCCTACACGACCTCCCGTTTCGTTCCGCCTAGTCCTGGAAAAATCCCCCTTCCGAAATAGAGTCTCCCCTCAGGCGAGATAGGTTCTTTCCCTCCTTGGCGGCGATCGAGCTTCTGTCATCCTGTATATTCATCTACACGCCCCTGCTTGAGCTCCTTCTTTTTCTTTCCAGAGGAGAGCAGCTGATCGCCGTCAAGGACACCCCCCATGGAAGGTTCGCGTGAACGTGGCGAATCCTCGGAAGGAGCGGACTCCATTTTAATCCCCCCTTCCTTTTTCTAGATCACGTCCGACGACGCCAATATGAGACAGATCTTTTCCCAAGACCTGACAGGTTGGATTGAAGGAGAAGGCTCGCGTCTCCGAGGAAGGATCCCCTCGACTTCCCTCATCAGCCTTGGAGTTAAAGACTTTTTTTTTTAGGAAGTCCTCGTAACCCAGCCGTACCTTTCCGATCGACTTCTTGATTTCCGAGCTCTCCGGCAGCTAGAAATTTTTTCAGTTAGTAGGTATTTTTCTCGCATTGCGTCTTTTGTCCTTGTCAAAAGGATCCCTTTTTCCCCTCCTGGAGGCTTTTGCGGATGTCGTGGAATCTTCCGGCTACAGTGTCCCTGAAGGATTCTTCCCGCCGTTTTTTCCGCCGCAGGCGTGCTCGTTCGTCTTCGGCAAGCCGTCCCCCCCCCCACGGATGGCGCGCCATTCCGGTCTTGCCCGAAGGACTCCTTGCTGAGATAATCGAAGGAGCGTCTTACTTCTCAGGGGAGGATAATATTCCCCCTCCGGATCTGGCCGCCCTTTCTTTGGGCCGTTCCGCGTAGTCTACGGATAGGAGTCCTTACAGTAAACAGCGATAGTGATCTCTTCCGATCGCATGCACCCTTCAGCGGCAGGTCCGGTCGCAGCCCCTCTCGTTTAATTCTTTTCCGTGTTTCCCGTGGAAAGAAAGCCCAGTCTCCTTACCCCGTCCCGTCCACCTTTCCCAAGATCTTTTATTTCCTTCGACCGGTCGTCGCCGCAATCAGACTGGTTTTCCTTTTCCCGTGGGGCGTATCATTTGCCGGTCAGGGTTACAGCTCCGGGCTTTTTTGAAGGGTGGGGACCCTTTTCGAATAGCCGCGTCCCCTTTCATCACCACGCGAGAGTTTTTTTTTCTCCCAGAGCTTGTACTCCCTTGGCCGGCTTTCCCCCAGTTCGGGTCGCGTTTTTTTCTTTTCTTTTCTTTTTTTCAGAGGTGGTGAAGGACGTACCTCCCCCCTTCAGGCCGAAATGCCGTCATCCAGACCCTCATTTCGAACTTTTTTTCCAGGGAGGGGCGCAAGGGAACGCCCTCTTTTCCTCCAGGTACTCCCGGTTCTTTCAACGCTGCCAATTTTTTTCTTAGAACAAAAACGCATTGGCTTGCTCTCGAGGTAGCTGGAGCCGGCCCGCTCTTTGCGTCAAAGAGGTTTCGTTCCTCCTTTTCAGTGACGCGCCTGCATCTCGGACTCCCCCTTCCCACATAGGAAATAGTTTTTCCCTAACCGTGAACGGGCTGAGGGATGACGGTGGTTTGTATATTCTGAATGGGCTCCAGAAGCCCCCTCTGTGGTCAGATCCGTACCTTTTCCAAGGCCCTTCCGTCCTTTGGTAGTTGGCGATAGCTTTCAGCATTGCCGGCCGGCTTCCAGATCAAATCCAGCCTTCATGGTGGATGTCTCGCCCCTAGCGGAAAGGAACCCTTCCCCCCCCCCTTATATATTAGACTGGTTCCAGTTTTTTTTCTGGAATGGAAGCTCTTTTTACAATAGCGCCTATGGCTAAAGCGAAGCGTATGAGGTTTTTTGCGGGGATCCAGGTTGCGGAGCTTTTTTTCGTTCCGATTAGAAGTTTTTATTTGCATCATACGTTTTGTTCAGCTGCTATTTGTTTCCAAGAGGCCAGCCCCAGCGATTCGGGACCGAGCATTGGCGGAGCGAACACATGAGCCCTTTTACACGTCGGATGTTGACAGTTGACTTTTTTGGTTGAAGCCGCCTAGGATTTCGTTCTGAGCGATCCCCCATAAGGTAGATATTGGTAAGGTTCCCTGAAATGTGCCTCTGTTCCGTCGGTTATTTTTTCTAGTGGGTCTACCTGACTTTTTCTACCACCAGCATGGAACCAGAGAAGTTTCCTCCTCGAAAAAGCTATTGAGGTCGCGCATGTTAGACTTTGTAGTGTGCGGTTCTCTAAATGGTGGAAGGCAGACTAATATACCTAAATGGTAACGGTTGGTTGCCCCTGTCAAATGGTGCCCCTCCGGAGTGGGGGTCGCTTCTTTGTTGAAGCTAGTTTTCTTCGTATGCCGGTAGGAGGTGTGGTCCGCCTCGTCTCCCGAAGACGTCGCGTCAAGGCGTTCCGCAGCTGTCTTACATTTCCCCGGTAGAGCTGCAGATGAGCTGCCCTTAGCCTGTCCGCAGAGGGAATTCCCCCCAGTCTATGGAGAAGACGTTTGGTAGAGCTTTCCCCCGATTTACGTCTTGTTTTATTGCTTGGTCTCGGCCAAGAAATCGTCCCCCCCCTGTTCTCGCGTCAGCTACAAGTATTTTTTCCGATTTTTTTGCAACCATCTTTGAGGAGGGTCTAAGAGCCCAGGTGCGCTCAGGACTTTGGTGTTTTTTTGCTCTGGGTTGAGGCTGGCGTAGGCTTCCCTCAATCTATCTCTTACTCTCCTGTTTTTTAGAGATTCTGGGCCAGAGCCTTGGAATTGCGCCACAATGTCAGGCGATCACAAGGGGCGCCGGAGGGGGACCTCTCACTTCCAAGTAAGATACAAGGATGGCGCGCCCTCCTCACCCCCTTTCCAGGGAGTACCCTGTACGAGATTCCCCTCGTAGTGAGTCCGAAGCTGCCGATCCCCTATGAAGCTGCGGCCAGCCGGAGGAGAGGCATTCCTGAAAGGACATTACCCTCATGAAAGAGAAAATCCCAAGAAAAATCGATACAACAATGGAGCCTCGAAGACCAAGGGTTTTCCCATTAACGAGGAAGGCTCCACAAGGACCTCCCCAGATTACTACGGTTACTAGCAGTAATAGTCTGTGCTTTCATACCCTGGATTTGCGAAGGCTGACTTCGAATTGCGCGCGTACCACCCACTCATTAACGTTTCTTTGAGAGCTTCTCCCCAGTTTTCCCTCCGCCAAGCTTCTCTCCCCCCCCTTGGCCCAGAGATCCACCCCCTTGAGTAGGCTCATCTGGAAGGGTTAAGGTAGTAACTTAGACAACTCAGACGGTCTGCTCCTGAATTTTCTACCAGACCCTTTTTTAAGATGCCACGGCGATGTGAGTTTCTGAGTGTTTGTAGACTCGGACTGATGTATTAAACGGACGCGAACAGGGCGTCGAAAAAGAAGGGCCCATTTCTGAACCGACCCGTTTTTAAAAAATGCTTCGAAATCTTCTCCGAATCATACCGACCGACCCTCTGAATCTCCACGACCCTTTAACAAAATCTTCGAAGGGCCGCGGAATGTACCTGAAATGATGGTCATTGGTGGCGGACCGATTCTACCTCCCTCACGGGAAGCGCTTTTCTGAAAAGCCCCCCTAAAGGCTTATAATAGCTTTAGAGATTCCCCCACGGCCTGATTCCCTTTAGAACGCGAGATGTTTCTCGTGTTCTAGCGTCTGTAACTCCCTCTGAAATTACATGGCAGTCTTAGAGCAGGAGTCGAGGACGGCCGTTTTTTGATTCTTTTTTTCGAGGGACATCCACATGACGTGGATTTCGCGAGTTGCTTTTGGCTGGCCTTGGCAGTGACCTAGAGCAACTCCGGTGGTGAGATGGACCCTGTGGTGTTTCGCATAGGCATGAGCACTGACGTTAGCTGATCCGCCTGGGAATTTCTGGAAAAAACCATATGATCGCGATTTTCCTTTCTTAAAAATGCAAGATTCTAAAGTAACCCCCTCCAACCACCTGATTATGTGGAGCTGTTAGGATGCCAGGAAGATTTCCCCCCAGTCCGAGATCGCCCCTTCCCGCAGAGCATATGGGCGAAGCCCCTAGGAAAATTAAACATTCCGAACCTCAGGAAAAAGACCCGATCGGGTTTCCCCTCAGGAAAAGGTCGTTAAATCCAGAAAGGGGATCGAGGGACTTGACGCGGGAATCTGCTGAATTCGAAGAGGCATCTCGGTCGTTCCCTCCGCAAGTTACGCCGTTGCAGCTTTCGGCTCAGGAAAGAGCCCCAAGAAGAACGCCAGACTTCTCCGAGAACAGCCGGCACCTATGTTTTTTCTTTTCTGTCATGCCGCCTATTCGAAGGGGACATCCTCTGTACCCCACATTCGACCTTTGCGCCTTTTTCTTGTCTCTATGACCGGCACTACTGGAGCCCCCCTTTTCCGCAAGCCGGCTCGTTACTCGACGGCAAAAGATCTTTTTTTGTCCCTTTTTTAGCTCGGGCTGTTCCTGATTCCCACCCCGGGCGCCTCGGAGAAGAGTCTTTTCCGGCCTTCCTTGACCGAATTGAAGGCTTTCCCCCCTCATCAACGGAGCTCTTTGCTGACGCCAATCTCATTCCGAAGATTACGGCGGTCCTCCCCGACCAGGTTCGGGAAAATTAAGGAGATCTGCTTGAGCCCCCCTTCTTACGCGCCGCCCTCTTCTGATAGCCTAGGAGGACAGCTTCGCCCTCTTTCCCTCTGGGCTCGGAGTCCGATGTTCGGCTTTCGCAAGACTGAACGAGAGGATGCGAGGAGACCGTCGAGGTCCCAATCCGGTATTCACCAGAGCCCCTTCAACGACACCCTCTCCCTCCGAGGGTAGAAACCGATGCAAAAGACCCCCTCCTGCAGGAGTCCTGCCCCTTCCTTCCCTCACGCAATTCATCCCTCGAGCGAAGGAGTTTCCTCTGAGAAGCTTTCGGGAGGAGGCACGCGGTCTACTTCAAGAGGACACGCCCTCCTTCCCTTGCTGCGCAGATTACGGGACGGCGTTTTTTTTCGGGCGCTTCTACCCCTTCAGACTTTCAACTACCTTTGATGAGGAAGCTGGCTCCTCCCCCAGGTCTCGGACGTTCCCTAATCCTAGTGTTGTTTTCGCTCTTCACGTCGCCCATCTTCGTCGCCAGCACTGTCAGTGACGGCTCTCCGGATAAGCGGCTCTCTTCCGGCATACCAGCGCCGCTCGCACTTAGTGGCGTTACAATGTAAGAGGAATTAGACGCTCTTCCAGACCGCCTTTTGTAAGCCTCTCCGTTCGTCTCACGCGAGTTCTTTTTTCGCAGCTATGCCATTCATTCTTTTCGTAGGGCTTTGTTTTGTGTGTGCCGGCCGCCCTTCTCCACGGCGTGTTCGGGTCTTTGATGTGTCGACCTCCTTTTTTTGTCGTTGGAATCCTTAATGTCGACAGTTTCCCCCCTGATTGGAGTTTACTTCTAAGAGGTGTTACTCATCGACGGCCCTTTGTCTTCAGAATTCTCCTTTGAGAGCCAGGCGTTCCTTGTTGCCCAGGCGCTCTTAATTGATCTGCCTCGAATTGCCGGAGCTGGGATCCTTCATTGCAAACGCCGGCCTTTGGCATAAGTCCCCTGTTGCAGTACCGGCTTCCCTTCTTCGCCTTATCTTCCGGTTCCAGAAGTTAAACGCCCCTCTTTGTATGCTGTTTTTTTTCTCTTTCTGCAATTCGGTTCTGTGCAGGGCCGGGTTTTGTCGAAGCACAAGCTGCTGTTGACCGGAGCCCTTCCTTTTGAGAGTAGCTTTCCCCTTGAACAGCCCTTTTGACCACGGTGGCCATCCTCCCCTCAGCGGCTTCCCTCCATAAGCTTTTTAGAAAGGTCTTTGCCTTGAGGGTAATGTCCATCGACCAGTCGTGGTCACATCCCTCGAATTTTCCTACGGAATTTTCCCCTTTTCCAGGAATTCATCAACAAGTTTTCTCTTTGCTGGAAGGACTTCCGGAATTTTTGCGCGGATCAGTCACGTCCCCCCAGTAGGGATTATTCTTAACCTTGACGGTTTAAGTGTCGAAAGCTTCCACTCGACGAACGCGGAAGTATTATTATAATCCCTTCTTCAGGGAAAGTTTTCCTTGGAGCACCTCCCACCCCACCGCCTCCCGCGCGACCCTGTTTACGCTGTCCCTCCTCCTTTGGCGGGGGCCCCCCCGCCTGGTTGCCTCGCTCTGGGGACGGGGTCTCCGGACATTCCTTCTGCGCCCAGATTTCTTCATTCCGTCGCGCTCTCCTTCGCCCGGCATCGAGGTCCAACATATGCCCAGTGGCGAAGGTTTTTCCGGGATTTTTTGCGGGTTGACGCACGGCAATCGTCGCCGCAGCTGCCAGAACTCTCCCTCTTAAAGGCGAGGGGAGTTCCTTCCTCAGTTGTGTGCCTCGCGCACCCCCGCGGAAGTCCTCATGTCCCTTTCCTTCAAGTGTGAAGAGGCGTTTTAGGAAAGATCAACTGACTCCACTTTTTGGATTTCCTATCCTTTCCTAGCCCGTTCCCCCTTAAAACTTGACTGTCCTCGCTATATTCCCCGGAACGGCTGAATTTTTTCGTATAGAGTGTAATCGACTTCCTTCCCATTGCGAAAAATTTTTCCGTTTCGAGAACGGCCCTTTTTTTCTCTAGACTCTCCAATCCGATGGAGCCTTTTATTTTTTCAGAGAGAGGGCATTGTCTTTCTCCGCGGACTTGCCTTCCGCGCCGGGCGGTTTTCCCCTCGCAAGGTTCCCCCTTTTTTTTCCCCGCGTCGTTGTCGGGGTCTTTCAGATGGTTTCTTTTTCTTCTGCTCCTCTTCGAAGACAGCACTATTGAGTAAACTTGGGGCTTTAAATGGTGGCCTTTTTCGTTAACGCTGAGTTTTGTATACTCTAGAAAGGCGTTACCCCCCCCGCAGCAGCCCCCTTTCCCGGCGACCCGTAGATGAAGAATTTTCCGGTGAGACTTCCGGGGGATCGCCCGGGAGAGAGGCTCCCGTCCATCAGCCTCCCTTGAGTGTTCTGAATCTCAATGGTGAGAGCCCTTTTTTTCTTCTCTGCCGACCCCCGAGGATTTTGACTTAAGGAGTTTTTTTGGTCCCTTCCCTCACCAGAATTCCTCCTCCCGAAAGGCTTTCTTCCCCCTCCACTCCGCAGATGACCCTCCGCAGATTTCGCGAATAGCATTGAATCTGCCCGATGCCCACAGGTACTCTATTTGGCGTTGGAGAGCGGTTCCCTTCTGTTCGGATTGGTAAGTCCTTCTCGGACTTTTTTGCGACAAGTAGCGTCCTGGTCGCTCATGCCACCGCCTTGTTTTCCCTCGACATGTTTTTAGAAGGTTCTGGTTGGCGCGACCTCGCACAGAAAATCTCCCCCCCTACCCCCGAATTGTGTTGTTTCTCTGATGTCTGTGTTTCCCCTAAAAAGTCCCTCAAAAGTTTTTTTCCCCCCCCTTTCATTTTAGTCGAACCTGGGTCGGGCCAGCCGCCCCGGCTTCACTTACTTTTGAGAATGTCTTTGGACGCAGCCCCGTGGCTGGTAGGAGCATGTCCCCCACCCCCTAAAACGTCCAGAAATCCCAAATATTATAATCTTAGTAGGACTCCCCCCTCGTGCCAGGGATTTCCCGAACAGGAAGATGAAGATGCTGATGTAATAGGTACTCTGGGGAGATGAACGTTTGCCTGTCGGCCCGCTTTTTTTCGAAGTTTTCAGGTTCCCACCCAACCATACCTCATACTATACAATCCCGGAAGCGCCCCTTTTTCCCCACGTGAAGTTCCGTTCCGAGATTCCACCACCACCCTTTAAATTTGCTTTGTCGCTTCCCGGCTCCTGTCCCACAGTTCGATCAATGCGTCGCAGGCTCTCTTTTCTTATTTTCCGTGTAGGCCTCTCACGGCTCTATCCTCCCCCTTTGATAGGACTTGATCTCCCACCCCGCGGCGAAAAGGGTCAGTCCCTCCCTTCTTTTCCCTTTCAGGGTATTTTACCAATAGTCGGTACGCCCCGGATTTCCCATATGACTTCCCCCATACCTTCTGGGGCACTCTTAACAAGCGGGAACCACTTTCGACGGTTTCCTGGGCCCCTTTTTTGTGTGTTGGCACGGTTTTCTCCCTTTCAACCCGAGATGACTCCAGAATAAACGGCTCGCTATCTCTGCTCTACCCCTGAAGGAAAAAGTCGCCTTTCTATGTTCCCCGGAGCCTCAGCATTTTCCCCCTAACGGCC
>Ga0179591_1259299_pt1 | contig 17810 bp, 25 predicted proteins | sample CZOMad2_1_08_16f_FD_182891 | JGI IMG/M metagenome (GOLD analysis project Ga0179591, IMG submission 182891) | Vadose zone soil fungal communities from Angelo Coast Range Reserve, California, USA - CZOMad2_1_08_16fungal (PacBio error correction) | ecosystem: Environmental > Terrestrial > Soil >... | reverse complement strand
CCTTCTTTTTGATAGAACGACTCCCTTTCCTATCACATCCCAACTCTTTTCCGGTCCCGTTGACTGGTAACATCGGACGTCGATAGGTTTTTTGTCTAAAACGTCCTCTTTCTCCCCGCAGAATTCAAGATATATTCTTTCTCCTTTCTTTTTCCTCCATCAGGCTTTTTTCTTCAGAGTCCTTTTCCGTCTTTTTCGCTTTCCAGCCCGGCTGATTCTTTACCGGCATTATTGCCCGCTATGAAACGCCGGGCGTTTTGGATTAACCTCCCCACTCTTTTGATGTCAGGTGCGACGATACCTCCCAATTCTCCCCCAGGACACCTTAGATTTTCCCCTTATGATACGTGAGATTCTGCCCCCGATCAGAACTGCCGTTGCTGCAATCAATTTGAACGACTCCTCCCTAACTTGAATCATCTTCAATCCTCCTTCATTCTCCCGAATAACAAAAGTCGTTGGCCCCAAGCCAACCCCCTCCTGAGTCCTCTTCCTTCCCTTTAGCTTGATATGGAATTGCATTGTCCATTCCCCTATTGCCTCCCACTCTTTCAGACTCCAATGCCCGCCCCTGTCCTATTCAATCTCTTTGTTTCCGCCGCCCTCTTCCTCTATTTTCAGCATTTCAGTCCTCCCTTGGTATAACACTGACCCCACTTCCCTATCTTTCGGTAAGCCCCTTTCTCCTTCCACAGTCTAATTCCCCCCCTTCTCCCGCTCCAAGCTTTCCCCCTTTACCATCTTATTTCGCTATCCCCCTTCTCTACTTTTTGTCAAAATCCAAGTCACACTCCCCCCCTCCCTCACTGTAGAAGCTTTTCCCCCCCCCTCCCCCTATTTACGTTTCCACATGATTGGGGGTAGTGAAATTCCGATGCTGACATAAGGTCCCTTTGTCCACATGGATCCTTGCGCCTTCCCTTTTCCATCCACTGATCCAACGCAGCGAGTTTCCCCCTTCGCCCGGACACCCCCTGCCCCCCCAGGGCATACCAGCCATTAAGATATTGATCCTATCTCTGCCATTTCCCGTTAGACGATAATCCCTTCCTCTACTTTTTTTTGCCCCCCCCCCCAAACGATTCTCTAGAAGCGATTTCCTCTCTTTTCCCGCGTCTAGTCGTCTACTTAGGATCGCGAAAAAACCTTCCGAGTTCTTCTTTCTTTGGAAGTGCTTTTTCCCACATTGAACCTCTCCATCCTACCAAGAGACGACTCAGTTTATCTGACTTCAGGGAATTAATACCTTCTGCTTTTTCTATCCAAGTATAAACCCTTTACTCAAGGAATTTCTACCGGGTTCTTTCCTTTTCCGCATGTTAAGGCTAGCGGGCCAAGTGTCCCCCTCTCCCCCCTGATTTGTCGATCAAGATTTCCTCTTGCTAACCGACAGGTATACCCCTCCTCTCTTCTTCAAGCTTTTTAATTAGACTCCAGTATCTAAGAAGATGCCTTCGGTTCTCCCCTCCTGTGGCATTAATTTCGTGACCCGGTTAGCTTGCACGACAAGGGGCGTTCGCCTCCTTCGCATTTATGTTCTATCTCTGAGCCCCCCCCTCTTGCAAATGCCTAGATGGTGATATCTTGGATCAAGGTATTTTCAACAGTGCACTTTCTTTGCTTCCTTTCTCGGTGTTAAGCGTGCTTCTGCCTCACACCCTTACCTTTAGCTACATTCAATAATTTCCCCCCTTGCCCTTTTTCTATTAGTTCCCCCAAACCGCTGCTGAACCCCCAGGTTTTTTCTCACCTCTCGCTTTCTTCCTTCAACTGCTTGCCTGATTGATGACTTCTCTTTCCCCCCCCCATAACCCATTGTTGGGTCCTCGATCACTCCCCTTTTCTTTGCCAATATCCTCCTTGTTTTAATGTCGTGCAGCACCATTTAAGAGTTTATCCCTATAGAAACCCCACTTCAAGTTACTTAATACTTCCTTCTTTTTTTTGTTTTCTCGAGATACCTTTCTTCTTTCAGAGATGCCCTTCCTGGCAGAAGGCGGTTATGATCTCCATCCAAAAAGATCTCTTCTGAGCAGACGCCCTTTTGCCTTCCGATGATGACCCCCCCCGTTTCCTTTTTTTAATATCCTTTGGGCTTAACAGCTCCTGCTCCCCTAGCCATGTTTTTTTTCTCACACCCTGGGGTTCTCCATCAGCACAGGGTTCCTTTTTTCTGTCCCATGTTTGTGGTCTGACCTTTCTTGTAGAGATAATCCCCCTTGTCTTTCTTCATTCGAAGATTCCCCCCCCTGAGATTATCAATGCAGAACCGGGCATTTGTGTTCACCTACCTTTACAATAGATATCAAACATCTTGTTCTTCATTTATTTTTCCCCCTCTCTCTCCCCGCTCTTCATAACCTCTGATGAGGTTCTCTTGTCTAACCAGTGTGATGGCGAGGCAACCAAGATTTGTTTTTTCTCACTTCTGCCGTCCCCCGAGAGGAATCAGTCTCCCCTACTTTCCCCTCCTCCTCCGTGTGATCTTCCCTTTCCCTGTCGACTTTTTACGAGCTGAGTCGGCATCCGTTTGCGCTGCTTCCTTTTCCCTTTTCCAAGGCTGATTTTTTTTTTTTCCTTTTCTGGCTCGATTTTCCCCTCGACCCCTTAAGAAAGTCAGGCCTTTGAGACCTTTTCCTGCTTCCCTCATTTTTATTATATGACAAATTAATGCGATTAGTCACTGATAGTCAGCGTTTATTTTCGATATGCGTCCGGCGTTTCCCCCCCCCCAACCCCCCATAAGTCAACCCTTCTTGCGGTTGTTTTTCTCAAGCTGCAGTAGGAGAGTGCTATGCTTCCGTTGTTGCCTACTCGCTTTTCGATTCCTTCCTTTTTTTCGCCAAAAAGTCCGCTCTTCCTGCTTAGCCTCTTTCGGGACCTCTCCTTACACACCCCCTTTCCAACCCAGTAGTTAATGAACCGGCTTTTCTTTTGTGCGAGGCTACTGGTGACCCGCTATTTCTTTCTTAATCCACTCCCCCTCCATTTCTCTGCTCCTTTCCGTACTTGGTTGATGGCCCGGTATATTCTTTCCCTTCCTTTTCTCTCTTCCCTCTTGGACCCTTTGGCAGGTGGAATTCTCAACGAGCCTCTTTTTTCCACCTTTATTTTGCCGCAACCCTTCGCCCTGGTTGGGATCGACTACTAATACACCTCTTTGCTCTTTTCCCCCAAGCTTAGTTTGCCTCCTTTTCCTTCCTTGCTTATCAAGCCGCCGATGTATTCGTTTTTCTGACTTTTATGACTACCCCCTTTTTTCGGCTGACTGATGCTAAACGTTATCTGGTGAGTTTGCTCCCTATCCCGCCTCTGCTTTTATTTACGGTTCCGCCCCAATTTTTCTCTTAGGGACCTCGCCCTCCTTTTGATTTATGCGTGGCTTGCCATCGGGTTGATCCATTGATTTCAGCTTTCCTCTCCGATGTTTTTTGTTGCAACGATTTTTGATTCTTGCTCAGCCGCACGGTTAGGCTAGGTGGCGCTTTTCAAGTTCTTGCGCGGCGTTTTTTCCTTCACTTGGCACTTTCAGCAAACGGCTTTGCATGGGTTCCAATCGCTTATCCTCATGTCCCTAATTCATGGGTAAGTGTTTCTTCCTTTGTGTATGGAATTTCCCCTTTCCCCCCACTGACTTTCATCAATATGGGGACTCCCCAAGTTCCCGGGGCGTTGCTTCGAGGAAAGTAATGCCGCTTTTCCCTCATGTTTCATGCACCTCTCCCCCGCCCCCTCTTTTCCCCGTGACACCTCTACACCGCTTTACCCGCCCTGTTTACTGACGCCTAATTTTGCGTTTCGAGGATGTCGTTAAGGACCCCCACCATCCCCCCTCCTCCCTTTTTTTCTTCTGGAATTTGATTTGGAGCCCCCCCTTTTTCTTCCCGCTCCCTTTTCTTATTCTATTTCCGTTTCTTTCTTTAAGATTTTTGACTTGATATCCCTTTTTTTTCCTCCTCGTGTTGGTTGGAGTAGGAAACTTACGTATCTCTCCCTCTCCCTAAGGTAGAACCATGCCTTCGGTTTTCCTTTTTCCCCTCAGTGTCCCTTCCTTTTTTTGGATCGGCCCTCATCTCGTCTAGCAGATAATCCCTCTCTAGCCTCCAGTCAAGGGCTGGTGTTAGGTGTGAGCGTGTGAAGTTATTTCATTGTTGCTCTGGTTCCCTTCCCTCTTGATAGGGAGTTCTTCTTTCCTCCTAGACAAGGCCCCCCTCTTTTCGTTGATTCCCGTACCCCCCCCAATTTTCTGTCCTTTTTCTACGTCATGACATAGAGCACGGTATTTCCCCCGTCAGTTTTTCCTTTTCGTTCAAAAGCCCCTCTACAATATCCTGTTTCGCTGAGACTTTTCCCCCCCCCAAGTTCCGAACTAGGCGCGGTTTCTCAGAAAAAGCGTAACTCTTTTTTCTCCCGTCCCCACAAGTCGGGAAACACTTCCCCCACAGCTCCCCTTTTTTGTTTCTGCTTTTCCTTTCGTTCTGCTGATCAGGAACGTGAGTTGAGGACAACCCTTCGCGTTTCCTCCTTCTCACCTTTAAACTCAGTGTTGTTTTTTTCCTGTTCGTGTTCCTTTTTCCTCCGCCACCCAGAGACTCTCTTTATTCCAGAAGTGCGCCTCTGTGAGAAGACATTTGGTCGCCCCCTGCCAACATCGGCTTATTTCTACGTTATTAAGGTCGACACTCCCCCTTTTTCAGATCATTTTGCGGTCAAGCTTTCCCCTTTTTTTTCCCTCGATCCCGATCCCCCCTTTTTTCAGCGACTTTGTGTAGCCCCCCCCCCAAGGGTCACATTCCTCCTTTTTTCTGCGCATCTCACGAGAAGCTCTACCAGATGGGCTGTACCCCTTTCCCTCTGATCCCCTTCCTTTTCACGGTCCTAGTCCCCCTCCTGGATTTTCCTTGCGCCACCTCCCTTCGAGATTCCCCTCCCTCTTTCTTGGCCAGTCCTGGCGCGCCTGGACACGCCACCTCTTTCTCTTTTCCCCCTTGACCCTTACGTTGGGAGCGTTGACCCTCCTCTTCCCCGACTAAGACAATCCCGGTAATTTCACTCTTTTTGCTGTCCCCCCCACAGATTTTAAAAAGTGGAAGAATTTTCCAGCTCAGTCCTTGCCGTCTAAGAATTTTTGCTCTTCCCCCCCGCCGAACTCCCTGCCCTGCTTTTTATAAATTTCCTACGAATACAGAATGCACCTGAATGCTAGGATGATTTTCCTATAGGTGTCCTACTCTCTTGCTGGTATAGAAAAACCCTTTTTCCCCCCCCCCCCCCCTTTCTTTCCAGTTTTCCCCCGGTCTTTTCCCCCTTCAGATGGGTAGACTCCTCCTTTGCCCGTGACCATCATCCGGTGGACCATGAGAACGACTGTCCTCTTCCCTAACACGTGTCCTCCCTGATTCTGCCCAAAACAAGTGGATATTCGAACCTGTCCTGTGATATACTCCTCTCTTTTCAGGACCTTTTTAATTTTAACGTCCGTAAGCCCCCCTTTTCTTTCGTTTTCACTTTAGTGGGTGAGGGTGACGCTCCCCTTCGGATCAAGATGTTTCCTTTCTTTTTCTTGTCAGGTATGTCCAACTCTTGATGGGCTCTTTTTTTACGCGTTTGCAATGCCTAAACCCTTATAACCTTGTATACCTCCAGCCCTCCCTCCCCGCAATTTTCCTCTATTTTTTCAACTTCAGTTGTGATTTCTCCCACAACCAGGTTTCCTTCCCCCCCCTCTCCTCTCATCTACAATAAGATGAAGCCGAATGAATTCTCATTTCACCACATCAAGTTTTTTACCGAAGCTGTACGTTCTTCTCCCGCGCTCGGTTTGTTTCAGTCCCCTATGATGAGTCCCCCTACTGCCTTTTCGGCTCCCCACCAAAGTTTGATTTTTTCCCCCCTTTTTTTTTTTTTTTTTTTCACTTTTTTCACAGTTTTTTTTTTTTTATTCGACGTGGTTCTTCTCGCGTCGGAATTCTTGCAGTAAGGGCTGCGCTTCTTTTCAACCCCATGCCAATTTTTTTAAGGTGGAATGGAGTTCTTCCACCCTAATTTTTTGTCCCTCTGCTTTCCCTAACCCCTCGTCCCTTTGTAGGACCCCCCAGATTTCCCCTCCTGAGTACAAACCTGGTTTTTTTCTTTCCATCAGCAACAGTGTTCTTTTTAGCTTCTCTGGGTAACCTTCCATTTTCCTGCCTGCGTGAGTCGCTTTATAATTTCCCTATTTTGTATGCATCGAGCCTTTAAAACCACAATTCTCCGTCTCCCTTTCAGACCGGCATTTACACTGACTACCCAGTCTTCCCCTCTTTTTTCCCTGCATTCAATCGATTGAAAGCTTTAGCACAGCTACCTTTTGTGATTGTTTTCGTATTCTTTCCCCCCCCTGCCTTTATTGGTCTTGCACGAACGATTGAAACCGTTTTGACACAGACGTCGTCCTTTTCCCCGCTTCATTGCCACAGCGTGACTCCCCCCTCCTTTTCGACCGGCCAATCTGACGTAAGTGGAACTGTCTTTTTTCCTTCCCGATTTTGCCGTTCGCCTTGCAAGCTGAGGGGAACGTTTCAGTAGTTTTTTCTCTTGACGCCCCCATTTGCGACCTTCCTTTCGTTCCCATGTTTTTTCCTTTCTTCCACAATTTTAGCAGCTTATTCCGCATCCTATCTTCTGTTTTGCTCTTGGATGCGATCGGAGTCAATGTGCGCTGCAAAATCATATTTACTCGTCTGCTTTTGGCCGTCAAGCCATTTCTTATTTTGTATACTTTTCTCAATATTTAATTTGCGCTGATATTTCTGGGCAAATAGTTACTCTTTTTTAGGGTGGCTTCGGACTTACTCATTCTTCCTCCGAAAACATTTCTTTCCCGTTTCTCCTCTACCCGGTGTTCAGGGGTGTTTTCCGGTCATTCTATGGGGCACAGAGCGTTCTCTTCTCTCCTTTTACAGGTCTTCGTTTTTCCCCGAACTCTTTGACGTGTTAGGACCTTTACCTTATTTGAATTCCTTTTCCAATTTGGATTTCGGAATTGGGACTGTTCTCGTCCTTTGCATCTCGCCTTTTTCAGCTGGACAACTCTTTTCTCCGCACCCTTCTAGCCCTTCTGAGTCTCACTTTTTTCAAGTCACCTCTTTCTTTGTTCTTCTGTACTGGATCTTCTTTTCCTCTTTTACGTTGATCAGAAGCCGAGTGTTCCATGGGGAGCGGCTTCTTTCTTCCCCCTGTGCTATTAGGACCCTTTTCATCCCCTACCCTGGTTTTCGGCGCCCTTCCCTCCTGCTGAATATTCGGTGCGAACTTCTCTATTCAACAGCGCGGAGGTCTCAACTGGGAAATTGCATCTGGACCCTTTTCCTTATTCAGATATAATCTTAGTGCCTTCCTCCCCTTCTGGGGTGGTCACTTCGCCACAGAATGGATTTTTTTTTTTTTTTTTTTTCTGCCTCCTATCGGTCGTTGGGGTTTAGGGGTAATTCTTTCTGCCGTCCACCTCCTTCTTTTTTCTATCTTGTTGCTGTTAACGCACACTCGAAACTTGCCCTGGGGTCTTTTTCTTTCTGTTTTCTGACTTCCACCCTCCATGACAGCTTTTTTTCTTTGAACTCCCCCCAGTCCCCTTCCGGCGTTGATAGCGTTCATAATGCCGTTTTGGCACGCGAGAAGGTCGGGTCCCCTTCTCCACCCTCGTCTCTTCCCTTATTAGACCAAGATGGAATTTCCCCCAGTCTGTTTTAGCCTTTCCACCTCGACTTTATACGGTGCTATCCTGCTGTGAACCCCCCTCCCCGCTTTGATCGTCGAGTTTGGTCCCAAGTGTTGATTTTTCCCCTTACTTCGTTTATATTGATAGTTGGAAGTATCTGTCTAGCAGCTTTCGGGTTATTTCCTAAGTCTTTACGAAACCTGTTTTTTTTTTTCTCTCTCTTCCTTCACCCCTGCCAGGACTTCCCCCTTGTTCTCTCAATATATCCCTTCCTTGCGCCCCGTCATTCCGGACCAGGTTTTTTTTCTTCCTGCACCGACTGACCTTTTCCGCCGATATCTCAAGAGTATAGATGTAATTCCCGAGTTTCCTAACTTTCTCTGTTCTGCTTCCTGCCCCCGATTTGGTTTTCTTTTGACCCAGCAATCCCCCTTCGTTCCACCTTATTTGACTCATAAGCAACGCCGTTCGTGGTCATTCCCTCTGTGTTATTCCTTTTCCTCCCTTCATGACTAACGAGAGAAAGCAGGATTCAACATTTCATTTTCCCCCCACGGTGGGGAGTTATCCCCCTGCAAGCAACCCCCCCTGACTTTGCCTTTTTGCAATCCATTTTCCCCCTGAAACATCAGAGTTCTAGACCATCACCCCCTCTCCTAACCGGGGGGGGTAGTTTATGAGCCACATCACCCCACTTAGTGGCACACAAAGTCCCCACCAACTATTTTATCCCTAAGGATCCCTGAGGTAGCCCTCTTGACATGACAGTGTCGATGCTTCCCACGTTCAACCCTTCTACTTTATCCGACCCCCCAGAAAATTCACGGAATACTAGTCAGAATGGCTTTTGCAGTTCTCCCTCCCCCCCAGTAAGATATACTCCATCATTTCTCCCCTGCCCCTTTGGTATCCCGGGATAACCCCTTAATAGGTGCTGTCAACGACCGACAGTGCCCCTAACTCCCCCGTGTTACATTCAGGATACAAGGTGTTATTCCCCTTGTCTTCTCCCCTTCCGTCTTTTGCTGCTCCCTTCCTTCCAATAGGAAGACTTTGCTGGCGCTCTCCCCGCATTGAGAACGGGCCCCCCCCCTATGATGTCAAGGCTATGAGAACCCGCTCTCCCTTTCCAGGCGTCAAAGTTCCATGGATAACTGAGACTTCCTTTCAAAAGTTTTATCTCTCAACGTCCCGCCGAGTCTTTTTGAACCAGAGGACCCCCTCCCACCTCCCGTTCCTATTAACGGACCGTCGTGTTTGAGAGGTACATAATCTCAGGTCAGTTCCACCCTAGCAGCCTTCAGTTTGTCTACTCCTGCGCCCAACCACTCATAGAGGGGCTGCTTCCGTAAACATCGAATCACTTTCTCCCTGCATACTGCTGCAGTTAACCTTCCTATTTTAAAGTTTCTTGTTTGGTCATGTTTCATTTCCGCCCGCTCATCAAAGCCTACAAGAAGTATATGTTGCATCATTTATATCCAGTTCTTCCCCATAGCACCCCCCGACCATTCCCTTTAACTACCCATGGCTGTCTCCCCCAAGTTTTAGGGCTTTAGATCATCTCTCTCCCTTACAATTTCAATGCAACTCAAGTTTATGAAAAGCCGTTTTTCCCTCCCTCTCTCCCTATTCGAATCTTCTACAACCTCCTAGGAAGCCTTGCCCTTTTTTTAGCTTCCATCTCCGGTGTTTGAATTTGTCAAAATCGATTGTCGTCCTGCGCCCCCTCCCCCCTTGCGGCGCCCCCCTCGTACTCCTCTCCATCCTCTTATGTCTCCTCTTTCAAATTTTATTCCAAATATTGATATCTGGCCGGTGTTCCCCCCCAGTCAGGTTCCCCTTTTGTTTTTCACTGACTTTTTTTTTACTTCTCATGCTACAAACAGAACATTTTTCGTCTCGCTCTCCCTTCGCCCTCCCTTGCAATTTCCCGCTGCCCTAACCCTTACTTGTGATTTTCTGACCCCCGTGTCGAAACTTCGTTCTGTCCTTTTCTCCTTTTTCCTCACTTTCCTTTCCTTTCCCACCACATAATTTTTTGATAGATCACAACTCCCCCTTTTCCTTTTTGGGAAAAGCGCAGCTTGTTTTCAGTCTTTCAGCCCAGCCTAAAGACGTCCTTTTTTGATGAGAACCAAAAGTTCAGAGTCTCTCGTATTTTCCTTTTTGCGCTCGCTGTTGATTTTTCCCCTCTCCCCCCGGCATTATGGTCTACGGCTGTTGCTCTCTTTTTCAACACCTCTGTCCTCTCGCCAGGAAATACTGTTACGGTTCAGTGAGTGATGACCACCTTTTAATTTTTTACCTCGTTTCAGGAAGTCACCTCCTGGCCTTTTTATTCCCTTTTTCGTTTGAATTGTTGTGAAAAAATGGTTTTGGTCTCCCAATATCCACAGTGGTATTTTAGCAAGTAGCGCGGTGAAAATTGCCTTTTCAGTGAGGGGCTTTTCCTCCTCTCCTCCCCAGTCCTTTTTGTCGGCATTCAGATGCAGCGTCCCCAACCCCGTAGAAGTTATCCTGCTTGCTATAATTGGGTTCACCCTTCCCCTCATACCCCAGAAACAATCTGTTTCCTTTCCTCATTTAATCTCTTATTCCGAGAACCTTTCCTCTGATGGGGACGTCCCGTGAGACTCCCGTGTGTCTTTCTTACTCGAAAACCTCACTGAGTACCGGGTGAAGTAATTTGTCCCTCTCTTGCAAGTCTAAACTCCCCCACTTTCCCTTCGCACCAGTTCGTCCAATGTAGTTTCTGACGGCAAGCGTCCGAAGCTTTTATTACCACTTTTCCGTTCTGATAGGAGCAAGTGCGTTCTGGTGGATGCTGCTCAATCGGCTCCCCTGCTCTCAACACCCCTTCCCTACCTCAGCCTTGCCGTCTTCGGATCCCTCATTTCTCAAATTTTTTTCTATACAAAAGCAGCCTTCTCTCGATAGTCAGATCTCTCTTCGTTATGTTCTTAGTGTCCTTTCCCCTTTTTTCGTTTGCGCTGCCCCCCTTTCCCTATTTTTTTTCAACTGAGGAGGGTCCTTCAGCCCCCATGGCTTTAAGTGCACTGTGCTGACGCTGGTCTCTTTCTGTACTAGGTTGTATCGGCGTTTTGATGGCACCAGAGGACCCCCCGATGCACGGATCCTCCTTTTTTTTTCTTTTAATATATTTTCCTCCCCGCGCACCCAGTAAGTGGGACTCTCCTGATTTTTAAGGGTTTGTCCGGTATCTTCCTTCCTTTGTTCCACTGTTAGGGCTGTTGACCTTCTCTTTAGTCTCCGTGCACGCCCCTTTTCTTTTCAGGTGCGAGTATCTCTTTTCATCATCGGCCAGTTGCTATTGCGGTTTTTTTGTGGACTGATTCTATCTTTTCCTCTTCGAATAACCGTTTTTTTTTTTCTTTCATTTTTTGCCCCCTCTCAATTCTTGAAGTTAGGTTCAAAGGGTAACGATGACGCTTTTATTGTTTGGTCTGTACACTGGGCTTGCGCCGTCTTCTGAGCCTCCTCCCCTCGAGTTTCTTGGGGGTACCCTGATTTGTCGGTTTTTTTAACTGTTTTTTTCATCCGCTATCATCTGGTGGTATCTTTCCCGTCTCCTGATGTACATGAGTATCTTATTTTGTCTAGAGTAGGAGATAGAGTCTTCTTCCATTTTCGGTCCCAGAAATCTTCCGTTCCTTCCCTCCTCCTAAAAGCCTGTCTCCGACTCAGACCATGATTTCCTGGTTTTTGTTGATTCCAATCTTTTTTCCCCCTTCCGTTTCTTCGCTTTTTTTTTCCCTTTTTTTCTTATGAGTTCCTTTCCCCCAAACCCTTGGGGACATTGCAGTAGCAACCGGCTTCTTTCTATTTGATTTCAGGAAAAAGCCTGGGCCCAAACATCTGGTTCACTTTTCGCTTTTATTGGTACTTCCTTCCCTTCGACCTTATAAGCAATATTTTTGCCTTGGCCTCCGCATTTTTTAGGCTTTCCATAATTCCTTGGACCTACAGCCGGGTCTTGGCACAACCTCAACCATCTTGCCTTTAACTTCCCCCCGACCATGGATTTCCCCCCACCTCCTTTCCTTCAGCTTTTCTTTTCTCCCCCGCTTTGAGTCCGTTACAGGAATCCAAAACCTTGCCTCCGAGGTAGACAGTCGAGGGTCCCCCGTTATTGAATTTGGAAGGCTGTCTTTCCGCGAAAGTGGTCCTTTCGATTTCTCTCAGATAGTTTTCAGTATCTCTCTCTTTTTCTCCTCCCTCACTTGCGAGGAGCCCACCCGATCTGCTCTCCGCTGCGGCCACGTAGATCCTATACAATTTTGAGGACCGACTGGAAACCTGGTTGCCCCCTGACCTAATGAGGCTTTTTTGTGACTCGTATTTTTTTCTTCCCTTTACCATCTCCTCCCTAGATATCTAGTCCCTTGAGTGGTGAAAGCCACCTTCCCTGAGTTAGTGAGGTTCTCTTCCTATTGGGATCTTTCCCCGCATTGCTATTCGTAGTTTTTAGTCCCTGACAGACTCCTCCTTTGCTTTTCTTGGTCCCCCCCTTCCCCCCCTATGCTTTTCTGGTTGCGGGTACGGCCACCTACCCTCTTACCGCCAACTCAGGACCCCTTTTTTCAACAAAGATTGTCAAGTAGGATACGTGTGCGAGTGGGTGTTCCTTCCCGCAACCATCCCCTCCAGCCCGGTTTTCTTCCATAGTCTATGACCAGGCTTCACCCTAACCTTTCAAAAAAAGCGTCATTGGGCTAGCACTCTAAACAGGGCCTTTTTTCCATGCACTCTCTTTTAGTAGCTTCTCATTATTAGCCCAGCTGTCAGTGGACCAGAGGGGAACGTTTCCCCTATTCCGTGCTGATTTTTCCCGCCCTCTCCCCATGCGCAACGGAAGTCTACTTTCCAGTTTTTGCAGCATGGCTTGCTCTTTTGTTCAGCTGACGATTATAAGCCTTTCTCTAGCAAAATTTTTTTTTTTTTATCCTTCCCATCGTCTTCCGAGCTTAGCCCCTCGGGAAATATACCATCTCCACAGTGTCCTTTACCCTTTACCACTTCGGTATCAGCTACCTTCTCTTATGTGACCCTTTCCCGTCCCATTCTGCCGACTTTTTTAATGCCCCTCCAATTCCACCCCCCCCCCCAACCAAGATGCCGCCTCGCCCACGTTGGGAATGATGACAAGCGATAAGTCCCTTTCCCCAAAGTCGATCTCCCATGAGTTTTAAGCCTCCGATGACCCCTCCCTCTCGTTTTCCCCCCTTAGCAGGACCCCCTGCACCCTCCTTTCTCTAAGAAACGTACTGTTGGTCTGCGATGTTGGAACCCCTAGTGCCTCAGACGATTCAGTCATTCTTTTAGCTGAATATTTTGCGCCAAACATCTAAGTCTCGTCAGTTTAAGCTTCTCCTTGCTCAAGAGTCCTCCACTCTGCTGTATCCATGGCGCGGCCAATGCCGCCTGTTAAATATTTTTTTGGACATCTCCCACTTTTCTTTTTTCCCCCATACAAGAATTCCTAGAAGCTAGGCTGAGAATTCAGGTAAGCGCTGCTTTTTTTTTCCTCTACCCCAGTCTCCCCCCTTTCTTTCCTTTTCCAGGTGGCTCGGAATGTTAGGCTTAAGTTTGCTCTGGATTTCAAATGTTCTGAGTGGCCAGGCTACTCCGTGCATAAAGTCCATGGTACCTACGCTTCGTCCAGCTTGCCAATTCGGCCCGCCAGTTGACATCGATATCTTCTCCCTTGCGGTCTCTCATCCCATCTCTTTTTTCTCCTGACTTTCGTCCCCAATGTTTACGCTTTCGTCCGAAGTCCCCTCCCTTTTTAAACTCCGAATAACTTTTCTGTTCGAGCGGTTTCTTGATTTTCTATTTCTGAGGATTAAACAGATTTGTGATATCTTTTTATTTTTCAGGTTTGGAACCCCCTAACTTGTATGTATCCTTTCTCCTTTTTTTTCCTTTCTCTCCTTCCCTATATACATTGTGTCTATCGAATCACTCCCTTCCCCCGGGATTGACCCTTTGTCCAGCCTCTGCTACCAACCTCCGTCTGCTTGCGACAAACCCCCCCAGGTTTTCTGCGTTCTGTTATAATTTTTTCAGCCGCACCTTTCTCTTTTACCCCCCTTCCCCACTTTATTAACCACTAAAACTTCTTCTCTGCAGGACTAGTTTTCGGGAAGGCCTGCCCCCCGCGTGCAAGAATGCCATGCGCGATGACCCCCTCCACTCATTTTTCCTCTTTCATCCTGTTTTTTAGATAGTGGGCTTGCGTTCTATTTCCCCTCTCCCGGAAGCCGAAGGCTTGTTGTTTTCTTGAAACCCCCTCTTCCTCTTTCGCCCAGAAAGAAGGGAAGTTTTTGAGTCCCCCCCTTTTTTCCTTTTTTGGTTTGCATTCCTTTTGCTTCACATCTGCCTTTGTCGGCACGGAAAAAAGTAGTTTTCCGAAACACCTGGGTTTCTTTTCCTATACTCAAACCCTTGTTACCAGCCCATCGAGCGGGGAACCTTTCCTTTTCTTTCCAGGTGATACAAAACCTTTCTATCTTTTTTTCGTGAATGAGAGCCTATCCCAACCCGGACATATGTCCTCCTTGAAATGGTGTTTTCCCCAATTCTGAATCCTATAGTTTTTAGTTTTTTTTTTCACCTCATTTTTTCCACTTGAGCCGTCAGCTGGATGCGGAGCCCCTCTTCTCCGAACTTGAGTGCTTACTCACGAGGTGAACAGGTTTACGACTTTTTTGTGGGGCACCTAAGGCTTCTCCCAGAATGCCCCTTTTTTCTTCTTTTCCACGTGAAACCTCCTGGCGGTCAGTCGTCAATTTACACGTCTTTCGGCCTCTCTCCTAGTTCGCCTTTTCCCCCCCAAGCTAGGATGGTGTTCCTGCCGCTGAAAACCTACCTTCCCTCCCTTAAGTTCTTCTTTTTACTTTTGACGATCAGAAGGTTTTTTCCTGTTTGACTGAAGAAGACCCCGATTAGTCTGTCTTAGTCTCTCCTATTCTTTTCGTTTCTTCTTTCTTTTTCCTTTTTTCATTTGTTTTCCCCCAAAAGAAGGGAACTCTTCTTTCGGGTGGCAGCAATGGATCTCGTGGGCTACTTGTGCCGCGGGTAGAATTACTTTACTCGCCGTCGATATCTATGTTTGTCGAAACTGATACTCGATGCCGCTTTATCGAGTTCTTCAGTCATCCTTGACATCGCGCCCCCCCCTAGTAAACTGGTAAGAGGACGATTTTGCAGGGTTGGTGGTTCTTCTCCTTTGTTCCACTCCCTTTTGCTGATCAGTGTTTTTTTTATGTTAAGGAGAAGTTCCCTCCCAGTGTACTTTTACGGCGAATTTTTTCTTTTTTCCTTTTTGCTCGTTTTTGTGATCCTTTAGTGGCGGGGCTTTTCTCCCAGATTTCCACGTTTATCCGTGGTTTTTCCCTTTATTTTCCCCTGCGCCTTTTGCTGATCTGAGCGAAACGCCCTATGTGACCTCCTTGGCTTTTTTTTTCCCCTGGCTCCAGTGTCCGGGTTTTAAGAAGTCTTCTGGCTGGTTGAGCCCCTCTGGTTCTGGTCTACACCGGTCCCCCCCGTAGTCATGATATATCTTCATGATGGGACCTTGAGCACGCCATTACACTGTAGTTTTGCGCACCAGGAATATTGACTTCCCTGCCCTTCTGTAACTTTTCCCCTAGGTCAAGTTCCTGCAGCATCCATAAGCCGTCCCCATCAGTCCATGGATGGTTTGCCTTGTTTCCCCACCTACTTTGTGTGATTTCAGCTGGTTCGTCTGCGTTGTTCCTTCCTTTCTGGAAGGCTTTAATTTCACTTTGGACCTTGATTGTGAGGATTTTATATGTTTTCGTTCCTACCATCATAATTTCCATGAAAGGGGGTCATTCCTGCTGTACTTTACACGGTCGCACCCCTTACCTCAGCATGTGCCTTTTTAACAGAAAGGAGTTGTCTCTTCCGGTTCATCTGCCTTTGTCCCCGATAGAAGGGCTGTTTTCCCCCCTCCACCATAGTAACTGACTAAATCTGGACCGTTCCCACGCTTGCTTCCTTTCAAGCTATACTCTTTCTTTATTTTCTATCGGCGTCGTCCCCCCTCCGAGCTTAGTCTGACTTCGCTTGGTGAAAAATTTCCTGATGTCCCATGCCGGATTGTTTCTTGATAGAAAGTGAGCTGGCTTCCATCTCGGTGATCTCTTTTTCATACGATCGTTTGTTTTTTCTTCGATACAGTCACCCGATCAGGGGGGTTCCACCACGTCTATCCATATACACCCTCGTCTTATTTCCCCCTAAATTTCGTATCCTCTCCCCTTTTTCTGAAGGCCTATATTCCGGGTCCAGCCGAGATAGTACCCTTTCAGAAAGAGTATAGTGTCCTTACCCGGCTTTTTCCCTCCTCGTGGTCGACCTTTTTTTACCTAGGCCGATGTTGTGCCATCACTCCCCCCCTTCCGTCTTGGACACGGGACTCTTTCCGCCGCCAAAGACTGCTTTCTTTTGTTCCACTATTTTTTATTGTCAGTTTCCCCTTTCCATTCCAGTGACCAAAATCGGCACCTGCACGTGTCCATCTCTTCCTTTTCTGAACCGCAAACATACCCCACGAAAGAGCCATCACTGGGCAAAGTGCCATGCCATCTCGGCCGCATTGCCACCAGAACCCCCTCGCCAAGCTTTTCTGTTCTCCCCCCGCGTGGCAAACCCCTTAAAAATCCCCAGGGCTGATTAGGCTCTTAATTCAGATTCTTCCCTTTACGGCCGCTGTCCATCAAAGACACTCCGCCGTCGCGATATTCCCGCCTTTCCCCTCAAAAAGGAAGATACCAGTGGCAGCATGGCTGCCTTGCGCAGATAGGAAGTATCTTTATAGCAGTGGCGCTCCAACGTACCGTCCAAATCGTTCTCCCAGCATACCTATCTGTACGAGGCAGCCCCTCGACAAGGGTCCTCTCACCGAGTCATCCCCTACCCCTTTTTTCGATCCGCTCCCCCTTGATTAGCCACCCTAAAGTGTCAGCCGGGCAAGTTGATGGCTCAGCTTCCCTCAAGTCGCAATGCGAGCGCAACGGCCGCTGATGCCATAAATTCCATTTTTCCCCTTACGAGGGCTTCCCTTTCGATTAAGTCGATCTTCTCCCTGCGAGATGTCCCCTTTCTCCTCTTCGGCACACCCGGGTCTCACAGGAACTACTGGACCCTATGCAATAATATCTTTTTCATGAATTCCCCCCCCCCCCCCCCCCCCCTACCCCCCCCAACCCACCCCCCCACCCCCCCCACACACACACCCCCCCCTCTCACTCCCCGGCATCGAGTAATTTAACACCTCTCATTTTTCCCCCGCCAAGATACCTTTCTCCCAGCGGTCAGCAGCCGTTTAGATCCATTTCTGAGTCCCCCCGCTTCCCAGACGAGTTTCCTCGTCCCACATTGCGTTCCGTCTTGTTTTGGTTGATAAAGAATGACCGAACTACTATCGGTGCTTTCTCCGGCCCCCCTGCTTTTTGTTTTCCTTATAACACCGTATAAAATTCTTCATACCTTCTTCTAACGACTGACCGTAAGATTTCCTGATAGCGCCTTAAAGTAGAATTAATCTTTTGGCAAAGGAGACGTCCCCTTCTCCTTTCCCGAACTCTGGTGTACCCTTTCCTCTTGCCTTCGACCGTCAGTTTTCTAAGTGGTCCGCATGACAGTCTAGACTTTAAGTCCCGGAAATTCGACCGGTTCCCCCTTGTCAGCACTTCCGCACCTTGCTGTCGCATTATCCAGTTGTAGATGTTCGTCTTAGACTTTGCAAATGCTTCTTCCGGTGCGTGTATATCTTCTTGAAAACGCACGGTGGATTTGTACTTCCGGGTTTAATGACTTTTTCCCGGCATACAACCTACCCGTGTTTTCATCACTACCTTTTCCGACAATTGCAATTTAACTAGTCTTGCTAAAATACCACTGTTTTTTGCTCCCCCCCCCCGTTTCTTCTTTTCCTACCCCCGGCAGCTGTGAAATATAGCCTTCACCCCAACCCATACCTTTGGGTCCTCATGCCTCAATGCGCTTTTTTTTTTTTTGCAGCTGTTTCTCCCCTCTCTCCCCCCCGGCTTGGCGCCTA
>Ga0179591_1283291_pt1 | contig 17812 bp, 20 predicted proteins | sample CZOMad2_1_08_16f_FD_182891 | JGI IMG/M metagenome (GOLD analysis project Ga0179591, IMG submission 182891) | Vadose zone soil fungal communities from Angelo Coast Range Reserve, California, USA - CZOMad2_1_08_16fungal (PacBio error correction) | ecosystem: Environmental > Terrestrial > Soil >... | reverse complement strand
ACCCCTGGAAAACCCCAAGTAGTGCACGCCAACTCCCGGGGAATCAATCTCCCACATTGTCCCCTTGGGTGGTGGGGATTTCGGTCCCCCCGTTATTACCACCCCCTTAATTTTCACTTCCCAACTCTCCGTCGACGGTTGTTGACACATGAATATCCATAGCCTCCTTGCCCATCCGAGCCCAGCCCCCCGAACTTTTTTAATCTATAACCATTTCTCCTCACCCCCCTACTCTCTACCGCCTGCCCAATCGAGATATGTCAAGCTAAACCCATACCCATATTCTTCACCCCAAACCCGCAAGTTTCCATCTGCCCCAATCCGCCGTTCCACCCACACTAAAAAGAGGGATCCCCCTCACGCACCCACGCACGGGAAAGAAATGTTCGACACAAGACCCCCTTCAAAGGATGTGGGAGCTAGACTTTCCCTGTTCTCTGACTACTCACTCCTCCACACTTGAACCCCTTTCCTTCGCTATCCAACTCAGGCACACAAGGCACCACAGTTTATTGCGGCTGTCCACTCGGTTTACAAGAATTCCCTCTTTTCTTCCCAGAAAAACGCGTAACCTTTTTTCGGTCCCATCTCTTCACCGAACCTTTCACCAACCCCCACGTTAACCAACATGCGGTTCATTCCCCCTTTCCCCAAGATTGATAATCACTTCCCCTCCCACCAAGATACGTACGGCCTGCCACATCGATTCCCTTAGCTTTTACCCCCCCCCCCCCCCCCCCCCCCAAAGTTGATAGGAAGGAGAGTTTTGTAGATACCAACTCCAGTGGTCTCCCTTCACCTTTGAGGATCGGCCAGACAAAGCTCTCAGAAGAAAAAGAGTGAAGCAAGCAGCTCCAAGCCTCCCCGAGCCAATCACCATCCCCATACTCTCCAAGCAACCACCAATATAGTCTCGTTATAATTCCGTTGTGGGTTGTGGGTTTTTTTTTTTTTTTCTTGTTTTTTTTTTTTTTTTTTTTTTGTTTTGCGCAGGCGATGGTAGGTTCTTCGGTCTGATGAGCTGGCTCTGAGTTAGACTTTGTATGAGCGAGTTCTTTCACAGGCCCATGTGTTTGGGTCCCCTGGAGTTTTTTATATCATTCCAGTCCTATCCAACTTTTTCCCACGTCAAGGCATACGTTCTGGTTGCGCATTAGTAGTTCTTTGATATGTTGGCGTGTTATTCCTGTGTTGCGGGCATGAATCATTTTCTTGTTTGCCGAGCTCCTTTTTTATTGTTGTGATCTCTAACCCCACCCAATTGAGTGTTAGCGGTGGTGTTTATTTCTAGATTAGGCCTTCGGTGTACGCTTCTTCAGCCCCCCCACTGTTCTCTGACTGAGTTGATGAGAAGAATTGGATTCCCCCCCCCCTGAAATGTATTCGACTCCGCCCTTTTAGAATACGACTCTCCCTTTTTGACAGCTTTGGACATGTTTGCGGATAGGGCGTGAGCATCGTTTGTGGTGTTTCCTCTGAGTCGTTTTTTTGATCCCGGCGTATTTGTTCACAGATCCGATTTTTCGCTTTTGTTTTTTCCTCTTCCCGAATATGGTTCATGTAGTGTTTCTCTTTTTTATCTCGCGACTTGTGAGATAGCGGGTTGTTTGTTCTCGATGACATGTTTTTTTCCCCCCGGTCTTTGTGTGAAGAGGAGTCGGCTTGCTCTATTACATGTCGAGACCCCATTCCTCATGTGACCTAGAGAGTGAGCCACCGTTCAATTTTGCCCATTCAGTTGTGCCCAGACATTTTTTTTGTATTCTCTTTTGCTCCGTTTATTTTTGATTAAGAAGGTGTTTCCCTGTGTTCACACCCACAATGACCGCACGTAGGAATTGGTACCATACGTCCTCCTGCGCCCCCGATCTAAAGTACGCCTGCGCCGTACATGCTGGCGCGCAGACGAAGTGGGGCACGTTGCACGTCAAATTCCTCTTGCTTTTCCGTAGCCCTTTTGCAAAGCCCCAGGGTCACTGGCAACTACTTTTGTTTTTCCCCGGAGTCCCACACATTCGCGAGCGTATTGTTCGTCTTTCAATTGACTTTTTGGTGATTTTTGTTCTTCTGTTGGGGCGTTTTTTTTCGCTGTTCTTTCGGAGCGTTGATACGGGGGGTTTGCTAAGCTTTACAGTTCAAATGGGGTCTTGGTGTAAAAGGGTCCCACCCGCTTTTCTTCCATTTCTCCTCTTGAGTCATCGAGTGTGTTGGCCGGCCGTTAGATAGGGGGAAAACTAGTGTAGACAGCTGCGGGACCCCTTCGTGGATGTTGGGTTGGATTCAAGCTGTTTTCAGGACCACTATCTCTAGGTTCCACTTGAGTTGTTGGTGTTTAATGGTGTCTGAGTTCCATTGTAGTTCTCTTCTGACGGCTTGAGCATAAATTCCGCATTGTTTAGCATAGGGGATCGCGCATTTGTTGGACTTCTTTGTTTCCTTTTTACGTGTTGGGGCGCTTGTCTTTCGTAAAGTCCTCTTCTTCTTTTCCTAGCGCAGGCTTGCCGTGAGTGCGATACGTGTTTTTGTGTTTTTTTTTCCATTCCAGTTGCTTCCCCTCGAATTGCTGCTAAGGGTAGAAGGTTTTGTTTTTTCGATCCGTTTTATTCTCTGTCCATCCTACCTGTCCCCCCTTCTTTTTGTGTATAGCCAATCGGCGTCTTTTAAGTTAGTTTCAGTTCTGTCCTCTTTAGAAAGTTTTTTCTGTAGTCCCCCCGGCCTTTTTACCACCTCACGTCTCCTCCTTAGAACTTTATTTAAGATTGTAGTAAATTATTCTTCATTGGTTCTCCCCCCCCAAGGGGAATGTCTGGACATGGTGCCTTTTGTTTGGTTTCTTCCAGCGATTTGCCCCCTCTCGGTTCCTAGTTAAGCATGGGAGAGGGTTTATGGTATTTTTTTTGGTCCAGTCTTCGTTGGAGGTCGGTGCTTTTTCAGAAGCCTGTCCGATAAAGACGGATGACTTTTCTACTGTTTTTTTTTTTTGATTGCGGAGGCAGATTGATGACTTTTTCCTTCAATTGGTGAGATTTCCTCCTCTTTTACTCCATCTATTCAGAACCACCATCCTCTGTACAACCCCCCTTTAACTAACCACAGTCATAAACTATTCAACCCCGCTGTATTACCTGAGGTATCACTCTTCCCCCCCCCCCAGCAAAAGAGGACCAAACGCCGACATTCCCCAAGGCTATTGTCAGTTTTTAGCATGATACCCTCTCCTGAAATCGTTCTTCCCCGCAGTTTTTTCGCCGCTGTAAAGAACTGGGTGTTGGTGGGTGCGGGCTACCTCAAACTTTTTCGGAAAAATCAGGCTCTCCGCATTCGCAAAATAATAAATCCCCCCCTTGCAGGGCAAACTAGGTCGGCTGTCCACTGGGTGTAGCGGCTTCCCCCCTACCTTCCGAAAGCACAACCATTCACCATGCACTCGTTTCCCTTCGCGCACCCCACAGACGCTGAACCGTCGCCTCACCCTTCAAGATTTGCGATCTTCAATCTCCATCTTCCCTTTTCCCCACGTCCAATTTCCTTCCCCAAAAAGGTCCCAACAATTCACTGACTGCGTGCTCGTCCACAAGGAGGCACACTTGCGTTTCTGCCACCTTTAACCAGTCCGATCAGCGTTTGACGATTTCCCCTAAGACAAAAGACAAAAATGCCCCCAAAAAAAGCAATCCGCGCTTCCTCTTCTTCTTACCTTTCCCCCCCCCCCCCTTCCCCCCCTTTTTCTCCCCCCCAACCAGCACCCAGAAGTGTCCCTAGCTTGTCGACGCCTCTCTGATATATCTCCACTCGCTTAAGAAGAAAGAGTGAGATGAGAATTATTTCAGACCACCCGTGACCATCTCCCCCCCCCTACCCTTTTGAATGTCCAAAGCAACTTGTTACTTTCGAAACCCCCTGAACGCTGACTCACACCCTCATAACCGGTTCCGTTCACAGAAAATCCCCCCGAACATAACCCACCACTCAAATAATACTACCAAAGACCTAGCTTCCTGTTTGAAAACAAATCCCCCTGGAAAGAAACCCACCACCCAAAAGTTGCCCAACCTTTGTTTTTTTCCTGTTAGCTCGCCTGTATACCACTATTAGATTGTCTTCTTTTCAATTGCCTCGCCCAAATTTTTCACACCCAGTGGCTCAACAGCTTTGGTACCCCCCACCTTCAACACACCAAGGACAGCCAATCCTCACCGGGGCTCTTCTCCCAGTTCACCAAATTCCTTGTTTAGAAGGAGTGTTACCCCCTCATCCACTCCAGTTTAACTGTAAGGGCAGGTGTTTGGAGGAACCTGTAGTAGTGTCTCAAATCAGCAAGATGCCAAACCTGGGTTCAGAAGACCACTACTGCGAGTAACAGAGCACCCCCCCCCCTCCCACCGACTTCATATCACAAAGACTCGGATCTGTCACCCCCCTTCACCCAGTCTCACAAAACATAACATTAGTCCCCCCCCCCCTCCCCCCCCCCCGCCATAGTGGAATCGGTTTGAACCTTGCGCCCACCATACCTCCCCCCTTTTCCCATCAACCCAAAAGAGGATCAGCCTTCGATCACCATATACAGTCGCACCCTTTTTCAGAGAAGGTCAATGCACATCAGGCTCTGGCGACTTGACTGCCCCCCTCAAAGCCCAAGGAGTTACCAACCCAAGGAACGCGCCGCTCTACAACCTCATAAACTTCAAAACAGTTGGTCTAACAAACGGTTTTCCTCAGTCCTACCTCTCCATAACATCCACCGCTTACTAATGTAGGTCTCCAGTCTAGTCAAGCCCCTTTCCCTGCTCTCCGCCCCACAACACTTCTGCTTGCGACATATCTCAAATGATTATGCCGCTAATCCCCTCAACCCCCCCCTCTTTCGCCTCCGTAATCCGGCAACCCAAAGAGAGGCCCTAGTTTTTCTCGGGAGGATTGGGCTTTGGTACAACCACACTATTTTCCCTTTCCCAGTCCCCCCTTTCTTCCCTACGTCACGAGCAGACAAGAATTTCTAAAGATGCCCGAAGCTTCAGTCCCCCGACTCCCTCCCTGCTGCCGTTTTTTCACCCCCATATTCTCCTCCTCGTTGGCGAGAGATGTTGTTGTCGAGACGGCTCTTTAGTCTTCTTGTCCTTCTTGAGCTCCTTTGTGCCCTTTAGCTATTCCGTTGGTTCGTGGCCGAAGCCCAGTTTGAGTTGTAGCCGGGGGTTAGGACCGCCCTTCGTCCCTCCCCCTTACCAATTTGCCTCTCTTCTTTGGCATTGTATTATCTTGGTAGTGAGTCCCTTTTCTGCATCGTGCTGAGTAGTCAGGTTTAGGGAAGGATTTTTGGTTGTCGAGCAGCTTGCTTGCGTTGTACAGATGACGGCGACATCACACAGGTTCGAGGGGTAATCAGGTTGGTTGGAGGGGCTTTCACGCTTTGATTTGACTTCTTTTTAATACGAGTATTTTTCGACATCAAATTTTTTCCTTTATTTTCTAACTGTTTGACGCTTCAAGGGCCATGTTTTCCCCATTGTTCTGACGTACTGCTAGGCGCCTTGCCATTTTTAGAATCCTAGCCATTAAAAAAGGAAGTGCGAAGGTTTGGTATGTTTTTGCGGCGTGCGCTGTATTTTTTTCTTTTCCTTTTTTCAAGATTTGTAGTTTGGGAATAGTATGTCCACCCTGATTGGATGGGAGGTTTTTAATGAATCGGTTGCCTGTGAATATCTCTGGACTTTTCGATCCTTAGGGGAGGGGGTTTTTATTGGACGATGCAATCGGTGCTGAGCGAACAAAGTTTCGCGTCTTTTCTATGGGTAGAAGCTTCTTTTCCCCAACCCGTAGCCTGAAGTGAGCTGGAGAGCAGTGAGTGAGTTAAACCTCCTTTTGAACCCTCCACCAGGTATTTGCGAGTCTCCCCCTTTCCTGGGTGTCAGGCCCTTTTTTTGGAAATTTTTGTACCAACTCGAGTACGTGAAAGACTAGCCCCCACATGTCGATGTTTCATGACGGCAAGATCCTTGGTCGCCCTGATCTTCCGAACCCGCCCCCCCTTTGGACCTGTCAATAGTTGGTGGGAGTTCAGGATTTTTTTTTTTTTCCATTACGCCCTCGTTTTATTTTTCGGGGGAAAGCTTTTTGGTTTCGGTTTTGGGGGAGTTTTTTGTTTGTTTGGAGCGTGAAGTGTGCTTTGATCTTTGCGGCTTTTTCCCAGCCAAGGGTGTTTGTGTTCTCTTTGCCAGTTCCCGAGCCCCGCTGTTGCTTTCTAATCGAGTCGCCCTCTAGCCATTGTGTTTTGTTTGAGGAAGGGACTAGCGTCGTAGACAAAGCCGTCGGGGTTCTTCGTTGTTTTTGGTTGTGAGTTCCTTAGTGTTTGCCTTTTAAACGTATGGGGTACAAGTCCTTCTTGATCGGGCATAAGATTTGTCCTTTGATATTGTGTCGCTTTTCAAACGGCTCTGCTTCGAAGGTTGTTTACTTCTGTGCCAGTTTTTGTATGCATCTTGCCTCGTCCATTTCATGTTTTTTTTCCATTAGCCCTGTTGGTAGAGCATTGACTTTGACATGCGCGAAGCGCTCCATGCGTTTTTTCCTTTTCGTTTTTTTTATCTTTGCCCGCGAGGTTTTGGCTTCCAGGGAGTACAAGAATTAAGGACTTTGGAGGCATGTTTTTTCCCCTTTTGCTTTTAGTTTTCTTCATTTACAGCTTTCCCTGGGGCCATATCTGACAGTTTGTTAGCAGGACAACTTGGGTAGGATTTTCTTTTAAGTGTGGAACCTTTGCCTTCCGCAGGACAAGGTGAATGTAGATCGTTCAGGTCCACTCCTCTTCAGTAAATGCTTACCACCTTCCCGTAGTACAGTCTTTCTCTAGGTCCAATGCATGGTTTATGAACCCCAAATTTCCTTGAAATGATTTGTTTTATTCTGCGAATCGATCTTTTTTAACAGCTGAGTTCTGAGGGGGCGAGACATCTGTTGACGGCCTCGCCGCATCTCTGCGGGGCGCCCCCCGTCATACGTCCCGGAGGCAGCCGGCACGCCTCCCTCTTGTGAGCTCCCGCCCGTGGATTCCCTCTATTCTTCTACTTCCTCCCACGCCGCGCGCTGCTGCACTTTGGCAGTTCAGGGTGTGGCGCCCGCGGGTTAGCCTTGTCCCCCGAGCCCCGTAGGGGTGTTGGCCACACGGTGGGCGTGCCGGCATGGTTGGGGCGGCGGGGTTGGTCTGCGGCGCAGGCGCGGCCGGGGTTCCGAGCGGGGAGATTGCGGGCGGGCGGCCCGCGCCCCGGCTCGGCGGGTTGGTGGGCGGGGGGTGGGGGTTTTGGGGGTTGGGGTTTAGATTTTTCTTTCGGTGGGTGGTTTACAGAGGAGGGGCGGGGTGTCCCCCAGGTGAAGCGCCCGACGAATCTGGGACTTTGGTGGTGTGCAGTGAGGGCCTACGATGCGGTTTGTGATTGCAGTTTTTTACTGTTTCTTGTGAGGAGTTGTACTCGTATCCCGAATTCTTTTCCCCCCGCCACCACCTAATTTCCCACCCACAAACGACAAAATCTCCAGGCATCCCTTAGTATAGAAGCTATCATCACTTCGCCTCACAACCACCACCCCCTTTTACCCGGTTCCCAGTCATTCCAATGTTTTCCCCAGAATGGCCCGGCAGGCCATCTTTCCCTCTTGAAGCAGAGGGCTCTTTTTGATTGGCTCCCACTATGGTTCCGAGACCCCTTTGTCATTTTTCCTTCAACTCGGAAACTTACGTCCTCCAGTCGCAAAACCCCCGCAGTTACTGTAACACACCTTTCGTATTCACCTGTACGGTGGTGCCCTATACCCTAGAAGAAGTTTTTCAACCTGTACGTCCATTGACTTAGTGACGCATGGGGAAAAGCCTTCAGTCGTCTCACTTCAGCAGACGCCTGGCGCTCTGGTCCACCAGTAGATTGCCTCACCTCAAGGCGACCCCCCCGGTCCCTTCCAACTATCCCCCCCCCCCATTTGTCCCCGAGCAGTCCTTTAGAACACAAACTGTTTCCTTCTGCACGACCCGTAAGAATCCGCTTCCATTCTGACCCCCCCCCCCCTCACAAATTATCCCCCCCCCCCCTGCCACAACTATTTATGACCTCTCTCTGTAGTTCTTTAAAATGACCCCCCCTAAGGAAACCACCCGACCTCAGTTTCCCCGATTTTTCTTCTTTGTTCCTCGGATACGACGCCCACCTCCGTCCTAATATTTCATTTGCTTTGACGCCCAGCGGTTTTTTTCCCTTTCCCCCCTTCCTTTCCACAAATAACCTTTGAACTTCACCGCTTTTCCACTTAGGAATCCCCCTCACACCCCTTTCCCCTCACTAAAACTAAGAATCCCCTCGTCCAGAAAAAAATACGGACACAACCAATATTCGGTAAAATCATAGTATTACCCCCAAACTATACTGACCGTCCCCCCCCCGCCCACCATTCTTTGCAAGTGAACCCTTTGGTTTTTTCATTAGCCTGCGACCCCCCCCCCACCCCCCCCCCCCTCGTTTATTTTCTTTTTCGGCCGGAAGGCTCCGACATTTCCAGTGTCTTACCTTTTAAAAGTGATTTTTTTACAAAGTTTGTACACCCCCCCTTGACCGCACACGAAAAGGATCCAATCGCATACCATAACTGTTTCGTTTTCCCCACGTTCTTGTTTTTCCCCCCCCCCCACTATCAAGGCGCCAGACACACTAGTCGTCCTTTTTATTGCCCTCTCTTTCTACCGGAACGACGACTGACACCCCGTCGCCGTCACAACGTCTGCACCCCCCCCCCCTTCACCCCCGCTTCACCCCCAAGCTGAATACGCGATTCCAATTCACGAGAAAAAGAATCCCCCTTCTTCTTCCCAAGTCTTAAAGGCCAATCGACTGGAGCCCACCCCCCACAATTTCTGGGACATGCACCCCCAAAACCGACACCACCTGCCCCTGAGGCCGATTCTCTCCCACCCCCCTTCGTCGCAAAAATAGTTTCTTTTCTGGCTAGTTTTCCCCCTTGGCTTGTCGACTAAGACAGTTTCATCACAACCCCTGAATCCCAAGTCCTCTTTCAAACCCAGTTTGAACTATGAAAAAAGTCCTGAGTGTTCCCCTTTTCAGGTCCCCCCCCTTTTACCCTCTTCTGCAACAAATCCCCCAGAGAAACTACCACACCTTGGGAAATCTCTCTTCCAATCCACCCCCCTCCCCGGATCCAGTTTTTCCCCCCCCACCCCACGTCCCCCTTCGGCCACCCTAATCTCCTGTTCCCGGAGAGCCCCCACACCCGACTCTCCTCCTTCCTTGCGACCTCTTCTGGCCTTAGACGTTGTTCTACCAAGTGGATAGGAAGGAGGGGGCGTGGCGATGCCTACCTGTTTTTTTTTTTTCCCCATGGGCTTCTAAGCCCTCACCTAAGTTCCCTTTTCCCCACTGACAGGGACTCACCGAATGGCAGTTAAGACCAGAACGGCGACCGCAAACACACTGGAGATTTGCAAGATACTTGTTGTGGTGGAGGACCGGCTTTCCAGGGAAGCTTAGGCTGTCGGTTTTTTCTTTTCTCCCTTCAGTTTTTACGCTTCTTAGTTTCTAGTCTGTTAGGGCCCAGCCCACTTTCGTTCCAATGAGGTGGTGTATTTTCCCCAGACCCTCCTCGTTTTTTCCCCCCTTCCGGTCATTTTGATTTCCGTATCTGGTGTTGTCTTGCTTTCTCTGCGGAATTCGAGTCTTTACCTTTGGAACGTTTGTTTTTCTGCCCCCCTTTTTTTTCCTCTTTACCTAAACTCCTCGGGTAGAGTTGTTGCTTATTCAGATGTTCTTAGTTTTTCAGCCGATTCCCCCTCAACCTGTTTTTTCCTTAGTGACTGGTGATTACTTTACTTTTTCTTTCAGGATGAATAGTTGTTCTGCTCCGCCCATTTCGAACCCATTGATCACCCGAATAAAAGACTTTTTCTATTTTTCTCTTTGTCTCGTCTTTTCTCTTGTGTTGATGTGATGGAGGAATCTTAGTTTGGCCGCGTTATTCCCCCCCCGTCTTTCCCCCACCGATTGGGGGAGCTTTTCTAGGTCTCTTGTTGCTGTTTCGTTTTCCCCTCTCTCGTTCCCTCTTTTGCGTTGAACTAGGCGGTTTGAGTGGTGGATTGAGTTTCTCGATGAACTCGGTTGGTGGCATGCTTACATTTTTTGTCAGTTTCATGTTTGATCTCTTAGATGTGACTTCACACCCTCTAGTGAGTCTTTCAGGGTTTTATTTCCCCCCCCCCCCCCCCCCCCCTCCCCCCTCACCCCCCCCCCCCCCCCCCCCCCCCCCACCCCCCCCCCCCCCCCCCCCCCCCCCCCCCCCCCCCCCCCCCCCCCCCCCCCCCCCCCCCCCCCCCCCCCCCCCCCCCCCCCCCCCTCCCCCCCCCTTCCCCCCCCCCCCCCCCCCCCCCCCCCCCCCCACCCCCCCCCCCCCCCCCCCCCAGTGGGTTTTTTTTTTGGGGTGTTTTTTTTTTTTTTTTTTTTTTTTTTTGGTTGTTTTTTTGGGTTTTTTTTTTTTGGTTTTTTTGTGGCTCTTGTTGGGGCTTCTCTTGGTGGTTTGTTGTGTGTTGTTTACTCCTAGGATACCAGCTTGGTTTCCCGTTTTGTTGTCCCTTTTTTCCCAAACATCCTGGAAATCCGGTGCATAGACAACCTTGTAATTTGTCAGGACGCAATGGGTCTTCTGCTAAAGACTCCTATCCTCGCTACTGACCACGAAAACAGTTGTTGGCACACTCGTTCATGCAGTTGGTTCACACATTTGAATGTATGTCTCATTTTGACTGATCCCCCACGCCTCCCTCACGCCCCTCTTAGGGTGCCAGTATTGAAAGGGCGCCCCCCCTCCTCTACCCCTTTCCTGATTGGAGGATTTTTCGGTTTGCTTTTGGCTTTGCCGGATGTGACGGTTCTACGTTTGTTTAGGTGGACTTCCATAAGTTTTTCTCATTCACCTTTTTTTAGTGGTGATAGGGCCTCGGAAAGATGTTTCCCCTCATGTATTACCTTGAGGCCTTTAATTCCGAGGTTGTTAGCGCTTAACCTCGACAAAGCAGTCGGGAACTTCGTTTGCTGTTGTGCAATTCTTCTTTTTCCACGGTTCCACATAGCATATATTATTCTCCTACGGTGGGTGTTTGTTTTTATTGTCTACGAGACCGTCGCTTAGTTTTCGGTCCGTGAGCATCGTGTTCTCCTTAAGTGCGAGGCGGTTTGTTTTCCTTTCCTTGGTCGGAAAGGGTTGGGGAATGCCCCCTGGGACGAACTTTCGAGTTGTGAAATAAGATCCCCGTTTTATTTTACCTTTTCCGCAATACTTGTCCTTTTGCTTCTTGGTTGATCGGAACTCGTCAATTCCTTGAGAATTTTGTGATTGGGCGTGTATGGATTTCCGATAACCGTTGTTTGAAAGGTCTTTACTAGTGTTTAAGCTAAACTAGGCGGTTCTGTGGAGCTCTCCCGTTTTTCTGAACGTTTTCTCCGGCATGTGATTCTTTATGTTTTTTCAGTCTCTCGGAATTGTTGAATTTTTTCTTCCTTTGTTTCTCGTTTTTATCATTGTTTTAGACATGGATGATGTCGCCGTTTTTCTTTTGGGTTGTTAGAAAATGAACGGGGGGACTTTGATAGATTTTTGGAGCAGAATAGGTGAAGGGTGGTCTGTCTGGGGGAGTGTCTGTGGGTTTTTTTTACTGAGGCTTTGGTGGGGGAGACAAGAAGGCTTGGTAACGACGTGGACCCCGTTTCCCGGGGGTTCCCCAGTGTTCGTCTGAGGGCAGTGCTTACGTCTTCGATTGAGCGTCCTCCGCGTAGTGCGGCAATTTCCAGCCACAACCCCCCCCGGTCATCCTTTTCCCCCCCCCCCCCACTACCCCACCCCCCCTTCCCCAGTCAGGAATAGGGAAAGCAGCTTCTACGCGCCAGACCTGACCCCCACCCTCCGACTCCTTCCCCAGTGCCCCCAAATGTCCTTTCGACACTTTCAGCTGCCATGTTACTCCACTTTCTTTCTCGTCGAGCGACATTTCCCGTGCTCTCTATCCACCCTTTTTTCCCTTCCTGACTTTGCCAAGACTTCCTCCTCTTTTTTTTCTCCCCAAAATCATACGACGATTGGCGCTTTCTCCCCACACTAGGAAGCTCCTTTTCACTTTTTTTAGTTTTTGACAGCCTACTCTCCCAACCCTCTCCTCGCAACTCAGGAACCCTGGCCGGGACCACCACAGCCTCCTGTAGTATTCAACGTTTTTTCAAGAGCGGTTGTGTGCCCCCACGTAGCTGTCCTCCCCCTCCCAGGTTCACTACCTTGATAACCACACTCCACCCCCGTACATCTCCCCTTATGTACACAAACTTGATGAATCGCTCCCAGTCATCTAAGACCAGTCTTTTCCCGATTTCATCGTTTCACCCACCTTTACCCACCAGTCCACAATTCCTGCCCTCTCTTGCCATATTGTACTCCTTTTACCTTTGACTCCACACCCCCCCCAGCAACCTGAAGGTCTGTCGTTTTCCCGAGACTCAGTCTCCTTTCCCCCCCCCCAACAAATGGTGTACCTTTACGCGTGCATGAGATTCGCACTCCAGCGGGGGCGGCTGAAGGCCGTCCCGCAAAAACATGTAACGTGCACCTTGCACCTTTGGGATCCCATAAAACCCCAAGTGCCGAACAGACCCCCCCCCGTTTCAACGCTACTAAAATCACCCAAAAGGGAAGACTGTCACTCTAGACGATTACTGTTTGGAAAACCCCAACCTTCGAGGTACCTCCCCAGCCAAAGTAGTTGCCTTACTTTTTTTTCTTGGTAGACCTCCGGTCCTAACCATCTCTCTTACTGCCCCATCCCCAGGCTTCTCCTCCCTTTACCCTACCGTGCAGCTACCTTTCCTCCTGCGGCTGTTTGGTAAAGGTAAACACCCCCGTTTCCCCCAGACACGGGATCCCCTTTCCAGACTTGTTTTTCTTTTTTTCCAACGCCCTCAGCACTGGCGCACGCTAAATGGTCGCCTTGTAAAGGCCTTAATTGAGACACGAGACCTCTCTTCCCCCACACCCTGTTTGACGCGAAAGATACCCCCGCCCTTTTTTTTTACCTCTCCCCCCCCCCACACCGTTCCTAGTAGCACAAAGCGCCCTTTAGACCCCACCAAACTCCATAACCTCCCCCCTGTAAAACCCCCCCCTATCGTGTCATTCACACTACTACGTCATAGCCCTTTCGACTCAAAGAGAAACGACAGCCCGAGGTTCTCAACGAAACCCTTTGCGCACATTCTTTTACTGGCGAGTCCCAATGGATCTTTGACATACAAAGCCTACAGAAACACCCCCCTTAACAATTCCCCTCTCTTTCCCCATTTCCTACGACACACCTTTTCGGAGGCGAACTAGGTCTTAATCTTCTTCCTTCCTCCCTCACTGTTCCCCCTTATCCACTTGTTGGTTCTCCCATTTCACACTCCAGTCTACCTCAAACCCAACCGCCATGGACACAACCCTTTTCCACCCACGTTCAGCCTCCAGCCTCCAACTACCCCAAACGACTACCTTTTCCTGCCATCCAACCCATTCCATTCTCCTTTAGGACGTTGCTTTATATTGTCTTCTTGGGTGGTTCGAGACCCATTCCTACCCCCCTCACCATGGGCCTTTCCCGACTTTCAGAGCAGAAGTCCACATTTGCAGAGCTCACAGCAAACATTTCCAATAAAAAACCGCAATTTAAAAACAACTCTTAGATAACCTCCTCCCCTGTTGTGGGCTCTTGATTATTTGTGTTTTCGGGATTAAGCGTTGTCTTATCTGTCCTCGTTGTAGTTTGAAATGTGAATGCTTTTTCGTGGGGAAGTCATCACCCCCCTGTGCAGCTGGTCCCAAGGGGTTTCCCCCTCCCATCTCACGTCCTATTTCACCACAGGGAACAAATCGACCTTTTCCTTCTTTTGGTTGATTATTAGGCTAGTCTGTTTTAGTGTCGAGTGCCTTTGCCTGCAACCGGGACAGCGGTCCGATCGTTTGCTTTCCCTAATTTTTTTCATGTTTAGACGCTCCTTTTTTTCGGTTGCTTGAGTTGTACCTGGAGCCGGTGTTTTTTTTATTGCCCGCCATCGCTTACTGGTCAGCGCACTCCCCCCTTTTGTCTTTGTGAACTGATGGTTAGACTGGCCCTATTGTTGTTTCACTTTTTACTGCTCCTTGCGACGATCATGCCTCCTTATCCATCGCTGCACGTCGAAAGGTGCGATTGTGGTTTATGTTGTTCGACTCGGGTGAGTTGTGTTTTCTGTTATGGAGGACATGGTTTCTGTTTTTCTCGTCATTTTCGATAACCTTTGCTTGTTTTCTCTTTTGGTGGTTTTGAAGTTTTTTTTGAAGAATAGGTATTTATTGGTTTTTCCGTTTGCCAGACGGCTTTGTGAGATATGCGTTTTTTTGTGTTGTGATTTTTTAGAGATTCCATGGGGCTTCACCCGTTTTGGATTTTGTGGATGAAGAGTTTCTGGGGAAGGAGCAGTTCATCCCCAAAAGTCGCCTGCTTGGAGCGTTCTCGATTTTGGTAAACCACCTAGTGGGGACAACCCCCAAGTTCCTACTGTTCTTTCTTCTTATGTTACGCCTTTTTGTGTCCTTCTTTTTTACCCCAAACATCTGTCATGTACGTGCATTGTAAGAAAATTTTTTCAAGTGTCCGTACTAGACCGGTCCATTACGCATCTCCCTACTTCTTCTCTACCTTCAGTCCCGTGGCCCCATACGTTTGGTGTACGTTCAGGTCGCGTTTTTTCCACACACTGAGGTCTTGCTTCTCTCTTGACCTTTTGTTGTTTATGGAGGTTTCTGGCGGTTGACGTGAGGAAGTACGGTGGTTTTTTTGAAGTACCTAACTTCCAGTTCTGCCGTGGTTCCCCGTAGAAGCCTGGGTTGCCAGTCCCTCTTGTTTCGCAGAGTGATCTTTTTTTGTCCTGTGTTTGTATAGCGATTTACCCACGAGTAGTCTCCCCCTGTTTTTTTTCCCCTTCTGTGTTTTTGGGTTTACGTCAATTAGTTTGTTGGCATTGTTACAAAGCGATCACAATAGCATCGATGAGGGCATCCCCTTTTCTTGTGCTGGTTTATTTGTATGTTGTTGAAAATAGTTCACCCTCGGAGTATTTGTGGCCCTCCATCATCCTTTTCATGGACTTCTCATCATTTTGTTCTTAGTTGGTCTTTACCTTTTCAAGGGCGCCTTGACTGCTTTTTCGCCCCGATTTCCAGAGTCTTTTCCCTTGAGTGAGACCCATACTGTAATGCGGCTTTGTGGTGCCTATGGAGTCCCCATTTTTACTTGAGGACGGGTCTCCCTGTTTTTCGGCTCTTTTTAGGTCGATTGCGCCAAGGTGTTGACACGGTCGGCCCTTCTAGCCGTGCCACGTTGTGCCGGTGGAATTCCGTTTCTTACTTCTTTGCGATTTTTTCGTAAGGCCCGTGTGAGAAACATACGTTTTTACCCCACAGACCTGCCTTTCTTAGAAAGATGGTCCTCGTCCCCTGCATTCCACAACATGGTTGACTGCTGTCGGCCTGGTGCGGGGTGTGATTCCGGCCCCCGGCTTTTTTTTTACAGCGGCGGCGCCTCTGCTTTTTGGAGGGTTTGCGGGTTCTTTTGTGTTGGGTGGTTATTGGGATGGGGTCCCCCGGGAGGAAGAAGGTCCGTCACCCTCGCGAAAGGTGAGGATACGGTGGTGTAGGGGGGGACCGATATGTGGCGGTGAGTGACGGGGGTAGCGGGGGGGATGGGATGTCCGTTAGGTGGATTTTTGTGTTAGGAAGAGCGATCTCCGACGGAGGCCGACCACCCCACCGATACTAAGGGGACCCAAAACATCCCACACTTTTCCTTACAGTACCTTCATAGCCCCCTCTCTCCATGCCGACCGTACCCATTTCCTTGGCGTCCTCACAACCCCACAGAAAGTTTCCCCCCCCCTATATCAGGCCCCACTGTTTGGGTTTCATCGCGACATCGAAGAAAAAGTCGAAGTGTAAGACTTTCTTGAGATTACCCACATGATGACTTTTCCCCGTGTCCTCGGAACCCCTCCCTTCCTCCTTCCTACCTTAGCCCAACATCCTACCCTCCTTCTCTTCACACTAGGCAATTTTTCTTAGCGGTTCCCCCCTCCCCTCGAACAGCAAAAACTCTCCCCTTTTTGTCCCTGGTTGCACACGACGCCTTCCGTAGTAGAACATCCGTTCCCAGAGCTTCTGAGACTTTCACTGTTCCTAGTGTCCAAGGGACAAACCGGACACTAATTCACCATGAAGCTTTGTCCCGTATGCCCTCCCCAACCAACTTGTATTGGCAGTTTTTCACAACGGACAGACATCTCGCTTTGCCCCGGATTTTGAACCCTTACAAACAGGAACAACTAACCGGAGCCATGAGAGATGCAGTTTCCCTTTTAAGCGTGCCCCACCCTCCCTAAAACACCCCAAACGGTCCTCGCTTTTCTAACTCTTATGTTACTCTCAGTCCAACACACTCAGTCAACTCCTCGCATTGTTGGACTGTATCCCCCCAAGCGCGGTGCTGCTTATAATCCCCCTTGAGTCCCGCTAGCATTAGGCAGTACCCTGTAACCCCCTTTTTTTAATCAGGACTCAAAGCTCCGCATACCCTGCCTAAAAAAACACACTCCCCCCCCCAATTGCAACAGGAAAATTAAGCTCGCTTTAATGTTTTTCCCCACCCCCCCTCTCATTTACCCCAATGAACAAATCTTGGCCCCCCTTTGGTGGCTTTCTTTTTTAATTTGTCGGAGCGGCGCCCTGAGGATTTGTGAAGGCACGTGTCTTTCCCTACATTTTCATTCCGCCCCTTCACGTATCTGTTGGGGGGGTTGTTTTTTTGGTCTGTTTGTTCCAAAGGTAACAACAAAACTTGCCTCCCCCCCAAAGAAAGGACCATCGCCCCCCCCCAGTAACCAATAAAATGTTGTTCCCCCGGTCGTCTTCACAATCCAGACGCAATCAGATCTCTTGCTCTGGGTTGACCCTTTTTCCCCCTCCCATAGACATCCTCTTCCCCCATCGTGTCCTCCACACCGCAACCCGAGGGACAGCGAGTCCCGTTTTGACCCACCCCCTCACCTCCCCCCAACAGCTGAAGATCGAATGTCAACGTCCACAACTCCCCATACCCCTTTCCCCCCCCCCAAACGACCTCCAAGATTTTGACTCTTTTTAAAACTACTCGCGCCAACCATCCCATTCTCCCTCCCCCCACCTTCCCCCACCTCCAAAGGCCACGCCCTAGTCGTAAGCCAATCTTCACCGGTCGTTCCGATCTTTTTATCGCGCGGGCATTTTTTGCACTTGCGGGTTCCACAGATATTTCCCCCCCAGGCTCCCAAAGTCCTTGCTATCCTCCCCTTTCACTCGTCACAGTTGAGGCGACCGACCGAGTTCTATTTTTCGGGAGCAGAACTCCACCCCACTACCCCCTGTTGTGTAGGCCATCGTCCAAGCCAAAGAAAATTGTTTTGCTCTCCCAACAAAGTGTCCCAGGGTCCATCACTACTCGATGTCTCTTCATTCTTGACTCCAACAACAATTGAGATTACGGAGAAAGACAAGACTAGGGCGGCCAGTTCAGGTCCAAATTTGATGCCAGGAGATGGTTTTATCCACCAGCCATTTTACTCCAATCTTTTTTTCCAATGGTCTGAACCTCCACTTCCATCGAACGACTCAAGCACCCAAATGGTTTGACTTTTTCAGAATAAATGACACCTTCCCTTTTCTACCTGCGAAACAA
>Ga0179591_1349871_pt1 | contig 17818 bp, 16 predicted proteins | sample CZOMad2_1_08_16f_FD_182891 | JGI IMG/M metagenome (GOLD analysis project Ga0179591, IMG submission 182891) | Vadose zone soil fungal communities from Angelo Coast Range Reserve, California, USA - CZOMad2_1_08_16fungal (PacBio error correction) | ecosystem: Environmental > Terrestrial > Soil >... | reverse complement strand
TTGATACCCCTACCCACGGCAGTAGCGTATCCTGCAGCTGCCCTTCCATTAGCTCTAGAAGGACCTCGGTATAGGGCGCCTGATCCCCCCCTAAAAAGTTGACCCGAAACATACTTTTAGCCCTTGTACCCGCGCATTCGATCGCGAATTAGACCCCAATAGCTGCGACGAGACTACCTCGGGGAGTTGTGAGGTTGCTGGGGCCACTCCGCTTTTATTCCAAGTCCTAGTTTCGTGGTAAAACGGGCTATACGGTGCTCCTTCCCCGCACCCCAACTTATTCAGGGATCATGCCTCGACTAACGACGGCCGGATGGTCTCCCCACCCAAGAGGAGGAGACAGTGTCCTACACTTCTCGCTCTCAAACATATTGGAAACCGTCTCAGCCCATTACTCGCGTGGCCTTCGCATCCTATCCAAGCCATAAACCTAGGAGAACTCACCAGACTGGTCTCATTACCAAAAGATAATGACCATCCCAACTGATTCTCTGCTTTCCCGGTTGGCCCTTTTGATACAAAGCAGGCTATTTATTGCCTATTTTGATGGTTCCATCCTCTTGAACTCCCCAATGAACTCTAGTTGGCAAGAAGTAGAAAAAGCCCGTCGATAATGTCCAGTTATAACACGTCAGTTCCGAAGCCCATTTCGGACCATCTGTACGCTAAATCTCTCGAGGAAGGGTAACCCCGTCAGGTCGAGCTTGGTCTCACTACAATATGTGGCGAATCCCAGTCTCTGGTGTCGGTGTTTAATCGTTCCTCTGTGGGAAATGTCAGCCTGAGTCGTTGGATGTATCTTTTCCCCGAATCCCCCCGAGGTTGATGGCCTTCTCCTTGTCTTTTTTTATATTGGTTGGTCCCCCCCCCTTTATTTTAGATATTCTCACCCATCCCGTTTCGAGCGCCCCCCTACCTCCAATCGCGGCCCCATTGATATCGATGCCCTAATCTCTCTGCAGATTGTCTCTCCATTACTCTCCCCTTGGCTGACCTCGTGGACACAGGTGGATCTATATCATCTCTCCTCCCGTTTTTTTTTTTTCTATCTCCACCATTACCCCTTTTCCCCTTGCTCGCCACTAATTTCTGGGCGATTCCCCGGCGAGCATTTTGATTCGTTCCTGCGACCAATATTTTCGTTCTTGATGGTTTATTTGTGCTAGCAACGGATCGTTATTCAATATCCCCACCCCATCCCTGTGACACAAATATCCCCCATCATGTTCTGTCCTGAGGTCTCCCGCTCTTTGGGACTCTTTGTTTCTTTCTGCTAGAGACTTCCCCCCGTGTCGCCATCGGCTGCCACTTCCACCCGGGCGCGTCGATGCTCGCCAATTTTCCTTCCCCTGCTTCCCCTCCTTCCGCCATTATCCTTATTGACCCCCTTGTCCTCGGTCTCCGAGGTCTTTGACCGGTTCCTTGGTGCGTCTTCTTTCTCGGCTATGGAACTTCGCAGGTTGGAACCCTGCTTGCACTAGGCCTGGGATGTTGATGCGAGTCGTCACTATACCCAAATTTTGCTCAACAATCTAGTGGAGACCCCCCCCCATATCACCGCCCAACCTCGTTTGTAGCTTCGCTGGGTCGTGTTATTGAAAAGGTCTTCGGGGAGGTTTCCCCTATTTTCTGGACTAGGATGCTCTTCCAATGGTTTCCTCCTGTTAATAAATGTTGTACAGATCGGAGCCTCTCCCGTGTAGTCAAACCTTGCCTAGGCGCTTTGACCAGACATAGGATTGATGCGGAGGTAACGTCCTCTTTTCTTTACGTTTTCCATTTCCAACCTTAGGCTCATTTTTGAGCCACTTAAAGATCATTGGCCTTTAGCTTACCCCCAGCCAGAACAATCCCTAATGTCGTTCGAGCGCGTTTTTGCCTCTATCCGGTACCAGTGGCGTAACGTAGCTGTTGGTACGTATGTCTCGTGGCTTTATAGCTTTTTTTTTGAATAGTCCCTTTAAGTTTAATCTTCTCCCGATCCTCGTACAGTGACGTTATTCCCCCCCTTTTGTTGGTTGTTTTTTCTCTGTGTTCTTTGTCTGAAAGCGCCAAAATTTTCACGCCGACGTGACCCTGCTCATACAGAATCCCGAGTACTAAGCTCCACGCGCGTTTAGCCTTCACCCCTAACAGACTCTGATTCTTATTTCATCAATTAGTGACATCTTCTCTGGATACGGCGGTTACCGCCCACTCATACAGGGCGAGTCTCTTCTTTTCCAGTTCCTTCTTGAAAGAGAATCTCTTTTCAATACTGTAAATAATCATCCTCATCGCGGGTAGATTCCGGCATATAAGTAACGCCTCCCCTATCACTGATTCATTTAATTAACAACAAATTTTTATTTTATGTCTTCGTAGGGTTCTGGTTTATTCCTGGAGGTGTCCTAAACACACCCCCACGAGCATGTATCAACTGTTTGGAGTACTTTTGCGTGTTTGCAGGTGAATAGTCTTCTTGCGGGGGGACAATAGTCGAACTCGACCGAGGAGTGTTGCTTAAAACACGAACAGAAAAGACAGTTGAGCATACTCTTCTGTAATGGTCCTCTGAAGTCAGGACTCGCGCGATAAACTAGGGTTATGACTGTCCCTGTTAACCCATCGTGAGAGGTGGAATTTTGCGGCATGTGGGCGTCCCCCCTTGTCCCCTTGTTCCTTGAGTTCCTTGGCCTGGGAAGTAAAGGGGGCCCTGTTCAGGGGTCTGAGTTTCCTGCAAGCCACACTCCAATCGCGAACAACAGTCCCCTTGACTTTCGTCTGGCCGCCCCCTGACCCAGAGTGTCAACCGCACGACGTTTTAGACAGGGTCTACACATTTGAGCGCGAACGTAGTTCCTGTCTCTTGGTCCCCTGGGATGCGGAGTGAGCGGTGCTACCCGGAGCCTCCCTCTCTGCGAGGAAAAAACAGTTTCAATGGAATATGTGTTTGCTGAACACGAACCACTTGGGCCCCGGTCGAATTCCGTGAGTCTCGGTTTCGCCGGTTTTCCGAACATCTTCAACTCGGCTTTGAGTGATTTTCGTAATTATCCCGACCCTCTTAATACTCTGTGTTGTAGCCGCATGCTCTTCCCAACGTTAGTTAATACTAAAGCCTCTACTATTTCTAGTCCTTGCTTGTAGTCCGTCCTTCCATCTCCCTCGCAATTGTCAAAAGATCGGAATCCGTACGAACATTTTTCACGCTTCGAAGGTTTTAAAGAATTTCACCCCACAGACACAGCCACTGCCCATCACAGCAACCCAACGCAGTATACAAGCATCGCGTAGCCTGTCATACCACATACGATGTTAAAATTTAGGGCCGTACACGACCCAAAGATAACGGTTGTATTAGATTGGTGCATTTGGGAGAGCTTGAACCCCGCCAAGATGACCACCCATTCTTTACTTTTTCCTTGTAGGATACTAGAAACCACTCTGCGCCGGGGCACACCCAAAATGTGGAAGAAAAAAAACTGTGAGCAGTTAGAACCAATCTAGCAAACCTTAGAAACGAGGGCCGTAACCGGACCTTCAACCTCCGGTCGAAAGTCGAACGGAGATTAAATTTTGGACCGTACGCCCACCGGCAAAGGACAGACCCTCGCCGAGAACTGGGATGGAGATCGGGCCACCGGTAGTGTGAAGGCCATGCAAACCGCTGTACAGAAGTCTTTTTTTTCACTAAAACATAAAGTTGTCCCCCCCATACCCCCAAGCCACATTTAATCCCCTTTACCAGACAGAGTTCTCCACAGACTGGATCCGTCCCAAAAAAAAGAAACCCGGCCCATGTAACTGTCCATTCCCGGGAAAGGAGGAAGATGAAGACTTCGTTAGGAAGTGATAGATGTCCCCATATTGTACGCACGTTTCCATGGAGTGAGACGGGATTGGAAACCCCCAGTTTGCAAATTACCTCCTAACCCGGAGAGGGCAAGGAAGGGTTATAATTTATCACTTCTGAAAACGGCGGAACTTGTCGCAGCAAGAGATAAAGAGGCAATTTCACATCCGTCGACCACTTCCTTCCTCATCTAAGAGTCCCGTACTCTTTCCCTCATGGCGACTTATCATCTGTTATGAACACACTTATACGTTAGTGTTGGTCGGTACCACGTTTTGCCTCTGGGCATCACCAGTAGTTCATCAAACCTCAAGCACCCCAGTCCTTAATTGAAGTCCATATCCTCCCGTACCTAGGTAGCTTGACGTGTGGTATACCGTTGCCTCAGAAGATTGAGAAGGACAGACAGGAAGAAGGTGGCTATCGTCCCCCCACATGGAGTTTAACCAGAACTACCCCCCCCTGTCATAAAAGAACAGGGCGAACATACTCTCGGTCCCCTGTTTTCTCCTGTCTTCTAGTACTGAGTAGCCGAAAGACCTATGACGACTGCCACGTACAAACATTTATTGGAAGGTTTTAGGTGGTCATAAGTTTTAAAGTCGGACTGCCGTGGTCCCTCACTTGGTTCTGTTTCGTTCATGCCCGCCGTCATCAAATCTGCCGTGCAGTCCCAGTCGATTTATCGTAATATAGAGCGGCAGGAGGGGATGACCCCAAAGAGGATTTGGATAAGGGGGAGAAAATCTTCCCGATTTGAAAGCCTCCTTCTAGTGCCCCAAACGTCTTCCCAGGCGGAATTCGAGTTTGTGAAGCGCAGCCTATGACCACTCAGCTCAAAAACTGACGGACAAACCCCTTTTCTACATAAGGCAACCCTGGTGAAGACACATCCGCAAACAGTGACCCCCGACCAAAGAACTCCCAAAACGCACGATCTAATCCCGGGGGAAGTCGGGAAGAAACCCAAGAAGTCATCCTTAATAGATCTATCTCAACCAAGCTCCCACCCCTGACGCCCCCCCGTGTTCCATCATCCAACCCCTAGGAACGCAACCCCCCGGAAAGTGGAACCGAAGCCGCCCACGGGTCACTACCACCCTCGAATTCAGCCATCCGTGTCCCCACCCCCAACCCCCAGAAGATACCGTCCCTCGTACCCCCCCCCACGAACTCTACTTGTCCACGAAGCGGGGCGCAGCAACCAGCGACCGAGACGACGCCTGAAATAAGCTCCCGCACGACCTCGGCTCTGTGCATACCCTCGCCAAACAGCTCCTTTTTGCTTGCAGAAGGTAGATCAGGAGCGTCTCATCGTATTCCACCATGCTCTGCAATACGTGGTCAGACATTCACGGAGCTCCGGGTTAAGCCTGGATTCCAGCTATGGGATTGGGATTTTTAAGTGAAGCTTGGCCTGTTTTGCTCCATGGGTACATTGAGTTTTTAGACCCACCAGCCTAGCCCCGAGCCGCGTATGCAGTAGGTTTGGTTTTTTTTTTTTATTGGGTGGTTTCCCAGGTCGATGGTTGTAATATCTGATTGTTTCGTCTCCCGCAAATGACCATCGCCCCCCCCTTCCCCTTCCTACTTGTGGGACTTCACGAATTTAGTGGGAGTATCAAGCCTGCCAGAAGCGTTTTAGCTAGTGTGTTACTCCTATTATCTATTTTTTTAACTCCTCCGGTTTGCGTTGAGACGTAAAATTTCAACCGCTTCCCCCTATTAACTCCTCCTTTTTACCTCCCTCTCCGATCCTATGCTTTATCGCCCGTCAGGGTGTCCTTGGAGGTTTGTGGTATTTGTGGCCAAAGGATTTTATTCCTATCTTCTCCCATAAGACTGCAAAAACCCCTACAACAAAAAGGTTTATTTTTGGACACCCCTTGAGTTGTTATATGATGGGGTTGAGCGAAATCGCTCACTGAACTGCGCCCTTAAGTATTCACTTCTCCAAAAATCAACGATACGCAACCCGTTCCCCAATTTAGACATGGATTCCGCCCATACTTCCGGATGCTAAAATATCGACCTCCATCTATGAAACATATCGTTTTCTAGGTTCGTCCTTTCCATAATAGGGTACCCTTATTGGATATGTGAATGCGTCCCTGTTAACTCTAACTGTTTCTTGTTCATATTCTGGTTCCATGGGTTTTGATTGCTTGATCGTCCCCCCCCATTAGTGGTGATTCTCCCCTTTTCCCCCGTTTTGAGCCCAGTCACGACACAAGCTTGGTCGTGAGCGGTGGTTTACTTTTTAATGGCGCCCCCATGGATTTCTGTCTTCCATTTGCCGGGGTCTTGCGTCCCCTCTTCCCTGTCCTCCGGTTCCTCCGGCTTTGTACCATAAGAGCTTGGAGGTATTGCGAATTTTAGCTTTGTTGGTCTCCCCTATCCCTAGGCTTCTCTCCTGCTTTTTCCCACTTCAGTGATGCCGGCCCCACTATAGTGAGTTTGTCCCGGGGTGATGGCATAACGTACTGGAACCTCTGGCTCCCCCAGCCCCCCCCCAGTCACAATCCCCTACTTCTTTCTGTTAGAGCGCTGATGTCTCGCCTCGCAGATTAGCGTTTACCGCTGGCGAACTTCTTTTTTTGGTGTAATTATGTGAATACGATTTCTCAAATTATACGATGTGTGGGAATTTCTGAATGGTTTCATTTTTTTTTTGAAATAATAATTTCAGAGGATAGTCCCGTACCCCCTTATGCCTTTGAGAGTTTGGGGAGGTATGGGGGTTCGGCTGGGCCCCTTTCCCCCTCCAGGTCCATGGTCAAGCTCGTGACTTGTGGCCTAACTTTTAAGTTATGCGCATCTGGCAGATCCCGTTACGTAGCTTATACTCGATAATTTTTGTATCATAGTTGACGCTTCGATGGATCCTAGGGCTGACCATTTAGCATTTTTATCCCCGCGTGGTGTGCCCTTTCTATAGTTAGTCAACTTTAACCAGGAAGGTGACCCCAATAACATAACACTCCTAGTAAACCGCCATTCCCCGGACTCCGTCCCCCCTTCGCCAAGCAATCGTCTAGTCCTCATTCCCAGAAAATGTAGGTCTGTTGATTTAGGGTGGTTTTTCCAGGCTTTGTTTTGCTACCCGACTTGTCTATAGTACATGTCTACGGGCGTGTTGGCATTCCTGATTTTTCGGTTTTTCCCTAGACCACTTTTTATGTACCGGCGGGTTTTTAGGTCAGAAAAAAAGTAAACGTCCTCAAGCAACCGTTTTAAGAAGAGTCACGGCCTGAAGGCTACTGCCAAGGAATTAGCCAGCCCCCAAATGACCCAAGGCGTGACATGAATGGAAACATTCTCTCGGTACAGCAGTGTTTAGCCGATGTTTCGTGCAAATGCCCAACTGGCTCTATTTTGTCAAGGAAACATGTTCAAAGTGTGAAGCCTCAAGTAGGGGCCAATCCCACCTCTCCACCATTTCCCCCAATACGACTTTTCCACAGCCATGAATGCTTTTTTTCCCCCAGCCCATGACAAACAGTAGAATTGGTTTCCCCATCTCGTCTCCTTGAGAAGACTCACGCACTGCTCGGGGGACGAGTGCCCGACCGTCCGTCTGTGGATGCTCCGGGTCCACTGGAGATACGTAGAGAGTGCAAAAAACTTAGTGGACACCCGGCGGCAACGTTCTTTTGCCTTGGTCCCTGACTGGGCGAGGACAGAGATCCCGGGGAGTTTTCCCTTACGACATGGCAATCTACTTTCTGCATGGCCTGCGTTCGCTACCTGATTTTAAATACTCGATTTGCTTGCTTACTTACTTCTTTAACTATCTGCTCTCTACTCTTGGAGACATCATCCGTTGGGATGGACTGAGTAACGACTACTCCCCCTCCTATAGTACTCTTTAGCTTGAAAGTCCTTTCTGACTTCTTGCGGCGCTCAGCATTCCCAGTCCGAGTCCTAGTTCCCCCTTCCCCATGTTTGGCACATGTTCGAGGGACCGACCACAAGACAGGCCCAAGATCCACCACATATGATAAAGCGAGGACCCTGAGAAAATTCACTTCCCCCTCCGTGTTGTAACTCTTCTTTAGGACCCACTCTTAGTTTTCACCTCTTATTGTAGCCAGTGTGGTTTTCCGTAGACCCCCCGTGGAAGGCCCGCAATGTACAATGAACCCATTTACCCCCACACTTTTTCGGAAGATTACTCTCCCCATGTTCCCCCCCCCCAAATGTGAGAAAAAACTTTTATGGATCATGCGACCAGCTTCTTGCACAGGTGGTCAATGCTTTTCCCGCAGGGGAGCTTTTCATTCCTGTGAGCGCTCTTCTGAACGAAATCTTTTAATTAGTGCTGGCGGTAGGCTTTTTTCGTGGGAGGCAGCCAGCTTTTGGTCATCTTCTCGCTGGAAAAAATCCACATTTTCCACGCCAACTTGCCGGTACTTCAAATTTTACTTTCTCCCTCTTGGAGTCTCCCCCTGCCGTCTGGGCCCAAAAAAGCTCCAATTTATGAATGCGGCCCTCTTTGCCTTGGATTTTTACAGGGACCGGAGAGTCCCTGCCGCTCCGCATTGTGATGAGGGAAGGGTCCCAATGGGGACTTGGAGTTTAGTTCCTCCTTAACAAGATTCTTTTTTCCCCCCTGACGCGACCCCCCTCGCCCCCAGTTTCCCATGTCTGCCCGAGTATTTTTTTGCTCTTCCTTGGCTACCATACCTTCCTATCCTCCGGAAGCTTACCTCCCCTCCATTTCTCCTGAGCTCGAGCGTCTGAAACGTTAAAAGCGTTTCAGGACAAGGTGGCACGGTGAATCCTCAACCGCACCCCCCCGCCGCAACCTCACTACCCTTCTCCCTCGCCTTCCTCTCTCTTGCTCTGCTCTTTAATTGCATTAGATACGATTTCCGACAAGAATTGACGCACAACATAATCCCCAGGACCCAATAACTTTTCCCTTTGTACGCTCATCGATAGCGCCCTCGACCTCTTCTTGTAAGTTTGGCAACCCGCCTTTTTCTTTTTTTGTCTAAACCTTCTTGCCCTTCAGCAGTTGACTTGGCCATCAAACTTGGAGAATATCGGTGAGAATTGAAAGTTCAAATTACGTGGATCGAAGCTCTTTTCTGCTTTTTCTCCCCCTCCCCGTCCTTCGCCCGGGGCCCTCTGCATATCTATCTGTTAAACACTGAGTAAGCTTTGGACGCTTTTCCGAGTCCCCTATGGGTGCCTCCACTTCCCTCCATGGTCCTCCATTACACGTAACCCCCCCATAAAGACCCCTTTTCCAACAGCGTGTGGTGTCCCCCCTTCACAGTTCACTCGTAACCTAATGTTGACTCTTTTTCCTCCTCGGCATCCCCGAAACCGTCAAGATACCATGCCTCACAAAGACAGCGTTCCCTATCAAGACCCGACCTTCTCCTCTGGCCCGCCTCTTCTTGGAACCCGAATCTATACTTTAAAATTTTCTGGTACACTTGAGGACCTGGGCATTCTTTTTTTCGCTTCCCATGCGAATGAAATTGTTTCGATAGTCGATTTGGTCCTTTTGCACGGGTGAGCAGTGCAGGATGGGGATAAAGTTGGATTTTCTGTTTCTATGGCCTCTTCCAACCCCCCAGCATAGCAAAATTTTAAGATGAGTCCCTCCTTCTCGTTTTCGTGGTGCATGGGGTTTAAGTTCGGTTACGCCTCCTCTCCCGCAGGCTTACGAGCGCCAATACCCTGAAACGGAACTAATGGTCGCGATCCCCCTCCTAGCTCTTCTCCCCTTGGGCTTTATCCCCCCCGCCCAAGTCTTCAAATTTAATTTGATTGGTACATATTTATAGGTTGTCTCCCGATATCCTCCTATTTTGTGTGTGTCCCTAACCTTCCAATCTGAGACCTATTAACTTGGCCTCCTTTTGTCCCTCTTTTCCTCCCTCCGACTCTCGCGTCATTTCCCAAGTAGTAGGTTTTTTGGAGTATTTTTTCTACACCCCTTTGAGGGACCGCCTCTCCGTAACCCTCCCTGTTCCTGACACCCAACTACCCCATTTCCCCTTTCTGTCGTGGGGAAAACTAGTTGGATTTGGTGTCTTCCCTGTGAACGTCCAAAGTGAGCCCTTCACTTCCCCTCCCTTTCTCACCACACAAACGCTGCTCAGCACGCGTAAAAATAGATGGATCTTAAAATATTTAAGACCTTCGATCTAACTACACGCTCCAGTTGTCCCTTTCTAGCTTTTAAAGATCCGTTCGTACCTCTTCTTTTCGGGATCGGTGCTGCGTATCAGTGACCCCATGTCTTGGTTGATTCTTGGTGACCATGGGCCCCCAATTTACGGGTTTGCATTTTTTTTAAATTTACCTCAACATCCCCTTAATCCCTACGAGTTTATTTCAAAGTGACCGCCCAACGGTTTAATGATTTAGCGTCATGTTTTTCTTCCCGTACATGATTAGTTGTCTTCCATTCTTTTCTGCGGTTATCGGGCTAGTTAAACTAGCCTGACTAGGACCCCTCACGTTTTTTCACGATCTGCGATTGATTCTATTGTAGTCCCCCACATTGGACGAGCTTTGTTCGACCAAGCCTATCGAGATCCCGTTTAAGCTTTTATTCCGGTTTCATTCCCTCAAAGGTCGCAATTGTTATTCACTTATGAATAGCGTCTCCATACCAGCCAGACCCTCCCCCTCATTGCTTGCTTTTCGCTTACTCTGAGAAGGTTTCGGATTAGCGGGTTTCAAGTGCGAAATAGCTTACTTTTTTCCTTCCCGTCACCTTCTTCAGGCCTTTTCCTTTTCTCGCATTGGACTTTCAACTCTTGCAATCTTGTGAGGAGTAGGTAGTAATTAACTTTTCTTTTTTTTGGATGATGATGTTTGACTTTTGATGCCCGCGTCAGCAACTTGTTCCGATCGTGGACCTTCATCCCCAGATACCTTTTAGACATGATGGACAGCGTTACCCTCGCGTTAGATGATGATTAAAGGCTAAATTGTCAGTTTTGACATACTGAGGTCTCGCCAAAGTTACATGGTGCGCGGTTCGCGATTTTAACGTAATGGATTCTTCTTTGTCCACAGATTACCTTGACCACCCGCCAAGATAGCCAAAACACAAAACAAACACGACGGCATACTACCACTGAACGCAATCTCCTTGTTCCTTCTCCTCAGTTTACCAAATACAGTCAGGTTGGTGTTGACTCTGGCTTCCCTCATGCGCGGAGCGTTCCTGTTTTCTCTTGGCGGGTTGCATGGTGGACCCCTCCTTTGATGGGACCCTCCCCTACTTTTCGTTTTTTGCGTGTGGCCTTACTAACCCACGACCGTCTCCCCCCTCCCTCCCCAAAAATGGCGAAGAATGGTAGTCATGTAATTGCGCAGGCACCCGGAATCTTCTCCTTCAATTGTTCCTCAAAGGCCACAATAGTTTGTTTTTTTATTACGAAGACTTGTTGGGGTCAATTTCCCCATTTTTCCGTAAATGGGCAAGGAAAAATAAAAATTTTGTGAGTCATGGACCCCCGGGTTGGCCTTTTACAAAAGCGACCCCCAGTTCCCCCCCCCTCGCCATGGACAAATGGCTATGGTGGTTAGCAGTTACAGACCTCCTCTGTTGGTACATTTCTCTTCTCAGCGTTCGCATCTGATTTGTGGAGCTGCTCGGTGTGCTGGGCGGCAGAAGTCGAGAGTGCCCCACTGGCCAGGGTTTACTATGCTCTGGAGCATGTACCATGGCGATGCGAGCAGTTTCTCGACTATATTTTTTGGTTCCATGCTACCTTTTCAATAGCTGTGTGAGTTAACTCGCTAATCTCTCTTTCCCCCTCAGTGTGTTGTGTAGCTCTGCCGGCTCTTTACCCTGCATTACGATCCGAAACTAGACTATTTCGTACCGTGTTTGCATTCGCATCCTGCCCCCTGCATCAGACTTTTTACCTCCCATATCCAGTCCTCACTTCTACGCCTGGCCGAATGTCCACCGCCTTTCCAGCGACCCGTCTCCACCCAGATTGTGATAAAGAGATATTTCCTCCCCATTCCTCCGGCTGTTTCACCTTGTTCGGAAACCCTTTTCTATTTTTCAATGAGATAGATGATGCTTTTGCTGGGTTTTCTGTTTGCTGGCCCACTACCTGACCTTCCCCTTTTCCACCCTTTATTTTGCCAAGACGATTACTAGCCCAGTGTGACAATTTTTTGGCGTGCCCCAGATTTTCTAACCCTCTTATCCCACCACCTGATTGTGGCAACTGAGGAACGTTGTGTAGGGTGAGAGCTTACGAAATTATTCCCCATTCCTACCTTGCGGTTTCTGGAAGGGGAGGCGTTGAGAATAGCTGACGGTCGTTGTGCGGTAAGGCTGACCAAGCATCAGCGTATTTCTTGTCCCCCCCCTCCACTCCCAATTCCCTTCCCCCCCGCCATTCTCCCACCGGGTGCTCCGTTTTTGATGAAACAACATAGATCGCCCCCCTTCTCCTTCCCACCCCCCGCCGAAATCCCCCCAGAAGGTTCACACTCTTCCCTTTTAGTTTCGACGAGATTCTTCCTTTACGATACGCATGTACTCTCAATGGTTTGAGTGAGGGTCAAGTGGGTTCCTTTGCGAAAGTCCTATCTCTGTACCTCCCCTCCTCGCTCTCACCCCATTGCTGCCTTTCGCTCCAGCCGTAAGCCTGGAACCTCATGGCGCCCAAGGAATAATTTCCCGGAAGCAGTAAATAGTCCATGGTTGCCCTGATTAGAGTAGCGTATGACCACAGTCCCCTAGCGTCCAACATAAAGAGTTTCGGGAAGCGGGGTCCCATCAAAAGTAATCCTGTTTCCAACCAGCCGCAAATTCCTCCTTCCATAACCCTTACTCCCCCCCCCCCCTAACGACCTTGATTTTTTTATGCTTATTCCATTGTCCTCGCTCCATACGGAATTTTGACGGTGCCCGCCACGAGAACATCGGACCCGGAAGAAATATAATTTATACAGGTACCCCGCTCTCCGTCTCTCCCCATTCCTGACCCATCAGGCGTACCGCGAACCTCCTCCTCTGGTTTTTTTGGAGGGGGAGGGGAGAATCCGCTCTCCTAGAGTTTTCATGTCCAAATTCGCTCTACTGTTATGACTTTGACCAGCCGTCACCCACCTCCTTACGGTGGACTCTGTCTTTCGCAGACTCTTTGACTGATGTTATCCAACTTTCCCCCCTCATGTGGCAGAAACGACCATTCTTCTTTGCGTACAACCTTGCTACTTTTGCCGATTTTCATCGTCCTGCCATCCAGCGCCAAGATTTCCTTCTCAAAAATCACTGTTCTGCCCTTTCCAAACAGATACCCCCCCTCCAAGCTTTTTTGTCTTTTCCCTTTTGACCACAAGTTTTTCAATAATAGTTGAGAGGTGTCCTGCTCGTGAATTTCCACCCCATCCCATTCCTCTTGGCATCAGGATTTGAACAAACTTGAGACTTTCCCTGTATCAGACCGAAATCATCGAAAAGAATTCTCCTATGTCTGTTCACCTCGCTTTCCTCTTCCCCCCCCTCTGGAACCTCCGGTTGGTAAAATATTGTACGTGACCTCCCGCTTTGGCGAAGAACAATTAAAGTCCTGCTTTTCGAGTTCTCTCTGTTCTTGTGGTCTGCTTCAGTTCTCTTACCACGTTTGTGATAGTTCTTGGAGATAAAACCCCGCATCCAACCCGCGCAGCTTGTCCCCCGCATTTCGTTTGGTCTAGGGTTTCAGTCCTTATTTCACGAACTTAATCCCGCAGCCGGTGTCAAAATTCCCCCCCCACTCTCCCGGACCATATCAATACTCTTCTTAGCGGGGCTCCAATAAGGCTTATCAATTCTGGTCCGTTCTGAACATATCCTGGGATTCCCCCTTATTTCTTTCCCTTCCCTTTGTGTGTTGAAGAGCCCCCCCTTAAAGTCTTTTTCCACTGATGCTTCGCCGCTCCGGATCCTTTTTTTTTTTGATACTCCCTTTCCGAGCGATCTCTGAAGAGCTGACAAACGTCGTCTTTTTTCTGTTAATTTTGAGTCGTCGAACACTTGCTTTTGCTTCAGATATTTTTTCTGTACCCCCAGAGACCCACCCATTTCCTTTTAACCCCGCTGATAATGAGGCCAATCCTCTTCCTGTTTGCTATGCTGGTGCGCTCCCTCTATCCTAGACCAAGTAAGACTACTTACATTTACTCAACACTGACAGAACGCGTACTCGCCTGGATCGTTCAACATATTTCCTTTCCTTTTCTCACCTCAGTCGCCCTATCATCCCCATTTCCCCCCGCGCCTGTATGAATAGTCGTAATTTGTCCCCTCATAGGAGTCCTCGTTTGAGTTGGGCCTCATTGGACTTTCTCGACTTTATTTTTTGTGCATCCCCTTCTGTTTTCCCTATGCCGCGGATGGTGAGGACAGAGGCCTTAAATTAGGTGACGCCCAACTTTAGCCACGTCCCAACCTCCCAAAACGCGTGGGCTGGTTTTGATTGCTTTGGACGTTTATGGAGCAACCATGGGGATTTGAGCACATTTGATTCCGGGTTCTTATGCGTACACTCTGTCCACGACCACATTTCACCTCCTTTTTTTTTCAATATCCCCTCCTGTCTAGAGTTTAGCCCACATTGCCTCCTTTTCTTCCCTAGTTTGAGCCCCAAGCAGGCCCCAATGATGCGGAAGGCTGTTCCCCCTTAATTTTGTCTTGACTTTAAATTAAAGTTGATTCTCCCTTTTTTTCTTTGACCCTTTCACGTTGAATCTCTGATTTCTTCCCCCCCAGTCCAGCCCCCCATCCCCCTACCGTTTGCCTGTTCGCGATACTCATGCTTGAGAATGAGCTTAGAGAGAGCGGTAGTTGTCCATCCCCAGTCTTGAGTCCTTTTCTTCTTTTCATCGTTCGTCACCTTGCTTCGTCTGCCTTGCTAATAGCAGGCACGTGACCTTGACTCAAGCTATTCCTTTTCTTCCGAGTGGCTTTCCCTTTCAGGATTTTTCTTTGGGGGATGATCTTTTTATGGTGATGCCCTCTTCCCCTCCTTTTAATTTAAGATAAATTACCTATTATCTAAGTCGTACATGTAGCCGCAGTGCCCGTAGTATGATGAATTCTTTCACTGGTCCTAACTTCTGAGGAGCTGGCAAGGAGTTCCTCCGTTTCCCACCCGTTTCCCTGGTGATCTTCTTATTCGAAGTACTGGCAAGCTGATATCGTTTTCCATTTTCCCCCCCCACTTTACCCTCATAAGAAATGCGAGTCCCACGCTTCTTCCTTTACGTCCCTTAGACTAAGTTATATTTAAGTTAAGCCCCTTCCAGGGTCCTTGTCGTGTGTGTGGTCCGCATGTTTGGCTCCCCAAGCTCTGCGTCGTTTCCCTTTTTTCTTAATTGGCGGGGTGCGGATCCTGGATTTTTTGGCTTTGGACACTCTACCTTGACAGAGCTGGTTTCTGTCCGTGTACCAGACACCCATGATCCCACCAGCCGTCCCCCCATCAGCTTGCTCACTCCTAGGTCTTTTCATGTGTAATCTCTCAGGACTACTTCCCCGCGCTTTGACAATTCTCATGTTCCCCATCGTTCTTTTTTGTGGTTAAGTTATAAGGTTCCACATTGTGCAACATGTTCTTTTTAGCATCGTCTTTTAACCCGTCAAAAATTTGGTCCCTTTTTCTTGGCCCCCCCCATACACCTTGCCACTGTAATGCACTCAAAAGAGAAAAAGGACCCAAGAGAAGTCCATAAAGCGCGTAAGATTCGGCCGCCATCCCAGGGACTGAACTGAGAGTCTGAAGTTTGCTAAGATAGCGCTGTCCCTCCCCGATTTGGTGCCAGCTTGGTGAGTAGTGACGTGGTGCGGCAAAGGAGACGTCGAGATTTTCACAACAGGGCCCTGTTACCTATTCTCTGTTGTACCTTTTTCCCCTTTTTACGCTTCTCCTTGCCCATGCGCTACGGTCAGCCGGACGTTCATCTCCCTCTCTAGATCGATAATTAGGTAATACCTTGACACTCAGCTCTTAATATACGTCCCCGTGTTGTTTCGCTCTAGATGCGTTCTTTAAAAGAAGTAATATACCGCCAGATCCATCATCCGCAGTTGAAAGTCGTTTCAGTCTCGCCTGCATTGTTCAGTCGCCATGTACAAAGTCCCCTCTTCCTCTTTTTACACGAATCCTGGACCCACCCGTTCACTCCCGTCCCGACACTCCCACCACCCCCCAGCTGAACGACTCTCCCAGGACTTCAAATGAATGACTCGCTGGTCAACATGGGTGCGCTGCCAACCCGACCCTGAAGCTCTTCTTGGAATGGAGGCGGCTCCTTAGGGCAGCTGTGGCATTTTTAACTACTACAATGACCCCCCATCCCCCATTTCCCGTTGATTGTGATTAAGAGCCCCCGTTCCCCCCCCCCAAATTTTCCGGCACCAACTTTCTCTTCTCAAATTTTCTCCCCATTTAGCCCCTATCGTGGAAAACCTCGGCTCCTGCTTTTGATTGCAGTTCAACCTACAGGGCTCTTTACAGACCGACTGCGTGCGCCCTCTGGCTTGCTGGTTCTTGGAGCTTTTTTTTTTTATGAAAGAGCCAAACTGCCTCCAGGTTCCTCGTAGAGACTTTCGGAACCCCCTCCCTCAAGGTGCCATGCCAACCGCCCAGTAATAACCCCCCTCCTCGAACTTTATTGGGAACCCGTACAAGCGCGGACAAAAAAGAAGACCCAAGGACGACTTTTGCTTGGTGAACGCAATATCAGCTGACTGATTGTCCGGTACTTTTACTTAGCATGCCTGTCATCGTATAGACTGCTGCATTTACCAGTCTTTTGCCCTTCTCCCCTACCGATTATCCGTTCCACAGCCTTGGCATTACGTAAGATACAAATGTCCCCTTTAATAACTAAGTACAGCGACTTCTTTCCCACGTCTTCTCCACCTTATCATTAATCACCTACGGCTCGTTAACTGTCCAGCAGCTGCGGAACTCTCCCAAATTCCCTCTCTGACCTTCCATTTTTTTTACATCGTGTTTTCCACATACCCAAGATCATACAACCCCAGCCTCCAAATCTACATGGAATCCAACTCCAAGCTTCTCCGGAGCCTCTTCGAATGCAAGTTGATTAGATCTAGAAGGCAGACGTTGCAAGAATTGTTGACAACAGCTTCCCCTTCCCTTCCCCGACATCTTCACTTCCCCTCCCCACTTTGTTCCCGAGACACCTGAGAACTCGTAAAAGCATTAGTCGTCCCCTCACGCCCTTTCTTTTTCGGGATTTTGGATAATCCCGCATGCCCCGTAGGTTGTGACTTGTAATAACATTTCAGTTTAATTTCCAGCTCCTCACCGCTTACGTGGCCCAGCCATTTAAGGCGAGGGATTATTTATCAAATTTACGTCCCGTCCTCAACTCTCTCCGCCCCCTCTCTTCTCTGTTCCACCCTTTTTACTTTTCCCGGCCTTCCCTGCCAGCTCTCTAAGAGAAAAAGAACTAACTCAACGCCATTTTTTCGCCCCCCCGTCAACCCAACCTTACAAGCCACACCCTTTCGGGGGTGGTGAATGTCCAACGCTCTATTGTGTCACCTAATTTTTTTTCGTCTTCCCCTGAACACTCGCTCAAATTCTTGATGTCACCCCGGACCGTCGAGAATTTCCATGTATACTTTTAATCCCCATACGCCAGTCGAGGACACGCGTCTTTTTTACCAACTCCGAGACCGTCTGGCCCCTCCGGCTTGTTAAAATATATTGTAGGATAAGGTATGATTCATGAAATATGGTTAATCCTAGGTTTCCTCGTTCTTCTTCTTTTTCTGTGAGGGGCATTTCTGGACACGTGGTACTGCTGATGTGTCCCCCCGAGGTTGCTCCCACCCACGAATACTCCCCCGCCTCCGTGTCTTTCCCCTGCCTGAACCCTTTTTCTCGTGGATGTTGTGTGCTAGTCGCTGTCCTATCATAGGAATCCCGCAGCTTTTTTATCAGATCCCCCAATAACCCCGCACCTTTG
>Ga0179591_1380079_pt1 | contig 17819 bp, 11 predicted proteins | sample CZOMad2_1_08_16f_FD_182891 | JGI IMG/M metagenome (GOLD analysis project Ga0179591, IMG submission 182891) | Vadose zone soil fungal communities from Angelo Coast Range Reserve, California, USA - CZOMad2_1_08_16fungal (PacBio error correction) | ecosystem: Environmental > Terrestrial > Soil >... | reverse complement strand
GTCCCTCCTTGGGAGTTTCTTTTGAGGGTTAGATCGCCTCCTTTATCTTCTTCATTAGTACCGTTTTCCTCCGGAGATCACCTTTTTAGGATAAACGCGCTTTTTGCTCATGGTTTTTCCACTGTGATCGATAAACTCCTTAGCCCTCTCGTTTCGTACCGCTGCTTTTTAATAATTGGAGCCGATTCCTCCAGGTAGTCAGGAGTAAACCCTGACGACTTACTTTCTGGAAAAAACCTCCTTTTAAGGAATCGCCGACCCCCCTTCGAAACGACCCCCATGTATGATCACCGATAACTTCCCCAGTCTTTCTTCCATCTTACAGCAGGCCCGGTTGCTCTCGCCCCGGTGACTGCCAGCATCTTTCCCTACGAGTAGCCTATAGAAGTTTCCCCAGTTTTGTCCACGAATTCTCTAATAGGAGTCTGCTTTCCTCCCCTGAACAAATCCTGGCACCCAGGCAATGGATCCCCTTCAAATCCGATACCCCAGAACGACCACCCCCCGTGGATCAATTTCTTTTTTACTTCAATTTCCCCTAGTTCCTCACCGCTCTCCCAGATCAAAAAGGAGGACGCTGCCCCCTTCCGACGCTTTTGGTTGAAACCCATTGCCTTTCCATCCTCCCCGGAAAGCGACAATAGGAATTCCTTTTTTCGGCTACTTAGAGCCCCCCTTCCCGACTCCCAAAGCTCAGGGAGAGAGTCTTTTCTCCACCCTACAGGCGAAAACCCCCTTTTTAAAGCACACTTTTCCCCTTACGTTTAGATTCTTCCTCCCTTTCGGATCCTCCTAAATCTTCGGAAGTGGAGGAAAAGGATCCTTTTTTTTCCCTCCTACTCGCTCCTGAAAGTTACGTCCCCGTCTATACCTCTTTGTTTTCAACGAGATGAGAAGAAGAAAGTGATTCCCTCTTGACCCTCCGCAGAACCCTTCCCTTTCTCTTTCCTTTACGTAAGGATAATATCTCTTCCCTTCCTTCCTCCTCCGTGTTTTTTCTTTGTCCGTCACACGACGGCGTTTTCTTGCAGTACCTGGAACGGTCGGATCCCATCCCTCTCCTCTGCCTTATTTTCTGCCGGGACACCTTCTCCTAGGCTCCCTTTTTTAGTAGGAACGATGGTAGAACTTCTTTCTTCTTCGAGGGCACTTTCGCATCGGCGTCTATGAGGACGCCTTCCTCCCCCTCCTCGATGTTTTCTTACACCGTTGTGCTGATTTCTAGGTTGACGGCCGCTTTTGTATCAAAACCCTCCTTTTTTCTCCACCGGCTTTTTTTTCGATCGTTGTGGCTGGGAACGTTTTCCTTTTTCTAATAGCCATTCACTTCCTTTTCGCGGTAGATGCCTCTTTTCCGCTTTGAAATGTCTCCTTTCGAAACTCGCTTGCGGAATTGTCTCGTACGTCCTTTTTTTTTGTAGAACGCTTGTTTTCTTTCGGGGTTACTCCCTTTTTTTCCCCCCAATTGAGCAAGTAGATGGGTGGTTTTCGTTCTTTCCCCGTTCGCTGTCGAGGAGCGCTTGTACAGGTTTTAGGTGCTTTTTTTCGGTTCCGCAGACATCGCCCCCTCTTCCCTTTGCATTTTAGTTCAGGAAGTCCTCTCCTTTATCTTCCTTAGGTAAATCGCAGCTGGCCATTCCCTTCCTGAGATATCCCTTCCTGATGGAGCTCTTTTTTCAGAAAGATGCGTTTTTATCGATCATAGTTGGTTATCGTTCTCTCTCCTAATTAAAGAGCAGGTTGGTTCTTCTCCCTTTCGTCGTCGGTGTATCTCCCCCGTCTTTCCTTCAATCGCTCCAGTTTCCTTCCCTAGACGTTCCTTCCATCGCTACTTGCAGAGTTGATCACGTTGCCGGCCCTCCTTACAGCTCTCTCGTAAGCGTGATCTCCGGACCTACTGTTTTTAATGACCCTGTCTCTTTTGTTCGGCGATCTAGGATGTCCGTGACAACTCTACTTTCTTTTGAGGACCATCCTTCTTGGCTGGCGATCTCGACCTAAGGGATCCCCGCTCTTCTCTCCTTTGATAGTCAAAATACCGTTAGAGGCTTTCCTTTCTAATGATATGGAGGACAGTCCCTTTCATGGAGCGTGCATCGTTGACCCTCAAGGCGCTTGCGCTGCATTCCCTTCTGAAAGCATCATCTGCTTCAATCGATTCCCCATCCCCTGTGGAAGTAAATAACAGAAACCCCCTTTTTCCGTCCCCTTGCGCCGAGATCGTCAGGGGTTCCCCCCCTTTCACGACCTGTCTTCCCCACAAGTGACGGGAAACGATACGTCCTTCCTTAATTGCCACTTCTTTCTTTTTATCGTAGGTTTTCAGCCCTCCCCCATATAGAAAGTGCAACGTAGACCTAGGTCCCCTCTCCCTCCCGACCCCAAAAGCCTCGGATGGTTTTTTCGTGGTTCACTCCCCTTGGAAGCAGATAATCCCCCAAAGTCCTCCTTCTTTCGCACTCTGAAGAGGTGTTAAGAAAGGTCCTTCATACTCTGTGCCTTGCTGTAGATTCTTCTTCAGATACGCTTCTTTCGAAACGCTCCCTCAGATCAGTCACCCCCGGTCTCGTCATTCCCTTGCGGAGAAGTAATCAATCAGCCTTCCCTTCGAGCCCCCCCTCTCCCCTTCATAGTAGGATCCGCGATTTTCAGTAGTAAGGAGAGGTAGTAGAAACTCTTCCTTTTTACGTTGAGCGCTCGGAGCTCCTCGCTGCCCCTTTTACTGACCGGTTCGAGGACTACTGTCATCCTCTTCTGATTAGAGCCATCCCTACGAAGAGATGTTCCGTCATTTCTTCTTTTTTCCCCAATAGCGGCAGCCATTTCCCTACGCCTAGCCTCCCCTCCCCCTCTAGGTTGATGAAGGATATTTCTTCTGAATAGATGAGAAGTAGACCTTCTTCCTCTTCCGACGGGGAAACCCTTTCCTGCGAAGGGCGCTGGGCCTTTTCACTTTCCCGGGAGTGGAGAGCGAGAAGTTCCTCCCCCCTTTCTCTGTACTTTCGGTTCTCTGAGGTCTCCTCTCTGGGAGAGGGTTAGTAATCGTATCTTCACGCTCTCCCAATATGTCGACCTACTCCTTCAAAAGAAGGAGGTATCTTCTTTTCGTGTCGTGCCCCCACCTTTCAGATGCCGTCATCACCGCAAAAACTGTCCCTCTATCTTTACTCTTTCCGAGGATCCCGCGTTTTCTACTCCTTCGTCTAAAAGGTAAGCGGGTTCCGATGCAGTCGTGAGTTGCAGAATAGCGAACAGCTCTCTTCAAGAGGCCTCACTTTTTTGAAAGGCCAACCCTTCTTGTATGCCCCAAATTGACCTGCACGAAAAGCCGTTTCTCCTCCCCCCTTTCAAGGATAGTCCGAATTCTCAAAGAAAACCGGATCCTCCCCCCCCTTCCAGAAGAGCCCGTCTGAAAGTGGGTCCAAAAGATCCTTTTCTTTTCCTGACAAGTCGATTTTTTTAAGGAAATGGCCCCGATCCTCTCCCTCGATGTGGAGGCGACTTTCCCCCCCTTTAAATTGCCCCCCTGACTACGAAAAAGTCACCCCCCAGCGATGATATAAAACCTCCAGGTAAGCCCCCCCCAGATCTCATGAGGACAGTCGTTTTCTCCAAGAAAGCCATATGTCTCTCTTCCCTTTAAAGGATGAAAAGTCCTTTTAATAAGATATGTATCGGCCCCTTTTCTCTGCGTTTCCCTTCTAATGCGTTTCCCTAGTGAGAGAGGCTCTCTTTCTTTACCGTTCTAAATCCCCTGGGCGCTTCCCCTCTTCGACCTACGGCTCGCCTCTGTGTTCTTCAACCTCGAGTCGTTCGGAGAAAGTATTCCCTCGAAGATTTCAAGGCACAATAGTCTTTCCCCTTTTTGAACCCCCCAGTTCCCATGACGGATTCTGTGCAAATGGCGTGGTTCCTCTTTTTTCGGCACCTCCTAACGCATAGAGGGTTTTTTGAAGAGTTCTCCTTTCTCCCCGAGATTTACCCCTCTGACCGACGATCTCTCTCTATAATGAGAAAGGTGAACGACGCTCTTCGTGCGACTCCCGAACAGGGTGGTATGCTCCTTTTCTGGCCGTTTCTCCGGGTTTTTCCCCTAAGATATCCCTTCTGCCTTTCACTGGCACAGATAGTTTTTCCCCCTGGATCTTCTTTTTTTTCAGAACACCAAAGTTTTACAGTAGGATTCTTTGTCTCTCGCATGCCTTCCCTCTCCCCTTGAAGTAATCGCCTTCCCTAATTCAATTAGTCAACGAAGGGCTCCCCCCTTGACGAGGAGATCTGACTAGGTTGATTGGTTTCGATTCAATGAACAGAAGTTTCGTTTGCTCCCGGATTTTCTATACCTTTCGCCCCAGTGAGCTACAGGAAGAGGTTCCGGACTCCCTATAGCCCTCCTATCGTCATTACTTTACCGGCCCTACGTTTTATCAGGAGATAAAAGGTCTTCCCTTCCCCTCGCTGGATCGGGGCGCCACCGTTTCTCCCCTCGCCCTGCAGATCGGCTCTCTGTCTATAAAGAGATTTTTTTTCGAGCGATGCAGTTAATTCTTCCAGGAGTTAAAACGAAGACGACTTTTCTCCTTTCTCCCCCACAACCGTAGAGTCCTTTTCAGACCATCAAACTCCCCTTAGCGACCCGCAAGATTGCTGAGCCCTCCTCTTCAGAGTAACAGGTGTAGATTTCTCTGTCGGATGGCCAGAAGGCTTTCAGTAGGCGGAGACCCTATGCACAGTGGAGCCCTTACGAAACGCTTCCTTTGCTGAGGAACCTTCCGCCTCTTCTATAAACGGCATGGACTCTCCCCAATAGATTACCTCCTTTTTTCCCCCGACTGACACCCCCTCCCCGTGCTCAAATTCTTTCCAAAGACCCACCGACCCCGGATTTCTCACCCAAGGGACGAGCATGCCGAAGAAAACCTTACAAAACATTGCCTTTTTCAGCGGAAACCTTCTTCCAGTATGGTTATCCCCCCCCACTGAAGGCATTTTCCTCATCCCCCACCCTAAGTTAGATAGCCCTGTGGAGACCTTTCCCCCCCCGAGGCTCCCCCCCTCCTCCCCTCCCTCCCAAACCTTGACAGCCTCCAGATACGTAGAGTCATGGGAATAAACGGAAAGATACAGACCTATTCCGTGTCGGAAGCCCCACTCCAGAGCTCCTGCCTTTTAACGACGACCTCAGCCTCCCCCCCTCGGCTTTCCAAGCTCTGAGTTCCAAGATTTGATGGATCCTCCCCCACAGAGGGGAAGGAGAACACCGAACCTTTCTCTTACTCAGTAAGGATCCCTTTTTTGTTTTGAGAGCCCTCCTGTCCCGTAAACGACGGGAGGTTTCCCTTTTCCCCCCTGGACCGTTTTCGCACCCTTCCGTAGTCTTTTCCTTCCTTCGTTCCCTGTGAAAAGGAGGAAGAGGAGTAATCTTTTCTTTTTTTTTCTTCAGTGGTCTCTCTTGGAACCATGGGATCCTGTCTTTTTCCTGGCGGATCGGTTAGGATGAGGTGCTCCTCCCCGGAGAGTTGATTTTGTCGGACGTCGTTTTTCTCCTTTTTAGAAAAAGAAGACGTCTCCTTTCTCTTCCCTTAGTTGTGCTTGCTTACTTTCAGGAAGTAGCGAGCCTTCCCCTTAAGATGGTAGATGACAGTTTTCTTCGCTTGACCCCAATACCAGAATTTCCTTGCTGGCTTGGAATGTATTCCCCCCGTTTGTAGCGTTGCGTACTTCGTGGTCGTCGGTTTCCCGGAACGTTCAACGCACTTTAGAAGTCTTATTTTTTCGTAGTGAAAGGGCGTGTCGTGCTTCTATTTGAGAGACCTTTCCCCTATGCGTTTCCGAAGAATAGCCTATGGCGTTTCCCTCTGACGAACTTCCTAAGTATCAGACGGACTTCTTTTTACCCTTAGTCTGAATCCTCTATTGGAAATGAGGGATCTTTCTCCTTCTTTGGAGTGTGGACGGAGTCTTTGCGTTATAGAGGCTCCTCTTCTCTCCTTCACAGGAACCCCTGCCGTTGTAGTCACGTTCCCTCCCCCTCCTACGTAGAAATGAAATTCCTCGCTACTCCCTACCTGTTCAGCGGTACTGCTTCTTCCTTCCTCAGTTGAGTTTGTCTGGCATAGTCGAAGGAGTTCCATCGGTGATCATGTAGCCCTTTTCTTCTTCCCCAAGAGTTCTTTCCGAGATACACCGGTCGGCGATCTCGCGCTTCTTCCTTTCCCCTTCCCGCTACTCGTTAGGCTCTTCATCCCTTTGGCGATCTAGACCCCGGTGATCCCCCCCGGTGGAAGGGACGTGGATACGGCCCCCATTCCCTCTTTCTCGGCACGGCTTCCTGAGTATGGCGGACCGTTCTTTTTTTACATTGAGAGCATCTTCTCTGAACTTTCTTCCCGGTCCCTACCGGGCGACATCTTCCTCCCCAAGTGAGGCAAAGACTTTCGTCTCGGCATAATATCTTCCAAACGATCGTGCCCTTCATTTTTTGTCCGTGGTCACAACACCGGAGCCTTCCCCCTTCACTTCCGCCAGACCCCTCACCGAGTGTCGCCGCGCCTCTTTCAGTAGTGCAAAACTTGCTGTTCCCTCATCCTCGATCGTCGTCCCCCCCTCGAGTCACATTCTCGCCTTAAATCGCACGGCGCCCTCCTCCTATCTTCGTTTTTAGCGACCTCGAAAAAAGGCCGTTGACCCCAAGACTGTTCCCTTAACGAGGTTTCCTTTTTTTTCCGGGAAAGAAGACGGTTCCCCTTCTTTTCTCGAGTAAGATTCCCGAGCTTTTGGCCGGAGAAAAAAATAGTTCCCTTCTCGCTAGAGAATTATGATGGTTTTGTGGAGACTCTCCGAGAGAATTTAATCCCAGCTTTAGATCCTTTTTTTTTGCCCAGGTAGAGTAAGGAGATTTTTACAAGATCTTCCCCCCCCTGATGTCCCGTCTAGGCGTAAGATCCTTCCTCCTGAGTTTTCATAAGTAGGCCCAGGAAGATAGATCTTCTCCTGGAAGAGGAAGAGATGTGTTCCATCCGCTTTTAATGGCGGAGTACCCTTTTCCCCATTGCGGCAGTACTTCTTTTTTCGAAGGAGAATCCACCCCCTCTTTTTTGTGACTGAATTCTTAAAGAGAATCTCTTACCTTCTCGGGAATAGAAAGATTTCCCACTTTGTTTGAGGAGAGTTTTTTAGTTACTCCAGGGCGTTCGTTCAGCGAGAAGAGTTGCCCTCGAATGTCTGTCTTGTGTCCCGCAATGGTGTTTCGCTTCTGGATTATCCCCTCTTTCCCCTTAACGAGAGTGATCTCCCCTTTTTTCTGCTCGTACTTCCCTGTTTGATTCGGAAGAGTGTCGTTTTTACTCTTCAGATGCCGTCTACCTTGCATATAGCTTTTTTTCCCCCCTCCCCCCCTTTTTCGTGAGAGAGATCAAGTTTTTGGCCTCCGTCATCTCTGTGAAACTACCGCTGCCGGCGTGGGACGGTTTTGGTGGAGGCTACCCACAATGTCTCTTCCACTCGGAAAAATCGATGACGAACCCCCCCCCCCTCTCCAACTTGAGAACCGCCAGGCATACGGTTGGCAATCCTGAGATACAAGCACGGAGTACTTCCCCTTTCCCGGACCAGGCGACAAGTGTTTTCCCCTCGAGGCAGCAAGTCGACCCTTTCATCTATGCGCTGGAATCCTTTTTCAAATCGATTTTGGGTTCTTGAGATAGTCGTCCTTCCTGTCCCCTGATAGACGACAGTTTTTTCACGCCAGATGACTAACACCCCGCGCAAGCGGCGAGAGACGCCCCATTCTCATGCCGGACCTAGGTGCTCCCGTCACTTTTTCGGTCCGAAGATGACCCGCATCCCCGGCCAAAGCCATGTTTATCGACCTTTAAATCGTCCCTTCCCCAGGCTCAACGGTTCTTCCCCCGATATCGCCTGTGAGAGATGCGCTAGATGATTCTTCTTCCATCAACACCCCCGGACGAGACTTTTCTTCGCGGAGCAGCGCAGTTTTGGCTTCGTTCTTCCATCTCCTTTAGTAGGGCGTTTATTTCCCTGAAGAGACTCCCGCTTCTTTCCTCCCCTGTAGGAAAACCTCGTTTCGGGTGAGGCATTGGGGAAATAGCGGTAAGGCCCCTTTTCCCCAGTGGACGAACCCTTAGTTTTTTAGCCGGGAGAGTTAGACTTCATCTCTCCTCGCAGGCGAAAACTTTTTTGTTTGGTGAGGATTCCTTCGCCAGGTGCACGCCTTTTGCGCAGATGGGGTCCGGTTTTTTTTGGGAAGGACGGTTCTTCCGGTGTTTCGTCGCATTTTCTGGCCCCCCCCTCATGGTTTAGTGATGGACGTCCCTTCTTCTATACTTGAGCGCGCCCCCCCTTTTTCCTCGAGGAGGATGCGACCGTTGAGCTCCGCGCTTGAGTTCCTAAGCGCCCCCCTCTTCCCTCTCAACTTCTTTTTTCATCCCCTAACTGTCCCGACCGTCCTTTCCCTCATTTTTGTGCGATAAAGTCCGGCAACAAGAAGGGAGCTTTTTTTAACGGAGGTCAGATCTTTGCTTGTGATCGGCCTACGCCGAGTCTTAAGAGAGGTTCCGCCTTCCCCCTCCTCAGAAAAGTTTTTTTTTCTTCGTTAACGGCCTCCTTTTTTCTCAAAAGGGACGAAATGATCACTTTTCCTCCATTTGAAGACCCACTTGATCGATCAACTCTCTTTTTTTCGCGATCGTAGTACCTCCTTCTCTAATTTTATCTTTGAAGTTATGTACGATCCTTTCGTGATTTACCACCGACTTCCCCTTGGCAAGCTAGAACAACCCCTCCTCAAGGAATATCGCTCCCCAAAGCCTCCCCGAACACGTATGATTCTCTCCCCCCCTCAACCTTCGACTCGCCTCTTTTTTTGTAACAGGTTTTGTCAAACTTCATGGCCAGCAGGAGTTTTTTTCCCCAGTCGGAGGGACTCCCTATTCCTCTCAACGCGAGATTCTTTCATCGTTCTTCCGGAACCGGAACCGATCCTTCGGCACTCACCGGCTTCCCAATCGACCCCCTCTACAGCGGGGAAACGATCCCCCCCCCCGATGCCCCAGCCCCTTTCCCTTTTCACCCCCGGAAGCAAATTATTTCTCCACCGCTCTTCTACGCAAAGCTTCCCTCCCCAAGGCCGCGCCCCCCCAAGTAGGGCGGAAACCCGCGAATTTAACTCCTACCATGCCTTAAGTCCTTGGATTTCATGATCGGATAACTTCCCTCCTTTCGGCACGTTCCGGAAGAATTGGAGAAGCGTCGTTACCCCCTTTCGGCACCGCAGTAACGCCTCGAAGTCAAACCTTTCGATTTAGTCGAGATTGGTCCTAATCGACGTTTTAAATTGGTGCAAATAGACCTTTTCCTTCAGAGTGAAGACATACCCTCTTTAATACGTGTAAAAGGAGTCCCCCACTCACCTTTTTTCCCTACGACAGGCGAAGCCCTCCCAGGTAAGCGGGGCGGCTCCCCCCCCCCCCCTGATGGCCTTGCTTCTCCCCTTCTCCCCCCAAACTACTTTGTGTTTGAGCTCCTTCATCGACCGTTTGCTTTTTCCCCTGGACCGGGCGCCTCCAGTCCTTTTTTCGTAGTCATTCCGGCCCGTAGAGGAGGTCGTCTTCCCTCTTTCCGGAAGGGAGCCGTTTCTCTTCTTATCGGCGCCACTTCCGGATGAGTTTTGCTTCCCCGACGAGATCGGCGAACGTTTCCTCCCCTTTTCCCCCAAGTTGTGGGGGTCGGCCGTCGGTGTTTAGTCCCACTCCTTTCTCACCGGAGAAGAGATCCCCTTTGCTGCGGCCCCCTTGCCGGAGTAGCGCGATCCCGGACTTCCTGGTAGATGACGAGGTTCCCTTTTATTGAAGGTTCTGTGCTGAGAGTCGGCCTTTTTTTCCGAGGTGGGATCTTTTTCTCTCGCGGTGCTTTGGGATTTTTCCCCGGTTTAAAAGAATTCAGAATCGCTGGATCCGGCAGCTGTAGCGGATCGTTTCTGAAAGACGGTGAGTGCCGGCTCTTCTTTTCCGGTTAAGTCCGACTCGCCTCTCTTAATGGAGGTCGTCCTCCTGTGACAGAGAATTTTACTTAGGAAATTCTGACCTTTCTAGTACCGCGACTTGAGATATCCCCCCCCCCTCTGACCTGAGGGATCCCTTCTTAGTTGGAGGGTTTCCCTCAAGAAGTTGTTTTTTTCTCGTTGTGCGATGCTCCCCGCGCATGTTTTTTTTCGAATCTCTTCGGTGTAACGCCGCGGTCCTCCTTCGAATGAAATGGCTCGCCCAAGGACTCCCCCCGAAGATCTGCCATCGCAGTTTTTTCCTTCCCTATCAAGTTGCCGATTTTTCTCGAGTAGACTTCCCCCCTCCCCCCCGGTGATCTCCGGACACAAAGTAGTGCCAGGTACGCCCCTTTAGCTCTGACAAATTTCCTGGAGCTACTGCCCCCTGGAGATTACTCGGCGTAGTCCCCCCTCCTACGTGCGAATGACCTGCCTCCCTGCGGTTTTCCTGCCTTTTTTGATCTCCTCCCAGAGTAGAGGCAACGGCTCCTTTTTTTTTCCCCTTCCTTCTTATATGGCGCCAGTTTGAGGCGGCTCGTTTCTTCGTCATCAAGGAGGATGGCGCTGCCTTCTTTCCGAACTACCCTCTGCCCTAGTTGTCTCGCTTCCCAATTCTCGATCAGTAGGTGACGTCCTCCCTCCCCCCTCTTCACTTGCCCGTCAACCCTTTGCGTGGCCCACAACAGGAAGACGTTTGGAAACTTCCCTCCTCCCTTTTCACGAACCGATACTTCGCAGACGGCGTCAGTGCCACCTTTCCTTCCCCTCCTCTCGCTTCTCGGGTGAGAATCTCGAATTTTCTCTGAGCACGGAGATGGTGGAAGCCAGTAACCCCCCCTTCCAGATTTGCTCCTTGCACTCTGTCAAATCTGCCAGCGCCGGTTTTTAAAGAGGTTTACTATCCCTGCAAGCGCAGCCTATTAGATTTCTCCTAAGAAGGAAAGAGTCCCTCCCCCGAGAACACATCGGCTGCGCTCCATGCAAAAGTCTTTCCCTTTGTAATGACGAACCCCTTTTTTCTTGGAGACTTCGACGAATTTCTGAAAGATGAGGTACTCCTCCTTTTCTCTCAAGTTGCACCAGGATTCCTGCGATTTCGTCTCCCCGGATTAAAGTGAGATTGTCCCTTTAGCGGAGGGCCGACCCCCGTTCCCCGGTCCCTTACTGTCTTTCGAACGATGGCCCCTCCTGGCCGCATTATCGACGCAGCGGCTTGCCACGATTTCTCATCGGTTATGTTTATTTATGGGAAATTACTCCTATCGCTCCTTCAAAAAAGCGAGTTCCTCCTCCTTTTCCTGTCTCCCGATGCTCTGCCCCGGAGGAATAGACTGAAAACCCTGCTTGCGGCGACGGGGCCCCCCGTGATTTGAGCATTCCTGCCAAACACGATCCTTTTTCCGGTCCCCCCCCTGGGATCTTTTCGTCCTTCCAGGAAAGAGATGATCCTTCTTCTTTTCTCCTCCGGTACTTTCCGGTTCATGCGTCTTTTTCCTTTTTGCACCGCTGACGTGAGACGATTCTTCCCCCCACCGCGATCCCCCCCCCTCCGTTTTTTTCTCGAGATACCCCTCGGCGTCTAAAACGGTAAAGCGTTTTGCCACGACAAAGATGCCGACGACGACCCGAGTGATTTCAGAGACACGCGGTCCTATAGATACAAGAGAGTCCCCCCTTACCCCGATGAAGAAAAATATCCTCTTCCACAGCAGCCGTCGCTCACTTTCCTCTAGCGTTTTCTTGCGCGTAAATAAGCACTTTTTCGTCCCCCGCCGAGCCACTCCAAAGCCCACCAGCGGTTCTCCCTCAGACGTCTCCGTTTTCTAAGCTTTGGCCTTCCCCGAGAAGCATCCCCCCCCATAGATTGTTGTATTCTATGATCGTCCTTTCCCTGAAGAGATAGGGGAAAATTCTATCCACATCGCTCATCTGAGTTTCAGATAGAATGCTTCCCTGGCAATAGTCGATGCCCCCCCCAAGACGACTTCGTCCGCGCAAAGAATCTCCCGGGCATTGAACCCTTTCTCTTGTCCCTTTTTCACTCTCTTCTCGCATGAACAGCTTCCTGGCAACGGCGCACTGCGGACAGAAATCCTTCCCTCAGATCTGATAGATGTCTCTAAAAACATTACGAGACTTTTTTTTCGCGAAGCGCAGAGTTTTCTCGATTGGGCTGCCCTAGTAGGAGGTATCCCTGAAGTATTATGGAACCTATCTTCCCCTCCACATGTAGGGAAAAAATAGGTCCCTCCTTCCTCTCCCCTTTATGGGAACCTTTCGTAGGCTTCCCCCTTTTTTAACGAATAGAGGACCTTTTGGATGGCGCAGGGCCTATCGGCAAAGTTAGTATATTTCCTTTCTCAGTTGATTTGAACCCCCCGGGGACTGCGCATCCTTTTCCAAGGACAAGTAGCCTTCTTCCTCTCAGTAGGGCGTTGGGTCTGTTCTTTCAGGAAGGTTAGTGTTCTTCCTGCCGCCGGGTTTTGAACACCCTCCCTTCTCCCTCCTTGAAGGGAAAGAAGGTTTCTTACGACTGATATTCGAGGAGCTCCAACTGTCTCTCAGGCCAGGGCTTGTAGGCCGTGAACCTCCGCCAGCGCTTTTCCTAGAGATGCTCACTCCTTCCTGTACCGACCCTTCATGAATAACGGAAAGTTCCCCCTATGAAGCAGGAACTTTATTGGCTATAAAAGTCTGCCACCGCTTCATAAAGAGGTAGAGATCGCCACTTCCTCTCTCCCTACTCGAGGACTTTCCTTCCGATCCGATCTTTTTTCTTAACGGGGTCTCTCATTTTTCCCGGGCACAGGGAAGTTTTCCCCCGGAGGACATGACACCTGAACTCCTGCGGAGAGGCGCCCTTTTCAGAAATAGATCTTCCGCTTCTTCAATCTTTTAATCCTTGGAGCGATTGCAGTTATTTTTTTTCGCGGACGTTTCCTTCTCTCGACAAAAAGTAGATTGACTTCGAGCAATAGAGAAACCCCCCCCTCCCCTCTCCCACGTCTGATTCGCTTTCCCACAAGAAGCTTGATTGAAAGACTCCTCTGGTACAACCCCTCTCCCCTGTGTCGAGATTCCCCCCAGCCCCTGTACTGGCTCCTCAATTCTGGAAAGAAGCCCCCTCTATAGTTCATCGTAGAAATCCCCTCTTCTTAATAGGAGCTAACCCGTCCTTCGTTTCCCTTCACCGGCCCCCACCGATCCTTTCCCATGGCACGACGCCACACCCCCCCCTTGCAATTAGTTGAAAAGTTCTCAACGATACGGACTCCCCCCCAATCGTTCCTCAAACTACGCAACGTCCCCCGAGGACTCCCCCCGGACCCCTAAGACCCTCCACGTTCTTCACCAATTGCGATAACTCGGAACCTAGGCTCCGGGAATCGCTGTGCTTTTCGAGACGGCACCCTTTTTCCTGCAAACGCGTTTCTGGATTCTTCGTGTTTTTCCCCCCTTGAGAAACAAAGAAGATCAGCCCCCCCCTCCCCCCTTGGAAGATTAGCGCAGTTTTTTTAAGAAAGATAGCCGATACGGACCCCTTGTTCCCCTTCGTACCATGCTTGACTCTCCCCTTTTAGTCCTCCGTTTCACAGGCGGCACTCTTCCAGACGACAGCGCCAGACGTTCCCCCGTTTCGCTTTTTGCCGAACACAGACAGGTCGATTTCCCTTCTTCTCTCCCCTTTACTCTTGTAGAGATGCTCCGTACGTCCTAGACAGGGGAGGTGTTAGCAGGCCCCACTCCCCTTTTTCCCGTGTAGCCTCCAGAAATTGCCGAATTTTCCCCCTTTTTTGGTCCCTTTCGAGAGAGGTAGTAGTCACGCTTTCCGTCAGGATTTAGGGGTTCCCACGGCAATCGTCTCCGTTAGGATGGGAAGACTTTTCCTCCTAATATGAGGACTTTTTCCCCCTTTGAGGCGGTTTCTTTCTGTACGGTTGAGACGTCTGAAAACGCCTTTTCCAAGTCGTTGTTCTTCTTCCTCAGGCGAAGTAGGACCTCTGTCAGCTATCAAGGTTCCGAGGTTCGCTGACCTTTATTTCCATGGGTGTACGCCTCTCCTTGAGTCAGGACCCTTTTCGGTTTTAGATAGAGAGATTTATTAAAGAGTTGAGGATTCTTCCCCTTTTCAGTTCAACGACCTTTTCCCGAGGGGTGTTTTTTCTTAGATAGCGGCCCTTCCGGTTTGATTAGCAGAGGAGGGTTCTCATCGAAGATGCTTCCTCGCCCATGGAGTCGTCCGTCTTTGACCATGACCAAATACTTTTCGTATAAGAAGACCCCCTTTGGACTGATTTCTTTTTTTTTAATGAGATTCTCTCAAAGTTTTCGGTTCTCTAGTCCTCTGAGTTGGAGTGTGTTGATCTCAGACGTTGCTGTTAGGGAGTTTTTTCCTCTTTTTCCCCTATTGATCCTTAATCCTTTTTAGTCGGTCCCCTCGAAGACGTCGAATGAACTGTTCCCGACCTAGCTTGTATCGCGATCGTCCGGTCGCTTGATAAAGTTTCTGGTTTTGTGGGGTTTCGAATAGTAGAAGGTTTTCCCTTTTTTTCACTTCTGACCAACCACAGTCTTTTCCGGCCTGAATGAAGATTTTTTTCTCGAAACCCTTTCTCGCTGATCGTACGGCCCCCCCCTGTAGCTCCTCGGAGTAGGCGGACCCCCTTTCTCTTTCCTCGGCCGGAAACTCTCCCCTCTACCAACACTCCCGAGTCCGCGCTTCGGTAAAGTTAGTCATGATATGGCGGACCCTTTCCTTTTTTTGACGACTGAGTCGCGAGAACTCATTTTTTTCTTTTTGCCGGAGAATACCCCCAATATACTCTTTTCCATACTTTGAGCGGATAATTATCGTCCTTCTTTTCCTCCCATCACGAAACAGACCCCTCTTCGGTGGTCACACCCTTCTCGTTAAGCCACGCTTTCTCCTCCAGACCACCGGTCCCGATCAGGCGAATTTTCTGTTGCAGGAAGAATCTCTCTTTCTTTTTCGAATCCCCCTTACGTCGAACCTCGCCCTTTTAAGAACAACTCTCTGATTTGTTCCTTTCCCTTTGCCGGACCGACTATTCAACCGCCCATGTGCCCCTCCTCTTTCTGCAAGGGAGAGGACCTTTTTTCTTGCCGGGGCAAGAAGCGCTTTTTCTCTGTAGATTAGAGTAACTTCCCTTCAGAATCCGCATCACGACCAAGAGCGAGAGCTGTCTCTACTCTTTAATGTTCCTTGGTTGATGGAGAAGTCAACCCCCGATCTCTTTCCCCTGAGGTAAGAAATTTCATAAAAGGTGAAGAAGTTCCCCCTTTTCTTTCCGGAGAGTTTTTTGAGTTTTTCATCGAGGAGGGTAAGCGCCCGAACTTTTCCAATTCCGTTATTAAGAGAAGATTTCCCTCTTTTGCATTAGAATCTTCTCTTCGAGGAAGCGATGTGGTTTTTCATTCCTCGAGTTAATGGAGGAGTCGCGTCTCTCCCCCCCCCCCCCAACGGGAATTACTACTACTCTCGAGAATAAAACAAGCTCTTTTTCTTCTCGGGGACTCCTGCGGGCAAAATCTTTCCAGTAGAAGCTCTCCCAGGTGGAAAATCTTTTAGCGAGCCGTTCCCCCTTTCCCTTTCGTAATAACTTTTCGCAGACCAGTTACCCGTAGTGAGGAGACGGATGACGTTCTGGTGGGGCATTTCTTTGCCGGCACGCTCTTGCCTTCATCTGTCGAATAAGTTAGTCTCCCTCTTCGTTAATGAGTCCCGCTGACCGTGGATTCTTTTTCCCCTAAAACGAGGGATCCTCCTTCCCCCCTCCGTGGGTTTTGCCCCCCCGCGATTGATTCCCTTTATAAACGGTAATTCTTTTTCCCTACAATATGGACCGTCCGGCGGTTTTACTTTTTGAGAAAGGAGGTCGAAAGATGTCCCCCCCTCCCTTCTGAGTGACGTTCGTCGAAAAATATAAAAGAGAAAAAACTTTCCCCCTTTTCTTCGCCAATCACCTCCTCTGCGCGCGCCCCTTTAGTAAGCACTTGCTCCAAGTCTGAGCGCAATCCCCCCCCCTGGGTCAACCGCGTCCGGCGAAGTACGGGATCATCGATGCTTTTCCTAAGAAGGCCCCCCTTGTCCGCTTGGTGGATGAGCTTTGAGAGAGTAGTACTTCCCCCTTCGGAAGCTCTACGAAATTTTTTTTCCCCTTTCTTAAAAAATCCGCGTCCTCCTTCTGCTCTCCCCGCCTTTGCGGCTACCCGTAGATCCCCCTCCCGTACCTTTCGCGGACCTTTTATACAGGATGCACCTCCCCGCAGATTGTATCCTTGACTAGACTCCCTGCGGAACGTTCGACTTTGGCCCGAAGCTTTTTTTTTTACTTTTATCCGCAAACCCTGCCTTCTGCAGGACGAGACGTTGCTTCTGAGCGCAGCTGGGTTTTTTGGCGGAACGCTTTTTTCGTCAGTTGGCGCATCGGACGCAAGGCATATGGGACCAGAACTGTCGTTCACTCCCCCGTTTTCTCGCCTTGCTCTGTGCAACTGGCGGTTGGGAAATATCCGTACCACATGGGACGACTCGATTTCGGGCTGGCGCTTGTTCGACGGGCACGTTTCCCCTCTACCGAAGGTTTCCCCCCTCTCGATGTTTCTCCAGGTTGCAAGACGATTTCTCCCCTTTTCCGGCGATTTTTGTTGAGCGGATTTTCGTGGCTGGACGTCTCCCCTTTCTTCCCCCGGACTCTCTCCTTCTCCTTTCACGATCGTTTCGTGATGGACGTCCCCCCCTCCTTTCTTCCGAAGGATTTTGCGAAATTTTTCTTTTTTCCACGAGGAGGCTTTTTTTTTTTCCTTGCAGCGCGCCCGTGTACCATTCAAAGATGCTCCCTAAAGACTGTCCGCCAGATCATGGACCCCCCCTTTCCCGACCGAGCTAATTGGGTTCTATCTTTCAGGGAGCGGGGATCCCGGAGTGATTCCCCTCGTGAGGATTTTCTCCTAAGACTCTCACAGGAGGGTTTCCCCCTCTCTTTCCCTCGTCGCCATATCCCGCGAGTCCTTCCGTTGGTTATATCAGGAGCCCATTACAAAAAGTTTCTCAACGCGATCAACTAGCCATGCGTCCTCTTCTCTTACCTGCTGATACTTTTCGCAGAATTTTTTTCTTACCAGTATGTCGAACGTCGTTCCCACGGACTCACCGTGGACCCCTTCTTTCCAGGTCTCGCCTCGATCCTTGAACCAACGACCTTCCCCCCGAAAATTAATCGCCTCACAATAAAAAGCCTGTGACTCCAGTTTTCACCAAGGTGTAGATATAGAAGTCCCCTTCCAGAAATTAAGAAGTCGGACTCCTTTTTCTATGAAGTCTCTTGCGTTCCTCCCGATAGTACCTCCCCCCCGATGTTCGGAACCGGACCCCTCCCTCGTGGCATGAGCGCACCTTCAGAAGAACAGACTCTAAACCCCCCCAAATCCAGCCCTTCCCTTCGTTAACCTTTCTCAAAATACGGGACGCCCCCCTTTTTCCTCCCTGCGATCCCCCGCTCCAAACCGCGGTCCTTTTTTTTAAGACAGTCACCTTTGGACCACCATACCCTGTGACCTCGGCATCTTCCGGAACTTTTCCTGTTCTCGACTGCCCTGAACGCGCCTCCACGGACGTCGATAGCCTTGTAGTGGGTCAAATCCAGTTCCGCCCGCCCTGAACCTTTACGAAGAAACGTTAGACGCCCTTTTCTCTCATTGTTCCCCATCTCACTTTTGGACCGGATAAATGGTC
>Ga0179591_1271249_pt1 | contig 17819 bp, 24 predicted proteins | sample CZOMad2_1_08_16f_FD_182891 | JGI IMG/M metagenome (GOLD analysis project Ga0179591, IMG submission 182891) | Vadose zone soil fungal communities from Angelo Coast Range Reserve, California, USA - CZOMad2_1_08_16fungal (PacBio error correction) | ecosystem: Environmental > Terrestrial > Soil >... | reverse complement strand
TCAAAAAGCCCTTTCCTTTGGGGGGTCTGGGCTCCTCCTCCCCAGCGTTCTATTGAGAAATTATTTTTTCTCTTTGATTTCTCATTTTTTTTTCTCCGGGTTGGGGTCCGGCGCCAAGGGGGTTTTGTTGGTCTCGGGAGAAGGTGGTCGGGTGTGACTGATGTTTGTTCTACCCGTTTCCCCTCCCCCTCCCCTTTGTGGCCGAAGCGCATCTTTCCCCCCCAGAGCATCTTTTGACTTCCCCCTGTCTCTTTTAGGTGGGTACTGTGCGTTTTTTTTTTTTTTTTTTTTGTTTTTTTGCCTTCTCCTCTCGGAGGATCGATCCCCCAAAAGCGACATTTTTGTTTGAACCATTAAGGGTCATCATTGTCAAACCACCAAAATATTCCCTTGTGGCCGTTGGCCCTTTTCCTTTAGAGTCTGCCCTTCCCATCCAGGAAAATTTTTTTAGTTTCCACCTGCGCTCATCGCCTTAAGGTACCCCAACCGCATTAAGGTCAACTCTTTTTTTTTTCAATGCGCAAAGTCCGCTCCTTTCTTCCCTTTTGTGGTCCCCCCCCTCCCCATTTCCCGGTCAACCTGTTTCTACCATTTACCCAGTAGAACCCAAGGATTAACCTCTAACAAGGAGCAAAGTTGAATTGCCTTCTTCCCATGCGTAGCCCTTCTGCTTTTCCCACTTTCAACTTATATAGCTCAATTTCGTTTTATGGGGGCATCCCTTTTCCCCCCCTAGTTTGGGGGGCCCTCACAAACCCGACCTCCCAATCTCCACTTGTTTTCTCGTCTATCTAATTCTTTCGTCCCTTGTAATTTTCCCCCCCCCCCTTCCAACTTAGTTTTGGACCCTGTGGCGACAGTTTGTCCCGATTATTCTATTTTCCCCCCCCCTTCGCCATCGCTTTCTTGCCAATCAGGGTGGCATTTTGTTTTCTTGTTTTTAATCGAGGAAAAAACACTTGGTCGGGAAACAACATAGTTTTTTCCACTGTTCGGCCCAAGCCCCCAATTGAAAGTTGACTTGTCTTGGAGAAAAATGATGGTAGTTGGTCCAACCGTGCATTTGCCACCGCCGGGCCCGTTTGACTGGTTCGATTGAGAACTTTTCCCAGTTGAAGAAGCGGGTTCACGATGTGATTACAAACTACACGTAAGTTTAGTTCCCCTTTATTTCAATTGACCCCCGCCGCTATCCAACCCTGTCTTTCACTTCTTTTTTTAAAGGGTCTTCCTTCGAGGTCATCGTCCCTTCTGCAGATTCCTTGACATAAAGAGCACCAATTATTTCCGGGCTCAGCTTTTTGTACTTTTTTGCCCTGTTCCCTTTCTTTGCCCCTTTATTGGTTGGGAATTTTTTTGACGCTCCGTCCCTCTTCAGAAGTTGATTTTCTCCCCACTCCTATACCACTCTGCGGGGCTTTTTGCCGAGTTTTCTCCCTCAGCCCCCCCCCCTTTTTTTTCCACAGGGGTGACGGGCTTGCACCCCCAAACAGCGTCGGATGATTTCCTTTTAATAAATTTCTATGTCCTCCACCAGTTTTGACCAATTTTTCAAAGGTTTTTCCCTTCCCCCAAAGACGTTTTTATGCCCCCCCCCCCCGGTGTTGAATTTTCGAGGGTCTTTTTTGAGGATTGGTGTTTGAATTGGCCGCTCATGACCCGCCCATTTTCTTTTCATGTTCTCCTCCCCCTTTTTTTGTCCTTCTCCCCCTCATGGTCCAAATGGGCTGTTGTTCTCTCTGAAATTCTTCCCAGTAAGTTTTCAACCGGGCTGTTCGAATAACCCCCCCTTGGGGCGGAGGTGTGGCGTTATTCCATTCGCCCCTGATCTCGTCCATTTTCAGAAACTTGTACCCTGCTCCCCCCCTTCAATCACAATTATGCGATTGGTTTTCCGCTCCGTTCCTCCATCTTCGGCCCCCCAGGACCCCCCTTGGGATGGTTTCCTTTGGTCATCCTGTGTTCTTCCTCCTTTTCCGCGGCCTTGACGGACGGATGTACCCCCCCATCCTTTCGTTTGTGCCCCCCGGCCAAGATGTTAATACCGTTCGCTCCCACTCTTTTTTCCCCTCTCCTCTTTCCCCCTGCATTGTTCCGATCTTTTTGAACCAAGTTCCACCCCTGTCTGTAAGGCACTTGTTCCCCCATGCTTTTCCGCCTGCAGTGTTTCCTCCTTTTTTTTTTCCGTCCTCTCTTCGCAAAATTTACTCTTTCCCTCCGGCGGAATTTTGGTTTTCTTATGCCGTGTTTTCCCCTCTTCTGAACGGACAATCTTGCTTTCCTATCTTTTTTTTACACTTTCCCGATATTCGATGGGGAACCACCCGTTGCCACCCCCCGAAGTGACGAACCCCCCAACGTTTCCCCCTCCTCCTTTGTTTTTCACGCAAAGTAGAAATTTTTGACTTCTTCGTCCTCCCCCGCTCGACCCGACCCAAAAGTTTTCGACGTGAACCCCCCTTCTGTCCTGCCCCGCTTTTTTGCCGTTGGGTTTGTTCCTCCTCTCCTCAAGTGTTGACACTGTAGAACCATTCCGACGCTGGGATTGACTTCCCGATGAACCCTCCCCACTTTTTCTTTCCCCATTATGCGTGTCTTTTTTGAGTCCTTCCTCCCCTGTCACCCCAGGCCGCCGTTTTTTCTCCCCGAACAAAATCTGCTGCGTCGCTCTTTTTTTTTTTTTGGTTCTTTTTCTCTCCCCCCCCCTCCGGTCATTTAGCCTGCCAGGCGTTCTTATTGGTTTTTTTTTCCCCTGTTTATCCCTCATTTTGCCCCTTGATTTCCCCCTTGAGGCGGTTCCGTGACAGGGGCTCACGCCTAGGTCAAGGGTGGTTTTTTCCCTTTTGACTGTCCCTCGGGTTTTCCGGTCGGAATTGGCTTTTTTTGGTTGACGTCCCTTCCCTCCCAATGACTGACCCTCCAATTATTATCCTGGTTAGAACCCCATTCCTGTCCGTCAACGTCGGCCCCCCGGAAAATTGCGCCGGCTTCGTTGCTCGGCCCAGTCTTTTTTTCACACCCCCTGCGTCACCTGGAAAAAGGGCCCAGACCCCCCCTTCAATTGTTTCAAAAATTGCTGTTTGGTCCTTCTCACGCAACCACGTCTCGCCCCAGGTCCATTTTGAGTCTCCCCCTTGCTTATTTTTTAGGCTAGTCAAGTCCCCCCCCTTCCTGAAGCCAGATTCCCCAGAAACTATTGTTAAGGAGTCAAGTCAACCCCCACTGCGTCTGTTCCCCCTTGGCGTGTTCGCCCCTGCGAGTTTCCTCGGTCCACCCCCCAGGCTGCCCCACAAGCTTGTTGTCTCCTAAATGAACGACGCTCCGTTTCCAGGTGCAATAACCGATTTTAAGGGGCGTCCCCTCGAGGTTTCCCCCCTCATTCTCCCAATTCCAAAGGACTGAACCTCTTGGCCCAACCCTGGCTGCATGACCCAGCACGTTCTAGAGGTTACCAGCCCGCAGTTAGGCACGAACCCCCCGCACCTCTCCTCCCTTGCCCCGTTTTGCTTTCCCGAGTCTCTTTATTCCTTTCCCAGGCCCACCTCTTTTTTTTTTTGCGGGGACTTGGTCCGGCAACCCCTCTTTCCACCCCAGACTAGGTACAAGAAAGTCCGGGCCTGCGTCCCCCTTTTTTTTCACTCCCCCTGTTCCGGGGGGGGGTTTTTCATCCACTTTTAAATTCTGTACCCAACTCAAGCCTTAACCTTTTTTTCAAAACGCCCCGGACCCCCCCTCTTGTCTCCCCGGTGCTTGAATCTTTTTTGGCTTGGCACCCCCAGGAGTTAACTTCCCCCTCATCAGTCCGGGCCGAAGCGAGATATTCTTTGTTTTTCATCACCCACCGGTCTCCCCCTTTCTCGGTCCATCCGTTTGCCCTTTTTTTTCACCTTTCCCTTTTTTTTCCACTGACTTTTTTCCCCTCCCCCCCACCCTCCAGCAGGCAGAGGAAGTGCCAAGGCCCCTTTACTTTTTTGTTACTCCCGTAGTCTCCCCCCCCATGGCAGAGTTTCCCTTTTTGGGACATGTCCTCTTTCCTTTCCCCGCACGCCCCCAAACCTCCTTCCCCCCCCCTCCCCCATCCCCCCCCCTTGTCCCTTTTTTCGTGGACGTGAAGCCATAGGCCTATTCAAATCAAACTGGAGGAATCCCAATTTCTTCTTTTTAGTCCCCGACTTCTTTTCCTCCTTTTAGAAGCGGTTGTTTTGCCAACATCCCCTTCTGCCCCAGGTGCTGTTTCCTTCCGGGTCGGGCTTTTTTTGGAAAGGGGACCCCGGCTACAGAGCTGCAGGTGGTTTAGGTGATGTCCGTTACCGCTTATTATTCCGCCGTTTCCTCTTAAACCTTTTCTTTTTTTCCTTTTTTTCCTACCCTCCAGTGTTGTGTTTTCTCGGTCTATGTCTCGTCCCCGTCCTGTCATCCGCTGCAACCCCCCCCTTGCTCGCCCGGCGAGAGTACTTAACTCCGCTTGGCCCGCTGGCCTTATGACCAATTTTTATCATGTCCCCCAATCCCTCTTTTCCCAAAACCCCCCCCTTCTTCGCCTTTTGGAGCATTTTCCCAGTTCCCCCTTGGCAAGACGTCGTTCTTAAAGCTATTCGGTCCGTTTTCAGACAGTCCCCTGTTTGCTTTTTGTGTTTCCCTTCTTTTTTGGGGCGTGTCGGACGGTGACACCCCTATTCTTCCTACTGCATTTCTGGCGTCCAATTGGAACATTGTGTCACTGTCCCCTTTTAACGTTCTGGTTTCTCAGTCCCTGTCTTTTCCCCTTTTTGGTTGAAAAAGTAATTGCCCCACGGAAGTACGGGCACCAAACTCAACTGTTACCCGCCTTCGTCCCATGTTTTTAGTTTTTGACTTACCACCTTCAAAGAGTTAGAGTAGGAACTCAAAAAAATGGTTATCCCCCTGAATTGGAATATAAGTTATGTGAGGAAAAGTCTCCCGAGATCCATTTCCTTGTTTCTCCATTTTCCTTGTCAAACGGTTGAACGGATTTGGCCTTGTTTGCAAGATCCTTCAAATTTTTTACTCTCACCCCACTTTCCCCCCCCCCACCCCTGCTGCAGACTGCAGCATGTTCCCCTTTCCCTTGGGTTTAGGATTTTGCTTTGTCTTCCCCCCTCTGGCGCAACCAACTCTTTTTTGCTTTCTTTGTGGCTCTAGCACTTCCGTCTTGACGGATCTTGAGGATTTGTTTTATTGGGCCCGACTCTTCTTTTTCCCCTATTTACGTGATGATTCAGTTAACATGCTCGACTTACTTCAGGGAATTTGTTTCTCTCCCCGGGCACAAGCCTCTTCCCTGACTCTTTTTTTTGCTCCAACACTTGACTTGAATGTCTCTGATGAGTTTACGTTTCGTGGATCAACCTGCTCTGGTGTTCCCTCCTTTCCTCGCGCCCAGACCCCTGAGGAATTGGGCCTGGGAGAGTGTGGGTGTTGCAGTACCCTTCTAAGCCCGGCTGGGTGGCTTTCCTGTCTTTTCCCGTGTTTAGTTGGATCCTCAAGATATTGCGACTAAACCCCAGGTTTCCTCCTCTTCGTTGCCTTCTTTTGCCCATTCATGGTCTCACGGCTTGCCCCTTTTCTCCCCCCTTCTTCTTGTCATAAATTTCGTGCCCGGCAAGTTTTTGCCTAGGTTTTTCAGACTTTTTTTAAAGCACACCCATTGGCGTTATGCATCGCCCCTTTCCTGGGATTTGGACTTCTTTGGGTGAACTTCCCTTCCCCTTTGCAACCCTTCTTTACCAGGGGACCCCCAAGTCCTTTTTGGGGCGGGGTGACCTTCTTTCCTTTTCCCCGGCCCCCTTTCCCCGAACTAACTTTGACCCCCACCAGTAAAGGGGTCCCTACCGCTTTCCCCTCCCCACTCTTTCCCTTCTTACCTTCCCCCCACATTTGGCCTGATAAACTATCACCCCCCTGTAATAATGATAACGCCTTCCCGGCCCCCCCAAACCCCCCACACCCCTACCCTCCCAATGAATTGTTACTTACCGTGTGGTTGAAAGCCCCCAAACACCCAACCCACCACCCCATGTCCTGCGCATCCATTTTTTTCTTTTTTTTTTTTTCCCTCGGCCGATCCCCCAAATTGTTTGCAGTTTGTCATCGATGTGTGTCCCATTCGGGTCTTCTTCGGCTCTATCCCACCCTCCTCCTCATGTTAGACGGATGTCTTTTTGGCGGCCTCTTTAGTTGCCGTTTTTATGTTCCCCCAAATTCCTTCCTTAAAACCCCTTTCCCCCCCCACTGCGTTTGGTTTTCACCCCACAACAGTCTTTTACGTTGCGCACCTTCAAGTTGTACGAGCTTTAGTTGGGTTGAGACCATGTATGGTTCCTCTGCGGAGCGATTCCCCCCCTGTTAGCAATGCTGTGAGGACCACCCCCCTTTTTCTGTCCTTGGGCTTAAGTGGCAGGATCTGAAGTGAGGTTCGTTTGCATAACCAAGTGGTTCCCCCTGAGATCTTTTCTGTGATGCGTGTTGGCTTTGTTTAGGGCTTTTCGTTTTTTTTCAAAGGTTTTGACTTCGGCCTCACCCGGTCTGGGGAAATATTCAGCCATTTTTTTTTTTCCCCCCTCCCAGATGGATCAGTGTGAACTTTCCTCCAACATAACGGCTGGCCAACCAACCCCATCTTTTTCCCGGCTCGCACTCAGTTGAGGAGACAAAACAGTGAGCAGACCGTTGTAGACATGTTCGGTTGACCTTACCGTTGATTTTCCCTCTAAGCCCCTTTGTCAGCCTGTTTCAACGCCTCGGGTGTCTTCTGTTTTTCAAACTATCCCCCATTCCGGATTGTCCTCCCCTGGCTCTCTTAACCTTTTTTTTTTTTTTTTTCCCACCCCCTCAACGGAGAGACAGCCCCCAGGACCTGTTTTCTGCGTCCTTAACCCCCCCCAACCCCCCACAACCTTCTCCTCCCCCCAGATCCCACAGCTCCTTTGAAACTTTCCCACTTAGGTCTTCTCTGTATTTATGGGCGGACCCTAGGGCGTTGAAACCATCTTGCAACGTTTGGAGGATTAACGTCTCGTTTGCGACCCAACAGGTTTTCTTTCCCCCTTCACCCCCACCCCCCCCCAAAGATGTTCCCTTAAGCTCACCAGATCCAATATGACCCTCCGCCCCCCCTTTGTTATCGGTTTTTTTCAATCTTCACCATTTTTGTTTCCCGGGATCCTGTCGTCCCATCCTTTTCCCCCAATTCCGTTCGCCTTTCCTGACAGCTCCCGAATGCCAAGACGTGGACGTCATTAGAGGCCATTCACACTCCCCCCCCCTCCGACTTCATCTTACTCTCCACGGTTCACCGCGGCCGACAGACCCGCTTTTTTCTTTTCAACCTTTTCTATGTTCCCCCCCCTGTTGACCTGTACCTTCTGGCCTGGTTTCAACTTCTTGCCTACCACCCAGGCTTTTTGTTTGCCCCCAGTCCCCCTGCCAAAGTTTCCCCCCCCCCCTGGGTGGGGGTTAACTTTTTTTCTGCGTTTTTTCTCCTTGGCGTTGTCGCCGTTCCCTTTTTTTTTCTTTTTGTCCCCGCACCCAAGGGCCCCGGTCGTCGTGCCATGTTCCCCTCCACTTTTTCTTCCCGATTGCGAAAAGGTTTTTTTGAGCGCTCGTTATCAATAGCTCTGTGAACGTTTTTCCTACCCCAATGGTTACCCCCCCCCACCCCTGAATTGCTCTTTGATTAGAGGAATTGAGTTTGACTCCCCCTTGTAATGACTTCCTCGATGGAGTTACGCCCCCTTTTTTCCAGTCACCATCGGATTCGTTGATATACTGGCACAATAGACAGTCACGTCCCGCTGGTCAGGATAACTTCCTTGTTTGTTTCCCTCTCTGTACTTTTCCCCATCCCACTTGATTTTGCTTTGCTTCATCAGTTGCGCAATCTTGTATGTTTTCGGTCCTCTTTTCCCTCCCCCTCCCTTTTTTCCCGCTCGACGAACCTACTTTGCGATGGAACCAGACACTCTTCCGGTTCGTCCGCTCACTCCTCCTCTTCATCGGCCCCCCCCCCCCCTCCCTACCCTCCCCCATTCGCCCCTTGTACCTCTACGTTAGTTTGGTAGTTCCCCATTTTCCTGTAACCCGTAATTATATATCTTTATTCACCCCACCCCCCCCTTTGGGGACGTTGTTTTATGTTGCTGTCTGGGTTTGCAAAATTCTGTCCACCGTTCCCCTTTTTATCCTTTTCGCTCCCGATTTCGTTCTACTGCCGATGCGTTTTTTTTGTTTGGGCGGCGTGTCGTTTTTTTTTTTCCGTCCTTCTCCCCCCCCCCAAACAATTTTCACGGGTTCTTGTTTTCCTTTTCCCGCCCCCCCCTCCCCAATTTTTTGTTTGTGAAACCAGGAGGTCACATTGTTTTCCTTTTGACCCGTTCCGTTCCCCATTTCCCCGATTTATGCGTTTTGTCGCATTACCCCCACGAGGGGGACCTATCGGTTGTGTCCCTTATAATTTTCTTTAACCCGCCTTTTTCCAAATTACCAAACCCCCCCCCCCCCCTTGTCTGATGTCTGCAGACCTTGTAGCTTTGCCACTGCCCAAAGGAAAGTATTTTTTTCCTATGGGCCCATTCTTTCCCTGGATTGTACAGGACCCCCAGGTCTTTTTTATTTTGGTTATATCATTAAATATGAATCTTAAATCCCGCACGACTCCCCCCTCCCCAAATGTCGTTTGTGCGGGATTCCATTCTCTCCGTCCTTTTTCCCGGCTTTTAGGCACAAGTTTTTTCTTGTGAAATCCCATCAGCCACAACCCCCCGTTACTTCCGTTCCTAGTACATTTCTTGTTCCCCCCTTTGCTAGATTTCCCCCCCCGGAGCAAATAGTACTCCCGGAGGCAATTTTTTCCAGTTCATTGGAGTAGTTCGACCTCCTTTTTCACAACGATTGTTTCTTTCCTCTTCTCTCTTTTCCTCCGGTTGGTTTTTTTCCTGGATCTGCCCCCCTGTCAATCCCTTTGGAGATGTTGACCTCAGTTCGCCTTTTGACTTTCCCCTTTCTGATTGCCCGGCACCCCCTTGAGACTTTTTTTGTTTTTTTTTCCTTCCTGACAGTTAGCCCAAGCAACAGTCCCCTTTCACCCACACCCCTGGGCACTTACCGGTAGGTCTTTTTTTTTCTTTTAGCTAGACTCGTAAACCAACATTAAACCTCATTCTGCCACCCCCGTTTTTTCCCCCATCACCGCCACTCTTTCCCAAACTCCAAGCAAGCCTCACAAGGAAAAGAGGTCAACACAAGAAAAAGCAGTGACACACGCTCGGTAAATCCAAGAAACATGACGGCTTTGTACGTTTTGACTGCTACCTACCACTCTTTTGGTTTGATCTCCTTTCAGGACTGGTATACGATCCCCCCCCCCCCAGCCCTCTTTTTTCCCCGATTTTACCCCCCAGTTCAATCCCCCCAATAGATTTTGCCCACTCCACCACCCTCCTTCTGTCCCATGGAACTGGGGGAGTTTTTTTGTTTTCCCATCCAATTGAGTGTTTTTTTCTTCCCTGGCTTCTTTTCACTATCTGAAATTCTACGGCCTCCCCTGATTTAGGCAAAACCCGTGCGGAGTGTGAAAATCTCCCCTGGTCGCGCCACACCCAAAGGCCACCGACAAATATTCGACTTATTTTTCTTTTAGAGAACGCGAATTCACTTTTGACACAAACCCAACATCCCCGCACCATCTTGACATCCACGCCCCCCCAACCCCGGTACCCGTTCCTGTTCCCCTCCTCCGCCACCAGAACAATGACAGTCTTTTTCAACTTCCCAGCCCTGGACACCTACAAAAAAGTGAAAAGAACGCATATCACCTTTTATTCCCCTCCAGAGTTTCTCGACACCATGACCCCCCAAAGCACTCCGTCCCTAGTGATCCCCAAGTTCCAGGTTTTTTCCAGATATCCTCATTTACCTCAAATACATCCCCCACCCTTTCCTGACGTGCGCTTTACCTGTCCCATCCTTTCTTTTTTTTCCAGCTACCACCGAGGCTGGATGGACCAGCACCATTTGTTAAATTACATTTTCCCCCCGTAGGCTCGACCCCCCTCTCTTCCCCCCCCCCTCGGGGCACCACAGTGACGATTCGTAACGCGTTTTTGGGGCACAAATCCCACCGGTTGCTCTCCTCTTTTCTGCCACCTCTGATACGTTGCCCCATGCATTTGCGAAAGACTTGCGTGTAATTTTTTGGTTGCTACTTTAATTCCCCCCTGAACCCCCCCTCCAATGCGGGTCTTTAATTTATTCCCCCCCTCCTCAGGATAGTCAAAAAAGTTTGGACATTACAGCCCCCTGCCCGAATTCAATTTTCCTTTTTGCTTTGGATTCGTGCTTAAGAGTTATGTTCCCCCTTTTCCAGCGTATTTTAACGATCTCTTTCTTTTTTTTTTTGGCCCCCCTTTCCGTTCCCCCTGCGTGCTTTCCCATGGAACCGGCATTTTGGTGTTCCGGTTGTTGTCCTCCCTCCTTGCTGCGACGACGGTGTTCATTTCTCCCCCACACCGCCCCGCCTGACAAGCCGGGGTTTGTGGCGCTCCCCATCTCCAACCACTGTGAATTTGTCGTTTTGGGGGGGCCGTGTCGTTGGGTTGGTTTTTGGGGTTTTGGGGGGGGCGGGTTGCCCAAAAAAACTGCCCCCCTTGGTGCTGGCTCGCTTCCCTTTTTTTTTTCCCTTTCGATGTAGCCAAGAAAGCCAGGTTTTTTTTTTTCCCACAGCTGCTGCTCCTCCTGAATGACTTCTTTCGGTCCTTCTTCTTGTCTTTACTGCCGCCTTTTCCCCCTTCATATTTTCCGGAGGAGGTAGGTCCAGAAGTTTGTCCATGGGTTCCTTTGTTTTTGAACTAGTCCCCACAGTTTCCCCTGTGCTTTCAGCTTCCGATCAAACCGTTGTTGCTTTTTTTTTTTTTCTTGTTTTTGTCTATCTTTTTTCCTGCCTGAACTTCCTTACAACCTTTGTAGAACCTTTTTGTTGCGATCCTTAATCTAACGCTGAGATTGGTACGTGCCCTCTTTTTCCCCCTCCCTTACCTTTTCCGGCCATCCCCCTTTTTTCCCCGGTTACCCTTCTGTTTTCTCCTCTCTGGGTAGGTTGTTTGTTTCTTTTATACCCTCCCCCAACTCCCAGGGGAGGGCTTTCCCTTTTCCTTCCTTGTGTTTGCCCCCTTTTTTTTTGTGACTTTTTTTTTTTTTCTCATTTCCCTTGTATCGCTCCAGTGCAAGTATTTTCCTATATGTTTAAACCAGGGCGCCACGGGGATATCCCCTTTTCCCCCCTGACCGTCCTACTATCACACACCCCCGACCTCCCCCCCATAGTCCTCCTACATTGTGCCCGTGAACGACCTTTTTCGTCCCCCCCCCCCCGTATGTGAGCGGCCCAACTACTGGTTTTTTTCCTTTTTTGCCGCCGGTGTTCCTCTGTTTCTTTTTTGCCTCCTTGTTCTCTTTTCACTACCCCCCCCTTCGGCCTATACAAACTGATTTTCATCTCGGTGGAACCACGTTGCACCCCCGTCCCTCACCCCCCCTCCCCCCTCCCCTCTTTTTTACGAATTTTTTTCTTTCCGCTTGATTCGACCTCTCTACAAGCAAAAGTGTTCGCTTGCCCCCCCCTCGCTTTGCCGCTGCGTTTTTGGTCCTCGACGTTCCTTTTAAACCCTTTTTATTCCCCCCCCTTTCTGGGAGAGGGAAATGGATCAATGCGGTTTGCCACTCTCCTCGCACAAGGGCCAGGCCTCGGCCGGGGGTACTTTCTACCCTCCCCACCTCCATCTCCCCTCTCCCACCAAACCAACATTAACCCTCCGCTTTCCCTCTCCAATTAGCCCTCGATCCATACCTCTATTTTCTCCCACCCTCACCCCCCCCTCCCCTCCCCGCTCCCCCCTCCCCCTCCCCTTCCATCCAGATCCCCTCATTGACACATCCTCCCTCCCCTTTTTTGCCCTTTCTGTCAAATGGCCTGAGATCGTTTTGGGGTCTGGTATTTCCCCCCCCCCCAAGTCCCTGTTTTTCTGCCACCCCCATCCCCCCCCCCAGCAGGGGTTTAGGTGGTTTTTCGGATTTTTTTTGCGAACTGGTATCAGGTGATTCAGTGAGGAGTTTCTCCGGCTTTTGTCTTCCTTTTTCCCTCGGTGCAAGTGTGTGGGGGGGAAGGGTGATTCCAGTTTTTCTGCTGTTATTTTGCTTTTGACTCTCCTCCCCCCCGCCCCCCTCTGTCGGATCGTTTTGTCCCCTATTTTTGAAAGGGAATGGAGTTACCCCCCCCCTTTCCCCCGAGGCGGGTAGCATGTGCCCCCTTGTTCCTTTTTTTTTTCCCCCCCCGCTTGGCTCCAGTCCTTGCCCTTTCCGCTTCTTCACCGACTTTTTTTTTAGCTTGCGCATGAAAGTTGTCCCCCCCCGGGCTCTTCCCCCCTTCCCGGCCGAGGCTCCCTTTCCCTCTATTTATAAGTCCGTGGAAGCATTTCGCCGCCAGCTCTTCGGTTACCATGAGGTCCCCCCCCCCCTCCCCTCACCTCGGCCTAGCCTGGTCCCCCTCCCCCTTTGAGTCCCTGTACACACTTAGCACCGTAAGCACGCAAAAACGTTTTGAACCTCCTCCCTTTCCTGCCCCTGTTCCCCCCCTCTACTTCTTATTCTTCCCTTGGGCTCTTCAACACCACCACCCCACCTTCTCGCCTGGCCCCCATGGCCCGACGGTCACGCCCGTACTTCTCTTTTTCTCATGTCCCGCCGGTTTTCACTTCCCACCGCCCTCCCCAGGAGGTGGTTTTGCCCCGTGACTTTCCCCCATCCCATCCTTGGTTGCTTGCGGCTGAGCTGCCCCCCCCACTCCGACCCCCTTCTCCCCGCCAGTGCTTTTCCAGCACCCCCCCTGGGACCTGGCGTTGTCCTTTGGTCTTCCTCAATTTTTTGACTTCCACAACACACCCTCCCCCCCCGTCCCCAAACCCTTCCCCCTCCTCCTTTTGACCGCCGCAACCACTGATTTGGCAATGAGCCGATCCAGGTGAACGGTCGACGCGGCCGCTTGCCTTTTGCCTTCCCCCCCCCCCCTGCGTCAACCCCCTTTTCTTCTTTCCATTGGATCCAGTTGATCCGTGGGGGTTTCAGCACAACAATTTCTCAGTGGCTTCCCGCCCTTTGACATTTTTTTTCCTTTTTTTAGTTGTCCCTCCTCTCCCCTCGTTTGTAGCTTCCTCGTGTGGGGCGGAAAGTCTATTGGCCTTTTTCTCACTCCACCCGCCTCACGCCGCAACTTGTTTCCTTTGTTGTTTTTTGACCCTCTTTTTTCTCACTCTCTTCCTTTTTTTGACTATAGTTTTCAATCAGACATTCTGGGTGATTGCTGTCGTCTCTTCGTTTGTTTCCTCCCCCCCCTTGATTGACCCACTGGGGTTTCGTTTTGTGGCATCCCTTGAGTTCCCATCCTTGGTCTTTCATCCTCGGGGCTGTCCCCCCCCGTTTGTTTCCTCTCACTTGTTTTTTTTTTTCTTTTTTTCTTCCAGTCGGGTCCGATTAATTCCAACTCTCTTCTCTGTTAATCATTCATCCGTTTGTTTGTTTTTTCTATTTTTCTCCACGCTCCCGTTGCAATCCGGTCCTTGGAAACGTGGCTCACGGTCGCCTTTTCTTTTCTATCCCTCTTTTGCCGTGTTGATCCCTCCCCCCCCGGAGCCATTACGGTTCCTCTTCAAACCCCCACCACCTCTCTTCAGCCCCTTCCGGCCGAGTTCCCCTTGTCCCCGCCCCGTTTTTTATTTAGATTTTTTTTTTGGGTTACGCTTCACGACGCCAAGTTTTTTTTTGGACCCTTCCCTTTTTCTTTTTGGCATCCACCTAGTTCCCCTTTCAGTAGACATTTGGACATCCTGCTTTTCTTTTGAACCCCGCCTCACAGGTAAACTGAGGAAGAGCTCTTTGTCTTTTAAGTTACGGGTTTTTTAGTACCCTTCCCTGACCCCCCTGTGGATTTGGTGAAAACTTCCCCCCCTGGAATGCTTGGAGTTGGCTAGAACCCCCCCCGGCCCTGCGTTCTTCTCTTTTTCCACCAGTTATTGTTCCGGCCCTTCATAGAGGTTCATTCCGTTAAAACAATCACCTCCCCTACGTGCCATGTTTAAAGTTATTACAGGTGCCCGCGTTGAAATGTTTGGAAGGATTCTTTTGAATACTCCTCCTAATTTTTATCCCTCACCCCGGCATGCCCCCCCTATGATCAGGAAACCTTTAGGGAGAGTTTTTGTGAGGAGCTCGTTCAGACACTTTTTTGTTTGACTAGTCAGATTCGGAGGCTTAGAGCATTCTTTTTTTTCTTCCCCCCCGACCCTCTTTTTCCTGAAATACGTTTTTTTTTTTTCATTTAGGGCCCCTTCCCTCGTCTCCCTTTTTTTGACATCCTTGTTGGAATAAGGGTTACATAGGAGTTGTGACATCTTCCAGGGTGGGATGGAAATCCTGGGAATTTAAGCGGGGTGTTGGTGTCCTTTTTAGTCTCATGATGCGTGAAGAGTTAATCGGCGGGGTTTGAAACTCCGTTCCCGTCGTCACAGTTTGTCCCGGCAGTCTGATCATTGGTCTTTTTCCCCCTCGTTGATTCCGGATTTTTTCCATAAATTTTTGATCCCGCTGAAAATTTTCCCTTCTATTTACGCAACAGGTCCCCCTAATCCCATTCGGGTGCGGGAGTCGGTCGCTCATCTTGACCATTCCGACATTGGGGTTAAGTGTTTGTCGTTTTGTCCCTTGAAGACCCCATGGCCGTCCTGTGTGATTTGCTCTTCTTGACCCCTTCTTTGGGTTTTTTTTTGCTTCAAACCCTCATTTTCACCTGTTATGTGACCGATTTCTCCAGATGGGGGGGGAGGCTCTCCCCCGTTTTCCCTTGGACGCCCCACGCAGTAAATTCCCAAGACCCCCTTTTTCTTCTCCCGTCCCTGCCGCCTTTCTTTGAAAATGGCACGATTACCTCTTCCCTTTGAAAAAATTCCGTCCCCCCCTCGTCTCGCAACATTCACTTCTGATGGTTCAAACAACGGCGGACGTGGTTTGGAACCCAACACCCCCCCCCATCCCCCATTCCCTTCTCCTAATCCTCTTGCGTTTTTTTTTCCCAACTTGAGACTTTGGGTAGGGCCGTGATTTTGCTTTTCTTTTATTGACTCCCACACCCCAGAGGCCGTATGGAGGTATTTTTGTATTTCTTGGGGCTACTTTATTTACCACTCTGTCAATTTGGCTTGATTCTTTTTCCCCCCCCTCTTATCTGCTTCAAAAACGACCCTGGGGTTGCTCCTTCCCCACCCTGTCGGGTCTAGTCTCTGTGCCTACATCTTAACTCTTTCTCATTGGTCCCAACCGATTATGGCGTTTTGGTTTCCTGTCGTGTTGTGCGCACTTTCATTTTTCCTGACGTTGTGTTTCATCGGCCCGGGTGGTCTGCCCCCACCTTCCCTCTTTTTCCCACGAGTTGCAAGTAACGTCTTGACCCACATACTTTCCAACCCAACAAAGCCCCACTTTTTTTTATATTCTAGACCCCCCATGCGTGAGCACCCTGCCTTCTTCAACCACGTTCCTCTTGATTGTGACCCCACTTCCTGGAAGCTTCTACTTTCGGCTGGTTTCATGATCAGGGGGCTTTTTCCTCTTGCTCTGAATATACGTTCCCCCGCGGTTTGTGACCCGCTTTATTCCCCTTGCGTGGGCACCTAACTACCTAGAGACAGATCCCATCCTTCACAGTGGGCCGAACTGAGTACCGATTCTGCCCCCCTCCTTCATTTGCTTCAAACCTTCCCAGTCTTTCTTTTCTTTAGGGGCTGTTCAGCGCACCACCTTTAAAACCCATACGTCCCCGTTTCGTGGGAGATTTCCCCCCCGTGTTGTGAACAGCTACTTGTAAGTTCTTTTTTTCCCTTTGCATTTAGGTCCACCCCTTCTGGCCCGATTACCCTCTTCTGGTTTTCCGGTCCTCCCCTGCCCCCCCTGCCCCCTTCCACCAAGGTTTCCCCGGCCCCGGCCGACCTCCCCAGTCCCCTTCCCTTGGACCTTTAATCGAGTACTAACCCCCCGCCGTACTTCTCCCCCCGGCCATTCCACGTGGATGAGTTCCCCCTCACCGCTTGCGCCCTGTATTTCATGTTTCCCTTTTTTCAGGTGGAATTTCCCCAATGTGGTTCTAAAACGGCTCCCGCATGCCCACACTTAGTTTTTCTTTTTGTAGAATTGCAGTCAACCAACGTTGTAAACCAAAATGGTTGTTTCGGGCTGACCCATTTTTCGTTCCCTTTTTTTTTTTTACGGGCCTTTGGTCGCCCATAATTCACACCTTCTCCTTCGCCCCTCGCTTCAAAACCTGATTTTTTTTTTTTCCCACTGTTTCCCCCTCTTTTTTCGAGTTCTCTTTGGCTTCCACCCTTGTCTCTCTCGGATCGTAACGGAATTCCTCCCTTTTTCTTTTCCATTCCTTTCTCAACCAAAACACAGAAACCTCATTTAGCCCTCTTCCTTCCGTCAGTGGGGCCGTTGAATGACTACTTTCGGCCCTTTGATTTTTTTGTTACTGCCCCCTCTTTTCATGGTCCCGTTTCGGTTTTTTGTCTTTTTCAATCGTGCCCCACCTTTTTTAACCCGCGGGCGCCGATTTGTTTTTCCTCTTTTCCCCTTCTCGGTTTCGGCACCACAAGGGTTCCCTTCCGGTTGCTTTTTGCTCGTTACGCTCTGTTTTTTACCCCCTCCTTTCCCTCTGTTTCAGCAGAACGGACCCCCCTTCTTAGCATGGGGTCCCAGCTCCATGATCTTTTTCGCTGGGGTTCGAAACATTATGAATGAAGCGTTTTGGGCCAAAGGCCGCCCCGCTTCCTTCGCGTTTTGTGGGGGAGCAGGTCCCTTCCTTCTTTCACTTTTCTCTTTTTTACACCCCCGGTCCTTTCCTTCCAAAGTTTGTTGTTTGGCAATCTCCAACCCCTGTGAAACACAGTTAGGACCCATTCTAATGCTTTCTTTTACACGCGGCCGAAAGTGCCCTTTTCCCTTTCCTTCTGGGGGCGTAGCTTTTTTTTTCAGTTCAAAAAGGCACTCCCCCCCTTTTTGAGCCACTTTTTTTCGCGTTTTTTTTTCCCTTCCCTTTGGTGGCGATTTTGACGTTGTTTACCCACTTTGCCCCCTTCTTCTGTACCGTCCTTGGCGCCCACCCCTTCCCTTTCTTCTTTTTTCCCCCCTACTACTTGTTTTTGATCCAATTGCGGGGAATGACCCCCTTTCTTTCCTTCTCTTTTTTTCCTTGGATCCACTCAAGCCCCCACTTGAAAACCACCACCCCTTCCCCCCCCTTTTCTGGATTTGTCAAGCCCCCGCTGCGTTTCCCACGCCAAAAGGACCACTTTTTTTTTCTTTTGGTGGATGGCACAAATGGTTCCTGTATTTTTTTGAGGATCAGTTGGTTCTTTCTCCTTTCTTAACCTCTTCTGACCCTTCTTCTTCCCCCTCCCCCCCCCGTCAGCCAGCCGCAACGTGCCTTTATTACTCGATTAACAGTTGAGGGTTCCCTTTTGTTGACCCCCTGTTCTCGGCTCGCAAACCCCTTTTTCTTGCATTGGAACCGTCATTGCGCCCCCCCCCAAAACCCAACTCGGGACCGGACCGACGATTCTTTGTCCCTGGTTCCCCCCCCTCCCCTTTTCTTCGTCCACCCCGGAAAAAAAAACCCTTTCGCGGAAATCGTTCTTCGTTACATCCCTGAAAAAGTCTGTGTGTTCTTATTCCTACTTTTAACCCCCCTGTTGAGATGATTC
>Ga0179591_1459862_pt1 | contig 17823 bp, 20 predicted proteins | sample CZOMad2_1_08_16f_FD_182891 | JGI IMG/M metagenome (GOLD analysis project Ga0179591, IMG submission 182891) | Vadose zone soil fungal communities from Angelo Coast Range Reserve, California, USA - CZOMad2_1_08_16fungal (PacBio error correction) | ecosystem: Environmental > Terrestrial > Soil >... | reverse complement strand
CGTTGTCACAGAGAAATCAACGATGCGCTCACCGATCCAAAATTAAAGGCCGCGGTTTGTCGCCTCGGCCGGAGGTGCTTCCTGGCTCGTCGGCGGATTTGGCCAAGCTGATGATCGCCGAAGAAACGGATTAAATGGGCCAAGGTCGCAAGCCGCTGGCATCAAGTGAGCTGAGGGCTTGCTCTTATAGCAGTTTCATGTCGTCCGAAAGTAAAAGAAAAATTTATGCCCATTCAATCACGGTTCATGAAAACTCGGATCGAATGCAACGACGAAAGCGCGAATTGGATCCAGGCGTTTTGTTGTACTTCTACGAGGTGATCGTGTCGCTGTGCTGGCATTTTGGTTCTGAAACGCATCTTGGATTGTTCGACGGGGCTCTCCGTCACGCAAGTTGTTCATCAAGGCGACGAGCAACGACTGATGCCAGATAGTTGCGCATGTTGTAACCAAACATATATAAGTCCGCGGCGCAGGGCAGCGGCGTCTCAGCAGTCACTTCGGGTACAAAGCCGACCAACCGCGCGCGCTCGAAGTGAGGGCCGCTCTAGTTCTCAAAGCGGACGTACGCCGACGCCCCTTGACGAGTACGTTTTGGGCCCACTAGCGCGACCATGAGCCCACGCCGCCGAACGCCTCGCTCCGTTACGCTGAGGGCGCCGCCAAGAGCGACCTGCCTCAAGAGTCATCACCGCCCGAGGGGGACGCCAAACCCTTCGCCTTGATGACAGCTGCAGCCTCTGGTGTACCGCAAGTACTGGACCAGAGACTTGGCGGCGTCAGGTTCATTCGCAGCGGGCCGACGCTGCCGATCACGAGCAGTCTCCCAACTCCCCAGGGCAGGTCGGACGACAATTCTGCACACCCTTCGTGGACCAGAAGGTGGGGAGTGGCCAGCAATTGCCGAGCTCAGCCTCTACCGCGACGAGGGCCGGGCACGCGAGCGAGAGCATTGTGGCTTCAATGGTGCCCTCTGCATGTTGTCACCGCAGCGACATGTCCCAAGGATACACCCGTACCCCCTAAGCCGTAATTCAATCTACCTCCCCCACCTCTCGGCCCATGCCGGAGTTTGCGCTATTCTTACATTTACTCCCTCGGTCCATGGAAGCGGACTACCGATCCATGGTCTTGTTGGGCGGCCCGCATCCACACGGATTGAGAGAGGAAAAGAAGACGACGAATGTATTATGCATTGGGCAGAGAGGCCTGCCTACACCCCGTACACAAATCGTACGGAGCAATAGGTGGAATGGGTTTACGCTGATGAGCAGCGCTTTTTGACGGTCGTCAACCAAAATGATGTTAAACAGGGGGGATTGGCCGGAGCAGAAATTAGAGATTACAGAATGGCGCGCACCCGGCACCCAAGAATAGTGGCGGAGGCCTAGGAAGACTAAACGTAAAAAGCTAACACGCGTTATAAAAGGAATATGAATGGAATGATGTATAAGTTCTTAAATTAGGACCCAGAATAGATCGAAGGATGAACAATGGAGTTGCTGCTGGTCGAACGCTTACCAGGACCCCGACCTAGCTTTCTAAGGCAGTGCTATGATGATGAAAAAAGCTTAAGAGATGAAGGAAATTGTTGTAAAGTAGGAGAGTTAGACATTAGGGAGTACAGTGGGGAAGTTCAAAGATGGAGAGACCAATCATACCCGCTGTCTCCCCGCCGTACACGGCAGGACCCGGAACTAATGAAAGGAACTTAGATCTCATGCTCTCGTACTTGCGGCCCATACCTATACCGAGATGACTGGGATACGTCGCCTGTAAGCAGCGTTTTCGCTGCGACGGCGCGCCAACAGCGCGCGTTGACGGCCGAATTGGGTCGCGGAGAGGCCAGATTGCCGGATAAGGAAAACTTAGCAAGCGCGAGGCGGCTCCGAGGGCACCGTGCTTGTTGTCCTGAGAGATTTTGGGAACGAGGTTGCTTCAGGGGTCTTCCTCCATGTTGCAAGCTGCGGCAAGCGTATTTTTTTTCAGTTGGCTGACTTGACTGGGAGGGGAACACCAAATAGGACTGATGGGACTGGTGACTGACGGTTACGCTCGGGCGAATGTGCCAGCGCTTCAATCCACCGTAATCGCGTTCGCCTTGATCGGAGCTTCGCGGTGGAAATGTTCGACTCAGAGTCTGTTCGGCTCTAAGGAAGTGAGATCCCCCGACAAAATGACCTCCCGAAATTCACGGCCGGCAGAGCCGCGGACCCTGAGTCCTGGATCGGCGCCGAAACCTGCCGAACCTGCCCCCGGGTTCCCTATTGCATTTATCGGGTCCCCTCGCGTCGATCATCCTTGGAAGCTACACTGGCAACTTCCCCCGCATATATGATAGCCCCCCTCTAGATCCGAATAAAGGGGAGGCCCCGTGAGGATATTAGCTCGGGAGCCGCCGCTAAGCAGCGACAGACCGCGGACACAGAGGCAGGCGCCGACGCGACGCAAGATAACAGAACCGCGTCGCGACGATGGATACGCCCCGCAAATGAGCCCGTCTCGTGGAAGATTCTGCACGATCGATAACGGTGTTTTGTGCCTTTCTGGAGGAAGAAGAGCCCCAGTACCCCCCCAGTGGCTCGTGTGAGAGGCGAGGACCTGCTCGTCTGCGGTTTGCGGGAACGTCGGGAAGCATCGGTCGTAAGGACCCCGGCCCGCAGAGCGTTTCTGAGTGATTACGCCGTTCGTTCATTACAAGCTGAAACGCCCCCTCGGCGTTCCTGTCTAATCGAAAAGAGAACATCACCGCAGAGTCACGCAACTAATCGCCAGTAGCAAGAAGTAGACCGATGGAGAACACCAACCCCTCACCCACGAAAAGATCAGGTAATGACATAGAAGGACCGGTGCCAGGTACGGAACGTGAACAGGGGGAGCTAAGATAGATGACGATTACATTCCGAGGTGTGGAAGAAATCATGCAACCAGAGGTGCGCGAGGAGCCTACAACCGAGGAGGCCGAAAGCTCGGATTCTTCTCGCATGAACATCAACTGGAACGAACAGAAAAGATGCGGCCTTTTCGCCCAAGGAAAGGTCTCCTTGCGCGGCCATTCGCACCAGACGATTGATCGAGTCAGCAAGGGCACCGGCCGTAGTCGGTGTCGAGTTGAAGAAGGAGCGGCTTTTTTGTAGTAGGAGCTGGTTGAGACCAGATTGACGCTCTGCCTCCGAAGAAGAAGGAAATTGATTATGCAATAGGGAGCCCGGTTGCTTTCGAAAAACGGTTCGAGCACCCTCACGTCATGCCCCCTGGCCGCAACGTTCTCGACGATGATTGGCGCCGACCGGGCGTTCGCTCATCTATTGGGCGAACAGGCGAAACGACGACATCGTAGGACATCCGGACAAAAGTATGGGACAAACGTGACTACCGTTATCGGACAAGTGAGGGCAGTACCTGCGCGCTTGAGAAGGGGCGCGAGGCCCGCAGGCGATTGAGGATAGCGGCCAGATACGATCTGGGCCCAGCCATACTGCGAGCGAGATCTTCCATGGGTATATGGCCAATATCATAAGTGCTATCATGAATGACACCCCAGGGACTGGGCTACCCACCGATTGGGAAGTGGAAACCTGACACCCCCCGGGTGCGTATAGAGACTGCCTCCTGCGGCTCCCGGAGTGCAACTAGATCGTCGTCGAACGATTTCCCGCGCCCGCGAACCCCATGCCGCACAGAGAAAGACCTATTGCCCGCTGCCGTGGGAAACGAACGGGCCGAATGCCGGGGCGACGACGCCGATAGGCTGAATCGAGCGTTTTATTTCCACGCTGCGGAGCAGCGACGCTATTCTTTGCCAAAGGTGGCTAGAGCCGCCTTGCGTTCGATAAAAGAAAACACGAACAAGAGCGATGCCTGATTGTCCGGAGAGACTCCTGTGGCGCGGCGGCACCTTATTCAGGCCGGTGACACTGCGGGCTCACGGGGTGACCCGACAACGTCGCAGGACGCCCGTGTATGACGCTCGTATGAGATCATTCTGACGGTGGGTAGGACGGATCCTGCATCCGCACTGACTCGATGATTCCATTGGACGATGGACCACTATTCTGTTGCTGCTTAGAAGCTTTGATAGTCCTCTTTCGTCCAATTCCCCCGGAACCGCGCCCATGTCGATTTTGAGAAGCACCAAAAGGTTTCGAAAACGGCTTCAACCGGGCGCTCCTCGATGCTTTCTAAAAGGGTGCGGCACCGTGGCCTGCAGCGCGGCGTACCTGCCTGCATGCTCATCGCACCTTGGATCTCTACGTCGCGCGGTCGTAGAATTGAGGAGAAGACGAAGGACTTCTTCAGCCCTGTGCAGGTCTACAAGCGTCGCATCGCTCGAACGTTCAGCCGGGTCAGACACTGGCTGCGATCGGAGACCGCGGGCTTTATGACGTAGCAGACGCGCAGTGGCCACCTTTTTGGGGCGATGCGGACGTCTGCGCGAACGAACTGCTGGCCCCCATGACGGCTAGTAATTTTCGCAAGCACGGCGCGAGCGGCCACGAGGCTACGAGTACAACAGAGACCACCTGTCGCTCGTGCTCGAGCAGCGGGGCCTCGTCAGGTACCATCGATCGCGGTTGCCTCGTGCTGCCTCCGTTTGTGTGTTTGTTTGATGTTCGAGCTGGGAAAGGAGGAGATACGAGTGGCTTTCAGACAAGCGGGACTGGCACTAGTTGATGTCCGTCCGGCGAAAGGGCTTTGCTTCAGCCGGTTGCTCACCACCGCCGTGCGCGCGGGGGGGCACCGCAGCAAAGCGTGGCGTGAGGGGTCCCGCATCAAAGCGGCGGTGATCACATTACACTCGAGCTGAGCCACGCCGCGAGTTTTCTTCGTTGAGGCTTTGTTTGACATTGTGAACCTGGAGGCTGTGAGTGAAATACGTCACACAAGATTCCTATCAGCCGCAGGTATCGCCGCCGGTGTCATGCTGCGCCTAGCGGGGCACATTGCCCTGCTTAGCCCCTATGCAAGCTGTTTTTTCTTTGTGACTGCCTCCGGGACGTAGCAGTGCCAGCGCATCTACAGACCGAGTACTACCTGTGATGAGGCAGCTCGCCTTTTAGACAGTTCGAGGAATAGATCCAGTTTATTCACCAATTGCGTCCGAGATTGTGTCCTCTCGATTGGCCAGGCCACAAAGCGTCAGCGAGCCTCAAGGACTGCTTGTAAGTTTCCAGGGTCCTGCGAAAACCGTCCGCCCACTGACGACCGTGTGACGCAATGCTACCTGATGCACACCTTTTGACAGGCCCAGCGTGAGGCCCATCATACGTTTCCTGTGCGGCAGGACGGAGTGGCGTAGTGTACCATTAATGCGCCGGCGTAGCCCTCATTACGCGCTTCGGTCTCTCGTCGCCGCAGCTTATACTGTCGATGCAGATGCGATAAGAATGACGGTGTAGCCGTATTCGGACGGGGGAGTCATAAACTACAGTCGCAGGGTCGGACGCGTGATTCCATGATTCTGCGCGCGCCTGGCTCCAGCGCGCACATAGATTGCGCCCCGAGAGGGCGATCATCGATGCTCGTCTAGCACGGTTGCGTGGGACTGCTCATGGGACAGGCGGCATCGGACGAAAACGGACCGGATAGCACGGGCACCCTGGAGCAGGAATACGCGAAATTCGGGGGGGGTCGCTGTCGCAGAGCGCTTATGCGTCCACTGCGCAGCTGTCCCTGGAGATACATGCTGGGGGCAATCTGGGGGCCGGGCTTTCCGATGGATTTTGTCACCGGCCAAGTGCGAAATCATCAGGCTACTGACGGCCTCGCATCGAGATCTGGCAGCCGTGGGGAGGACCCCCGCCCCCTTTTTGGTCCCTTGCGTTTTGTTCGGTCATTGAGGTGCAACTTGCCTTGCGTCGGCGCCGATATTGTGGGCACGACAGGGGGGTCTAAACAAGGGCCGACAGATAAGAATCGTACGGACGCGCGTCTTTTCCTGCTGTTAGCCGCAAGTGAGAGGGCTGACGCGATTAAGCCCGCTCGATGTCGCGCCAGATCAGCAACAGCCGGTGGCAGGGCACAGGGGCAGATGGCATTCGTCGAGACCCGGCCCCGGCAGGAACCCGCAGGCAGGGCGTGTTTTTTGCGGCGGCGACGAAAATGAGGGGGGCCTCTGTACCACACCGACGGTAGGTAAAAGACGAGGGAGGGCCACGACGCAACCACCCCAGAAGGGCTCTATCAGGTCTATCGTTCGGATTTTCTTGGCAGCGGCCCTGATTGTGTGTCTGGTCGACACCGCATCTTCTCTAACAATGTATTAGCCGGCACGTCTTCAGAGAAATCGTCACCGAATTCAACAAGCTCTGCGTGACCGTTGTTGCACTCGCGAGCAATCGCTCGTGGCCGCCATGATGAGTGGGTTCTGCTTGTCACAATTGGACGCGCGGCTCAGGCAACACATGCCAGAGATTTGCGCATCGGGATTTCCCGGCAAAAATGGATTCGCACCCCATAGGGAGCGACTGATCGGACAGAAGGGGTCGGCTGTAGTATATTCGGAGTCTTTGACGAACAAAAAGAAGCCGGGGTGTTCTTGGTTTATCGCGAGGGGCGGGAAGTTTTGGCTTTTTCGTGTTTGCTGACGTGGTTGAATACCCAGGTCGGGGGGGGGAATAGGCCCTCCAGACTCGAAACAGATTTTCGGACCGCCAGTTGCCCTTCCGTAGCAAGTGAGGGGGACCTGCAATCAGGACCAACCTTTGCCCTATTTCCCGGTGCGCGGTGCGTTTCGGGCGGACCCCGCACCACAAGCCCGGGTCGCCGCCGCCCCGCTACCCGCAGTGTGTCCTTGGAGCACGCGGCCTTTTCACGTGCTTGGCGGCCTTGCGGACCGTGACGCGGACAGACAAAAGAAACGGTTCGTCACTCGGAACGATAGCTGTCCTTTGGTGATCGTAGGCATGACTTTGTGCATGGCGGCGGGGAACCCCGGAAGTGGCGCGCACTGTTCAGGCGGTTTTGGTCGACGCTCTGAAGGTCGATCTTCGCGATCATCTCAGCCGCCCGAAAATCGTCGCAAAAAAGTTCGCCAAGGAGTGGCTTCCCGAGGGCCAAGAACCAAAAAACAGGCCTGGGACAACATCCCCGATCCGCACCGCAAGACAAGCAAAAAAACAGGCCTCGACCCGCGAAGGGTACCTCGAACGGGGGGGGGCGCCGCCAACTTTCTGGCTTGTACGGCGCTCTTGTGCTCCGGCGGAAAGGGGACACCGAACACCTATCAGAATCGTGACAAGGTTAGTCGGTGTCCACCCGTAGGACGGCAGCGGGCGGGGGCTCGCCCCATTCTACAGAAGGTCCACTGACAGCGCCTGCCGGGGCGAGCGGCTGCGAATATAGAACAAGCGGGGCCCGCAGGCTCGGTATTAGGTCAGAGGTCGGTCGGGCGGCCCGCTCGGGCGCGTCACGGAGCGGCGCGATAGACCCGGACAGGATATCTCAGCGGCGACGGGGCTTAACTCAGGGAAGACGATCGGCGAAGGAGATCGACGGAGAGATGCCCGTCCCCCCCCCGCATCTTCACGATTATACAGGACGGTTGGGCGCCGAGCTTTGGCACGGACAAGGTGGGCTTTCCCATGGAGTGAGGGATAATGCTTCCTTGGACCGACAAGATTGTTAACTGCTAGTCATCGCGACCTTTTTCCAGTGTGTGTCACAATATGATTGAGGGACCCCCCAACCCCAAAATTTTTTTCCCGGGTAGGGCTTGGGGGGTCAGGGCGCGGGACGCCCCCCCGGGGGGGGGGAAATGTGAAAAAAAAAACCCTGGGGGGGGGAAGTCCAATCGAGTCTGGACCTAGTACGGATGGGGGGGGGGGGGGGACTCTGTTGCCGACGACCGCTCAACCGGACGGGGACGTCAACAAGTCAGTCCTTATGGCTAGTAGTCGCTGCAAAAACGATTACGAGTGCACGCTATTGGCACGCGGAGGACTCGCACATGGAGACCGGACAGGACGCGGGGAAATGAAAGCAAGGGGTCGGGGGGTAACAGCCACACGCGGTATCATGGGACCACACGCACATTTTGTTCTAGGCCTTAAGCACTGGGTGGGCGCTTGAGGCTGTCTCACCTGACTAAAGCGGACAGAAGAGAGACATTCCACCGGCAGGTCTGCTCCCCGCGCGAAGAATGCTCGCTCGTCATCGCGCGGGATAAACAGTACTGGCAGCAGCACTGCCCGAGGGAACCACCCCCCTCACGCCAGGCTGTAAACGACCTGCTGGTCACGAGTCCCACGGATTTCGAGTTCAAATGTGTCCGCCGACGGCACTTGTCTGACAGATCGGCCGAGTCGATACATGATTGCCATGTGACAGCGTGCACAAAAAAAAACCATATTCGTGCCGCGAGCTATGGTCCTTGCTACCTATATCCAGATGCACCTCGAACGACCGTGTCTGCAGTCGAGGGAGACAGTTTTTTGTGGCGATGCACCGCGTTTGCAGATGGGTCATTGCAGCGCAATAGCGCTTTCGTATAGAAAGACAGGTCGAGCCAGGTCGAATTCAGAGCGCCTTTCATCTCGACAACTAACGTGAAGGGGCGGGGCCTATGGTGCCACAGTTCTGAGGAGTCTGCGATGAGCTGAGAGCTTACTCCAAGCACAGTGGGAGAGAGTGTGCGCGGTGGATGACGAGGGGGTGGTGGAAAAAAGGACGGTTCACGCTCGGCCACGCGATCCCCGTGGCAGAGCGCGCCGGGATCGCATGGGCCTTTCGCTGCGACTAAGGGCGTGCTTCGCGTGACCGCGAAGGATGCGATGATTCAAAAAAGCAGGCAGCCGCAGTCTTGTTGGAGCTTCGCGAAATCTTGTATTCTCGCACCTTCCTGAACCAATCCTCAATCAAACGTCTGGCTCGGTGTCAGTGCTGTAGAAGCCAGTCACCGTATGAGCGCGACTGGATCAAACGCGCACCATTATGTACCCGGCAGCGCAGCTTGGCCCAGCATTTCGATCGTCGTCGTGTCGCCCGTTGCACCATCGTAACGCCAGGCCGCTAGTGAAGGCCATAGAACGCGCAGAGCAACATAGCTCTCCGCGCGTGACGCGCGGCCCCGCTCGCGGCATCGCGCGGGACGGGCGAGGGTCGTCGTTACGCCTCGCGCAGTTCGCTGCCGACCATCACCGCATTCATTTTCGCTTGGAGTCCACGACGCCCTAGTGTCACGGTGAGAAGAGCTGAATGGGCCTGCAGCATTGTCACGGTCCGCTCTGCTCCGGGAAGCTCTTCTTCCAGGATGCACCACCGCTGTGTTACTCGCCTGCAACTGACATTGGCAGGCATGCACGTGCTCGACCCGACAGCCCCGGCTGCCACAGCCCCGAGCCTGCCCGACGCGCAAGATCCAGCCGCCGCCGTGACCAAAACGGCTCAGAGGGCCTAGTTTGCGCATGACACCACGAGACTGCGGAAACAAGAGGTGATATCGCCAAGGCGACAAGGGGCTCGTGAGAGTGCGGACACTCGGGATCGAGATGAAGGGATATGGGCAACTCGCCACCCGGCCAGGTCGCTTCTACAAGTGGGCGGCTTGCCCCGCTAAGCGCGATAGGGGAACAGTGGAGGTTCGCCCCCCCCCCCCCCTCAAGAGCCAGCCAATCGACGGCCGTGGCCTGTTTCGCAACCCCACGCTAGATAAGGGGCGCAGCTTAGTAGGGCGAGCATGGTGCGAAACAGGTAAGTGCCTGCCCAACACGGCTGAACGTGATCGCCTCTATGCGCGCATATATCCTCGTGCCGTACAGAAAAAATCCTGTCAGTTGGAGACGCAGAAGACAAAGTGGGCCGGCGAACAAGGCGCCGGCGACTCGCATTCCGATGGTGCCTGCGTCGTTCAAAGGTCATGTTGGTTATCTTGATTTGACCCGACGACCCGGTGTGTTCCGTGAGACGACGACCCGCCTCGACCTGGCGCTGCGTCGCGGAACTTCTATAGATATATTGGCGTCATAGCTGAACTGATATGTCATCTGACATACGCCAATAATGTTAAACTCTATGGCGGGTTGGGACGAATGGCATAAATGGCGTCGCGTTGATCATAAGAATGCAAGGACAAGGCGGGGACGTTAGGAGCAACCATCCAGAGCCACGATCGTTGTATCGAGTGGACAACGCTTACATCCTCATTCTGCACGTGGCGCGTGGTCACGAATAATCCGAAACAGCCTCAGCCCTGCTGCAGCACAAACGGTAACCGGCAAACCGGCACACGTCACCATCGGGATATTTTTTTTTTTTTGGACCAGTGAGCAACAAAACGCTGTCTCGTGAAATGCTACCCCCCCCCACCCCCCATATAAGTCGAGTTCAGCATCGCTTGCAATGGTTGGCGCAGGCTCCGAGCTGTCAGGGACTCAGACCCGTGATTGCATTAGTGGCATAAGGGTTTGCGAGGAAGTGTATTTCTTTTACGTCCTTTTCGGTATCGACACTGAACACTGCTATCAGTCCCGAGTTCAAGCCACAGCTCAACTTGTGATCGACCAAGCGCGTTGAACGAGCTTGCTCAGGTGTCAGGTGCCGATTGTGGGCCCCCAGATTTTTCAATCACTGTCCGCAAGGGGTAATCCCAAAACCAACAAAAAAAAGTTGCAGGGGCGCAAGGGGGCGAGCAGGGCACTTGCAAGAAGTACCGCGGACGAGCCACCCGGCCGAAAACGCGGATGAGTGGCGCGGAAGCCGTGAGCCACAGCACAGCTCGGCCACAACCGTCGGGCTTTAATATATTTGTATTATGCTCGTTCTTCCTACTTTGCGGAGCCAGCCCGGCCAACCTTATGCTTATCTCATTATCTTTTACATGTACCACTCATCTACAACCCTGTCAGCCCTGACTCTCACGTACAGCCCCTTTCTGGTGAGCCGCCACTTGCGTGACCTTTACTGCCTGTTGCAGTGCGATCGATCTCTCTACTTCTTGCCTCTCGACTACCTCGTGTCGAGCTATAATCTCTGTGTCGATTGCCACTGTGGACCGAGCGCAGCAGGGCGCTAGCACGAGGAGCAAGCGTCAAAAAGAGCTGCCATGCGGACTTCGACCTTGACAGTGGCCGAACATTACTTAAAGGTCGCTGGAAGGCGAGCGCCGCGGGGCCAGATGAGCCCAGTTTTCATTGGAGCGTCGGCCACTCCTCGCGTCCGCACGTGATCGAGAGGCGGTGGCTTCTCTGGCTCGATCGGCGTCTGCATCCTCTTAGGCCAGCTGCACGCTCGCACTGAGGGAACTCGAACCCTTGCCGGATCAGGAATGGACCAGGTGAGTCGACCTGCAAGACACGCCAGAATACGGAACTGCTAATAGTTTGCCTGAGTTTGTGATGAGCACAGATATGAATGCTGCTCGCCGTGGGGCTAGCGCGTTTCAATAAGTACCAGAAGTAACAAGGAAGGCCAGGGCACGATGCACCCATATTCAAGGTGACCCTACGTCAATGTTCAGCGGGTCTTTCTTTGCATTAGGAACTAGCTTCGCATGACGCGAACCATAGCCTTATCATACCGCACTGGAACGCGGGCAGGCGTGCCCGAGGGCATATGTATCTTTTCAGCGCGGGGCGCAATAATAAATGTCGTTGGGGAAAGGCGGGATGCTAGCGCTGTCCTTACTTGAAGGTCGATCGCTCGCTCGCTTCGCCGCATGTGGTGCTTCGCGGACGTTCTTTCTGCAATCCGCATAGAAAGCGCACACACACAGTGCTTGGACTCTCGTCGACGAGTCATCCTCCTCGTAACGCAACCGAGTGCTCCAACATCAATGTCAGGAACGGGCCAGACCTCATTTTGTGTCTTCATCCTCTTTTCCTTTTTTGATGGATGGCCAGATCAGAAATCTATGCTCGTTAAGTCATCGATGCTAGATCCATCACTTAGGACAAGTCATAGCTACTCTACACAGTCACGACGCGCGCAGCTTGCGGCGGACCGCTGCGCATCTTTCAACTGTCAACTCGATTCGTTTTCCGCACCGTCACAGACAAGGTTACCTTAGATCGCGCGCCCTCGGGCTTTCGATATCTTGAGGCTTCGCTCGCTTCTCTCGCATCCTCTGGAAGCCAGAGAGCGCATAGGCCGCGCGACAGCCTACTGTACATTGCGACCTCCTCATTCTCCGTCGTTGTGGCGGCGCCACGGGTCAGCGGGTTCTCATGAGGACGACCCAACCAGCGTCGCGAAGAAAATGAGGGAGGGCGCCGGTGCGTCGGGTATCGCTCTAACGCTTCCGACTTTTCGCACGCGGCCGAACCGCAAGGGTGAGCCATCGACGCGCGCGTGTGCATCAAGAAAGCCGGCGTGGACAATGTTACGCATTCCGAGCGCCTAACGCAGGGCCTCCCGGATTCACCGCGTGCAACGCGGGGGCTTGATGACCAGCTCCGCCATTCGAGCCTCTTGTAAATGCCCTTAGATCGTCTGGTAGATTTGTGTCCCCCGCCCGGGATCCATACTTGTAAGCACGAGCACACTTGGACGGTTGTACGATAAACAGAGAACAAAATCGCTATGGCGGCCGGCGAGCTTCTAGGACCACATCGCTGCGACGGCGTCTGGGGGGGCCAGCCTTCATATTACACGAAAGCAGTTACTACAAACACCCTCTGCCTCGTCGCCGCCAGAGTGGACCCTGACTCAAGGGGGATGACGCGACACCAATACGTGAACAGACACGGAAACAGTCCGTGTGGCAAGGACAGCCACTGCCAAGCAGAGGTGACGGAAAAGGTCCTTCCATGGGAACTCTAAAACTCGTGCGTCGCGCGCAAAAATTTTCACGCAGCTGCAAGGTCATCGGCGCAAACTCTTGTTTGGCGCCCAAAGACCGGCGGTTTCGCATTGCGAAAAACGCTGCCTGAACCGTCAGGCGATTTCGTTAATGCACCGCGCGCCGCCAGCGAAGGCATGGATATATGGGAGCGGGGGGCCCGCTTCGGGCTGGTACTTGTGCCTTTTTCGCTCCCTCTAGTTTCGGATCGGCAACACCGCCGACCCAACGACGCAGGAACCATCGACAGATATATTGCGGGCGGGGTTTTGCACGTTCTCATTATGCGAACTGACTTTAATGACCAGCCTGCGCGCTACAATCTGCGTCCCTCCATGCACGGAAGCACACGCTTTCAGGGGAGTGAATGTAGCCATTGCGTGTTACCTTAGCATGTCCTACAGAGCACGAACCCAGAAAATCGCTCCTTGGTTATTGGAAAGGACGCAAGTTCACCGAGCCCTTGTTACATCATTCGGAGATTTTGCGTTCTCTGCATGTCGTACCCGGTCCGTGAAGATTGAAGCGCGCCACCTTGACTTCAGACTGTATCGAGCAGCCACGCGTACTAGTAGGCGTAATGGGCCGGCTTTGATAGGCTCGGCAGGGCGAGTGCGGCACGTCGTTCCCGCAGCCGACCGATTTAGGGGGGTAGGGGGGAGACACCGCTGGTCTAACGTCGCTTCCAATGCGGTTTTGTACGCATCAAGTCCATACTACGTGCGAGCTGTAGGACAGCATGCAAGGTACGATGACATCCGGAGAATTGGGGAAGAACGAGCGCCTTCATTCCAGCCAATAACGAACCGTCGCTTTATAAGCAGGTGCTCCGTCAGGTGGTGCCTGCCCCAGTGGCTAACAAACCTCTCTACTCGTCACTGTACTAACGCCAGGCCTTCCGGGACTGTGGAGCCGGCTTGTGGGCGTGCTAGGGCACGCAATTGACTTTGGGCCTGGAGGAACAGCTCCTCCGATCGTACTGGTGAGGGCGGCTTCCTCATGCGAGACGAAGCAGGAGTCCGAGAGCGCCAAGGGCACGGGGTGGGACCGATCGAGGCGAAGTCCGGGGAGCAGCCTAGAATTCGCTGCTGCCACGGCCGCGTGCTTGCGCGCAGAAGCCAAGGCCAGCTGATGACGCGCGCCTCCCAGAACTTGGTTGCAGGCGAGCAGGGTTGAGTTGCATGTGATCAGCCTTAACGCCGCACTTGTGCTCCGCCCCGCACCTGCCGCCCCACGTCGGACATTTGCTGGCTGATCTGTAACCTGACGCAAGCATGGCTGTCGAACACGAGACGTTTTACGCTGCTCCACCTGCCCGGGTCGGCGTCCATGGCAAGCTCTGCGTGTCGCGAATGAGGAACGAAAGATTGATGACGCTGACTGCGCCTGAGCTATGAATTGACTAGCCGGCCAGGGGAGAGCAGCGCTTCACTAGGACCAGCGCTCGACGTGCGTTGCCCCGCACTAGACCGTAGGACTACGTACGATGTTACGCACCGTTTTCCTTTTCGGCCGCCAAGATGGCCTTTTGGTTCCGAGTATTGTCTTTCATTGCGCTAACATAACCACGGCCGTTGAGTGAGTCCGTGCAGCCTATGAATCGATCAGAGGAGGGGCAGAACGGTCGCAGTTTCGCCGTATTGGTGCATGCGCTCCTTGATGATATGACGCGCGGCCGCTGCAAGTGACTCAGTTGACCGGGCGTCTCGCCTAACTTGGCGGCCGGCTCCGGAGCGCCAGCTCTAGACCGTCGAAAAACCGACAACCGTACGGACCCCCGCCCTTCTTTGACTTTCTTGCGGGGCGTTCGTGCGGCGCAGGCCGCGGTACACGTCTGAACATGGGTACCGCTAGGGCGTACCCCAGTACAACAGACGGACGCGAGTCATGAAGGCGCTCGTAGTCGGGCTCAAGACACTTATCCTTTTTTTTTTTTTTGCACATCTGATCGACAGTCAGAGCAGCCCGCAGCAAAGCGGAAGAGCGTCGATTCCAGCTTCACTTTTCTTCTTGACGGATGACCAGCGGACAGCGGCGCGTAGTTGCCAGTATTGCCGTTGCCATGTGACCTCGCTAACGAGAGTGGCCAGATGCCTGCCTCGTGCTGGCCGTGTGGGACGGACGGTCGGACCGAGCGCATGCGCTTAGCCTGCACAGCCCGAACGCGCGAGATTTGCGATCTGATCAGATTGGCGCCTTACCATCCGTTCATGCCCCGCCGAACTAGCCAACATGCCTGGGACATCGTCTCGGCACTACACTATGGTATTCTCCGTGCTGCATGGTCGACCCTAGATCAGATCAGATGCAGATGCGTGGACGGAGCGGCCCCAGTCACCGGTCCTCGAGAAAAATCAGCCGAAGCCGACTAATCCCATGTCCCAGCGGTAACTTGTCTGTAGTCCACTGGCGATAGAGACATAGACGCATCGCAAATCATGACCCCTGCAGCAATAGCCGACATAGCCGCATTCACGCTCTGTCTAAGGTGCAAGCACTACACACCGCAGGTGGGAGCACGGGAGCGCTACTGCCCCGCAGCAGTTTCACATTTCGCGCCCGTCGTCTGTATTGCAGTCCTTCAGAGGTCTCGACGAATGTACTATGAAACCTCCTCGCCTACGACCCCCCCCCCCCCCCCCCCTTGACGATTGACGATCGTGCCCCAGCACGAATATCCCGTGCCCCAGCCGATACTTTTCTTCACTTATTTCCGGCAGCGGTCTGCGACGGACCCCATCCCTGAAACTTGCATCAGTCACAGAAGCATGCTCGCCATGCCCGCCTTACAGCAGTGACAACACTTGGCGCATATGTACTCATTGTCGCGTGCCATCTTGAACTGAATGAGCCTGGGCGTCTTCCCCCATGTAAGCTGTGGATCTCTGTTGTACAGATCTCGACGCGATCATGCCGCTTAGCGCTGCCGACCAAGACACTTGCTAGGGCCTGACACACGAGCCAACAATGAAAGGCAGCGCTCGCCGATACCTACCTGCCCACCCGACGCCGTTCGGTCCTAGGCCGCAGTCATGACCACTCGCGGCCTTGCTAATGCATTGGTCTCGATACGGTGAGCTGGTGCAGATCTGCAGGTTGCATGATCAGGTCTCGTTGAGGATCGAAAGTCGCTCATCTCTCTGGTCTGCTTGTTACCTTACATTACCATCCGTTGCACTGCATCGTTCCGTACGAAGATTCCGGAAGCGTCGTCAGCCACTCATCCGGACCAGTTAAGGTAGCGATTTTTTGACAAAAAATCACGGTAAGGCACTACGACCAACGAGCTTCATCGCGCCGATTCACGATGCAAGGCACATGTCTTCATTTCGAGAAAAGCAGGCGAGCGCTTGTCTCTCACCTCTCGGCCCCACCTAGCGATTCGAGGGGCAGTATTGCATGTACTAGAATGGCGATCTGCCTAGTAACTCGTCGTCCGATCGCGCGGGAATAGTATGCACCCACGCCCCTCCGCATTAGCCCCGAGCGTAGACGACGACTCGCACTGATTTCATCTTGCACCTAATGGGCCATAATATGGGCATGGGGCCACATACGAGAGTTCCCTAGTCCAGCTGACCTAGATGGCATCGACTACTAGACACAACGGCCCGATCTACACGAGCAACCAGTTGGAGCTGAGGAGCTTGCAATGCTCGCGGGAAATGTAGACCACGGCCTATTTCCCACTAAGTTTCCCCCCCCGCCCCCCCCCCCCCCTCCCCCCCCCCTCCGAAACCATAGTACCCCACATGGAACTATGCGACGTTTTTTTTTTTTTTTTTTTTTTTTGAGATGGCCTGCCTCACGTCAGACTTAACGGGGTCGTATCCGCGTTAGGAACCTCCTGGTACCTCGAACTGCATTATCGACGATCGAGCATACGGCGCGAACTTGGAATTGCTGCGAATCCAGAGGGCCGCGTCTGTTAGCATCGACATTGCACTATTAGCATGACGGTTCAGATCTGCCTGTAGCGCTGTAGACTACCTGTAGGCAATCATCTGGTCTGATGCGTATCTGTGCTAAGTGCGCCCAACCTCTCCATGCTGAGGCGCGAAGTGTTGCTGGTGGACCTGGGTCATCCTTCTCCGACTTACGCAATCCAATCCGCAGAGTTGATTTCTGTCATGCCGACTGGATCGACTTTGGCTCTGACAGAACTAGCCTGAGCGTGAGCTGCATGGCCATCTGCTCATACAGCGATCAGGTCGTGTCCGGCCCCTCCCGCCTCATAGCCACTGTTATAGCCGGACAAAAGTGCCACAGATGTCGATATAGCTCACATCGCGGGCGATAGCGCCGGAGGCGGAAGGCATCAGACAGGCGACGCTCATTTCAGACCGGTTGTTATTCCTCACACGTGAGAGGCTTTCGACGCTCAATGCAAACCACGGTGCTGTGCAGGCGCGCCCAGGGCCAGACGAAACGGCCCGCTGCGGCGCCGCCACTGGCTTCGGGAACATGTGCGATTGTCCTGCTCTCGAGTTGCGTCCCTCTCATCGGACAGCGGCTCGATGACGTTGACCTGGCACGACAGCAGCCAGCCTGACTGTACTCTCTGACGAATCGCTGATCTTCTTCTACGTCGCTTTACCGCCATCTACCTCCGTTGTGTTTTTTTTGCCTTCGTTGAGCGGGGGGAAGAGCATTTGATACGCCCTGCAGCAGGACCGAAGCGCGACTAGCAAGATGTCAACTAGCGTCGGCTCCTCCGGTTATTGTCGAGTAAGTCGCTACGCGGCGACGTGGTAGCGCCACTCAAGTGAGACAGCCACATTGACTCTTCAGCTCGACCCATCGAACGCCATGTCATAACGCATCCCCCCGACCGCCCCGGCGGCGTCATTTATCTCACGGAACAAAAGATGAGAAATGAGCCTCTCGCGTTCACGCATCGCTTAGATTTGACAGCCTGCAGAATCGTCGTCCTATCGAGTGCACCGCTCTGGTGTGATCGCGGCCATGAGCATACTTTCGAGGACCAGAACATCGCTGCCGCCGACAGCGCCGCGCCCACGCGCTGTCCGCAGAGTTCTAGCTATGGC
>Ga0179591_1366667_pt1 | contig 17830 bp, 17 predicted proteins | sample CZOMad2_1_08_16f_FD_182891 | JGI IMG/M metagenome (GOLD analysis project Ga0179591, IMG submission 182891) | Vadose zone soil fungal communities from Angelo Coast Range Reserve, California, USA - CZOMad2_1_08_16fungal (PacBio error correction) | ecosystem: Environmental > Terrestrial > Soil >... | reverse complement strand
ACTCCCCCTCTCATTTTTTTGCGCTTAGGTGCGGAGGTTTCTGTCCTCAGTTAGTCCGGGATATTCCATGAACAAGGAGTCTCCAACAACGGTCTTTGGTCCTGACTTCGTTCCTCCTTGAAGCCTTTTACTGAGAGTTAGCGCGGGCGCTTTTCAATTTATACGGGTACTCTCCGGGACCTCCTTCTCCCGTCCCCATTCTGTTTTTGATGGGTGGCGTGACGTTTAATTTTTAGAAAGGATTTTGATATTTCTCGGGTTAACCTCGTAACATTTCCTTCTGGCACTCCTCTTTGAGCGAACACTCCGAGATCGCGACGGTCCTTGCGAGAGTTTTCTGACCGACCACGGCGACCCAGCACATTCCTCCCCCCAGACCGTACTTTCCAAGCTTCCGATCCTACCGGGGTCCCGGGGACAGACCAAGGCCTCGATTTTTTCTTCATCAGAAGAATTTTTTTCCCTTCCTCGCCAAAGCCGTTTTTCCCCGATCAGCCCCCCTCCAGGGACCTAGTTGTTTCCACCGATCGCAGACGCTCTTTTATGCATGTCAGAATCCAGAACCCCTGCCTTCTTTTCACGCCGCGACCTATCTCAAACAGCGGCTTCCCAAGGTTGAAGAAGAGGTTTTCGTTATTCACATTTTGCTATTCTGGCTTACAACAAGCGACGAAACTTTTAAGTTTCCCCCGGGATGTTCTCTCTCTTTTTTTCCAGCCAGTTTGATCTTTCCTCACTGGTAGCATGCGTGTACGCCTGGTTCAGACGCTCACAGACTTTTTCCCGACCTACATCCTTTTGTATCCCCCGCGACCAGGAGAGAAGTTCTCTTGCAGGATCCTCTTAGAGCCTTTTTTTGTGGCGACCGAAAAATGCTCTCCCGAGGGCTGTTTCCTACCATTATTATCCTCGGCTGTTTCGAGCGTGTACTCTCCCCAGGAACTTTCCCTCTTTGGGTCCTCCGCCGAGTTAAGAGAGATAACCCCCCGGTCTGGCAGGTTGATTTACAATATGCGCCCGTCCCGTCCGTCCTACGGTAGTAGCTTCTCTCTACCGCGGCCGTCTCGCGAGTGCATGCCCCATGCACCCTTTGCCGCAGATGGATGACTTTTTTTGACTTGAGACAACCTCTCTATGTGTCCACTGAGCTGCCAGCCCTGCCGCAACACCAATTTTGCCTCTCCTCCGTGCTTTTGCCTTTCGCCATCGACCCCTGCTTGCCCAAATAGTCTAAGGTCTTTTTCCCGCCTTCGCCCGTAATGTCGGAGCTCCCCCTTCCTCTTTCTCCGGTACCCCCAGCTGCCTCATTTCCCGCTTTTAACGCGACGACGCTTACCTGTCCCTGAATTACCTCCCTCTTTGACTTTACCAACCATCGAGTCTTCATGTCGATGCCACTGAACCTCCATCCCATGCCCGGCCCAGATTGTCCCGCTTTCTTTCTTTTGGCTCTTATGTCCGTCAGCCTCTCCTTGATCGCTCCCCTTTTTGCGTCGTTCTCGCCAAATCGATCTTTTTTTGCCGTCCGTTTCGTCCTTCCAAAATGCGCCTCCCATGTCCCCCATCTTAATGGCCACCTGAAATGCGCCCCTTTTGCTCACCTTTTGTGGGCAGGACCAGGGGCAACCTTACCAATTTCTACGTTCCTGCCGGAAAAGGTGATCTGTTTTTTTTGTTCTGGCGGTCTAGGGACTCCGATTCCTCCAGGAGGACTCGTCCTTTCCCCAGGCTGGCCTTATCTCGGATCTTCGACTCAATGCGACGTCGTTCTTTTGCCGGAGTATACTCCAATGCCTGTAGCTTCCTTCTCTTGTTGCCATGTGATTCTTTTTTTTGTCTTCGCACCCCCGTGCAACCATCCCGCTTGACTCTCCCATCCCCTTTTCAGTCCATCGGAATTGTTTGTCCTTTCCGCACAAGATCTTCCTTCCAATTACAAAACCCATCCTATTGAACGAGGCTTTTTTTTTTTCCCGCGAATCCTTACTTTTTTTTTTCCGCTTTTCCGTAGATTTAAACAAATCTTTCGCAGGCCCGCGCGCGCCATCTCGTTGATCTTCGCCTGTATTAGTTATCCTAGGAAGAAGTCCCCTGTTGCTTCGATGCCCTCGCTTACCTGCCCCCAGCGATTATCGTATAGGAAACGACCGGGCCTCTTTCATTGTCGCTTATTTAAGCGCCTCACGACGTGGGAAAGTCTCGTCTGAGGCTTTTTCTAATGCCCCTGGTATTAGACCCGCGGTGCCAAGGCCTTCCTCCGGCCTCTCTCCGTCTCCCGCCCCTAGCCCGTCGGATCTCTCCATTTAATATGATCTCAAGGCTTTGGATTATCTCTTTTCTACTCTTTTTTTCTTTTGTGTTTAGAGCCGACTCAATTCGAGAGAGATGCCTTTTTCACGCGAGGGAGTGGCCGGAAAGTGCCCACGAGGCCGGCTTAGGCACCCTTGGTTCCTCGCCGTCGCAAGAAGTCCTGTTTCTGAGCCTGTCACCCCCGAGCGGCTAGCCTGTCCCCCGGCGTCGCTTCTTTCTGGCGTTTTAATCTAAATCTGCCCTCGTGAGGGAATTGTTTTTTCGCAGTAGACGATCGGTTCATTCCGCGTGGAAGATCGTCAGGCATGTCGATCTCCCCTCCCCTCCCTTTTTCCGCGGTTTGACATCCTGCCTTTTTTTACGGATGCTTTTTCCTATCCATCTTTGCTCTAGCACACTTCCGCCTGGACCTAGCGAATATGTCCTGCTTTTCATGTCCCCTCTTTTTCGTCTCCTCGCAAACAATCCTACCCCACCAAAAGTGATGTTTCTTACCCAGCGTCAAGAGATCCTTTTTCGACACCAACCAAAGAGCCAATCCTCACCCGAGTGATACGGAGAGGGTATTTTAGAATCCTGTCATCCAGGAAAGTTTTCTTCGGTTCCACTTCCCCTCTCCAAACTTCCGGTCTTCCTACTTGGTTTTCTCTTTCGAGGGCACGTTTCTACCTTTCACGCGTTCCCCGGACTAAAATCGCTCGATCGCCTTCCCTGGTCTTTCGAAATGGAGTTGGTTCCGGTGCGCGGGGTTATCTCCAACCCTATTGTTTTCGATCTTTCGAGAGTTCTCTCTTCCTTTTTTCATTTTATAGGCTGGGAACTTGGTCTTCTTCTGTTACTCGTTCTGCTTTCCTCCGATGGGGGCTTCTACCGCTCCCACTCCCCCCCAAGTGGTTCTTTTCTTTTGCTTTCGCGAGCCGTGGATCGCCTCGCATCGCGCGGAAGACTCTCCCTGTCTGGTGGTCTATTGTTCTCGTTGATTGATTGCTTCACACCAATGCATATTTTTTTTCCCCCTGGGCCTGACTAGAAGGTAATGTCGATCAGTGGTTCCGGCTTTTTCCTTTTTTGCTGTCGGCACGTCACGTCGTTTATTTTTTTCCGCTATTACGTGGAGCAAGGATGACCTTTCCCCCTTCTCTCTTCGGTTTCCTTAGTCGATCTGTTTGCGCCTCTATTCGAATGTGGAATGTTTTTCTTCCTGTGGGTGCGACGCCTTGCGGAATGATCAAGTCCCCCCTACGCTGCTCTTCGCAAACGTGCAACAACATTGACTCTTCCGTAGGTTGTTGGTGATGCTCCTCGGCTGACTTTTTTTTTGCTCCCTCGATTTTAAGGGAATATAGTGAGTCACTCCCCATAGCTTTTGTGTCTCCACCCTTCCGCGGCGGTCGTCCCTAGTAGGTCCGGAATGCCACAAATTTCATCCGCTCGTAAAGAGATTCCTCGGCCGTTTTTCAGACTTGCCCTCAGTTCGGATCCGAGACAACGCTTTGGCCTTGAGCCTTTCAAGCCCTTTTGCCTGGTCCACGGCGCTTCCAAGGCACATTCGCGCGTTTCCCTTTTGGCTCTGTTTTCGTGTTGCTGCAGGAGCATTTGTATCAGGTCCATAGGGTCCCTCTCCACGGTGTCCACATCGGACGAGACCCCAGACCCTTTCTCGTTGTTTGCTTGTTTTTGGTAGGCTCACCCATTTTTTCTCGCTCCCCTTCAATCGTGTTCTCCTGATATCTTCTTTCTTTTTGAATTGTGGAGGGATCCCTGTTTCTTCTTTTTAACGATTCCACACCCTTGCGATCGTGCAACACAATAGAGACCCTTTCCGGGGTTGTACTTTTACCGTTTTTGGTACGTTTGATCCCAAGTTTCTTCTTTTATCTCGTAGTTCTGTCGATATTTCGCGCTCTTGAGGAATTTCTGTCGCCGTGTGTTTTTTAGTAGGCTGTTCTGCATTGGTGATGTCTCATGCCCTTCGATCTCCTCGCGGCCGGGATTCGTCTCCGACGAATGTTTCGTCCATTCGTTCGGTCCCCTTCTTAAATGGGTTGCCCCCCCCTCCCTTTCCTGCCTTTTCTCGCCCCCCCCCCCCTACTAAACAAACTCAATATTTTTTAATTTATAATTTTTTTTCATTCCCCCCAGTGTCTTTTATACCTTACAGAATCTTTACCCGTTAATCCTTCTTTTCATCCCCCTTTCGACGGTAAAAATGCCAATTTCACGTTACTTTTCTTTCTCGGCCAAGAAACAGTTAATTAATCAAAGACAAGAGATAGTAACTGCTTTTCTCTCTTTCCTGGCGGAGGTGGAAGGAAACCCTTCTCTCTCCGGAAGCCTTTGCGGTCACTCGCGAACAAATCTGGTCCTCCATCGGGGGCTTTCACAGGGTGTTAGGTCGTTTTACCTCCCTCTCGTGAATTGCCTAGGACAATCTCCCCTCTTTAGAGGTGCTTGCCTCATCTTCCGCGGTTTAGTCCCGCCTTCCAGCCGCTAGGTTATTCTGGCCTTTCGGGGCCAGCTTTTATTGTCTCTGCTGAGGCACAATGGCGTTTTTAATCTCAATCCTAGTTTCGAGGGATGTCTCTAGCATTGCCTGGGGGATTTCAGGTTTGAGTCCTGCACTGCCTTGCTCGGAGAAGCGATCATTTTCTCACCACCGTCTTTGGGGAGAGATATAGGAAAAGAACCAAGGCACCAGGGGCCTACACGGACCCCTCCCTCTGCTTTAAAGCTTACATCAGCTACTCCTATTCCCTCTGACGATCTATTCCGCAGCAAGGCGACCCTTCGCAAGTCTTCCCCCTTGCCCCCGATAAACTAGCTTTTTTTGAACTATTTCTCTGTCAATTGGCTATAAGAAATCACGTCCGATTCGTTTATCCTCTGATTGAGATATATTCCCTCTAGCACAGAATATGCTCTTTCTTCACATCATCAAACGTGCCTCTAGTTCCCAAGGCTTCCCGTGAATTGTTAGTACGTCTTCCCGAATTAGGCTGCTCGCGACCCCGATTTCCTCCCCCCCCCCTCCCGCCTCATCCTCAGATCAGATGCGACGATAGTTGCGGGCGGCTGACCTTTTAGTCATACGGGCCTTGTCAGATCTCCATCATCAACGGAGGGAGGCCATCCTTTGATCTTTAATGGTCCCTTCCTTTTTTTATGGGATTTTTTCCTATTGACCACTGCTTTGGTCATTCCCAAAATTAGACTCTTTGACTCCTCTTCTCCCCCAATTCCCCCCTGACTGGTTGTCCGGATTGGTCCCTTAAAGTTTGCAGGCCCATTTCGAGAATGGCCTTGTGGTTAAAACGTCAAACTCTCGACCGCCCCCTCACTGTTTTTTCGAGACGAATGAACCTGATCGGTCCACCCCGTTCTTTCCGCACATAACTCAGCACTTTCCCGTCAAAAACAAACACGGCTACCCTTTTCATAGGCGGGCAATTTGTTTTCTTGTATCGACAAGCCTGTCCCCGCCCTTACTTTTTGCGCAGTCCCAAGCTCCCGGCCTCTCCGCACACCGCTGTCCCTCTCTCGTCGTGTCGCGGGCCCTCCCCCTCTCTCTTTTTCGGCCGTGCCCCCGAATTCTGCAAGCGATGACCGGCCCCCGACAACACTTTGCTGCCCCATCTCCGCAGGTCCTTCCGGAGGTTTTCCGAGGGGAGCCTTTTCCACAGTGCATTGCCCCACTGGCTCGGTGGCGGATAAGCGCAGATTTCTTTTTTTGTTGGACCTGAAAATGCTCCTCGATGTTCTTTTTATTCACAGAAATCCTAATCCACATCTTCATTTCCCTGACAGTCTCACTAATATGCCTTAGCCTTCTCGGCCAACGAGATGTCCGTTGCTGGAATTTCGCCTTTTTTCCCGGCTCCCCCAGTATGGTATCTCTCAACGGGCTTCTTTGACTATTATCGTTTCGCGCTCGACCCCCGGTAAAGTCTACGGTCACCTTTGCGCTTCCGTTCCTGACGTCCACATCGAGCCCCCGGTTTCGGCACAACTATTTGCCAGTCTATCCCTTCACTTTCTCGTAGTGAACAACGCTCGCGCTGTCTCGCCTGCAGGAGCCGCTTCCTCCTCACATCCCCCCGTTTCAAACAGATTCCTTTTGGCACATTTTGTCGCCACCTTACCGGGATCATTCAGCACCGAGACCCTATCCATCTATGCTCCGCAATGTTTCTCCGTAAGGCATCCACCGATCGCTGCAGTCCTCTCAAGTATTGCCTGCACCCCCGCGACTGATCGGTAACTGTTCTATCAAGCTCTCCTAATTTCGCCGCATCCCTAACTGCGAAATCTCTTCTGCCATGCCTCTATCGACTCTTCCTTTCTTCATCGTCTTGATTATCACAGCGGACGATATCTCCCCTAAGCACAACCTCGCCGGATGATGTCTGTCCTCGGGGCGCGGCGTTACACGTTGTACCACTCCCCTCGCTTTTCGTCTTGCTCCTGTTTTCAGGCGGCATCTTCTGCTACGAATACGATCACATTCCTACTCCCCCTGTTCCCATCGGCCCAAGACCCTCCCTTCCTTCCCGGCCCCTCGGCATAGGTTCTTTTTAGCTCCCGGCGGGACCGCCCCCCCCCCCTTTTCACCACCAGATTGCCTTTTATCGTTCCAAGCTTGCTCGGTTTAACGCGTTCATGCCCCGGTGACCTTTTTAGGAAGAAGAAAATTGCCATGTCCCAAGTATTTTTCCCCTTTGCCGAGCCAGGATGTCTCCTTCTAGGTACTCTAATCTCTTTGTCCTTCTCCTTCCCTCCACCTCCGCCGGCGCTCCCTTTCTGAATGGTTCCTCTCGTAGTCATGATGGAGATGGATTGGTTTTGGCTTGCACCGCACCCTTTCCCCCCTCCCCTCTTTCTGCGTTTCTGTTTGTGGTGACACCCGTATTAATCGTACCTATGCACCGCTCACTCCCAAGTAGGCGCCAAAATTCTTCGTCAAAATCATCGTTTTTTCCAAATCAGTCCTGATCGGTTGATCTTCCCCTCGCCTTTGGTTCTAGCCGTTTCCTGTCACCCCTCGGCACCGATACCCATGCGACCTACTACAGCCCTTCCGTCTTTACCGTTTAACGCTTTCGTCTTCTGTCGACGTCATTATGTCGAGGGTCTCCTCCACCCCGGCTCAGACTGGAGTTTCCTTCGAGCTTTCCCTGTACCTCTCTGAACACCCTTTTCGTTTCGCAGCTGCAGCTTTCCTCCCCATTCGGCTCCCACGCGCCTTCGTTGCCGCCGCAAATCCCCGCGATTCAAATGTTCTGAGCCGATGGGATGTTGATCTAGCTTGCCTTCGCCACTATGTCTTTGTTGAAGTTCCAGCCTTAGCGATTCTTCCTGTCCTAGCCGGCTTGCCGTGAAACTTCCTGCTGAGCCGTTCTCGAGAAGGATTGACTCCGTCCCTTTTGAGCCTTCTTGCCCTGAGCAGGTAAAGCCCAAGCTACGTGACAAGTCTTCCCCGGCTTCGGCGGGCCTTTGGACCTCCGACATCGAGAGCTTCATGGCCCCCGTACGATTATGCGCGACCCCCTTTGGTAGATTTTAGTTCCCGCGTCAGTATCCTCTTTTTTTCGGCTTTGTTACTGAGGGCCCGGCTCGCTCTGCGGGCCTGGCAAATTCCCCTCATGGTTGATATGGCCTGCAACCTTCTTTCCCTTTTCGCTAGTTCTTTCCGTTTCCCCTCTTGTTGGCCTTTGCATGTTGACGACTCTTTTTCCATAGACACCTTAAATGCCCCTTAGGACAAAGCTGCTTGGTCTGCTTACCAGCGAAAACGTTGCTTTTTTCTCTCCCCCCCCCAATCCCCCCTGTCCTCACATGAAAAGCGTGAAGCGTCCTCCGGGCATTTGGAGGTATTAATGTAACAAGGATGCCTGGTCCTTTTTCCCTCTTTATATATCTAGTTCTTTTCCCCGACGCCTTTTCCTTGCTTTTTATTCTCTGCCATTTTCTCATGCAACCTGCACCAGCAACTTCCCCGCCTCCCGGATTTGGGCTTTCGTGGATGCGCTTTAACGCATCTCTCCCTCCAGATGTCCCTCCATGAACTTTTATTTCCGTTCTTATGGTATTCTCCCTTTTTCTCCCTGCGTCTTCTGATAGAAGATTTTGGTTACCCCAACGTCCGTTGAGAGAGCTCTCAGGTCTTTCCTCGTTTTCGTACGAGGAATTTTCTTTTTCCCCATTTGGTGATTGATGGTGTTCGATCTGTTTAATTGAAGAATTCCTTTCTTCCGACGGGCATGAAGACAGTGGGAGATCAGTCTTTCCTTCGTCGCTGGTCTATTAGTTCTCTGCACGTTTACCGGATCTTTAGTCTTTTTAATTAATTTCGCCAGATTTGCGTCCCCTCTATATTCCTTTTGATTTCTCGATCTCGATATGTTGAGCCTTTCCCCTCTCCTGTCTGCTTCCATTAGTGTAGGTGGATGTTCATTCGCCGGCTCGTCTTGCGAACGGTACCCGGCTTTGCCTCCTAAATTTCAACAGGAATGATCTTGTGTGGGCCCTGGTGCTGGTCGCTTTCGCATCTTCGCCTTGGTTGACGATTATAGGATTTTCTCATCCGAGACCCTCTGTGCGATTCTTCCATTCTTCTGCTACAACCTTTCCTTCCGGTGATCCTTTTGAGCTCCTTCCTCCCCTGAAAGCGTTTCCCCAATAATTATCTGCCCCCCTACTCGGGTTCTCGCGAGTCGGACTGATAGCTAACCCCACTTCGCTGAGCCTAAAGGCGTGCCACGTCTTTCCCTTCTTCACCCTTCCGCCTTCACGGCCCTCCCCCATCTCTACCCTAAAGTGAGGCTCCTCGATTTAGTCTTTCTAGAGGGTGCTTTTTGTTGATTGCTGCTGCGGCCTCCGGTCCCCAGGCTATTTGCCGACCCTCGCCAACTTGCCTCCACCCTTTCTCTTCTTCCGTCCCCAATATAACTTTTCTGCGCGCGGGGCCGTGGTGAGACCCATGGTCTCTCCGTCCCAGATTCCCTACACACCCCAAATGGAGCTATGCCTTGGGACATCTGATTTTTAGCTTGACTTCGGATCCTTCACCTTGTCTGAAAGGTACTTCTGCCTAATTTCTGTAAGTCCCTTCCTCGTCTTTGTCTTCCTCCACCGAGAGAGCCTTGCGGTTTTTGCTTTGTATTCTGCAAAGGGAGGAGGCGTTCTCTCGCTTTCTTTTCCCCCCACCGCCGCCCTCTTTCTGAATCTTTTTTTGGGTTGTAGTTTGGTGCCTTTCGTTGTTGAGGCTGGTTCGCGCTCTACGCGCGGAAGAGGAATTCCCTCTCTCGACCCTTTCTGCTCCTCAGCGGAGCCTAGTTCCCATGGTAAGTGGTTGGCCCCAACTTAGCCTTTCGAAGGGTCTCGTCATCCCTTCCTACCAAATGAAGTAATAGGTTATTTCTTTCTAATTAAGAATGATTTAGTCCCCCTCATTTCCCGTTTATCTTTACAGAGTCATCCGGCGAAAGTTGCCCCAGAACACGTTTTTTTTTTTTGTCCTACGTGTTCATGTTATCCCGGTCAAGTCAGGGTGCTGACCAGGATCAGACCGCCGCAGACTCAGAGCGCCCTTGTTTTCTCTGCTGGATGATTTTTTTTTCGGGGCTTCCCCTCGTTTTCGCGCGCTCGGCGTGAAATGATATCTCCCAATTTTTTTTCCTGCCGTTTGGTCCCCTCTTTCTGCTAGGGGTGAGTCCTTTTTTTCCCTTCTTGATCTCACCTCTTGGCCTTTCTCAGATTTAGGATTTTCCCTCCTCCCGTTGTTTGGTGTCTCGCCCCGAGCTATGACGCATCCACCTGGGGGGCTCGATATGGGATCGGCATTGTAGCCTTGCTCTTTTTGTTGCGGTTTTAAAATAAGGTTTCATGCAGTTTTATTTTGAGTTTTTGACAGCGTGCCCCTTTCTTTTTCCCGTTTTCTGGCCCTTCTTTTCCTGATTCTCCCCTTCTCCGTGAGAGGATATCCGCTTTTTTCTGAAGAAAAGGCCGCTCTTCCCACCTGCCCGCTACGCTGAATCTAGTCTCCGTCCCATTCGGCCTCTAGCGCACCGAGCCTTGTCGAAACCCGTCTCTCTCTGCGCTGTTTCTCGTCATGGCGACCGGCTGCTTTCCTCCTCGAATCTGGAGAGCTCCTTATTAAAAATATATTTCCTCCTTCCGGGGAGTTCACCCCCGACTCCCCCAAAGAGGTTAAACCCTTTCCAGGCGCGAGAATGTCTTAGGATACCAACCGCTCTCCCCCCTATTTTCACCCCGTTCGCTATCCAGGAAAGCCGTCTCCTTTTTTTTTCTGGGCGGCTTCCTTACTGTTTCTCCCCCGGACTTTGATCCGGCACTGACAAGAGCCAAATCCTTAACTCTTTCCGGTTGTCACGGTCCTTCGCCTTCTTCCTCCTGGAAGTCCTTTAGTGTTTACTTCTACATCCTTTTACCATTTTTTTTCTGGGAATTAGCCAATTCCTTCCTCCCTTTCCAGGGGGTTTTTGTTTTTTGTTCACGTGTTCTTGCCCTTCAGCTTGCGAATGGAAGGGGTAATTTTTTCACCCTTTCCAGATACCCCGTGGAGTGACCTATCGATTCGAATTTTTTCCGCTCTCTAGCTTGCAAGGTCGACCCCCCTCATTCCGCCTCCCTGACACCAGACCCCCCCTGCGACGTTTTTATTGGCAAGTTTTTGTTCGACAAGGGCCGTCTCTCCACCCTCGCACTTGTTCCGGCCCCTGACCCAGAAGTTCGCCGTTCCCTCATCGGAAAGCTCTTTGCTGTCCAGTCCCCCCCCCCATTAACGACCTCGACTTCATTTTTTTGCTGAAATGCTTGACAAGCGCCCCCTGTGAAGACCGGTCGGCCGCGCTGAGTGCCTTCAGGCCGCTCGCCCTGTATGCCTCGATTTTCTTTCTCCACCAACGGCTCCCCCCGTCGTTCGAAAAAGTTTCTCCCCCTATCTCTTTCTCCGATTTTAGTCGGAGCTTCGACCGGACCAGCCCTTCCCCTCTCTCTCAGGAAGCCCCATTTTTCTCCCGCCTGAAGACGAAACATCAGGCCGTGAGAACGCGAGTCTCTCTAGTTAGTTTCCCTTCCACTGTCTCAGCAAGTTTCTACTTTCAGTCAGCCTAACAAGATTGTACCCCCCCTTGCCGAACTCTTAATCCCTCGCGATACCCTCGGCTCGCTTCCGGTCTCCTATGGGATTCCCTTTCCTTCGGAAGACATCGATTGTTCTCCATCTTTGTCTCCCCCCCCCCCTAGGCGGACTCATGCTCAATAGATCTTTGCGGCCCCGATCGCGTCTCTCCGCCCCCCTCTTCTTCCTATAAGAACCCAGGTACCGTGATTCCCCAGTTGGGACTTTCTCACGGCTCTGTCAAACTTTCTTATTGAGGCCTTCCGCGTTGCCCATGAGCACTGCCGTAAATTAAGCTTCTCTTTTCTCGTCACAGTCTAGACGTGCAACTAACCCCTAAGAGAGACTACTCTTCGCATTGCGCCGTAACTGTCGTATCTCCCCGCAACTTCCCTGAAGACCCTTAAAAGTATCACAGGAAGAATTGCAAAAAGCAAAGAGACCTCTTTCCCCTGATCTAGGATGAAGTGCGTTTGATCGTTCCTCACACTTACGGTCTCGATGCCCTCGACTAATAATCCCACAATGTCCAATTCCCATCTTTTCTTCAGTTGCGCGGCGCGAAGATGTAAGAAGACCCTCCCGTGTTCTTTGACGTTGCTCGGAAAACAGTTTCCTAGCGTGATCCTGTCCTCCCCTGTCAAAGTTCCCCTCGGTTTCAAGTTGCAATGCTCTTTTTTTTCTCCCCAAATTAGAGCCCATTTTGTAGTGAAGACAGGACGGGACTTGAGCCCCTTTTATCAGACCTCTTGTATTTTGGAACTTTCCGGTTTGAAACGCGTTAACCATAGGCCGCGCTCACAACCCTGCGTTTCGTCGGGGCCAGCATTGGTTCCTGGCTTCGGATTTTCGGAGGCTCCTCTTCCCCCATCCTAGGCTACCTTCTCCCCCTCCCTGCCTCTTTTTCATTCTGCCTTCCCCAGCCGGTTGCCTTTATGGTCTCTTGGTGGGGGTGGTTGTTTAACTCAAAAAAGGATTTTTTTTCCCCTCTTCCCATTTAATTTAAATAAGGTTTGATCCCTGCTAGGGCGACACCCAAGATACCCCCCATGACCTTTTTAACCGTCTATACCAACTCTCGCCCCGAACTGACGTGATAAGAAGAAGTTTCCTCCTTCTCGGCCACTTGATTTTAGCGGAGATTTCTCAACCGACCGGGCAAGCTCCCATGAGCATCCCTTGAGCTTCCAGCTTCGGCCAGAGAACTTGCCCCGCGTGGCACGTCCGCGATGTCTAGGAGTCCCACCTTCGATATGGACCGTGCCTCTTGTAGTTGTACCCTCGAAACCTGCCTTTCTTTCTCTTCGCGTTAGCGTAATGTGCCCCAAGCTCTCCTCCTTGCGTCTTCTTTTCCAAGCCAGATGGATTCCCTATACGCGCTCCCCTGCTGGATCTTATTTCCTCCGCTAAGTGTTGTTCCTTTCAGTCTCTCCTCCATCGCAGACCAATGCGCGGGCTTCCTGTCGTTTCACAGGCAGAGGCCTCTCGTGCCCCCCCGGCTTTTCTTTCCGCTCTCGAAGTACTAGCATGGAACCCAGCAAAGCTAGGGAAAAGAGTATCTTGGCTTTAGGGTCCTCCCCCCAATGACTCGTCGAGGACGGGTCCCCCTGAGATGTTGCCGTCTGCTATGGCTTAAGGGGGTCTCTTGCCTCGCCACATGTTTGAGTGACAGAGGTTCTGACGAGATCCGGAGAAGAGCGCTCGCTTGGCGTTGCCCTCTCCTCGCGGCTGCTGATCCTCTTCATGATTAGCTCTACGGGGTCACTATGATGAAGGCGTTGTCTTTTACCCACCTTCTTGTGTCAGTATCAACCTTGAAATCCGCCCCGCTTCTTGTCCCAGTGGTTTTTTCCCCTCGAAATTCGTTTTGCGTTGCGGCCCAAAAAAAAACGACCTACCATTCAACGCGGCGTTGACGCATCTGGCATTTCGACAGGCAATTGGGGTGACTTCCTTTTTCCCTTCGGTCTAGGAGAAGCGACCCTCGCTCTGTCCATTGAGGATCTTTTCTATCTTCCGGGTCTGACCATTCTTTCTACCGGTATTGTCCCCCCAGGAGGTCGTAGTTCTCCCTTTTTCTTTTCTGCCCTTGCACGGGAAAACACATCGAGTCCGCCTCTGCAGGGTTTTGCATGCATTTCTTTAAGCATTCAGTCTTCAGTCTTCGTTTATGCGGCTCGCTTCCTTCTAGAAGATTGGTGATCCCCCTCGCCCTGAGGAGAAGGAGAGCGGTGGGGCGGCGGCTTCCATAACGATCCCCTCTTATCTGTTCTTTCGCATGGTGGTGATCTCTAGCTTTGGCTTAATTTACACTTTTACTTGCCTCGGGATTAAAGATCGTCCTTTCTTTTCTCCCGTCCATAATGTCCGAGGTCCGCTGTGGTTCTCGAGCTGTTTCCCTTCTCGGTCTGGGGCTTCTCGCCCGAAGGGTCGAAAAGGAGTACCCCTTCCTGTTCCTAGTGAGTTGAGGAGGCACTCTAGATCTGTTTTCCCCTCGGCCTCGGCTGTAAACCTGGTTTTCTCATTCCCGGGCGCGCTGCCGACCAGTTCAACTAAGATGTTTGACTCCTCCTGATGTTCCCCACCCCTTGCATCGCGTCTGTCTTTCAGGCGGCCTACACCCCGCATGTCTGCCGCTAGCTGTTGCCGAAAAGAGCCTGCCGTCTCATGCCGGGCGCTTCTCTCAACCTGCCTCCCGGTGCCCCGCTTTTCCTTCGTGCTTCATCCCTTTAACTCCTCCCAATTACTGATAGTCTTTTTTGCGCGTCTGGAGAGTTGATTGAAGTCAGCGAAGAGCCGTAGGAAAATTCGGTTGCATTAGGTCTCGACCCCGTATCTCACGGCCCTCGAAGGCCCTTTCCCTGCACTATTTGAGTTCCGGCCCTTTGCTGGCTTCGAAAGGCTGCTCTGGATGCCGGTCGAAGGTATCTCTATCGTGCTATCGGTCGAAACGAATGCGCTTCAACTTGCGTTTTGACTCAAGGATGGGACTTTCCCCCGCCGCTTTTTTTAGACTGTGGTCTAAAATCCCGCTTACAGATAGGAATAGTCGTTGGCCATACCTTCTTCCGGATTCGGGGCCGTCGATCCGGTCTCTCCTTTCGCCTGGTCATCATTGGATCAACGGCACGTACCGATCTATACCCTCCCAGCTTGCCTCGGGAGTGCGTCTTCGGTTTCTTCTGTTTCGAAACCCCAAGGCGTTTTTTTCCTCCTTGAAGTTTTTCTCCAACCTTTTGCCTCTACGGAAATCGCGCCGTGTGTCTTTCGGAGGATTTTTTTTTCTTTCCCCGCGATCTCCCTTTCGTTTGACTTCGCGATCGACTCTTGATCCCCTGGGGTCTAGAATAGGATTTCTTCAATTGACGTTTAACTCTCCATTAGCACATGAGCCTGTCCGGTATTCTCCCCCCCAGCCCAACTGATCTTCCTATAAACCCCATCCCCGATTCGCTCTTACACCTTTTCTGAACCGTATCATGTTTCGTCCTCCTAATGGACACAACATTTTTGCTCCTTCCCCTTCATGGATCCCGTATCACCGTCCGCAAAGGCTCTCTCCCGCAGACATCTCGCGCCCCGCTTTTGACTGCGGATGACTGCGGTGGTGCGACCCCCCTCGCTCCGAATTTGATAGCGAAAATTTATATGTTGGGTCCCTCGCTTCTCTTTTTGGGTTCTGGGCTTTTTTCTCACTCCCTCCCTTTCGGTCCTTCTTTTGAATGTCGGAAAAGATCGAGTTTTTATTTGAAATCGAGCGGTTTTGACTGGCGCTACTCCATTGTCCCCCCTTCCCGCCACGTTGGTCGACTGATCTCTCTGTCGACAGAAGTGATCCCGGTGAGCTGGGACCAGCTTAGTTCCCCTCTCTTCTCAGAGCGGGCCCGTGATCAGCCTTTTCTAAGCGGCGGGCCCTTTTTCTCCTCAGCAGGGACTCTCTCCCGTGTTGTTTAGGAGTATACCGGAACGCCTTTTCGCGTTCTTTGCGATCACTCCTTACGAGAATATGTAACCTAAGTCTGCCCAGCCCGTCTCCAAGGAGACCTGCAGCCTTCCGATCCCGAGCTTGCTTTCGAATTCAAATTTTACCGCCCCCCCCCTGGCCCCCCGAATCGATTTCATTCAGAGCTTCGTTTCAATCTCAGTACCTACGGGTTTTATTCCCCCACTTCACCCCCAGGGTAACACACGTGATTTTGCAGAAATTGTCTTCTTCTTCGGATCCCCCGGTTAGGGCTTACCCCCGATTTTCGGCCCAACGCTCTCCCTCTTCAACGCGCGAAGAGAGCTGCGGGCGTCTTTTTTCTTTTCGTCGGCATGATAAGAGAGACATGACCGGAGGGATCCCCCCCCTCCCAACTTATGGTTATTTGCTTGTGTGACTCTGAAGATGAAGGGATTCATTCCTTGGGTTTCCCTTTCTAAATCCTTCTCATGGTATTCTCTTCGATTCCCGTCATGGTGGTTGTCGTACTTCCCTGGGTACGTGTTTGAAACTCTCCTGATCAGGGTTACTGAGAGGTTTCAACCCCCATTTTAATCCTAGGCGACAGCCCCTTCTGGCTCGTCGCTCGCGAAGCTGTGTATAGAGTTCGAACACATGGACCCCCCCCGGACCACGCAGAACCACCTGACACCGCCCCCCCTTAGCGTCCTTCGATCTTTTAAGTTCATAGCCTGCGCGATCACGTTCGACCCTCCTTTGCCGAGCTCCCAAGCGGTTTCCCTCCCGAAGTTCCTGAGCAACTTATCTGTTTTGATCGTGCGTATGCTTGGACACAACTTGAGTCACCCCCGGAATTTAGAAAGGTGGTCGCGACGCAGACCCCATTCTGTAACTCAATAAATTCCAGTAGGAGATCGCGCTCCAGAGTTGCTCATCCTCCCATTTTGTTACAAGGCTGTACCCCCCATAGTCCCTCCCCAACTGACCTCTCTATGGCGTCTCGACCGATCTGCAGCGGCGACGACTTGACCTCATGAATACAGCATACCTCTCAGCCACCTGAAAGAACTTCCTCAAGATCCGCCATCACTTGAACGAGGAGAGTTCTATTGCTCTTTGTTCCTTCTTTTTTGAAGTGACCGGGGTTTGACTCCCCCCCCTTTTCTCGCCAGTTGAAGGACTCTTTCATCACTCTTGCCTCCTTGAACCCGTCGATCAGGGTTTGCGGATTTCGTTATTCTTGAATTCCGACCGGTTCCTGGAGAAGCCACAACCTTTGCCCTGTCATTTCTTCACTATTTCGGTAGCGGCAATCTTCTAGGTCCTCTTTGGGCCTTAAGACCCCCCCCCCCCCCGCATGCTTGTTGTCATAATGTCGGCTTTTAGAAAATCTTCTGTGCCACCTTCTAAGACGACTTGTTCCTCACCCCATCGCCATCCCTCCCGGTCGTTCTTTGAGTTACCTATCGCCTGCCGAACATCACGCCGCGAGCACGATCTCATTCCCCCCTTCCCCCTCCGTCTATTCCCTCCAAAAGAAGCAGATCCGTCACCCCTTTTCCTCCCCCAGAGAAGAATACGAGACCGAGAGAGCCCTGATAGCCGGTCGTGAATCAGAGTCCTATGTCCTCCTCACGACGACCCAAGAACCTCAGCCCAATTCAGAGCCTACGTCCCTCGGGCGCCGTCCTTATGACGATTCCGTGAGACGCGCCCCTTTCACTGTCGATCCCCGTCTCAGGAACATGAAGATCTCCTTCCCCTCCCCCCCTCGTCTGTTCAAGAACATGCCCCATCAGAATTGGTTAATGATGATCAGGCCGGCACGCATCAGGTGCGCAACTCCCATAACTCTGGGATCTCCTACAGGTGTCCTCGGTTCAACGTCATTGGAGTACCTTTCGTTACTCCTAAAGCGGCCTGAATCGGGTGCGAGTCATCGTCGAGGTGAACCGAATCCTGCCATCCTTTCTCCATATACCTAACAAGCTTCTCGTCCTTCTCATGTCTGCTGTCCTTTCAGAGTGGATGGGGTTTCGCGAACGCCAACCCTTTTATACCATCTTTTCCGTCTTTTGCTATTTGTTCCTGGGGCACAAGCCCTAGTCTCCCCTTCCAAAAGCTTAATATTCCCCCCTTTCTTCTCCATATGATTCCTATAAGCAAGGTTCCGACATCCTCTATTTCCCCATTTGGATGCTTCTCGCGCGTGAGCGAGCAGGTCTATTAAAAAAGAGGATTTCCCAAATTCTTACTACGCTTCCTCCTCAACCGGCAACCTGATCATTCCGACTTCTAGCAAGCCTTCCCCTCGAAGATGTAGAGGAGTGATCCCTCCTCTCCCTCGGGACTACTCTTCCTAGACAACTTTGTCTTTCATGGAGCAGGCGAAAGGTTCCTCCCCTCTCCCTTCCCTTCCTTTGGCCGACCTTCCT